>Ga0209573_1000046_pt1 | contig 343729 bp, 319 predicted proteins | sample TNRBio252014_DNA_FD_185870 | JGI IMG/M metagenome (GOLD analysis project Ga0209573, IMG submission 185870) | Wastewater treatment Type I Accumulibacter community from EBPR Bioreactor in Madison, WI, USA - TNR Reactor_6/25/2014_ DNA (SPAdes)... | ecosystem: Engineered > Bioreactor > EBPR >... | reverse complement strand
TGGGCGGCATGTCTGGCATGGGCGGCATGTCCGGCATGGGCGGCATGTCCGGCATGGGCGGTATGTCCGGCATGGGCGGCATGGCCGGCCAGAAGAAGTAAGACTGCTTGCTACCGGGGCGGGCTGTCCCGCCCCGGTGGTTCCTCGTTAACTCCGCATCAAGGGACTGCCCGGCCATGACCAAGACTCATTGGATGGCAACCGCGCTGACGCTGATGGCGTCGATTGGCGCAGCCCAGCTTTCATCTCCCGGTTTTTCGCAGGGCGGGCTGGCAACCGCTGCTCGGGCTGCCGACAAGGCACCTCTGGCGCTTCCGGCCGACCGGTCGGAAACGATGAAGAAATTCGACGCGGTGACCAAGCAGGCGCTGTCTGGTGACTATGAGACCGCGACCTATCACCCCATTCATTTCCCGCCCAATATCGGCACCTCGAACCGTGCCGATTGCATGACCTGCCATCAGGAAGTGCTGACGACCAAGCCGCGGGTTGAATCCCAGGCCGGCGTCAAGGGCGACAATGTGCTTGCCTGGTATCAGACGCTCGACAGCTATGAGGGCAAGCAGGAAAGCTTCCATTGGCGGCATCTTGAATCCCCGCTCGCCAAGCAGGTCATGAAGCTCGAGTGCAATTTCTGCCATCAGGGCTCGGACCCGCGCGAGCAGTCGCCCGAGTTCACTGTGCCCAAGGCGCTGCAGACTTCGAACAACGGTCAGGTGCCGTTCACCAATCGCAAGCGGGTCAACCCGTCGGAAACCTGCCTGCGGTGCCACGGCAATTTCCCGGCCGAGATCATGGGTATTCCCGGTCCTTGGCATGAGCAGCGGGCAGACCTCGAGCCAGAGGGCACGCCGAACGGCTGCCTCACCTGCCATGCCGGTATCCGCACGGAACGGCACAATGTCACCTATCTGAACAAGGACGGGATCGACAAGGCCGCCGAAAACTCGTCAGATGTCTGCTACGGCTGCCATGGTGGGCGCGCCTGGTACCGCATCAGCTATCCCTATCCGCGCACGCCGTGGCCGGACATGGACAAGACGGTGCCGGATTGGGCCAAGGACCGGCCGACCAAATCTGAATCCCGCTATCTCATCAGCGGCAAGTAAAGGAGGACGTCGTGACCGATCTTCTCGATCCGAAACGACTGCAAGGCGCCTTCAGGCTCGATCGCCGACGGCTTCTTGAACTGGCGGCGGTGGGCAGCGCAGCCGGGTTGATGCCTGCGGCCACCACGCAGCCGGCGCAGGCCTTCGCCTACGAACCTTATCCCAAGGATGACGAACTGGAGACGGTGGTCACCAGTTGCGCGCACAACTGCGGATCGCGTCATGCCCTGATCGCACACAAGAGGGGCGATGTGATCGTCCGGTTGTCGACCGATGACGGCCGCTACCAGAAGGATGGTTTCTTCGGCAAGGATACCGAGGAAGAGCCCCAGGTCCGCGCCTGCTTGCGCGGTCGTTCCTATCGCGCCCGCCTCTACTCGGCCGAACGGTTGCTCTATCCGATGATGCGGGTGGGCGAGCGCGGCGAGGGCAAGTTCAAGCGCGTGTCGTGGGACGAGGCGCTGTCCTACGTCGCCAACAAGATGGTCGAGCTCAAGCAGAAGTATGGGCCGACAGCCATCGTCGATCAGTCCTATGCCGGCGCATCCTACGGCGTTTTGCACAAGTCGGACCAGATCGAGGGGTTGCTCGGCCGCTTCCTCGGCATGTTCGGCTGCCGCACGTCGTCCTGGTCCGTGCCGTCCTATCAGGGCACGACATTTGCGTCGCGCATGACCTTTGGCACCATTGAGGATGGCAACGAAGACGATGCCTTCGCTCACTCCAAGCTGATCATTATGTGGGGCTGGAATCCGGCCTACACCTTCCATGGCGGCAACACGTTCTACTATATGCGCCTGGCCAAGCAGCGCGGCTGCAAGTTCGTGCTGATCGACCCGCAGTATACAGATTCAGCCGCAGCCTATGATGCCTGGTGGATCCCGATCAAGCCCAACACCGACGCGGCGATGCTGGCGGCGATGGCGCATGTGATCTTCACCGAAAACCTGCACAACCAGGATTTCATCAACAAGTTCGTGCTCGGCATGGATGCCGGCACCATGCCGGACTGGGCGCGCGACAAGCAGAACTTCAAGGATTACATCCTTGGCAAGTATGACGGCCAGCCCAAGACACCGCAGTGGGCCGAGCCGATCACCGGCGTCAAGGCCGCCGATATCGTCAAACTTGCCCGCATGTATGCGACGACCAAGCCGGCGGCGCTGAAGGCGTCGTGGTCGCCGGGGCGCAATGCCTATGGCGAGCAGTACAACCGCATGGCTTCTGCCGTGCAGGCGATGACCGGCAACATCGGCGTGCTCGGCGGCTGCGCCGAGGGTGTCGGCAAGGGCTTCCACTCGGAAGCGGTTGCCTATCCCTACGATGAATTCGCCAACGTCTGGTTTGCGGCGATCAAGTCGGACCGCTGGGCGCATATCGTGCTCAACTATCCCAACGTGAAGCGCGAGGATGTCGGGCTATGGCCGCGTGGCGATCAGCTCGACGGCGTCATCCCCAACATCAAGGGGATATTCTGGCAGGGGTCGGACTGGTTCAACCAGCTCACCAATATCAACAAGGAAATCAAGGCGATCAAGAAGCTCGAACTGGTGGTGTGCATGGATTCGACCATCACGCCGTCGGGCATCTGGGCCGATGTGCTGTTGCCGGTGGCCACCCACTTCGAACGGCATGACGTAGCGCTGCCCTGGTACAAGGGCCACTACTACATCCACCGGCCGAAGGTGATCCAGCCGCTCGGCGAATCCAAGTCCGACTTCCAGATCTTCACGGAACTGGCCTATCGGCTCGGCTTCGGCCCGCAGTACAATCCGAAGGCCAACCGCGACTACTTCAACATCGACGACAATGTCGATGAGGCCTATCTGAAGGAGTGGTGGGAAACCAAGGTGATGCCCAACCACGAGCATCCGGTGACGATGCCGTGGGAGGAATTCAAGAAGCGCGGCATCTACAAGTTCCACCTGCACGAGCCGCATGTGGCCTTCAAGGCGCAGATCGAGACGGGCCTGCCGTTCCAGACCCCGTCGGGCAAGATCGAGATCTTCTCGACCCAGCTCGCCCAGATCACGGACTGGAAGCGGACCCAGTATGGCGAGGAGATCCCCTACATCCCGAAGTGGATCGAGCCTTGGGAATCGCTCAACCACCCGCTCGCCAAGAAGTTCCCGTTCCATTTGATTTCGCCGCATCCGCGCTGGCGCACCCATTCGATCTTCAACAACATCCCTTGGCTGCGTGAGACCTTCTCGCAGGAAGTGACGATCAACGCCTCCGATGCCGCCAAGCTTGGCATCAAGACCGGCGACACCGTCGAGGTCTACAATGACCGCGGCCGCACCGTGGTGCCGGCCTATGTCACCGAGCGCTGCATGCCCGGCGTCGCCGTGCTGCACGAAGGAGCCTGGATGGACGTCGACGAGAACGGCGTCGACCGCTCCGGCAATCCCGACTTCCTGACCGACGACAATCCCTCGCCGGCGGGCGCCTTTGCCTACAACACCGTGCTCTGCGCGATCAAGAAAACCGATCTCATCCACAAACCGGGGTGGGATCAGTTGGCGACGGCGCGCAGCCACGTGTTCCGCCGCGATATGTGATGGGGGCGACCAATGGCTAATCAACCCGACAAGGCTGCCATCAAGGAAGCCGTCAAGCGCAAGAAGCGCGAGGTCTATGTGCCGGTCAAGCCCGACACGCAGCTCGGCTTTATCCACCACAACGTCGACTGCATCGGCTGTCGCGCCTGCGAGATCGCCTGCAAGGACAAGAACGGCCTGCCTCCGGGACCGCGTTTCCGCCGCGTGCAGTATATCGAGGGCGGCACCTATCCCGAGGTCTACGCCTACAAGATCAACATGTCCTGCAACCATTGTGCAGAGCCGGCCTGTCTGCCGACGTGCCCGACGGGCGCGATCTTCAAGCGGCAAAAGGATGGTATCGTCGATATAGACTCGACGCTGTGCATTGGCTGCCGTCGCTGCGAGGCAGCCTGCCCGTTCGGCGCCCCGCAGTACAATCCCGAGACCAACACGGTCATGAAGTGCAATATGTGCGTCGACGAGATCGACGCCGGGCGCAAGCCCTATTGCGTCATGGCCTGCATGATGCGCGTGCTTGACATCGGTCCCATCGACAAGCTGCGCGACGGCACCTATGACACCAAGGCGCGGGGCAAAGGCGACGAGGTTGTCCGGCAGGTCAAGAACATGGCCGATCCGGAACTGACCAATCCCTCGATCGTTTTCATCCCGCACTCGAAGGGCAGGGTGGGATGACGGTCAGTCTGCGTGATGTTCCGGGCGCACCGGAACAGGGCATGCATAGGCAATTCCTCGGCCTCGCGGCCGAGGATTTGCGTTTACTCGGACGTTTGCACGACAGCGAGATGGAACCGGCGCTGCTCGCCGAGCTTCGCCGGGCACCGTTTGCCGAACGGTTGGTGCTCGGCCCGGTCGATGAACCGGGAAATGCCGCCTTCGCGCTGTTCGATGGCGCGCTTGCTTCGCCCGAATGCGACGGCGCGGCGGACCATATGGACGAACTGGCGGCCGATTTCGCCGCGATTTATCTCAACAGCACCTATCAGGTTTCTCCGCTCGAAAGCACCTGGGTCGATCCGGAAGGGTTGATCCTTCAGGATGCGATGTTCGAGATCCGGCGCTGGTTTCACCACTACGGCGTCACCGCGCCGGACTGGCGCAAGCGGTCCGACGACCATCTCTGCTACCAGCTTGAGTTTATCGCCTTTCTTTTGACCCATGAGGCCGAGCACGCGCCCAAGGATGCGGCTGCCTTCATCGATCACCATATCCTGCGGTGGATCGAACCGTTCGCCGCGCGCGTTGCCCAGCGGTGTCAGACGCAGTTCTATGCCGGACTTGCACTGGTCACCGCCACGGTGATCCAGCGGTTGCGGGTGGCGCTCGTCGAGGTCGCCGGCATGCCGATGATCGAGCTTGAGCCGATCGAGGAAGAAAAGCGGCGCCGCCGCGATGAGGCGCAGAAGCAGGCCTCTGAACGCTACATTCCCGGCACTGCGCCGTCCTGGTGATGGACGCGGCGCCGCAGCTGCCAGAGATTGATGGCGAGCGCTGTGTGCATGCGCTTTCTCCTGTTGCAAGCTGCCGCGCCTGTGTGGACGCCTGCCCGGTGTCGGCCTGGATTCTCGATGACGAAGGCCTGTCGCTGAATACATCGGCCTGCACCGGATGCGGTCTCTGCGTGCCGGTTTGCCCGCGCGAGGCGGTGCATCTCGACCGCAACCTGTTCGTCTGCCGCAGCGGACCGCGCGAGGCTGCGGCCTTCGCCGCTTGCACCCGCTCGGGCGCCACGTCCGCCAGCCTCGCCTGCCTGCATGCCTTGGGGCCCGCCGATCTCGACCGGCTGGCTGTGGAGAAAGTCAGGCGTCTGACGGTTGCGAGCGGCGATTGCGCCACATGCGACCTCGGCGCCGGGCGCGAGCATCTGGGCGACGCCGCCCGCCGACATGCCGCCATCCGCGACGGGCAGGGTCAGCCGGCCATTGCGCTGGTGAATCTGTCGGCGCCGGCCTTCGACATCGCCCTTGCTCAGGCCCGTCAGGCCTCCGAACAGGTGGACGATCGCCGCCGGCGTCTGTTCGCGCCGTTGCTGGGCGCGGCCGAACCCGCCACCGCTCAGCCGGCACCTGCGGTTGGCCTCGCCTACTGGCGCCCCTTGATCGATCCTGTCCGCTGCGTTGCCTGCGATGCCTGCGTGCGCATCTGCCCCGATGGCGCGTTGCTGCGCGACAACGGACGTGCGCCCGCCTATCGAAGCGATCCGGCCAGATGCAGCGGCTGCCGCCTGTGTATCGATTCCTGCGATCATGGCGCGGTGGCGGTTGTCCCCTTGCAGTCGGCGGCGGCGCAGCGCCTGCCGCTTGATCCAAATAAATGCAAGGCCTGCGGCAATACCTATTATGTTCTAGCCGGGGGGTCGGACGGGGGTGGGCAATCTCTTTGCCGCATCTGCGCCCGCACGGGCCATTACAAGAAGCTGTTTCAGGTATTGAAGGACCCATGAGCCACTGGTGTCAGAAGGTGATCGATGCCGTTCAACGCGGCGGGGCGGGTTCGTTGGTGGTCGATTTCGCCAGCTACCGGCCCGATCTGGTTGAGGCCCTGGCGGCGGCGCTCGGTTGCGTGCATGTCGATTTCCGCCGCGAGGTGCTGGCCCCACTCGGATTTGCCGCGCACACCCTGCCGCTGGCGGAGATCGAGGCCGCCGCCGCCACGCGGCCCGATGCGCCCGGGCTGGTGCTGCAGAATGCCGAGGCGTTGCTGGCGGCCAAGTCGCCGGCCGAGCGGCTTGCATGGCTGACCGGCTTTCTCGCCGTGCCGCGCGACCGGCTGGTGGTGTTGCCGCTCGCCCTGTTCGGCCGGGAACTCGCCGATCATCCGCGCCTGGTGCGGCTGGCGGCGGAGGATCTGCCGGCCGAATCCCTGCTTGGCCAGCTCGCGTCGATGCGGATGCAGTAGCGATGCAGCCCGGCCGCAGCCTCGTCACCAAGCTGACCCGCGCGCTGCTGTTGTATAGCGTGCTGGTCTCGCTTGTGTTCCTGCTCGGCTTCGTCTGGCTTTACGAAAGCCGCCTCAGGGATCAGCGGGCCGAGGCGGCGGCGCGCATCAATCTTCTGCTGGAGGTGGCGCTCGAGAATGCCATGCTCAAGCGCGACATTCCCGGCCTCAGGGACATCATCGAGCGGTTGGGCCGGCAACGGGGGATTGTCGCGGTGATGATCCTCAATCCGGCCGGTGTCGTGCGCTTTGCCTCACATGCGCATCTGCTGGACAAGAGCTTTTCGCTCGAACAGGGCGCGTTGTGTCCGGGATGCGGCTGGGACCGCAAGAGCCCGCTCGACCGCACGGAGATGCTGGCCGCCGGCGAGGGGCATGCCGGGCCCGTGCTGCGCAGCGTCAAGTCGGTTGCCAATCGTGAAGCCTGCAGCCAGTGCCACGGTCCTGCGGAGGCCAGTCCGGTGAACGGGCTGGTCGTCATCGATCACGATGCCGCCGATCTCAAGCGCAACGCGATGCTGGGCGCGCTGGCGCTGGCCGGCGCCGGACTGGTGGTGGTGCTGGGGTTGGTGGCGGGCACCTACCATGCGCTGCAACGCTTCGTGCTTCGCCCCGTTGCGGGACTGGAAGCCGCGAGCCGGGCGCTGGCGGCGGGCGATCTCAGCCATCGCGTGGCGGTGGAGGGCGAAACGGAACTGGCGGCGCTGGGCAGCACCTTCAACGATATGGCGGCCCGTCTAGACCGCTCGCTGCAGGATCTGGCCGCGCGGGAGCATTTCGTGCAGGCGTTGCTGGATGCCTTGCCAGACGGGGTGCGGGTGATCGACGAGGATTTCCGCATCGTTCTGGCCAACCGCGCCTATGGTCGCCATGTCGGCAGCCCGGATGTGCCGCAGGCCGGCCAGTTCTGCTATCAGTCCTCCAATGCGCGCAGCGAGCCCTGCGTTGCCACGCTGGTTACCTGTCCGCTGGTGGTGCTGAAGGGTCGGACCGGACATATCAAGTATTCCGCCCGCCACCATCGGCCCGACGGCACGCTGACCAACGTCGAGGTGCATGCCGCGCGGGTCAGCATCGATGGTCCGAACGGCGCGCGCGCGCTGGTGATCGAGGTGATGCGCGACCTCGATGCCGAGATGCGGATCTCGCAGGAGCAGCGTCTGGCGGAAATCGGCCAGCTCGCCACCGGTGTCGCCCATGAAATCCGCAATCCGCTGTCCTCGGTCGGCATGCTCCTCAGCAATGCCGAGGCGAACATCCGTCAGGGCCATGCCGACCAGGCCGAAACAGCGCTGCGGCTGATCAGCCATGAGGTGGAGCGCTGCCTGACGATCACCGACAGCCTGCTCAAGCTCGGCGCGCCGTCGGATCTGGCGCCGCAGCTGATCAGCCTCAACGAGGTGATTGGCGACAGTGTCAGCCTGCTGCGCTTCCAGGCCGAGGAAGCGAAGGTGACTGTGACGGTGGACATGGACGCCGGCCTTCGCGTGTTCGCCTCCGACAGCGATCTGCGCATGGTGGTGATCAATCTGGTGCAGAATGCCTTCCATGCGATGCCGGCGGGCGGCAGCCTGACCATCACCGGCCGGCGCAGGCCGGGTCAACGGGTCACTTTGTCCTTCACCGATACAGGCGTGGGCATTGCGGAGGAGGATCTGGAAAGAATCTTCCTGCCGTTCTGGAGTCGTCGGGCAGACGGGGTGAACGGCACCGGCCTCGGGCTGGCCATATGCCGTTCGGTCATGGTCCGCCTGGGGGGAAGTGTAACTGTTGAAAGCCGTCCGGAAGCCGGCGCCACTTTTCTGCTGAGCCTGCCCGATCCGGATGCAGCGCTGGAGAACGACCATGGCCCTGCGACCTGAACCGGCAGAGACAGCCCGCGGCGCGAACCCCGCCGCCCAGCGCCCCGTCAAGCCGATCCTGCTGATCGAGGATGACGCGACGCTCAATCGGCTCATCACCGCCCAACTCTCGCGCGCCGGCTATGTGCTGAAAGGGGTGCTGCGCGCGCAGGATGCCAAGCGCGCCATAGAGGAGGAGGAGCCGGCGCTGATCCTGCTCGACATCCGCCTGCCGGATCGCGACGGTCTCGATCTGCTGCAGGAACTCCAGCAGATCTGTCCGGTCATCGTGCTGACCGCACATGGCGCCATCCATCAGGCGGTGCGGGCGCTCAAGCTGGGCGCCCACGACTACCTGACCAAGCCGATCCGCCCCGAGGAACTCGAACTGGCCATCGAACGCGCGCTCGATCATGCCCAGCTCAAGCGCAGCGGCGACTTTCTGAAGGATCGGCTGCAATCGCTCACCACCACCACGATGGTGGGGGCGAGCAAGGTGTTCGATGAGGTGCGGCGGCAGATTTCGCTGTTCGGCCCCACCGATGCGACCATTCTTATTCTGGGCGAGAGCGGCGTCGGCAAGGAACTGGTGGCCCGCGCCATCCACGACGCCTCCACGCGGGCGCGTGAGGCCTATGTGGCCATCGATTGCTCGACGCTGCAGGAGAACCTGTTCGAGAGCGAATTGTTCGGCCATGAGCGCGGCGCCTTCACCGGCGCGGATCGACGCAAATTGGGCCTGGTCGAGGTGGCCGACGGCGGCACCGTGTTCCTCGACGAGATCGGGGAGCTGTCGCTCGGCCTGCAGGCCAAGCTGCTGCGCGTGCTCGAAGTCGGCACATTCCGTCGCGTCGGTGGCGTCACCGACCTGAAAGCCAACGTGCGCTTCGTCGCGGCCACCAACCGTGACCTCGTCACCATGGGTGCGCAGGGCAAGTTCCGCATGGATCTCTACTACCGCCTGTCGCGCTTCGTGCTCAAGGTGCCGCCGCTGCGCGAACGCGGCGAGGATGCCGTGCAACTCGCCCGCCATTTCGTGCAGACCCGGAATTTCCAGCGCGGGGTCAACAAGGGCCTCGACGAAGGCGCGCTCGGCGCCATCCGCAACTATCGCTGGCCCGGCAACGTGCGCGAGCTGCGCAACGTCGTCGAACGGGCGGTGCTGCTGTCAGGCACCGAACCGCAGATCACCGCCGCCGATCTCGGACTCAGCCTGCGCGCCGAGCCGCCACAGCAGGACGATGGCATACGCTTCAACTTCAAGTATCTGCCGACCATCGACGAGTTGCAGGCCCATTATGTCGAAACGCTGCTTAACCGGCGGCATTTCTCGCGCGCCCGTATCGCCGAGGCGCTCGGCATTTCTGAGCGTTCGGTCTATCGCATCCTGCAGGCGCTCAAGAAGAAATAGGCGGAAGGACGAAGGTCGGGCCGGTCGCTTTTTCTTTGACTTTGCCGGCGGGGCCAGCTTTCAAAAGCCATGCTCGACCTGCTCCCTGCCGGTGTCTCGCCGCTTGTCGCCCTGGCCCTGATCGCCGTTTCCTTTCTCACCTCGGCGATGACCGCTGCCTTCGGTCTCGGCGGCGGCGTCGCCATGCTAGGCGCCTTGGCCAGCACCGTGCCGGCGGGCGTGGTGGTGGCGGTTCATGCCGTGGTGCAGATCGGCTCCAACATCGGCCGCGCCATCGTTCAGCGCGCGCACGTGCTGTGGCCGGTGACCATCCGCTTCGCGCTTGGCAGTCTCATCGGGATCGTCGCCGGGGCCTTCTCGCTCGTGGCAATCCCCGAGCGGCTGTTGCTGGCCCTTCTGGGCGGGTTCATCCTGCTGATGGCCTGGATTCCGAAACCCAACATTCCGGGGCTGGAAAAGTCCGGCGTGGTGCTCGGCGGGGCGATCTCCGCCTTCGCCACCATGTTTGTCGGCGCCACCGGCCCCTTTACCAATGCCATCCTCAAAGCCATCGGCGCCGACCGCAAGCAGATCGTCGCCACCCAGGCGATGTGCATGACCATTCAGCACATCCTCAAGGCGGTCGCCTTCGGTGCCATCGGCTTTGCCTTCAGGGACTGGCTGGTGCTGGTGATTGCCATGATCGCGTCCGGGTTTCTCGGCACGCTGCTCGGCACCCGTCTGCTTGACAGGATGAGCGAGGCGACCTTTGCCCTGGTGCTCAAAGGGCTGCTGACGGTCGTCGGTCTCGACATGTTGCGCAAGGCGCTGGGGGTGCCGCTGCCGTTCTGAGCAGGGGTGCTACCTGTTGAGACTCTACATCTAATACCAGCGGCCCCTAGAATTACCCATGGTGGCATGACAGGGCCGCTGGATAGGAGCGAAGCGACACCGAGCCTTCGCGAGGGACGGCCCGAACCTAACCTTTCGTTAGAAAGGTCAGTGTTGAGGGCCACTGGTATAACGCCCCTTGCCGGCCTCAAGCGCCTTGTCCCGGATTGCAGACAGCGTGGTGGCAGTGGTGATGGCCTCGGGATCGATCAGGCAATGCAGGATCGCCGGCTTGCCGGAGGCGCGCGCCCGCTCGAAGGCCGGAGCAAATTCCTCGGTGCGCCGCACGGTCTCGCCATGCCCGCCGAAGGCGCGCGCATAGGCGGCAAAATCGGGGTTCCTGAGGCGCGTTGCCGACACCCGCCCGGGATACTCGCGCTCCTGATGCATGCGGATGGTGCCATACATGCCGTTGTCGATGATCAGCACGAGAATCGGCAGATCATATTGCACAGCGGTAGCGAATTCCTGCCCGTTCATCAGAAAACAGCCGTCGCCGGCGAGGCAAACCACGGTGCGGTCGGGGAAGGCGCGCTTGGCGCCGACCGCCGCCGGCAGGCCGTAGCCCATTGAGCCCGAGGTCGGCGCCAGCTGGGTGCCGAAGCGGCGGAAGCGGTAGTATCGGTGCAGCCACCCGGTGTAATTGCCGGCACCGTTGGCCAGGATCGCATCAGCCGGCAGCATATTGCGCAACCACTGCATGACGGCCCCGAGCTGCAGATCGCCGGGAATGGGGGCCGGGTTCTCGGTAAACGCAAGATAGGCCTGATGACCCTCGGCGGTGGATTGCGCCCAGGGGAGGGACGCGGGCACCGGCAGCTGAGCCAGCGCCGCGGCGAAGGGCACAGGCGAAGACAGGATCGGCAGCGCCGTCGCATAGACCCGGTTGAGTTCCTCGGCCTGAGGGAAAACATGGATCAGTCGGCGACCGTCGCCCGGAATGTCGAACAGGGTGTAGCTCTGGCTCGGCATCTCGGAGAGCCGGGCATTGATGGCCAGCACGAGATCGGCCGCCCTGATGCGGGCGATCAGCGCCGGATTGGCGCCGATCCCGAGATCGCCGATGAACGAGGGATGCTCGGGCGAAACCAGCATCTGACGGCGGAAGGAGGTGGCGACCGGCAGATGAAACCGCTCGGCAAAGGCCGCAAGATCGGCGGTCGCCGCCGCCGTCCAGCGGGTGCCGCCGACGATCATCACCGGGTTCTTCGCCGCCAGCAGGCGGGCCTGCAGCGCGGCCATCTCGGCCGCGCCGGGGTGGCTCTCGATCACCGGCGCGCGGGGCGCGTCGGCCACCGCGACGCGATCGGTCAGCATATCCTCGGGCAGGGCAATCACCACCGGACCGGGGCGGCCGTTCATCGCCACTGAAAAGGCTCGGGCGACCAGTTCGGGAATCCGGGCGGCATCGTCGATTTCCGTCGCCCATTTGGCGAGCGGACCGAAAGCGGCGCGATAGTCGACCTCCTGGAACGCCTCGCGCTCGCGCATCGAGCGGTCGATCTGCCCGACAAACATGATCAGCGGGATCGAATCCTGGCGGGCGACATGGATGGCATGGGCAGCGTTGGTGCTGCCGGGGCCGCGGGTGACGAAGCAGATGCCGGGGCGCCCGCTGAGCCTTCCCACCGCATCCGCCATGAAGCCGGCGCCCGCCTCCTGCCGGCAGACGGTGACGCGGATCGCGGCATCATGCAGCGCATCGAGCACGGCAAGATAGCTTTCGCCGGGCACGCAGAACACATGTTCGGTGCCCTGGACGATCAACTGATCCACCAGAACCTCAGCGCCGGTGCGGGTCTTGGTCATGACATCTCCGGTCAGCTTAGCCAGTTGGAATCGGCGACGATCTCGGCGGAATGTTCGCCGAGGCGCGGGGAGGGACGGGAGGCCACCTGGGCGATGCCGTCGATGAGGATCGGCGAGCGCACCGAGGGCAGGCGGCCGGCCGCCGCCGCCGGGGTGTCAAGATCGATCCGCATCCGGCGATGGATCACCTGCGGATCGGCGAACACGTCGGCCATGTCGTTGATCGGTCCGGCCGGCACGCTCTCCTGCTCCAGCCGGGTGATCAGCTCGGCCTTGGCAAAACGCACTGTCAGCGACCCGATGAGCGGGATCAGCACTGCCCGGTTGGTCACCCGGCCCTTGTTGTCGATGTAATCGGGATGGCTGGCCAGATCGGGGCGGCCAATGACGGCGCACAGCTTCCTGAACTGGCCGTCGTTGCCGGTGGCGATGATGATATGCCCGTCAGCAACCGGGAACACCTCGTAAGGCACGAGGTTGGGATGGGCATTGCCCATGCGCTGCGGCACCTTGCCGGACACAAGATAGTTGAGCGCCTGATTGGCGTTGACCGCCACCTGGGTATCGAGCAGCGCGCAATCGATCACCCCGCCCCTGCCGGTCTCGCGGCGGCGGTTGAGCGCGGCCAGCACCGCCACCGCCGCATAAAGTCCGGTGAAGATGTCGGCGATGGCAAAGCCGGTCTTGGTCGGCTGGCCATCGGCATCGCCGGTGATCGACATCGCCCCGCCCATGCCCTGGATGAGGAAATCGTAGCCGGCGCGCGGCGCATAGGGGCCATCCTGCCCGAAGCCGGTGATCGAGCAATAGATCAGCCCGGGGTTGAGCGCCGTAAGGCTGGCCGCATCGAGCCCGTATTTGACCAGCCCGCCAACCTTGAAATTCTCGATCACCACATCGGCGCCCGCCGCCAGCCGGCGGATCAGCGCAATGTCGTCCTTGCTGTCGAAGTCAGCTTCCAGCGAGCGCTTGCCGCGGTTGCAGGAGTGGTAATAGGCCGAGGACAGATGGCCGCCATCCGCCGCCGGCACGAAAGGCGGACCCCAGGCGCGGGTATCGTCGCCCGCCCCCTTGCGCTCCACCTTGACCACATCAGCGCCGAGATCGGCCAGCAACTGGCCGGTCCAGGGGCCGGCGAGAATGCGGGCAAGTTCGAGAACGCGCAGGCCGGCAAGCGGTTTGGTCATGGCTCAGTCCAGCACATGATCGAGGCCGCGCCGGAGCCCGACGAAGCCGCCGACGCGCCGCGCCGCCAGCAACGTGCCGGCGACATAGGGTGCTGCCGAGGCGCCGGCATCGTGGCGGATCACCAGCCGCTCGTCCGGCGCGCCGAACAGCGCCTCGCAGGACAGCACGAAGGAGGGCATGCGCACCGAATGGACCTGCACCGCCACCGGCGCCCCCACGGCCGCCCCGCGCGTTGCCGGCAGGCCGCCGAGCTTGTCGACCGGCACCGAGGTCGGCCCCTGCCGCACGCCGGCGAGCAGTTCGGCCAGTTCGCGCCCGGTGCCTGAGGGCGTATCGGGCTTCTTGGCCGAGGCGTAGTCGATCACCTCGACATCGGCGACGTATTTTGCCGCCTCCAGCGCAAACCGCCGCATCAGCGTGGCGGTGATGGAAAAATTACCGGCCGCCAGCACGCCGCGCCCGGCATCCTGGGCCGCGCGATCGATCTCGGCATAATCTTCGGCACCAAGGCCCGAGGTGCCGATCACCACATGCCGGCCGCCGGCAAGAGCGGCAAGCGTATGGGCCTTCACCGCGCCCGGCTTGGTGTAGTCGATGACCACATCGGAGGGCAGGCTCAGGGCTTCGGCAAGCGTGGCCACCAGCTTGACGCCATTGGCCGCGCCCCCTGCGGCGATGCCGGCGTCCTGCCCGGCGGCGGAACGCGCCACTGCCGCGACCAGCGACAGATCGGGCGCCGCCGCGATCGCCTGCACCAGCGCCCGGCCAACCCAGCCGGTCGCCCCGGCAATGATGATCCGTGTCATCAGAAGAACGCCTGCAGGCCGGTGATGGCCCGACCGAGGATCAGCGCGTGCACGTCATGGGTGCCCTCGTAGGTGTTGACAGTTTCGAGGTTGGCGGCGTGACGCAGCACATGGAACTCCTCGGAGATGCCGTTGCCGCCGTGCATGTCGCGCGCCTGGCGGGCGATGTCGAGCGCCTTGCCGCAGTTGTTGCGCTTGACGATGGAGATCGCCTCGGGCGCCAGCGCGCCGGCCTCGAACATGCGGCCGACGCGTAAGGACGCCTGCAGGCCCAGGCTGATCTCGGTCAGCATGTCGGCCAGCTTCTTCTGGTATAGCTGGGTATTGGCCAGCGGCCGGCCAAACTGCTTGCGGTCGAGCCCATACTGGCGGGCGGCATGGAAGCAGAATTCCGCCGCGCCCATCGCGCCCCAGGAAATGCCGTAGCGCGCCCGGTTCAGGCAGCCGAACGGCCCCTTCAACCCCGAAGCGTGCGGCAGCAGCGCGTCCTCGCCCACCTCCACATTGTCCATGACGATCTCGCCGGTGATGGAGGCGCGCAAGGACAGCTTGCCTTCGATCTTCGGCGCGGAGAGGCCCTTCATGCCCTTTTCGAGCACAAAACCGCGGATTTCGTTGTCATGCGCCTCGGACTTGGCCCAGACCACGAACACATCGGCGATGGGCGAATTGGAAATCCACATCTTGGAACCGTTGAGGCGATACCCGCCCGCCGTCTTCACCGCCCGTGTCCGCATGCCGCCCGGATCGGAGCCGGCGTCGGGCTCGGTGAGGCCGAAGCAGCCGATCCACTCGCCGCTCGCCAGCTTGGGCAGATACTTCTTCTTCTGCGCCTCCGATCCGTAGGCCTCGATCGGATACATGACCAGCGAGGACTGCACACTCATCATCGACCGGTAGCCGGAATCGACCCGCTCGACCTCGCGCGCCACCAGCCCGTAGGAGACATAGCCGGCGCCGGCGCCGCCATATTGCTCGGCCACGGTGATACCGAGCAGGCCCAGTTCGCCCATTTCGCGGAAGATGGCGGGGTCGGTCTTTTCCTTCGCATAGGCCTCCCTGACGCGGGGCATCAGCCGGTCCTGCGCATAGGCGCGGGCGGCATCGCGGATCATCCGTTCGTCCTCGGTCAGCTGGTCATCGAGGAGGAAGGGATCGGCCCAATCGAAAACGGCTTTGGTAGGAGCGGCCATAACAACAATTTTCCGGGTTCTTGCCTGAGGGGATGCGGTCCTTTTTGCATGCGGGCACGCCGGGGCGCAAGCGCCCGCCGGCTCACATCGTGGCGCCGATCTGCCAGGGCACGAACTCGGCATCGCCATAGCCGAGCTGCTCGGATTTGGAGCGCTGTCCAGAAGCTACGGCGAGAATCCTGTCGAAGATTTCCTGCCCCTTCTGTTCGAGCGTCACCCCGTCGAGGATGTCGCCGCAGTTGATGTCCATGTCGTCGATCATCCGCTCGTACATCGGCGTGTTGGTGGCAAGCTTGATCGACGGCGTCGGCTTGCAGCCGAAGGCCGAGCCGCGCCCGGTGGTGAAACACAGGATGTTGGCGCCGCCCGCCACCTGCCCGGTCACGCCGACCGGATCGTAGCCGGGGGTGTCCATGAAGGTGAAACCCTTCGCCGTCACCGGCTCGGCATAGCGGAACACGCCGCGCATGGTGGCGCGACCGCCCTTGGCCGCGGCGCCGAGCGACTTTTCGAGGATGGTGGTCAACCCGCCCAGCTTGTTGCCGGGCGAAGGGTTGTTGTTCATGTCCATGCGGTTGCGCGCGGTATAGTCCTCCCACCAGCGGATGATCTCGACCAGCTTCTCGCCGATCTCGCGGCTTGCGGCGCGACGTGTCAGCAGGTGCTCGGCGCCGTAGATCTCCGGCGTCTCCGACAGGATCGAGGTGCCGCCGTGCCGCACCAGAATGTCTGAGGCGACACCCAGCGCCGGATTGGCGGTGATGCCCGAGTAGCCGTCCGATCCGCCGCATTGCAGCGCCAGCATCAGTTCGGAGGCCGGGCAGGTCTGGCGCTCGGCACGATTGGCGATCGGCAGCATGGTCTTGATCGCCTCGACGCCGGCGGCGATGGTTTTCTTCGTGCCGCCCGCCTCCTGGATGGTGAACGTGCGGAAGGTATCGCTCTCGCTCATGCCGTAGGCTTCCTTCCAGCGCTGGATCTGGAACCCCTCGCACCCCAGCCCGACCATGACCACGCCGGCCATGTTGGGATTGGCCGCATAGCCCCACTGGGTGCGTTTGAGCACTTCGTAGCCCTCGCCCTTGATGTCGAGCGCGCAGCCCCCGCCATGCACCAGCGGGATCACCCCGTCGATATTGGGATAGGCGGCGAGCAGGCCGGACCGGGTGATCTCCTCGGCCATGAAGCGGGCGACCGTGGCCGAACAGTTCACCGATGTGAGGATGCCGATGTAGTTGCGGGTGCCGACCCTGCCGTTGGCGCGGCGGAACCCTTCGAAGGTCGCCCGCTCCGTCTCGGGCAGCAGGTCGTCGTCGCACGCTTCCGAAGCATAGGCGTAATCGCGCGCAAAGGCGGCAAAGGCGCAGTTATGCTCGTGCACCCAGGCGCCGGGCGGGATGTCAGCGGAGGCAAAGCCGATGATCTGGCCGAACTTGCGCACCGGCGCGCCGGAAACGATCGGCGCATTCGCCATCTTGTGGCCGCGCGGAATGCGTTCGGCCGCGCGCACGCCGCGCACGTCACGGCCAGCATCGATCTGGTCGACCGCCACGACAACGTTGTCGGCGGCGTTGAGGCTCAGCACGCGAGGCGAGGGCTTGGACGACATGAACGGCTCCAGGATCAGGCGATTGACTTGTCATACAAGTTCTGGCGCCATGGCGGCAACGAAATTTGCGGCCCTGCGGCCGCCCGGACCGGAGAGCCGCCATGCCCGCCCTGCACCTTGCTGCCGCCAAAACCCTGCCGGTGGATGGCACCGCCGGCACGCTGGCCGGACGCATCTGGCGGCCCGATGTGGCGGGGCCGAGCGTGGTGGCGGTACGCGGCGAGGGTGTGTTCGACGTTTCCGCGCGGTTTCCCACGATGCGCGATCTCTGCGAGACGCCGGATCCGGCTTCCGCGCTGGCCAAGGTTCGGGGTGAATTGGTCGGCAGTCTCGCAGCTCTGCTGGCCAATACTCCTGTTGAGGCGCGCGATCCGGCAAGGCCCTGGCTGCTTAGTCCCATCGACCTGCAGGCGGTGAAGGCGGCGGGCGTGACCTTCGCCATCTCCATGCTGGAGCGGGTGATCGAGGAGCGGGCGCGCGGCAATCCGGCAGCGGCGGCGGAAATCCGCAAGGAAGTGACGCGGCTGGTCGGCGATGATCTGTCGCGGCTCAAGCCCGGCTCCGAGAAAGCGGCGGCACTGAAGCAGGTGCTGATCGCGCAAGGCGCCTGGAGCCAGTATCTTGAGGTCGGTATCGGTCCGGATGCGGAGATCTTCACCAAGGCCCAGGTGCTGTCCTCGGTCGGCACCGGCATGCCGGCCGGGTTGCACCCTGTTTCGCGCTGGAACAACCCGGAACCGGAGGTGGTGCTGGTGGTTAGTTCTTCGGGCGCCATCGTCGGCGCCACGCTCGGCAACGACGTCAACCTGCGCGATGTGGAGGGGCGCTCGGCACTGCTCTTGTCGAAGGCCAAGGACAACAATGCTTCTGCCGCCGTCGGACCGTTCGTCCGGCTGTTTGATGCGACCTTCACGCTCGACGACGTGCGCCGCACCGAGGTGACGCTCAGGGTCGAGGGCACGGATGGTTTCGTGCTCGAAGGGGCCTCCAACCTTGCCATGATCAGCCGCGATCCGGCCGATCTCGTCCGGCAGATGATCGGCCGCCACCATCAATATCCCGATGGCGCGGTGCTCTACCTCGGCACCATGTTCGCGCCGGTGAAGGACCGCGACGGGCCGGGCCAGGGGTTCACCCACAAGCTTGGCGATATCGTCACCATCGCCGCGCCGAAGCTCGGCAGCCTCACCAATGTCATGACCCACTCGGACAAGGCGCCGGAGTGGACGTTCGGGGTGGGTGCGCTGATGCGCAACCTCGCGGGCCGGGGCCTGATCTGATTTTCAGCCCTTCGCCGACATGAGGATGAGATCGGTATCCTCCGGCCGGGCGCCGGCCGCGGTCAGCATCGCGTGCACCTGACCCCGATGATGGGTCTGGTGATTGAAGAAATGCACCGCCAGCAGCCAGTTCGGATGCGACATCTCGCGTCCCAGCGCACCCGAGAACCAGCGCATCTCGCCGCCGATCCAGTCGGCCGGCACGCTGTCTGCCCAGTCGAGAATGGCCTGATCGAGCACGGCACGGTCGGCGACCAGCGCATCCCAGTCCGGCCGGAAGCGGGACGATTCGCGGATGGTCCCTTCCGGTTTCGGCCAGCCCATGAAGCGGTGCATCCAGATGCTGTCGCCCCAGTAGAGATGACTGAGTGTGCCGTGGATCGAGCCGAAGAAGGCGCCGCGCTCGGCCCGGCGCGCAGCATCGTCGAGCGTCGCCGCCGCGCCATACAGGCTGCGGTTCTGCCAGCGGTTGTATCCCGCCATCAGACGGAGGTGGTCGCGATCGATCATGGTTGGCCTCAGATGACGTTTTTTTCGACGAGCGGGCGTCCGGCGGCCAGCCGGTCGATCGCCAGATCCGTGAGATCGAGTGTGCGATACCCGCCGTGAACGATCAACTCGGCCATGCCGCGCCCTACGGCGGGCGCCTGCTGTAGCCCGTGACCGGAAAAGCCGGCGGCGATATAGGCATTTTGCAGGTCGCCGAGCCGGCCCACAATCGCATTGTGATCGAAAAGGTTCATGTCGTAATGCCCGGCCCAGGCGCGGCCGGGGCGGATTGCCTCGAAGGCCGGCACGCGGGCGGCCAGCGCCGGCCAGATCACCTCGTCAAACTCCGGCCAGTTGACCTCGAAATCGCGGCCCTGATCTGTTTCGGTCGGATCGGGCGGCGAATAACCGCCGATGAACCCCTGTCCCTCCGGCCGGCACCAGACGCCGGAGGTGTCGATCAGCAGGGGAAAGCCGGCGAGCGGGTCGCGACAGGTCCAGGAAAACACCGAGCGCTTCTTGGCATAGATCGGGAGGGCAATGCCACAGCGCTGGGCAAGCGCGCGCGCGCCCCAGGCACCGGCGGCGTTGACAAAGGCGCCGCAGCCAATGCGCGTGCCATCGGCGAGCCGCACCGCCGCGATGCGTGTGCCCGTGCGTTCGACATCGACCACCTCCGCCTGCCGGAACTCAGCCCCGAGGGCGCGCGCCTTGGCCACGAAGGCCTGCATCAGCTGGTAGCCATCAAACCAGCCCTCGCCGCTGACCCCGAAACTGCCCCCCGCAAGATCGTCGGTGGCAAGGAATGGAAAGCGCGCCGCAAGCTGCGCCCGGTCGAACAGCCGGATGTCGGCGCCCTCGGCCGATTGCAGCACATGGTTCTCCTCAAGCACCGCCATGCCCGGGCCGGTCGCAACGTAAAGGTAGCCGCCCTCATGCAGACCGACATCCGGCCGCTCACCGCCAATGCCCAGTTCCTCGCCGAGGCGGCGCAGAAACGCGATCCCGTGCATCGAGATGCGGATATTCACCGGCTGCGAGAACTGCTGGCGGATGGAACTTGCCGACAGTGCCGAGGCGGCCTGCCGATAGCTGCGGTCGCGTTCGAGCACGAGGACGCGGCCGGCCGGCACTCCCGCCTGCATGAGATGACACGCGATGGAGGCACCCATGACGGCGCCACCGGCAATCACCACATCAACTGTCGCATCCATCCGCTTTGCCCTTCAAACCGCCGCCCATCCGGGCTAACAAATTCGCATCATCAGGAAAACAGACAAACCATGCCCAGCACACTTGCCTCCGACACCCGCAGCCTTCTCGACCGACTTGGCGTGCCCACTGATGCCTATGCGTCGTCCGGGCTTGCTGCCCGCTCGCCGATCAGCGGCGAGGTGCTTGTCCATGTAAAGACGGCCTCGGCGGGGGCGACCGGCGCCGCCATCGGACGAGCGGACGCGGCATTCCGCGCCTGGCGGAGCGTGCCGGCGCCGCGGCGCGGCGAGTTCGTGCGGCTGCTCGGCGAGGAACTCAGGGCCGCCAAGCAGGATCTTGGCCTGCTGGTGACCATCGAGGCCGGCAAGATCCGCTCCGAGGGTCTTGGCGAAGTGCAGGAAATGATCGACATCTGCGATTACGCCGTCGGCCTGTCGCGCCAGCTCTTCGGCCTGACCATCGCCACCGAGCGGGCCAACCACCGGATGATGGAAACCTGGCATCCGCTGGGCGTGGTCGGTGTCATCACGGCGTTCAATTTTCCGGTGGCAGTATGGGCGTGGAATGCGGCGCTCGCCTTCGTCTGTGGCGATTCGGTGGTCTGGAAGCCGTCGGAAAAGACGCCGCTGACCGCGCTCGCGGTAGAGGCGATCGTCCGCCGCGCGGCGCAGCGCTATCAGGATGCCGGCAACGGCGCGGTGCCGCCGGGCCTCAGCGAGGTGATCATCGGCGGGCCGGAGGCGGGGGCGGCGCTGGTGGAGGATGCGCGCGTGCCGCTGGTCTCGGCCACCGGCTCGACGGCGATGGGGCGCAAGGTGGGGCCGCGGCTCGCCCACCGCTTTGCCCGGGCGCTGCTGGAACTGGGCGGCAACAACGCCGCGATCGTCGCTCCGTCCGCCGATCTCGATCTGGCCCTGCGCGGTATCGCCTTCGCCGCCATGGGCACCGCCGGCCAGCGTTGCACGACATTGCGCCGGCTGATCGTGCACGACAGCGTCTACGACACGCTGCTCGCCCGCCTTATCAAGGTCTATGGCTCGGTGAAGGTGGGCGATCCGCGCGAGGCGGGGGTTCTGGTGGGGCCGCTGATCGACGGCCAAGCGCTCGATGCCATGCAGAAAGCGCTCAAGGACGCGCGACTGGCCGGCGGCGCGGTGCACGGCGGGGAGCGGCTCAAAACCCCCGGTGGGGCCTATGTGCGGCCGGCGCTGGTGGAAATGCCGGGACAGACCGGGCCGATGCTGCATGAGACCTTCGCGCCGATCCTCTATGTGGTCCGCTACCGCACGCTCGATGAGGCGATTGACCTGCAGAACGGCGTCGCGGCCGGCCTGTCCTCGTCGATCTTCACGCTCGACATGCGCGAGGCCGAGCGGTTCGTTTCCGCGACGGGCTCGGACTGCGGTATTGCCAACGTCAACATCGGCCCCTCGGGCGCGGAGATCGGCGGGGCTTTCGGCGGCGAGAAGGAAACGGGAGGCGGGCGCGAAGCCGGCTCGGACGCGTGGAAGGCTTATATGCGGCGGGCGACCAATACCCTCAATTTCGGCACCGACCTGCCGCTGGCCCAGGGCGTGAGCTTCGACGTCGACGGTTGACGCTGCGCGTGGGCTGTTCACAAACGAACGATCCACCTCGCCCCGGCCGACTGCCGTGTTGCCATGCGACCGGCGGGCATGCTTACTTGTGACAAAGGTCGCATGTCTGTCACGCAGAACAGATAGCGTGTGGCCGGCTCGGAACATTCCGACGAGAGCGGAAACAGGGAGAGATCGATGACGTTTCGTTTCAAAGCAGCGCTTTTTGCCGCCACCGCGCTGGCCGCGACCCCGGCGCTGGCGCAGACCGAAATCCAGTGGTGGCACGCCATGACCGGCGCCAACAACGATGTGGTCAACAAGCTGGCCGAGGAATTCAACGCCTCGCAGAAGGACTACAAGGTCGTCGCTGCCTACAAGGGCTCCTACCCCGACACGATGCAGGCCGGCATCGCCGCCTTCCGCGCCGGTAACGCGCCCCATATCTTGCAGGTGTTCGAGGTCGGCACCGCCTCGATGATGTCGGCGGCCAAGGCCATCAAGCCGGTCGCCGAACTTATGAAGGAGGCGGGGGAGGCGTTCGATCCCAAGACCTATCTGGCGGCGGTGACGGGCTATTATTCCAATTCCAAGGGCGAGATGCTGTCTTTCCCGTTCAACTCCTCGTCCTCGGTGATGTGGTACAACAAGGACGCCTTCAAGAAGGCTGGCCTCAACCCCGATTCGCCGCCGAAGACCTGGCCGGAACTGTTCGACGCCGCCAAGAAGCTTCAGGCTTCCGGCCATGCCACCTGCGGCTTTGCTTCGGCCTGGATCACCTGGCTCAACATCGAGCAGTTCTCGGTGTGGCACAACATTCCGCTGGCCACCAGGGGCAACGGCATCGATGGGTTCGACGCCGAACTCAAGATCAACTCGCCGCTGCATGTCCGCCATCTCGAAAATCTGGTCGAGCTGCAGAAGACCAAGACGTTTGACTATTCCGGTCGCACCAATCAGGGCGAGGGTCGCTTCACGTCAGGCGAATGCCCGGTCATGCTGACCTCGTCGGGCTTCTACGGCAACGTCAAGGCCAACGCCAAGTTCGACTGGGCGAACGCGCCGATGCCGTATTATCCCGATGTGCCGGGCGCGCCGCAGAACTCGACGCTGGGCGGGGCCTCGCTGTGGGTGATGGGCGGCAAGACGGCCAATGACTACAAGGGCGTCGCCAAGTTCTTCGCCTTCCTGTCCGATACCGACCGGCAGGCCAAGCTGCATACCGAATCGGGCTATCTGCCGATCACCAAGGCGGCCTACGAGAAGGTGAAGGCCTCTGGCTTCTATACCCAGAACCCCTATCTGGAAACGCCGATCAAGGAACTGACCAACAAGGAGCCGACGGAATATTCGCGCGGGCTCCGGCTTGGCAACCTCGTGCAGATCCGTGATATCTGGGCCGAGGAGATCGAGGAGGCGCTGGCGGGCAAGAAGACCGCCAAGGCGGCGTTGGATTCGGCGGTGGAACGCGGCAATGCCATGCTGCGCCAGTTCGAGCGCACGGTTCAGAAGTAAGGAGAGAGCGACACGTCGCGGGATGGGGACAGGGCGTGACCTGCCCCCGTCCGTGATCGGAGGCTCGCCAGTGCAATGGAAAAGCGCACCGTTTTTGCAGGCTATTCGTTACCTGCGCTGCTGATCCTGCCGCAGCTGCTGATCACGCTCATCTTCTTTTACCTGCCCGCCGGACAGGCGGTGTGGCAATCCTTCCAGCTTGAGGATGCATTCGGCACCTCGACGCAGTTCGTCGGCTTCGAGAACTATCGCGAACTGTTCAAGAAGCCGGAATATTTCCGTGCGATCGGGGTCACCGCGCTGTTCTCGGGGCTGGTGGCCTTCCTGTCGCTGTCGCTTTCGCTGCTGCTTGCCGTGATGGCCAACAAGCAGATCCGCGGCGCCGGCCTCTACAAGACGTTGTTGATCTGGCCCTATGCGGTGGCCCCGGCGGTGGCGGGCGTGCTCTGGCTGTTCATGTTCCAGCCGTCGATCGGCATGATCTCCAAGGTGCTCAACAGCTGGGGCATCGACTGGAATCCTGTGCTGAACGGCAACCACGCCATGATCCTGATCGTGCTGGCCGCGACCTGGAAGCAGATCTCCTACAACTTCCTGTTCTTCCTCGCCGGTCTGCAATCGATCCCGCATTCGCTGATCGAGGCCTCCGCCATCGACGGGGCGCGGCCGTTACGCCGGTTCTGGACCATCGTTTTTCCGCTGCTGTCGCCGACGATGTTCTATCTGCTGGTGGTCAACGTCACCTATGTGTTTTTCGACACCTTCGGCATCATCGATGCGGTGACGCACGGCGGGCCCGGCTCATCCACCACCACGCTGGTGTTCAAGGTCTATAACGATGGCCGCTCGGGCGGTGATCTCGGCTCGTCCGCCGCCCAGTCCGTCATCCTGATGGCCATCGTGATCGCGCTGACGGCGGTGCAGTTCCGTTACATCGAGCGCAAGGTGAACTACTGATGGTCGAGCGCCGGTCGTTTATCACTGTGATCCTGCCGCACATCATCCTGATCGTCGGCGTGGCGATCGTCTTCTTTCCGGTCTACCTCGCCTTCGTGGCCTCCACCTGGGATCCGGCGACGATCGTCAATGGCCAGCTCGGCCTGATGCCGGGGCCGTATCTCATCGAGAACTACCAGCGCATCCTGTTCACCGGCACCTCGTCCTCGACGCGTGAGCCGGTGGCGAGCATGATGTTCAACTCGCTGATCATGGCGCTGATGATCGCCATCGGCAAAATCATCATCTCGATCTTTTCTGCCTTCGCCATCGTCTACTACCGGTTCCCGTTTCGGATGACGCTGTTCTGGATCATCTTCATCACCCTGATGCTGCCGGTGGAAGTGCGCATCTTCCCCACCTACAAGATCGTTGCCGATCTCGGCATGCTTGACAGTTATACGGGCCTGACCATTCCCCTGATCGCCTCGGCGACCGGGACGCTGCTGTTCCGGCAGTTCTTCATGACGGTGCCGGACGAGCTGCTGGAGGCGTCCAAGATCGATGCAGCCGGCCCGCTGCAGTTCTTCCGGGATACGCTGCTGCCGCTGTCGATGACCACCATCGCCGCGCTGTTCGTCATCCAGTTCATCTACGGCTGGAACCAGTATCTGTGGCCGCTGCTGATCACCACCAAGGATTCGATGCAGACCATCGTCATCGGCATCCGCAAGATGATCACCACCCAGGATGCCTTGACCGAATGGCAGCTTGCCATGGCCACCGCCATGCTCGCCCTGCTGCCGCCGGTGGCGGTGGTGATCAGCATGCAGAAACTGTTCGTCAAGGGGCTGGTGGAGACGGAAAAGTGACGCGGCGATCCGTGCCGGTGCGCGCGCAGAAGGAGAAGGTCATGGTCATCCGGTTGGCGCTCATCGCGGACCCCGCGCATGGCTGACGTCACGCTCAAGGACATCCGCAAGGTCTATCCGGGCGGGGTGGAAGCCGTGAAGGGCATCAACTTTGCCATTCCCGACGGCGGGTTCTGCGTTCTCGTCGGCCCCTCGGGCTGCGGCAAATCCACCCTGCTCAGGATGATTGCCGGGTTGGAGACGATCACCGAGGGCGAGTGCCGGATCGGCGGGCGGCTGGTCAACGAGGTCGAGCCGGCCGACCGCGACATCGCCATGGTGTTCCAGAACTATGCGCTCTATCCGCATATGACGGTCTATAACAACATGGCCTACGGCCTGAGGAACCGCAAAACGCCGGAGGACGAGATCAGGCGAAGGGTGGCGGAGGCGGCCAAGATCCTTGCCATCGAGCCCTTTCTTGACCGCAAGCCGAAGGCGCTGTCGGGCGGCCAGCGCCAGCGCGTTGCCATGGGCCGGGCCATCGTGCGCAAGCCGCAGGTGTTCCTGTTCGACGAGCCGTTGTCGAACCTCGATGCCAAGTTGCGCGTGCACATGCGCGTCGAGATCAAGAAACTGCACACCTCGCTGAAAGTCACCTCGATCTACGTCACCCACGATCAGGTGGAGGCGATGACACTGGCCGACATGATCGTGGTGATGAGTGCGGGCAGGGTGGAACAGATCGGCACGCCGAATGAGGTCTATTCGCGGCCCGAGAGCATATTCGTCGCCACCTTCATCGGCTCGCCGGCCATGAACCTGCTGAAGGGGGTGGTTGCCGGCCCCGGCGCGGTGAAACTGGGTGAGACGGTGCTGCGCGTCGACACCGGCGGTGCAGCCGCAGGCACGGCCGTGCTGCTCGGGTTCCGCCCGGACGAGGCGGTGCTGTCGAAGACCGGAGCGGCACGGCTCGATGTTTCATTCGTCGAGGAACTCGGCCCCTCCCGGCTCTATCACGGCACGCTGGCCGGCGAGGAGGTGACGCTACAGGCCCCGCCGCACGCCGCCGATGCGAAGGCGAGCTTGCTTTGTTTCGACATTCCCGACCGCGCCATGCATCTGTTCGACGCGACGTCCGGACGGCGGATCGGCGCGTGAAGCGACTTGTCGCCGCCTTCCGCAATTCGATGGCCGGCCTTGCCTGGGCGGCGCGGCAAGAAACAGCCGTCGGGCAGGAACTGCTGCTGCTGCTCGTCGGGGCGCCGCTGGCCTGGCTGCTGGCCCCCGACGCGGTGGGTTTCCTGCTGATGCTGGGCGCCCTGCTGCTGCTGCTCGCGGTCGAACTGCTCAACACCGCCATCGAGAAACTCGCCGATGTGGTGATGCCGGAGCGCGATTCCCGCATCGGCGTGGTCAAGGACCTCGGCAGCGCGGCGGTATTCGCCATGCTGGTCATGAACGGGCTGGTGTGGGGCTATTACCTGTGGCGCTGGCTGGTGTTGTAAGGCCAGCGGCTCGGTCACGACCCTATCGGGCCCTCCAGCGGGCCGCTGGTATCACTGTCCAATCGGTCCCGTCAGTTGAGCGCGACAATCGCCGCGTTGAGAGCCGTCGCAAAGCCGACCCAGCCTGCATAGGGCACCAGCAGCAGCGCCGCCGTGCGATCGCGCGGCCATAGCCGCAGGACCAGCGCCACGATCAGCGCCAGCAGGGTGAGGATAATCGCCAGGGCCAGCGCGCGGGCGCCTGCGGTGAAAAACACCGGTGTCCAGGCGAAGTTGAGCGCCATCTGGGCCCACCACAGCCGCATCTCGGTGCTGCGCGGGTCCGTCTCGTAAAGGCGCCAGCCGGCGATACCGATCATGACGTAGAGCAGCGTCCAGACGGGGCCGAACACCCAGGCCGGCGGCGCGAAAGACGGCTTGGCGAACCCGGCATAGCTTGCCTGCGGATTGCTGGTATAGCCGATCAGAAAGCCCGCCAGCAGAATGGCTGTGATGAACAGGGCCAGCCGCAGGCGGACGGCGGAAGAGCCTTGAAGAAACGACGGAACCGGCATTTCGGGCCTCAGCGCATGATATGGCGGGCAATCCGGCCCATGATTCCGGGGGCGGTCAGCGTGCCGGCGAGGACACTCAGGCAGAGGCAGTCCCGATCGCCGGTCGCAACCGGCGTGTGGGTGGTGGCCTCGTCCTCCTCAAGGAAGGCGCCGGCGGCATGTTCGCCTGCCTCGTCGCGAAACGAACCTTGCAGCACCAGCGTCCATTCCTGCCCGGAGTGGCTGTGTTGCAGCATGGCCTTTCCGGGAGCGATACGCAGGGCATAGCTGCGGTAGGCGGAGCCTGCCACGGTGAAGGGCGCTATTGCCCGGCCGGGACCGGCCCAGCGCCATTTCAACGTCGCGGGGTCGGGCCAGTCGGACCTGACGGGCTCGAGCGGTGGAGGATTGGCTGCGATGCGGGCCAGTGCCCGATCCAGGCTGCCGGCGGTCATCGCCGCCGGCGCCTCGGCGGCGAGCATCAAGCCGCCGAAATCGGTGAAGCTCGCCAGACGCTGCTGCGTCTGCGGATGCAGCGCGAGATGCCGCTCGACAAGAAGCCGCAAGGCGGGATCGAGCGTGCCCGAGGCATAGCTGAAAAGAATCTCATCGGAGGGGAGCGTGATCATTGGTCATCCCTCAAGGCCTGCCGCAGCTTGGCGATCGCCAAACGGATGCGCGACTTGACGGTGCCGAGTGGCAGGCCAAGGCGCTTGGCGATGTCGCTGTGCGGCACATCGGAGAAAAACGACAGATGCAGGATGCGCCGCTGCTCTTCAGGCAAACCGTCCACCAGCCGGGCCAGACGCACGGCGTCGGCGCCGGATGGCTCCACGGGATCGACGGAGAGCAACGGGCTTTCGGCATCGATCTCGACCGCCCCGGCAAGCCGCCGGTCCCGCCTCATCCGGTCGATGCGGGCGTTGGTGGCGATGGTGAAGACCCAGGCGGACGCCGAGCCGCGCGCAGGATCGAACTGGCCGGCCCGCCGCCACAGCGACAGCATCGCCTCCTGAGCGATGTCCTCGGCAACATCGGCGGTGACGCCGTAGCGCATTGCCTGCGCCTTGATGCGCGGCGCATAGAATTCGAACAGGGCTATGAATGCGGCACGATCGGCAGAGGCGGCGACCGCGCCGATCAGCGCCGCCCGGTCCGTGTCGCTCTCGGTCCGCAGATCTGCCATGACCAAGCGATGGAACGGCAGGGACGACGCGTCAAGCGTCTGCCGACGCTCAATTTCGCGGTTCCCCGGTTCAAGTCGCGGGGCACAAACGGCGGTCACCGCCGCGCCGGCAACAAGCGATGGTCGGATCATTTCACATTCCTCTACGGCCACTTACGGACGCAGAGGCGCTGTGGATCACCCGGCTCTTGCCTTTTCCCCACAGAGCGCCGTCACTCAGGCGCCAATCCGGCAGCCTTTTGGATGATCAGGCGCCGGGCCTCCTCCACCATGGTCTCAAGGATCGCAGCAGCGGGCTCGATTGCCCCGATCAGGCCGGCAGCCTCGCCAAACCAGACGCCGGTGTTGTCGGGATCGCCGGCGGCGAAGGCTTGCCGGTAGCGCGGCGCCTCATCGGCCACCGCCGCCTTCAGCGCCTCTTCGCGGCCGTGCCAGCGCTGCACGAAGGCATTGTGGCGGACGCGCGCGGTAAAGCCGGGCGGCCAGGTGAGCTGGCGCGCGATGTCGACCACCGTCGTGCGGATCGTGTCATCGCCCGTCGCCGCCACGGCGGCGGCATGATGGCGGGCATGGACCAGCGCCTCCTCAGCCGCCCAAAGCCGGGTGCCGATCAGCACGCCCTCGGCGCCCAGCATCAACGCCGCTGCCAGGCCGCGCCCGTCGGCAATGCCGCCGGCCGCCACCAGCACGGCTGGCGATTTCCGGGCCGCGAGCAGATCGGCCACCTCCGCCGTGAACGAAAACCCGCCGCGCCGGGCGCCGTGTCCCCCTGCTTCCGCATTCTGCGCGACAATCACATCGGCGCCGACATCGACCGCGTCCCAGACATGATCGATGGTCTGACACTGGCAGATCAGCGCTGCGCCGGCGCTGCGGATTTCATCCACGAAGGGGCGTGGATCGCCAAAGGACAGCATGACCGCCGCCGGTCGGCGCTTGAGCACATCGGTCAGCAGGGGAGGCGATTTCTTCAAGGACCAGGTGATGAAGCCGACGCCGATGCGCGCCTCGCCCGCCTTGTCGAATTCATTGGCGAGCCAGGTCGAATCGCCATAGCCGCCGCCAATCAGGCCGAGCCCGCCAGCTTGACTGACGGCAGCCGCCAGCGCGCCGCCACCGGCGAAGGCCATCGGCGCACCGAGAACAGGGTATCGCAGGCCAAGGACTTCGGTGAGACGGGTGGACAGTGCAGGCATGGCAGGAGCCCTCTAGAGCATCTTCCGGCCAAGTGGATACTGGTTGGCGACAAGAAAATGCGACTAAACAATGAGTTAGAGCGGTCGATCTGATTCATTCCGATCGGAAACCGCTCTTGCCACAGATGGGGTGATGTTCTCAACAAGACGAGCCCCGCACGGGGTTACCAGCGCAGGACGCGCCCGCCGATCCACGCGCCGGCGCCCGCGACCATCATGCTCGCCACGCTATACCAGAAGCCCACGAACAACGGGCTGTCCTCGGCACAGTTCAGCGCATAAAAGCTCGCGCCGATGCCGGCGGCCGCCAGCCCGGCCAGCGCCCCGGTTCGGGCCGGTCGCTCCGGCATGCCGCGCCGGAATGCGGCAATCATCGCCACAAGCGGTAGCGCCGCCAGCACCGGAATCAATGCAAGGCAATGGCTGGCGCGCGTGCCCATCAGCCGATCGAGGCTGCCGGCAAGGCCGTTCGTCGCCAGATCGGCCAGCGCAAAGCCCAAGGCCAGCACCGGCGCAATCCACAGGGCCCGACCGGAAAAGGTTGCGGTCGGAAACAGCGCGCCGGACGCGGCCAGCACGAGCGCGGGAGCGAAAAGGCTGAGCGTGATCGACAGCTTCATACCGATGGCCGGCAGGGCGGCGACCACATCCGGCCGGATGCCGAGCGTGGCCAGCATGCCCGCCGCCACCGCCAGGACGGCGGGTGGCAAAAACCGCGTCAGCGTCGCGCGCATGCCCGGCTCGGGTCGATTGTCCGCGGCCATCGCCCGAATGAGATCATCGGTGTTCATCGCCCCTCCTGCAGCGCCAGCGCGGCAAGCTTCTTGAGCGCACGGTGCAGTGCAACCCGCACCGCGCCCTCCTGCATGTCGAGCCGGCGCCCCACCTCGGCCGCGCTGTGTTCCTCGATTGCCATACCCCGCACGATTGCCTGATCGCGCGGCCCAAGACGGTTCAGCCAGCGCTCGGCCTCGCCCGGCGGTGCGTGATCGACCTCAACCGACGCCCCGGCCATCGCCTCGATATCCTCGATCGGCATGCTGACATGACGGCCGCGGCGGCGATGCGCATCGATGATCTTGTGACGGGCCACGCCATAGACCCAGGGACGGAAGGGCAGGGACTGATCCCAGTTTCCCCGTTTGAGATGCACCGCCAAGAGAATCTCCTGCACGATATCCTCCGTGTCGGCCATCGATCCGGCACTGCTGACCGCACGACGCACCAGCGCGCGCAGCGCCGGCGTCAGCGCATGCAGCAGCTGACGATAGGCCGCCGCATCGCCCCGGAGCGCCAGGCGCATCCAGTCGCCCCAGACGTCGCTTCCATTCTCAGCCACGACACATCCTGTTCGAAGCACTCATTCCAAACGTTACATCTGCGATGTCAGAAAATCGCTTCTGCTCCGCACCGCAACTCACGCCCATTCACAAGAACTTGAACGTGGGCTTCATCCAGGTGGAAAACTCGGCGCGCAAGGGAGCTGAAACGCGAACGCGGCTCCGGCACGAAGTGCCGGAGCCGCGCGCAACGCATGGTGGGGCGGCAAGCAGCCGCCCTGTCAACCCACTTATTTGCGGAAAGCGTCGACTACCGCCTGACCGTCGGGGCCAGCCTTCTTCAACCAGTCCGCCGTCAATGTCTCGCCATACTTCTTGAGGCCGGCCTGCAGTTCCGGGCCGGGCGGCTGCACCTTCATGCCCTTGGCCTTCAGCTCGTTGATATACCAGCCGGCCTTCTCGGCCACGGTTTTCCAGCCACGCGCATCGGCATCCTTGGCCGCCTTCAGCACCGCTTCCTGCTGATCCTTGGGCAGGGCATCGAAGGCGGCCTTGTTGACGAAGACCACGTTCTTCGGAATCCACGCCTGGGTGTCGTACCAGTGGGTCAACGTCTCCCACACCTTGGAATCATAGCCGGTGGCGCCGGACGAAATGAACGACTGCACCACACCAGTGGCCAGCGCCTGCGGCAGTTCGGCAGCCTGGATGGTCACCGGCTGGGCGCCCGAGAGTTCGGCGATGCGCGCCGTGCCGGGATTGTAGGAGCGGAACTTCACGCCCTTCAGATCGTCAACCGAGTTCAGATCCTTCTTGGCGTAGATGCCCTGCGGCGGCCAGGCCTGGGCGAACAGCACCTTGACGCCCTGGCTCTCCAGCTTCTTCTCGGTGGCAGCGCGCGAGACCTCCCACAGTTTCCGGGCCTGATCGAAGGACGTGGCGAGGAACGGAACGACGTCGATGCCGAAGATCGGATCCTCGTTCTCATGCAGGCTCATCAGCACCTCGCCCATCTGCGCCTGGCCGGTCGCCACCGCGCGCTTGATCTCGGGCGCCTTGAACAGCGAGGCGTTGGGATGGACGGTGATCGACAGCTTGCCACCCGTCGCCGCCTCGATTTCCTTGCCGAACTGGACGAGGTTTTCGGTCAGGTAATTGTTAGCCGGATAGGCCGAGGGCAGATTCCACTTGGTCTGCGCTGCTGCCGGCATGGCGAGCGCAAGAGTGAGGGCTGCGCCGGAAAGTCCGGCCAGAACGGTGCGACGGAACATGCGTGTCTCCCTTGAGTTGTGCGGGCCATGAGCCCTTGTGTTCCCCAGTCAATCCGGAAAAACCATCTTCGGCAAGACCATGACGATCTGCGGGAAAATGTAGATCAGCGCGACTGCCACGTTCAGCAGCAGAAAGAACGGGAGGGCGGCTCTGGCAACCGTGAAGGTGTCCTTCTTCGCCATGTTCTGCAGGACGAAGAGATTGAAGCCGACAGGCGGGGTGATCTGCGCCATTTCAACCAGAATAATCAGATAGACGCCGAACCAGACCAGATCGAACCCCGCCTTCTGGATCATCGGCAGCACAATCACGGCGGTGAGCACGATCATCGAGATGCCGTCGATGAGGCACCCCAGGATGATGTACATGACCGTCAGCGCCGCGATCAGCATGGTTGGCGAAAGCTGCTTGGCTTCAACCCAGGCGGCAAGCGCGGCGGGAATGCCGGTGTAGGCCATGGCCGCAGTGGTGAAGGCGGCGCCGGCCAGGATCAGCATGATCATGCCGGTCAGCCGCGTCGCGCTCATCACGCTGTCGGAAAAAGTCTCCCAGGTCAGCGTGCCGCTCCACCAGGCCAGCACCAGCGCGCCGAACACGCCCCAGGCCGCGCATTCCGTCGCTGTGGCGATGCCGAGGATCAGCGACAGGAACACGCCGAGGATCAGCAGCAGCGTCGGAATCAGCTTGGTCGACTCCCGAAGCTTGGTCAGAAACGGCATCGGCGGATCGCGCGGCGGGGTCTTTTCCGGGTTCAGCAGCGACCAGAAGATGATGTAGCCGGAATACAGCGCCATCACCATCGCACCGGGCAGGAAGCCGGCGAGGAACACCTGCAGAACCGAGACATTGGCGGTGATCGCGTAAACCACCATCGGGATCGAAGGCGGGATCAGCAGGCCCAGCGTGCCAGCCCCGGCAAGCGATCCCAGTGCCATGCTGTCGCTGTAGCCGCGTCGTTCAAGCTCGGGCAGCGAGATCTTGCCGATGGTCGCACAGGTCGCCGCCGAGGAGCCGGACACCGCCGCGAAGATGCCGCAACCGACGACATTGACGTGCAGCAGCCGGCCCGGCAGCCACTGCAGCCACGGCGCAAGGCCACGAAACATCTCCTCCGACAGCTTGGTACGGAACAGGATCTCGCCCATCCAGATGAACAACGGCAGCGCCGCCAGCGTCCAGGAGGCCGAGGCGGACCACACGGTCGTCGCCAGCACGGTGCCGATCGGCACATTCGTGGTCAGGACCATGGCAAGAAAGCCGACCAGCGCCAGACCGATGGAAATCCAGACGCCGGAGGCGAGGATCGCCACCATGAACAGCAGCAGGACGAGTGAAAGTTCTACAAGACTCATCAGACGCCACCACCCTGAACCACGCGCTCGATCAACTCCTCTGCCGTCCTGGGCGGCTCTTTCTCGTAGGTCGGCTTGCGCCCGGACAAGACGATCAGCAACTCGTCGAGCATGGCAATGGCAAGGATCAGGAGCCCGAGGAACATACCGGTCTGCGGGATCCACAGGGGGATGGCGATGACGCCCGAGGACATGTCGTTGAGCTTCCACGAATCATGGGCGAGGCTGAAGGCGTGACGCGCGAAATAGCCGATGAAGATCAGGCCGACGCCGAGGCAGAAGATCTCGACAAATCTGCGCGTCCGCTCCCCCAGCCGTTCGATGAGGAAGCCGACGCGGATCATCTCGCCGTTCTTGAAGGTATGCGCAAGGCCGAGGAAGGCCAGCCCCGCCATTGAAAAGGCGGCAAAATCGTCGCCCGCCGGCACATTGAAGCTGACCTCGCGCCCGGCGGACATGACCACCATCAGCGCGAAGATCACCAACAGGAAAGCGCCGGCCAGATAGCCGGACCAGAGATAGATGCAATCAAGCACGCCACCGAGCCCGGTTCGCTTTTGTTGTGTGTGCATCGGCCTCCCCCTTGTCAGACAAGCTAGACCAGCATGACGGCGTTTGACCAGCGCGATTTGCGAATTGGCGCGCGGTGGCTTGTCCGGCCTTCACGCCTCGGTGTCGGGCTGGCTGGCGGGATGGGCGGCGGCGAAAGCCGGATGGCCGGCGGCATGGGCGGCGATGCGTGCAATTCTTGCAAGGCCGCCGATGTCGGCACCGAAGCGGCCCGCCGAAAAGACTTGCGGAATGAGGCAGATGTCAGCAAGCGTCGGGCTGTCGCCGAAGGAGAAGGCGCCAGCCGTCCCTGCCTGCGCGAGCCTTGCCTCGTAGGCGGCAAGCCCCGATTCGATCCAGCGCCGGCACCAGCCGTCGAGGCCCGACTGGTCCAATCCGTAATCGGCTCGCAACGCGTTGAGCACCCGGAGGTTCTGCAGCGGGTGGATATCGCAGGCGATGATCTGGGCCAGTGAGCGGACGAAGGCCCGGTCGTAGGCGTCGTCGGGCAGCAGCGGCGGGGATGGGTGCGTTTCGTCGAGCCATTCGATGATCGCCAGCGACTGGGTGAGCAGCCGGCCTTCCACCTCCAGCGCCGGTACCAATCCTTGCGGGTTGCGCATCAGAAAAGCTTCGCCGCGCTGCTCGCCCTTGCGCAGGTGAATGAACGCCGTCTCGGGCGTAACGCCCTTGAGATTGAAGGCGATGCGGCAGCGATAGGCGGCCGAGGAGCGGAAGTAGCCGTAAAATTTCATGATCTGTCCCCTTCTGCCGCCGCAGCTTTCGGCAAGATCGGGGCGGGGTCAACCACGCGCTGTCAGCGACGATCAGGCCTCGGCGATCGACAGGGCGACCTTGCCGAACTGCCGGCCGCTGTCGAGCCGGTCGAGCGCGGCGTGGATGTCCTCGAGCCCATAGCGGCTGTCGATGACCGGGCGGAACAGGCCGCGCTCCGCCGCCGCCAACATGTCGGCGAATTCAGAAAATGTGCCGTGGGTGGAGCCGAACACAGCGATCTGCCGGATGAACAGCCGGCGCAGATCGGCCGAAGGTGCATCCCCTGTCGTGGCGCCGCAGGTGACGATGCGCCCGCCGCGCACCACCGATTTCATCGCCAGCGGCCAGACCGCCGCCCCGACATTCTCGATGACCACATCGACGCCGCGCCCCCCGGTTTCCGCCATCACCCGCGCCACCACATCCTCCCCGGCGGTGTCGATGGCAACGGCGGCGCCGAGCGCCAGCGCCCGGTCGAGCTTGTCCCGAGCACGCGAGGTGACGAGGACGCGGGCGCCGATCATGCGAGCGAACTGGAGCGCGGCCAGCGACACCGCCCCGCCGATGCCGAAGATCAGCACCGTCTCGTGTGGCTTCAGCGCCGCCTTGGTGAACACCATGCGCCAGGCGGTGATCGGGGCGACGCACAGCGCCGCCGCCTCCGCATCGTCGAGCGGCGCAGGCGCAGCGAACACGTTGCCCTCGGGCACAGAGACGAAATCGGCCAGGGTGCCGTCCACATGTTCGCCGAGGAATTTCATGCGGGTGCACAGAACATGCTCGCCGCGCCGACAGAACTCGCAGCGGCCGCAGCCGAGCGCAGGATGGATCACCACCCGCTGTCCCCGGCGCAGGGTCGAGGCGTCATCGGCATCGACGACGACGCCGGCCCCGTCGAGCCCCATCACCAGCGGCAGCGCATGGGTGATGCCGGCGCCCGAATTGCGCATGTAGAGATCGACCCGGTTGAGCCCGCCGGCACGCATCCCGATCAGCACTTCGCCGGGACGGCGCACCGGCACCGGGCGTTCGCTCAGCGCCACCACTTCGTTTCCGCCATGGCCGATCAGCGTGACTGCGCGCATGGATATGTGCCCCCTGGCCGAAACCTTGCAAAGACGGGCTGTTGCGTCAATGTATTGCTACAGTCTCACGCCGGCCATAACCCGCTCGCTCCAGGCGAGCCCTTCGTCCCGGAAACAATGATGCAGTTCGAGCAGGCCAATCGGCTGTTCCATCGCCTCTACCAGTGCTCCAACCTGTTGCACAAGAACGGCACCCGTTCGCTCGAGGCCTATGGCGTCACCACCCAGCAATGGGCCGTGATCGGTGCATTGGCCCGCCCGGCGGTGCGCGAGAAGGGCGGCCTCCCGGTCAAGGAACTGATCGATTACCTGATGCTGTCGCGGCAAAATCTCGCCCCGGTGCTGGAGCGGCTGGAGGCGCGGGGTTGGATCGGTCGCCTCCGCTCTCAACGCGACGGTCGCAGCCGTCTGCTGCATCTGACGGGCGCGGGCGAGGCGATCTGGCAGGAGATGCAGGCGCCGATTGCCGCGTTCTATGCCCGGGCGCTGGCCGATCTCGGCACGGCGGATGCGGGCGAACTCAACCGCCTGCTCGATGCGCTGCGCAGCGGACTGGCGCGCGCCTGACCCCCGACATGCAACGCCCATGGGGCGGCAGGCTTGTGGCCGGCCGCCCGGAAGGCTTTGAAACAAGAGGCTTTGAAACCCGTGCTGCAGCGCAGCCGCTCAGGCCGCTTCCTGCGCGATGCGATGGCTGAGACGGGCCAGTGCCGCATCGGCATCGTCGTTGGCGATCTGGCAGGTGCCCGCCGCCTGATGTCCGCCGCCGCCGAATTCCAGCATCAGTTCGCCGATATTGGTGGGGCTGGAGCGATCGAAAATCGATTTGCCGAAGGCGAGCACGGTGTTCTGCTTTTCCCGGCCCCACATGACGTGGCAGGAGACAGTTGCCTCGGGGAACAGCGCATAGACCATGAAGCGGTTGGAGGCGTAAATCGTCTCCTCCCCGCGCAGATCGAGCACGGCCAGCGACTTTTCCAGCCGCGTGCAGCGACGGATCTGCTCGCGCGACAGCGCCTGATGGGCCTTGTAGACCTCTACCCGCTCCTTCACATCCGGCAGTTCCAGAATATCCTCGATCGAGGTGTGCTGGCGGCAGGCGTCGATCAGCATCATCATCAGCTGGTAGTTGGAGATGCGGAAAGTGCGGAAGCGACCAAGGCCGGTGCGCGCATCCATCAGGAAGGACAGTAGCTCCCAGCCGGTCGCATCGAGCACGTCCTGACGGGTGAAGCGGGCCGCATCGGCCTTGTCCACCGCCAGCATCATCGCGTCCGATACCCGCGGGAAGGCCGATTTGCCGCCAAAGAAATCATAGACCACGCGCGCCGCCGAGGGCGCGTTCACATCGATGATGTGATTGGCCGGCTTGTGGCTGACCCGCTTGCCCTCGCTCTCATGATGATCGAAGGCGGCGTAGATGCCGGGCACATAGGGCAGGTTGGTCGAGATGTCGCCGGCACCGGCCGCGATCTTGCCGTCCTGCATGTCCTTGGGGTGGACGAAATCAATGCGATCGACCAGATCCAGTTCCTTCAGCAGGGTGCCGCAGACAAGACCATCCATATCGCTGCGGGTAATGAGGCGGAATTTTTCCGCCGGGCAGTCCTGACGCAGTGATTTCGCTGTAACCGGTGTGACGCTCATGATTTTTCTTTCCCCGTTTGGCGCATGATGCCGTTCGTGGTCAGGCAGACTGAAGGGGAGCTGTAAAGGAAAGCTTCCCGCATGCCGTCGCGTCAGCGGCGACCTCCATTCTTGGTAAAGTCCGGGTTGCCGGACGGGGCTCGGGCGTGAAACAATCGTCCCTGTCAGTATCCCCTGCCAGTATCCCTTGCGGAGCAAGCCCATGAAGGTCGTGCTGATCCAGACAAACCCCGGCGATGACAAGGCCGCCAACCTTGCGGCGGCACGCGTGCTGGCGGAACGGGCAATCGCGCTTGAACAGCCCGATTTCCTGATGTTGCCGGAAGTGTTCGAATGGATGGGCTCGCCGGGTCCCGACAAGCTCGCCAACTGTGAGGACGAGCGGGATGGGCCCGCCTACAACCTGTGCCGCATGCTGGCGCGGGAACACCGCATCATCGTCCATTCCGGCAGTTTCCGCACGCGCATCCGGGGCGAAGCGCGCTTTCACAACACCTCCGTGATGTTCGACCGCAGCGGCACCGAAATCGCTCGCTACAACAAGATCCACATGTTCGACATCACAACCCCGGACGGGCAGAGCTACCGCGAATCGCAAAGCGCGCGGCCGGGCGAGGCGATCGCTTCCATTACCTGCGAGGGCGTCCATTTCGGTCTGGCGATCTGCTATGATCTGCGGTTTCCCGAACTGTTCCAGGCGCTGGCGGGGCGCGGCGCCGAGGTGATGCTGCTGCCTGCCGCCTTCACGCTGCAGACCGGCATGGATCACTGGGAGGTTCTGTGCCGGGCGCGCGCAATCGAGACGGAGACCTACTTTCTTGCCTGCGGCCAGACCGGCGCCTTCAGCCACGGCAACGAGAAGCGCCATACATACGGCAATTCGCTGGTGGTCGATCCGTGGGGCACGGTCATCGCCAGAACCGGACAGGGCGAGGGCCATGTCGCGGCGCGGCTCGACATGGGCCGGGTGGCACGCGTCCGGCGGCAGATACCGGTGGCCGAGCACAAGGTGGTGGGACGCAGCCTCGCGGTGTGATCAGCCCGCTTGGATGCGGGTTCGTGCCACCGGCAGCAGCAGGAGCGGCGCGCCAAGCACCCGGCAGGCGGCACCGGCCGCATCCAGCAGGGCGGGCGCGCACCCGGTCAGTTCGCAGCATGCCCCGCTGTAGCCGTAGAGCCGCATGCCGACGGCGATCTGCATGCCGACTGTTTCGGGATCGCAACCGGTTATGTCCAGATACCAGCCGCCGTAAAGGTTGCGGCCTCGGCAGTCGCCGGCCCGGTCGATTGCGGGGTCCCTGATGCGGGCAAGATCGGTGGCCGGAAGGTGTTTGACCGCTCCGGCCTGCCGTTTGGCGAGGGAGCCTCCCAGGCCAACCGGTCTGGCGCTCGCCACGCGCTGGTCGCAGAAATCCTTCGGCCCCTTCCGACCACCGGGCTGGTCTCCATTGCGCTGTTGCCCCCGCATGATCGACCTCTTTTCTTGCACATCTGCATTTGTATTTTTGGCCTGGGCAGCGGGTCAATCGACCGGCCGGCGCAGGGTTAAATCAGTAGGCCGCTTTCACAATGTGGAAGCGCCCGGCACCCAGACGGCAGCACCGCTGCCGGGATGGCGCCATAGGGCTTCCTCGATGCGCCGCGCCTCCAGCGCCAGCACGCTGGCCTCGGCGTGCGGATCTCGATCGCAGGCCGTCACCATCGACCCGACAAACCCTATCGCCGCCTGTGGCCGGCCATCGCGATCGACGACAGCAACCGCCAGGTCGTGGCGCCCGTTGGCCGGGTCGCGCTGGATGGCAAAGCCGTTGCGCCGCGCCTCTACCAGTCTTTCCCGCAATGAAACGACCATGGCCTCGGGCGCGCGCGTCAGCCTGTGAACGGTGCGCAGCACGATGTCCTCGACCTCAGGATCCGTCAGCGCGGCAAGCACCGCGGTGCCGAAGGCGCCGGAAACCAGCGGCAACCGGGAGCCGATCGCCAGATCGCCGCAAATTTCGCCCGCAGAACGGCTCACATGCACACACAGCAGGTCGTCGCCCGCGCGTAGCATGATGGCACAGGCCGCGTCAGTCAGATCGCTGAGGCGCAGCAGCGATTGCCGGGTGGTGGCGGCAAGATCGAACCGGTTGGAGGCGGCGGCGGCCAGTGAGAACACTTCGAGGCCGAGAAAATAGCGCCGCGACTGCCGGTCCTGTTCGACATAGCCGCGCTCGATCAGCGCGCACAACAGGCGCCGCGCAGTGGCCTGTTGCAGCGACAGCCGCCGGGCCAGCTCGGAGAGCCGCGCACCCTCTTCTTCCAGCACCGCGATTTCATTCAGCAACCGAAGCGCTCGCTCCACTGATTGAGCGCCCGAGCGCTTGCCTCCTGGGCACATAAATCCCATGCCACTTCCATCCGGACCTGGGCTGACCACCCTTCAAATGCAGCGGGGGGTCCAAGCCATATCGTTGCGGCAACCCTTGCGCACCGCCCTGAAACGACGTTTGCAAAAATGCATTGTATTTGCCGGGTCCGTCAGCAGGGGCATGGCGCCGCGCGGGAATTTGCAGGTATCGGCAACAGGGACGAAACATCCAGCATGACATTTGCCGGATTGATTCAACACCCCGTCAACAGCCCTCGCTCCGCCAGGCCCGTTCCGGATCAGACGGTGACCCCGGCCACCGATTCCAGCGCGCGCTGAAGCCGGGGACATTGGGCGAGCAGTGCGAAATAAGGCTGTTCGTCATCGGCCACGCGCGCCAGCAGCCATGCCTGCAAACTCTGTAGGTCCGCTTCCGGCCAACTCTCCAGATCGGGGACCAGCGCCACCGCCGGCGCCAGCAGCGCCAGCGCCGCGGCGCCGCGCGCGGGCAGCCTCTCCTGCCAGCCGATCAGCCGCCGGACCCGATCCTCCGCCCAGGCCAGGAAGGTGCGTCGGTCGCCGGCGAATCGATCGATCACCGCGGCCGTCACCGCGCGCGACAGGTCGGCCGGATCGCAATAGTCGTAGCTGTCGGGACACCCGGGCAGGCGCAAGTCCATATGCGCCTCGGTGAAACGCAGCAGGGTGCGGCGCGAGGTGGCGGTGCGCATACCGTCCCGCAGCTTCTTCCATTCGCGCTCCGCAAGCCGTGCCAGATCAGCGCGCATCGAGCGAAAGCCGAGCCGATAGTAGAACCAGTAGGCGGCCGAGGCGATGCCTTCGGGGTTGTTGCGACCGAACTGGTAACGTTCGACGATAAACCGGTTCACCCCGAACAGGTGCCGGTAGGCGCGCAGCACCGAAAGGAACAGGAAGTGCGATTCCCCGCCCCGGTAGGGTTCGAAGATGTTGATGCCAATCTTGCAGGTGCCGAGGAACGGCCAGCCGCCACCATAGGCCACCGGCAGACCGTTCTTGAACAGCATCATGCCGATATGCGAATCGAACGGCGTGCGATCCTCAGGCGCCGTGGAGAACAGCGCGATCACCACCCCGCGACCGAGATCGTAAGCCATGACGCCGCTGGCGATGCAGGAGGAGATCGGCTCGGTCTGCCGGCCGAGCAGGGCCAGCAGACCGCGCGCGGTGGTGATCAGCCGGTGCCGGTCCTCAGCAGTCAGGGGCAGCGGTGGGTCGAGCGGCATATCGAGCAGCCGGGCTGCATCCTCGGACCGGCTGAGCGGCTCGTCCTGATAGTGGATCGGCCGTTCGAGGCCGGTCAGATACTGGCGCGCCAGCGTGCTGTCGGCGCTGTGCAGCGCCACAAAGACATCGAGATCGTCATAGAGCGCGACCCTGAGCCGCTCGGGCATCTCCACCGACGCGATCGCATCGAGCAGCCAGCGCAAACCGGCGCCCGTCCGTTCGATGCCGAGCGCTGCGAGCAGATCGCCGGCCTCTTCCGCATCCGCTGCCAGGGTCTCGAACTCCGCCGCCGGCAACGCCTCGGTCAGCAGCCGGCGCAGGGTGGTGACGCTGCCACGGGCGCTATGCAACCGCACTGCCCCGGCAAAGCGATCGGCCAGCCAGCGCGCGACCTTCAGGTTGAACGAGACGGCAATACGGGTGAACGGCAGGCCCGAGCCATGCAGCGCATCCGGTACGGTTTCGCCCGCTCCGGTCAGGGAGCGGGCAAGGTCGGCACAACGGGCAAGTTCGCCGGCGCAACGTTGGCGCAGCGCCGGGTTCTGCGGATAGGCGAGCATGAACAGCAGCGTGTCGTGATAGGCGACAAGCGCTTCAGGATCGCAACATTGGCGAGCGGCGCAGAGATCAAGCAGAGCTGCCTTTTCCGTGGCCGCTGCCGCGTCGAAGCGGCGGGCGAGGCTGCGCAGGGCATTCACATCCGCCAGACAAAGATCGGCCGTGGACATGTGCGCCATGGCTGCCGCCTACGCCCCCCGCGTCAGGTTCAGGACTTGCCGGGCTTGTCGGTCGCCTTCTTGTCGGTCGCGCCTTTTGCCGTAGCCTTCTTGTCGGTTGCCTTCTTGTCGGTGGCACCCTTGTCGGTTGCCTTCTTGTCGGTGGCACCCTTGTCGGTTGCCTTCTTGTCAGTCGCGCCCTTGTCGGTTGCCTTCTTGTCGGTGGCACCCTTGTCGGTTGCCTTCTTGTCAGTCGCGCCCTTGTCGGTCGCCTTCTTGTCGGTCGCCTTCTTGTCGGTCGCGCCCTTGTCGGTCGCCTTCTTGTCGGTTGCCTGCTTGTCCTTGGACATTTCCGCTTCCTCCAATGCCTCTGTCGTGGAAACCCTGCCGGGTGTGCCGACGGGCCGATTGCAAGGCTAGCAGAGGTCCCGCGGCCGGCAAGAATCGTTTACCGACCGATCGGTCAGGGTTATTCGCCCCGATCGCCGCTGGTCACCGGTGAGTGACGACGGTGCAGCAAGAATCTTCTTTGTTTTTCATAGAATTGGCAGGAATGATCAGAGCGTGCGGCGGTGCTGGAGGACAGAGCGGGGCCCGGCACCTGCTTCTGGGTCAAATGGTCGCAGCCCGGCCCGTCGCTCAAAGTCCGAGATAGGCGGCGCGCACACGCGGATCGGTGAGAAGATCCTTGCCGGAACCGGTGAAGGCGATCTGCCCGGTTTCCACCACATAGCCGCGATCGGCCATGGACAGGGCGGCAAAGGCATTCTGTTCGACCAGCAGGATCGTGACGCCTTCACCTGCCAGCTTGCGGATGACGCCGAAGATCTGCTCGACGATGACCGGGGCAAGCCCCATGCTGGGCTCGTCCAGCAGCAGCAGGCGCGGGCGTGCCATCATCGCCCGGCCCATCGCCAGCATCTGCTGCTGACCACCGGACAGGCCCGCCGCATGCAGGTGGCGCTTTTCCTTCAGGATCGGGAACAGATCGTAGATCTTTTCAATATCCGCATTGATCTCGCCGTCGTGGCGGGTGAAGGCCCCGAGCCTCAGATTGTCCTCAACCGAGATCGGGCCGAAGACGTGCCGGCCCTCCGGCACCTGCACCAGTCCCAGCCCGACGCGACGATGCGCCGCCAGCCGCTCGATGGGCTGGCCGTCGAAGCGGACGGTTCCCGAGCGCATCGGCTGCACGCCCGAGATGCAGCGCAGCAGGGTGGTCTTGCCGGCGCCGTTGGCGCCGACCAGGGTGACGATTTCGCCCTTGGCGACCTCCAGCGAGACGCCGTGCAGCACCTCGACCCGGCCATAGGCGCTGGAAAGTCCGGTGACCTCAAGCATCGCCGCCCCCCAGCACCGATGTGGCTTCCGAGCCGAGATAGGCGCGGATCACCTTCGGATCGCGCGCGACCTCGGCCGGCAGGCCTTCGACCAGATAACGCCCCTGTTCCAGCACCAGCACGCGGTCCGAGATGCCCATCACCAGTTTCATGTCGTGTTCGATCAGCACGATCGACAGGCCGGCCCGGGCGATCTCGACCAGAAGATGGTCGATCTCCGCCGTCTCGGCGGCGTTGCAGCCGGCGGCCGGCTCGTCGAGCAGCAGGATTTTCGGCTCCATCGCGAGCGCGCGGGCGATTTCCAGCCGCTTCATCGCGCCGTAGGACAGGCTGCCGGCACGATCCTCGGCGCGATCGGCCAGGCCGACCCGGGCAAGACAGGCGAGCGCGGCCTCGCGCGTGCGCCGTTCCTGCGCAATGGTGGAGGGCAGGTGCAGCATATGCCCGATCAGACCGTGCTCCTCGTGCAGATGCCGTCCGGTCATGACATTTTCCAGCGCCGTCATGCGCGTGAACACCTGCAGGTTCTGGAAGGTGCGCGACATGCCGTGGCGGGCCAGTTCGTAGGGACGACGCCCGGTCACGTCCTGCCCCGCCAGTCGGATGCTGCCCGACTGGGTATGGTAGACCCCGGAAATCAGGTTGAACAGCGTGGTCTTGCCGGCACCGTTGGGGCCGATGATGGAATAGATTTCGCCCGGCCGGACCGACAGGGAGACCTGATCGACGGCTTTCACGCCGCCGAAGGCAATGCCGATCCCGTTGACTTCGAGAAGGCTCATGCCGGCCTCCTTTTGAACAGCGCGGCAATGCCCGGCGCGATGCCCTGCCGGAGAAACAGCATGAACAGGATGATGAGCACGCCGAGCAGCAGCGTCTCGTATTCGTGGAACACCGTCAGCACCTGCGGCAGGATGACCAGAACCGCCGCGCCGACGATGGAACCGATCAGCGAGCCCATGCCGCCGATCACCACCATCGTCACCAGCTCCACCGAATGCAGGAACGAGGCGTTGTCGGGCGTCACCAACCCGTTGAACAGCGCCAGCATCGCCCCGGCGACGGCCGCATAGACAGCCGAGAGCACGAAGACGATCAGCTTGTAGCGGGCCGCGCGAATGCCCATCACCTCCGCCGCCACCAGCGAATCGCGCAAGGCGCGCAGGGCGCGTCCTGTCGGGCTGTCGAACAGGTTGGCGGCAATCCACGCAGCAAGGAACAATACGGCGCCCGATATCCAGTACCAGTGCTCGGCCGAGCGCAGCCGGACCCCGAACACGCTGGCGCGCGGCACCTGCATGCCGTCCGGCCCGCCGGTCAGCCAGACCTCATTGGTCAGCACCAGGCCGATCAGCAGGCCGAGGCCGAGCGTCGCTACCGCCAGATAATGGCCGCGCAGCCTGAGAATGGGTCGGCCGACGGCAAAGGCCAGAAGCCCCGCCAGAACGACGCCGATCAGCGCCGCCAGCAAGGGATCAATGCCGTAGCGCACGGGCAGGATGGCACAGGCATAGCCGCCGATGGCAAAAAATCCGGCGTGCCCGAGGCTGACCTGCCCGGCATAGCCCATCAGCAGGTTGATGCCGATCACCGCCACCGCCGAAATGAACACCAGCGCGCCGATGCGGTAGTAGAAGGTGGACGGCATCACCAGCCCCGGCAGAATGATCAGGGCCAGGATCGCCAGAAGCGTGCGGTAGCGCGGATTGAGGGCTGCCATCTCACACCCGCTCGATATGTTTGATCCCGGCCAGCCCATTGGGCATCACCAGCAGCACCAGAATGATGGTGATGAACGCCGCCGCGTCCTTGTAGGATGAGGAGATCAGCCCCGCAGCGAGCGCTTCCAGCAACCCGACCAGCAGGCCACCGAGCACCGCGCCGACCGGATTGCCGATGCCGCCCAGCACCGCCGCGGCAAAGCCCTTGAGGGCGAGAATCGTGCCGACATCGTAGCTGGTCAGGGTGACGGGGGTCACCAGGATGCCGGCAAGCGCGCCGATTCCGGCAGAGATCGCGAAGGAAAAACCGACAACGAAGGCGGTGTTTATGCCGACGAGTTTGGCGGCCAGCGGGCTGACCGAGGTGGCGATCACCGCCTTGCCGAAGCGTGTATGGTTGAGAAAGAGGTGCAGCGCCAGCACCACCAGCACCATGCCGCCGACCACCCAGAACGCCTGCGGCTGAATGGAGGCGCCGGCGATGCGGATCGACTCCTCGCCGGAAAAGCCCGGCAGCTTGTGAAACTGCTTGTCGTAGATGATCGGCACCGCGCCGCGGATGACCAGCGAGGCGCCGATGGTCAGAATGATCAGCGTCACCGCATCAGCGCCGCGTGCCGGAGCAATCACGAAGGCATGCAGCATGAGGCCGACAATGACCGCGAGGACGATCGCCATCAGGGCCGCCACCGGCAGAGAGAAGCCGAGAGTGGCGAAGAAAACCGTGCCCATGCCGCCGAGCATGACAAATTCGCCCTGCGCGAAGTTCACCACTTCGGAGGCATTGTAGATCAGCGTGAAGCCGAGGGCGACCAGCGCATAGACCGCGCCAACCGTCAGCCCCGAGACGGCAAACTGCAACAGATCGCCCATGGCGTTCCCCTCGCCCGGCGCCAATTGGCGCCCCAAGCCTGCGGGCCGCCGGATTGGCTCCGGCGGCCGGCTGTTTTCAAGTGTTACTTGGCGTCGGCCAACGTCCAGTCGCCGTTCTTGATCTCCAGCATGCGGAACGCGTCGAGCCCGAGGCCCATGTGATCGGTGGCCGTCATGTTGAAGATGCCGGCGGTGCCGATGAAGCCCTTCGTCGCCTCGATCTCATCGCGGATCTTCTTCGGATCCGCTGACTTGGCCCGCTTGATGGCGCCCACCAGGATCTGCAGCCCGTCATAGGCATGGCCGCCGAAGGTTGAGACCGGCTGGCCGGTCACCTTCTCGTAGGTGGTCTTGTAGTCGAGCGCGATCTTCTTCTGAGGATCGCTGTCGGGGAGCTTGTCGGCCACCAGCAGCGCGGCGGCGGGTAGGCGCACGCCTTCGGCGGCGGCGCCCGCCAGTTCGATGAAGCTCTTCGAGGCAACGCCATGGCTCTGGTAGAGCGGCACGTTGAGGCCGAGCTGCTTGGCGTTGCGGGTGACGATCGCCGGGCCCTGGCCGAAGCCGGGGTTGATGAGCGCCTGCATGCCGGCTTTGCCCTTCAGGTTGGTGAGCTGGGCGGTCATGTCGGAGTCGCGCGGGCCATAGGTTTCCTCGGCCAGGATCTCCACGCCGAACCTGGCGTTCACCTTGACGCACTCATCGCGCATCGACTTGCCGAAGCCGTCGGTGCCGGAGATCATGCCGATCTTGGTCAGGCCGCGCTTCTTCATGTCGTCGAAGATCTTCTCGCAGGCCATGCGGTCGGTATGCGGGGTCTTGAAGGTGAATTTCTTGACCGGTTCGACGATCACCACGGCGCCGGCCAGCGAGATGAACGGCACCTGCGCATCCTCGAACACCGGCACGGCGGCCATCGTGGTGCCGGTGGTGGACCCGCCGACCACGGCCACAACCTTGTCTTCCTCAACGAGGCGGGTGGCGAAGGTGCGCGCCTTGTTGGCATCACCGCCGTCGTCATAGATGACCAGCTTGATGGTATCGCCGTTGATGCCGCCGGCCTTGTTGATCTCCTCGACATAGTGCTTGAGGGTCTTTTCCTCCGGCTCGCCGAGGAACGACGCGGGGCCGGTGGCCGAGACAAACGAGCCGATCCTGATTTCGGCGGCAGTGGCCGGAGCAAGGGCCGCAAGCACCGCGAGCGAGGCGCCCGCCGTCAGCTGCATAAGATGTTTCATGGGTTTCCTCCTGGGGTTTTGGTGACTGCCCCGGTTCAGCCGGAGCGTTGATTGATGCCGTCAGGCTACCAGACGGCGGGAAGGCGCGATACGGAACCTGTTGGCCACAAAGGCCGCATCGGTCAGGCAGGCGGTGCCGGCCGGATTGCCGCCGGTGACGTGGAAATCGGAGAAGGCCGCCGACTGGTTGACGAAGATATTGCCGATCAGATTGATCGACAATGCCACGTTGGCCTGGGCAAATGCATCCTCTGCGGCGGCGATCACCGCCTCGTCGGTGGCATAGAGTGCGGCCGTGATCGCCCCGCGCGCGCGGATCGACGCGGCGGCGCGGCTGAGCGAGTCGGCGGTGGACTCGGTGGCGATCACGAAGGAGATCGGGCCGAACCATTCCTCAAGGTAATGGGCTTCATCCGCCGCATCGAGCGCGACGATCAGCGGGGTGGCGCTGCGCGCTCCCGCCATGCCCTCGACCGGTGCGGAGGCCCGCACCACGCGCCCGAGGCGCGCCGCTTTCGCGATGCGCGCAAGGGTTGCCTCGCTCTGCACCGCACCGAGCACGGCGGCGGCGCGCTGGGGATCGGCCAGCAGCCGGTCGGTCGCCGCAGCAATGCCGGCGGCAACCTCGTCGAAGCTCTTGGGCCCCTCGTCGGTGGCGATGCCGGTGCGCGGAATGAAGATGTTCTGCGGCGCCGTGCACATCTGGCCCGAGTAGAGCGCCAGAGAGAACGCGATGTTGTCGCACATGCCGCGGAAAGTCGCCGTGGAATCGATGACGATGGCGTTGACGCCCGCTTCCTCGGTATAGACCTGCCGATCCGACAGGTTCTGGCGGATCCACCCACCAAAGGCCGGCCCGCCGGTGAAATCGACGATGCGCACCGCCGGATGAACGACCAGATCCTTGGTCACCGGCTTGTCCAGCGTGTCGGCGGCAAGCAGCACGACATTGGGGTCGAAACCGGCCTCGGCCATGACCTCGCGGGCGATGCGCACGGTCAGAGCGGCGGGCAGAATCGCCGCCGGATGCGGCTTGACGATCACCGTATTGCCGGTGGCAAGGCTCGCAAACAGACCGGGATAGGTGTTCCAGGTGGGGAAGGTGGCGCAGCCGATCACCACCGCCACCCCGCGCGGCACGATGCGGAAGTTCTTTTCCATGCGCAGCGGTTCGCCTTTGCCCTGCGGCTTTTCCCACGACGCGCGGCGCGGCACCCGGTTCATCTCGGCCACCGCATAGGCCACCGCTTCCAGCCCGCGATCCTGCGCATGCGGCCCACCGGCCTGGAAGGCCATCGCGAAGGCTTGGCCTGAGGTGTGCATCACCGTCTGCGCGACCAGAAAGCTCTGGCGGTTGAGCCGGTGCAGCACTTCGAGCAGCACCCCCGCCCGGTCTTCGACCGAGGCCATCGACCAGCCGGCGCCCGCCTTTTCGGCGGCGGCGACCAGATCGCCCACCGGGGCGGTGGGATAGGTGATACCGAGTGTGCGGCCATAGGGCGAGGTTTCCGCACCGGTCCAGCCAGCCGCCGGATGGGCGGCATCGAAGCTAAACCGCTGGCCGATCATCGCCTCGAAGGCCGCCTCGGCATCCGCCTTGGCTGTTTCGCCATAGATCTTGCCGGAGGGCATTTCAGGATAGGCGCTCCAGTAGCCGCGCGAGGCGATCGCCTCAAGCGCGCGCTTCAGCGTGTCCGCGTGGCGGCTCCAGAATTCGGTCATGCAATCCTCCCTGACGCGGCTGGGATGGCCAGCGCCTTTGTCCGGAAGTTATTATTGACCAAACATTCGGTCAATGTAAATCTGCACCCCGATCACACCCGCGCCGCACTGGAAACGACGGCTCCGACGGGTGTGGCGGGAGGAAACATGGCACAGGTGAAAGGCCCGGACACCGAGCCGGCCCTCAGGGTCGAACGCGATGGCGCGACGCTGGTGCTGACGCTGAACCGCCCGGCCCGTTTCAACGCCTTCACGGTGGAACTGCATGCGCTGCTCGCCGCAGCCCTGGATGAGGCCGCCACCGATGATGCTGTGCGGGCGATCATCCTGACCGGAGCCGGGCGTGGATTTTGCGCCGGCCAGGACCTGTCGGACCGCGCGGTGGCGCCGGGAGACTCCCGGCCCGATCTCGGTGAATCGCTCGAGAAACGCTACAACCCGCTGATCCGCCGCATCCGCGCGCTCGACAAGCCGATCATCGCGGCCGTCAACGGGGTTGCCGCCGGGGCGGGGGCCAACATTGCGCTTGCCTGCGACATCGTGCTGGCCGCCCGTTCGGCCAGCTTCCTGCAAGCTTTCGCGCGCATCGGGCTCATTCCCGATTCGGGCGGCACCTGGACCCTGCCGCGCCTGATCGGCGAGGCGCGCGCCCGTGCCGCGATCCTGCTGGCCGAGCCGATCAGCGCCGAACAGGCGGAGGCCTGGGGCATGATCTGGAAAGCGGTTGTGGACGATCACCTGATGCCGGAGGCGCGCGCTTTGGCGGGCCGGCTCGCGGCGGGACCCACCTATGGCTACGGGCTGGCCAAGCGGGCGCTCGCCGCCTCGCCCAACCAGTCGCTGGAGGCCCAACTCGATCTCGAACGCGACCTGCAGCGGCTTGCGGGCGCCTCGGATGACTACCTTGAGGGCGTGCGCGCCTTCAGCGAGAAACGACCACCCCGTTTTACCGGCAAGGGACCCGATGATGACGCCTGAGCAAGTCGCGAAGAAAAGCGCCGAGATCATGTGGGGCGAGGATAATGCCACCGCCCATCTCGGCATGAAACTTGTCAGCATCGGCCCCGGCAAGGCCATCCTGACCATGCCGGTGGGCGCGCACATGACCAACGGCCATGGCACCTGCCACGGCGGCTATATCTTCACGCTCGCCGATTCGGCCTTTGCCTTTGCCTGCAACAGCTACAACCAGCGCGCGGTCGCCGCCCATTGCTCGATCACCTACCTGGCGCCGGCGCGAGGCGGCATGGTGCTGCGGGCCACCGCGGCCGAGCAGCAGCGCGTTGATCGCAACGGCATCTACGACATCACCGTGACGGATGACGCAAGCGGTGCGATCATCGCCGAGTTCCGCGGTCACAGCCGCACCATTGCCGGCACATTTTTCTAAGAACACGATCCAGGGGGAACCGCCATGCTCGATCTGTCGCCCAAGCCCGGCGATCTCGATCCGATCGAAACAGCCTCGCGCGATGAAATCGCTGGCCTGCAATTCAAACGGCTGAAAAAGACCTTGGCCCATGCCTATGCGAATGTGCCGCATTACCGGGCCAAGTTCGATGCGGCGGGGGTGCATCCAGACGATTTGACATCGCTGGCGGATCTCGCGCGCTTTCCGTTCACCACCAAGTCGGATCTGCGCGATACCTATCCGTTCGGCATGGTGGCGGTGCCGATGGAGCAGGTCGCGCGCATTCATGCCTCCTCGGGTACCACCGGCAAGCCGACCGTGGTCGCCTATACGAAGGCCGACATCGACATGTGGGCGGAGGTCGTCGCCCGCTCGATCCGCGCCTCCGGCGGCCGGCCGGGCATGAAGGTCCATATCGCCTATGGCTACGGCCTGTTCACCGGCGGGCTCGGCGCCCATTACGGGGCGGAGAAGCTGGGCTGCACCGTGATTCCCATGTCCGGCGGCATGACCGAGCGGCAGGTGCAGCTGATCTCCGATTTCAAGCCCGACGTGATCATGGTGACGCCGTCCTACATGCTGGCGATCCTCGACGAATTCCGCCGACAGGGGCTCGATCCGCGTCGCTCCAGCCTCAAGGTCGGCATCTTCGGGGCCGAGCCTTGGACCAATGCCATGCGTCTGGAGATCGAGGAGGCCTTCGACATGCATGCGGTCGACATCTACGGTCTGTCGGAGGTGATCGGACCGGGTGTTGCCAACGAGTGCGTCGAGACCAAGGATGGGCTGCACATCTGGGAGGATCACTTCTATCCCGAGATCATCGATCCGGTGACCGGAGAAGTGAAACAGGACGGCGAGATGGGTGAACTGGTGTTCACCTCGCTGACCAAGGAGGCGTTGCCGATCATCCGCTATCGCACGCGTGACCTGACCCGGCTGCTGCCCGGCACTGCCCGCTCGATGCGGCGTATGGAAAAGGTCACCGGGCGCTCGGACGATATGATCATCCTGCGCGGGGTCAATGTGTTCCCCACCCAGATCGAGGAACAGATTCTCAAATGCGCCGGACTGGCCCCGCATTTCTATATCGAGCTTGGCCGCAAGGGCAGGCTCGACATGATGAGCGTGGTGGTGGAGGCGCGCAGCGATCATGCCGCCGCCGAGGCCCGCAAGGTCGCGGCGAAGGAACTTGCCCATCATATCAAGGCGGTCATCGGCATCTCGACCGATATCCGCGTCGCCGATCCGGGCGGCGTCGAGCGTTCGGGCGGAAAGGCCCGAAGGGTATTCGACCTGCGTCCCAAAACATGATAGCCGGTGCGCCGAGCCCGGCATGAGGGACGATCACCTCGTCGCCGGGCCCGGTTAAACTCTGGCATAGGGCCTCCGCCGTGCGGAAGCCGCCTCCAGCAAAGGCCTTGACGCTTTGGCACGTATCCGCGCTGCAGATTATGACGACAAGCGACGTGCGTTGCTCGATGTGGCGGCGCGGCTGTTCGCCACATCGGGTTTCGACCGCACTTCTATCAGCGAGATCGCGGCGACGGCCGGCGTGTCGAAAGCGCTGCTCTATCACTACTATTCCGGCAAGGACGAGGTGCTGTTCGACATCATCGACGGCCATATCCGCGACCTGATCGCCCAGGTCGCTGCCGCGGACGATCCCGGCCTGCCGCCGGAGGAGCACCTGCTGGCGCTGATCACCGCGATTCTGGAGGCCTATCGCGACGCCGATACGATGCACAAGGTGCAGATCAACGAACTCGGCAAGCTTCGCCCTGACCAGCAGCAGCTGATCCGCGGGCTTGAGCGTGATCTGGTGACGATCGTGGCGCGGGCGATCATCCGCATCAATCCCGATCTGGCGGGCGGCGACGAGGCGCGCCTGCTCAAGCCGGTCACCATGGCGCTGTTCGGTATTCTCAACTGGACCTATCTGTGGTTCCGCGACGACAAGCCGTTGACCCGGGCCGATTACGCACGGATCGTTGCCCGGCTGTTCACGGATGGGGTCGCGCGGATGGTCGAGGCTGAAGCGCCGGCCGCGCTGGCCGGCGCCCGGGCTCAGGCCGCGTCGAAATCGAGCTTGACCACCGGCGTCACCGGCCGCGACTGACAGGCGAGCACGAAGCCGGCTTCCAGTTCCCACGGCTCCAGCGAATAATTGGCGTCCATCTCCACCTTGCCCTCGGTCACCTTGCAACGGCAGGTGCAGCACATGCCGCCCTTGCAGGAATAGGGCAGTTCCACGCCCTGGGCATGAGCGGAATCGACGATGCGCTCGTCGCCCTGCACCTCGATGTGGTAGGTGATGCCGTCGAGTTGGCAATCGACCTTGGCCGCGCCCGTGCTATGCGCCGCCGCAGCCGTTTTAGGCGCGGCGCGCGGGGCGCCATCGGTGGCGAACAGTTCGGTCCTGATCTGCGCGGGCTTTGCGCCTGCTGCCACCAGCGCCGCCTTGCCGTCCTCGACCATCGAGTAGGGACCACACAGGAAGTAGCCGTCCACCTCAGCCGGCGGCACCATGGACCTTGCCAGCAGCGCCACCCGCGCTCCGTCGATGCGGCCGTTGAGGATGTCGATGTCCTGGCTTTCGCGCGACAGGATATGGAACACCGACAGGCGGCCGAGATAGCGGTCCTTGAGGTCTTCCAGCGCCTCGCGGAACATGATCGAGGCGGTGGTGCGGTTGCCGTAGAACAGGCTGACGATGGTGTCCGGACGGCTGTCGAGCGCGGTGCGGATGATCGACAGCACCGGGGTGATGCCGGACCCGGCGGCGAAGAACACCAGATGCCGCGCCTTGCCGAGATCGGCGGTGAACCGGCCCTCGGGCGGCATGACCTCAAGCGTCGCACCGGGTTTGAGCTTGTCGTTGGCAAAAGTGGAGAAGCGGCCGCCGGCGACCTTCTTGACCGCGATGCGCATTTCGCCTTCGCCCTTGCCCGAGCAGATCGAGTAGGACCGCCGGCATTCCTCGCCATCGACGGTGGCGCGCACCGTCACATACTGGCCGGGTTCGAAATCGAAGCTCTTGGCCAGGTCCTTGGGCAGAGCGAAGGCCAGCGACACACTGTCGGCTGTTTCGCGGCGCACGTCGGTGATCTTCAGCGGATGGAAACGGCTCATGGATCGGCCCTCAGATGCATTTGAAATGGTCGAAAGGTTCGCGGCACGACCGGCAGCGCCACAGCGCCTTGCAGGCGGTCGAACCGAACTCGCTCAGCCGTTCGGTGTCGGCCGAGCCGCAGCGCGGACAGGCGACGTCGGCGGAAGGCGCGAACAGTGCCCGTTTGCCGGCGGTCCGCTCGGGCGGAGAAATGCCGTAGGCGCGCAGTTTGTCGCGCGCCGCATCGCTTATCATGTCGGTGGACCAGGCCGGCGTGTTGGTGAGACGCACGGCAACGCGGTCGAAGCCGGCGCGCGCCAGTTCCGTCTCGATGCCGAGCGCGATCACCCCCATCGCCGGGCAGCCCGAATAGGTGGGCAGGATGGTGACCTGAACGGCTCCATCGCCGGCCACCTCCACCTTATGCAGGATGCCGAGATCGGCGATGGTGAGCACCGGCACCTCGGGATCGGTGACGCGCGCCGCCGCCGCCCAGGCAGCCGCGCTTGCCGTCTCGTCGAGGACCGGGACCGCCATCACCACACCGCATCGGGATAGGCGCGCTGCAGATACTGCATCGTCGCCAGCATGTGGCCGAGATGTTCCGAATGCACGCCCTTGCGGCCGCCGCTAATGCCGTGGCGCTCCACCGGGCGTTTCAACGTCGCCCGGGCCAGCACCGCGTCGATGGCGGCATCGAAGGCGGGCCGCAGCGTCGAGGGATCGACGCCGAAGCCCGTCGCCGCCACCTTCCGATCGAGATCGTCGGCCTCGAACAGTTCCGGCACATAGGCCCAGAGGTCCTCGAAGGCCTCCTGCGCCTTGTCGCGGCTTTCCGCAGTGCCATCGCCGAGCCGGATCATCCACTCGCCGGCATGGCGCAGGTGATAGGTCATCTCGCGCGCAGAACGGGTGGCGATCCCGGCGACTTCCGCATCGTTCGATCCCGCCAGCGCCTCATAGAGCGGCAGCGCATAGGCCGCGAAGATCAGGTGACGCGCCATCGTGTCGGCGAAATTGCCGTTGGGCTGCTCGACCAGCAGCAGGTTGCGGAACTCCGGTTCGGCCCGCCGGTAGGCGAGCACATCCTCGTTGCGACCCTGGCCCTCAAGCGCGCAGGCGTGGCTGTAGAGCGCGCGGGTCTGGCCGATGAGGTCAAGCGCGAGGTTGGACAGCGCGATGTCCTCCTCGATGGTCGGCGCACGCGAGGACCACTCGGACAGCCGGTGGCCAAGGATCAGCGCGCTGTCGCCCAGCCGGATCAGCCAGGCGGCGCGGGGATCGGTCGATGTCTGCGTCATGGCTGCGTGCCTCATCGCGATCACATATGCCCGACTTCTTCGGGCACCTCGTAGAAGGTGGGATGCCGGTAGATCTTGGATGCGGTCGGCTCGAACATCACGTCCTTCTCGCCCGGATCGGAAGCGATGATCGCTGCCGAGGGCACAACCCAGATGGAAAAGGTCTCGCCGCGCCGGGTATAGACATCGCGGGCATTCTGCAGCGCCATCTCCGCATCGACCGCATGCAGCGAGCCGACATGGCGGTGGGCAAGCCCGTTGCGCGGGCGGATGAACACCTCCCAGAGGGGGGTGGCTTTCTCGGTCATGGCGTTTTCCTTGTAACGGACGGGCCGGGGCGCCGGCGTTGGAGCCGGGCCGATGATCGTCAGGGGTCAGGCTGCCTTGCGCGCGGCCTTCTTGGCCGCATGGGCGTGCAGGGCCTCGCGCACCCAGGCGCCCTCGGCTTCCACCTGGCGGCGATGCTTCATGCGCTGGCGGTTGCAGGGGCCGTCGCCGTTGATGACCCGGACGAACTCGTCCCAGTCGATCTCGCTATGGTCCCAGTGGCCGGTCTTCTTGTTGTGCTTCAGCTTGGGGTCAGGGATCGTCAGGCCGAGATACTGGGCCTGCGGCACGGTGGCATCGAAGAATTTCTGCCGGAGCCCGTCATTGGAGAAGCGCTTGATCTTCCACTTCATCGACAGTTCCGAATGCGGGCTGTCCGAATCATGCGGGCCGAACATCATCATGGCCGGCCACCAGAAACGGTCGAGCGCATCCTGCGCCATCTGGCGCTGCTCCTTCGAGCCACGGCACATCGCCACCATGATTTCGTAGCCCTGCCGCTGATGGAAGGATTCTTCCTTGCAGATCAAAATCATCGCCCGCGCATAGGGGCCGTAGCTGCAGCGGCACAGCGCGATCTGGTTCATGATCGCAGCCCCGTCCACCAGCCAGCCGATGGCGCCCATGTCGGCGTAGTTCAGCGTGGGATAGTTGAAAATCGAGGAATACTTGGCCTTGCCCGACAGAAGCTGGCCGTACAGTTCCTCGCGCGACACGCCCAGCGTCTCGGCCGCCGCATAAAGATAAAGGCCGTGGCCGCCTTCGTCCTGAATCTTGGCAAGCAGCTGCGCCTTGCGCTTGAGGGTGGGCGCGCGCGTCACCCAGTTGCCTTCGGGCTGCATGCCGATGATCTCGGAATGGGCATGCTGGGAAATCTGCCGGATCAGGGTGCGGCGATACTGCTCGGGCATCCAGTCGTTCGGCTCGATCTTCTCCTCGGCATCGATGCGGGCCTGAAAGGCGGCCAGCTTTTCCGGGTCCTCGGCACGAACCGGGGTCAGATCCTTGGCATTCAGCGCCTGCGCATACATCGGCGTCCCTCTCCGTCGGTGCGATTCTTTCGCTGACCGATCGGTCAGCCATTTCCGGAAATATGCATCAATATTTCTGTGATGCAAGCATTTTTTGTAACACTTTAGGATGCGCCCGGTTTCTGCCCTCCGTGCCCGGTGGTTCCGCTATGGACCTGTGAGGTGTCGGTCGAGCCAGGCCTCGGCGGCAGGGTTGAGGTCTGCGCGCAGCCGATGCAACAGATCGCGTGCGGCCAGACCCGGCCAGTCGGCGGCCAGGCAGGCCTGCGGCAGGCCCGGATCGCGCAGGGCGATGCGCCGGAAGCGGTGCACGATCAGCACCCGCAGGGCCACGGCTTCAAGCCCGTCCACGGTGGTTCCGCGTCCGGCCAGCTCCTCGGCAACCGGCAGATGGTTGGCGCGGAAATTGGCATAGGATCTGCCAAGCGCGGCAAGATCGAAACAACGCGCGACAAGCGTGCGCGCCTCAAGCTCGGGCAGCGCCGGCAATCGCAGCACAAAGCCCGGCCCGACAGCCGGCAGCGGCATGTCAGCGGGCAGGATCAGCGTATGGACATCGAATTGTCCGGCGCCCTGGCGAAGCAGCGCCTCGCGCAGGCGCCGGCGATCCGCATCGGACATGCCCGTCAGGTTGACGAGCTGCCAGCCGCAGGGCTGTTGCGGCGGGGTTCTGGCGTAAATGCGCCCGGAGGCCGCCTGCGACTGGCCGAGCGCCAGCGGCGTCAATGTATAGAAACTGTTGCGACCGATGCGCCGACGGGTAACCCAGCCATCGGCAGCCAGCCGCGACAGCGCTGTGCGCGCCGCCCCGGCATCGATGCCATAGGCGCCGAGCACCCCGGCAATGGTCGTCATGTTGACGCTGCCGCCGCGCGGCACCACACAATCACCGAGAAAGCTGACCGCGAGCGACCAGGCGCGCAACGCCCCGCGCGGCGCGGAGGCCAGCGATTGCGCGATCAATGGGGTGAGCGGGAGATTCATGCGCGGGCCCCGCGATGGGCCGGTCGACAATACAACGGGGAGAAAGCAGCCATCCCTATGAAAGGGATGGTGCCCAGGAGAGGACTCGAACCTCCACGGCTTGCACCACTGGTACCTGAAACCAGCGCGTCTACCAATTCCGCCACCTGGGCAACGGGCTCCCCATAGGCGGGGCGCCGGGCCTTGTCAATCGCCGGACTGCGACTTTCGCTGCCCTTCCGCGACCTTCCGCTACTATACAGAGTTGTGCGAATTGACTAGACGAAGGCGACAGACAGGCGGAGGGTTGAGATGGCGCAACTGGTCACGGTGTTTGGCGGCTCGGGCTTTGTGGGGCGGCATCTGGTGCGCGCGCTGGCCCAGCGCGGCTGGCGGGTGCGGGTGGCGGTGCGTCGACCGGACCTTGCCGGGCACCTGCAACCGCTCGGCGGCGTTGGCCAGATCCAGCCGGTGCAGGCCAATGTCCGCAACCCCGCCTCCGTCGCCCATGCGGTGGCCGGTGCCGACGCCGTGGTCAATCTGGTCGGCATCCTGTCCGAAAGCGGTCGCAACACTTTCGGCGCCGTGCAGGCACAGGGTGCGCGCACCATCGCGCAGGCCGCCGCCGCGGCCGGAATCACCCGGCTCGTGCATATGTCGGCGCTGTCGGCCAATGCAGTCTCGGTTTCCGATTATGCCGCCTCCAAGTCCTATGGCGAGACGTCGGTGCTGGACGCCGTGCCGCAGGCGATGATCCTGCGCGCCTCGGTGATCTTCGGTCCCGAGGACAAGTTCTTCAATCGCTTTGCGGCGCTGGCGCGGATGGCGCCCGCCATTCCGCTGATCGGTGGTGGCGAGACAAAATTCCAGCCGGTGTTCGTCGGCGACGTGGCCGAGGCCATCGTGGCCTGCCTCGACGGCAAGGCCAGCCCGGGCAAGACCTACGAACTCGGCGGACCTGCAGTGGCAAGCTTCCGCCAGCTGATGGAATATGTGTTGAAGGAGACGGGCCGCACCCGCATGCCGGTTTCGATTCCGTTCTGGGCGGCCAGGTTGCAGGCGAGCGTGCTGCAGATCCTGCCCAAGGCGCCGCTCACGGTCGATCAGGTCAACCTGCTTGAATACGACAGCGTCGTCAGCGCGGAGGCGGCGCGCGAGGGCCGCACGCTCGAAGGGCTGGGCATCAGGCCGACGGCGTACGAATCGATCGTGCCGTCCTATCTCTACCGCTTCCGCGAGCACGGACAGTTCGAGCGCACGCGCCCGGCGTCCTGAACAGGACGGTTTCCTGAGACCAGCGTCCCCTGGCGTCAGGATCCGCGCTGGGAGCGAAGCGACGCCGAGCTGAGGCGGAGGGCCACCCGTCTCAGAGCTGCGGCAGCACGCGGTCGGGCGGCGTGTGCCCGTCAGTAAAGGTCTTGATGTTGATGATGACCTTCTCGCCCATCTCGATGCGGCTTTCCACCGTCGCAGAGCCCATGTGCGGCAGCAGCAGCACCCGACCGACATCGGCCAGCCGCGCCAGCCGGTCTGAAATCGCCGGCTCGTGCTCGTAGACATCGAGGCCGGCGCCGGCGAGATGGCCGGATTCCAACAGATCGGTCAGCTGCTCGGAGTCGACGATCTCGCCGCGCGCGGTGTTGACCAGGATCGCGTCGGGCTTGAGCAACTGCAGACGCCGCGCCGACATCAGGTGGAAGGTCGCCGGCGTATGCGGGCAGTGGATGGTGACGATATCCATCCGCGCCAGCATGCGGTCGAGGCTTTCCCAATAGGTCGCCTGCAACTCCTCCTCGGTGCGGGCGGAGACCGGCCGGCGGTTGTGATAATGCACCTGCAGACCGAAGGCGCGGGCACGGCGGGCGACAGCAAGGCCGATGCGGCCCATGCCGACGATGCCGAGCCGCTTGCCATGGATGCGGCGCCCCAGCATCCAGTTCGGCGACCAGCCGACCCACTGGCCAGAGGGAATGATGCGTGCGCCTTCCGAGAAACGGCGGGCCACGGCAACAATCAGCGCCATGGTGAAATCCGCCATGTCCTCGGTCAGCACGCCGGGCGTGTTGGTGACGGTGATGCCGCGCTTGCGGGCGGCGGCGACGTCGATGTTGTCGACGCCGTTGCCGAAATTGGCGATCAGTTTGAGGCGCGACCCGGCGCGGGCGATGAGCGCTTCGTCGATGCGGTCGGTCACCGTCGGCAGCAGAACGTCGCAAGCGTTCATCGCGCCGACCAGCGCCTCGGCGTCCATCGGACGATCCGTCTGGTTGAAGCGGACATCGAACAGCTCGTCCATGCGCTGCTCGATCACTTCCGGCAGCCGCCGCGTCACGATCACTACCGGTTTTGGCTTCGACATCGAACGTCCTGCACCCCTGAGGCGGACGATAATGCCGCCCGCGCAACCTGTCCTTAACCGTATGCAGCGCACTGTGCCGTTCTCGGCAGCCGCTCCGGCCCGTTTACCAGATAAAGCCCCGGGTTGAAAACACTCGGCAGGGGTGCAAAATCGGGGAAACGGGCAGCGCCGTGCCGACAGGACTTTGGGCGATGATACGGAACTTTCACCTCAGCGGCCGCATTGGCCTGGCAATGGTTGCGCTTGCCGGCTCCGGCTCCCTGGCGGCCGCGGCCGACCAGCTGACCACCGGCAGCACCACCGGCCTGCCGATCCCGCGCTATGTCAGCCTCAAACCCTCCGATACGCCGATGCGGGAGGGCCCGAGCAAGGAACATCGCATCAAATGGGTGTTCAAGCGCGAGGGATTGCCGGTCGAGATCACCGCCGAATTCGAGAACTGGCGGCGGGTGCGCGATGCCGAGGGCACCGAAGGCTGGGTGTTCCATTCGCGGCTGTCTAGCCGGCGCACCGCTCTGGTGGCGCCCTGGTCGAAGGAGCCGACGCTGCCCTTGTATGAGGACGGCGGGGAAAGCAGCGCAGTGACCGCGCGTTTGCAGCCGACAGTGCTGGCGACCGTGGAAACCTGCTCGGGCAAATGGTGCCGAATCAGCGGCGAGGGTTTCCGCGGCTGGATGAAGCAGGATCAACTCTGGGGCGTCTATCCCGGCGAGGCGGTCAAGTAGACCCGCCACTCAGGCCCGCTCAATCGCGTCGGATCGAACGCAGGCGCAGCACCACATCCATCCCAACGATTTCCATGCCCTCGGGCGGTCGCGGCAGATGGGCCAGCGACAGATCGGCATTGTTGATGTCGATCAGCCGTCCCTCGCCTTCGACATAGAAGTGGAAATGATTGCCGGTGTTGGTGTCGAAATAGGCCTTGGCCCCCTCGACCGCCACCTCGCGCAGGAAGCCGGCTTCCGTGAACTGGTGCAGGGTGTTGTAGATGGTGGCCAGCGAGACCGGCACGCGCGCCTTGTGCGCCTCCTCGTGCAGCGATTCGGCGGTCACATGGCGGTCACCCTTGCCGAACAGCAGCCAGCCGAGCGCCATGCGCTGGCGGGTCGGACGCAGACCGGCGCGTCGCAGCATGTCTTTAAGATCATGCACGGGGCAGCCGGAGCGGACGGTGCCGGCCGTTTCGATCGATTGCGGAACAGGTTTGGCCATAATCCCTATATACTATCGCCTGTGCGGATCGGCAACACGGGGCAAGCAAACGGCGCGCTTGATCGAAATCGGCATTTCTGCCAGTTCCGGTCCTGCACACGACATGTTAATGCGGTTTAACATTTCGTGATGAGCGGCTGTCGCCGCCGCTCGTTGGCCTTAACCGCCGGGAAGTTGTCGATGTCATCAAGCGGGACTGTCGCCATGCGCAAGTCGAGCTACACCTACGAGGACCTGCTGGCCTGCGGGCGCAGCGAACTCTTCGGCCAGGGCAATGCGCAGCTGCCGCTGCCGCCCATGCTGATGTTTGATCGCATCACCGACATCAGCGAGACGGGCGGGGCCTTCGACAAGGGCTATATCCGCGCCGAGTTCGATGTCCGCCCGGATCACTGGTTTTTCCCCTGCCATTTCCAGGGTAATCCGATCATGCCTGGCTGCCTTGGCCTCGATGCCATGTGGCAGCTCACCGGCTTCTTCCTCGGCTGGCTGGGCGAGCCCGGCTATGGCATGGCGCTGTCGACCGGCGAGGTGAAGTTCAAGGGCATGGTGACGCCCAAGACGAAGCTGGTCGAATACGGCATTGACTTCAAGCGGGTGATGCGCGGCCGGCTGGTGCTGGGTATTGCCGACGGTTGGCTGAAAGCCGACGGCGAAACGATCTATCACGCGACCGATCTCAAGGTCGGTCTGTCGAAACAGAAGGCGGGCTGAAGCTCCGATCCGGCGAGGATAACAGCATGAGACGTGTCGTCGTTACCGGGATGGGAATCGTTTCTTCCATCGGCAACAACATCCAGGAAGTGACTGCCTCCCTGCATGAGGCGAAGTCCGGCATCACCTTTGCGCCGGAATTCGAGGAGCACGGGTTCCGCAGCCGCGTCTACGGCCGGCCGACGCTCGATCCGGCCAGCGTGCTCGATCGCCGCGCCATGCGGTTCCACGGCGGCGGCACCGGCTGGAATCAGGTGGCGATGGACGAGGCAATCCGCGATGCCGGGCTGAGCGAGGCGGAGATTTCCAACGAGCGCACCGGTATCGTCATGGGCTCGGGCGGGCCGTCCACCCGCACCGTCATCGAATCGGTGGACAAGGCGCGCGAGAGCGGCAACTCCAAGCGCGTCGGCCCATTCGCGGTGCCAAAGGCGATGTCGTCGACGGCCTCAGCGACACTGGCGGTCTGGTACAAGATCAAGGGCGTCAACTACTCGATCTCCTCGGCCTGCGCGACCTCCAACCACTGCATCGGCAATGCCTATGAACTGATCCAGTGGGGCAAGCAGGACCGCATCTTCGCCGGCGGCTGCGAGGAACTCGACTGGACGCTGTCGGTGCTGTTCGACGCGATGGGCGCCATGTCCTCCAACTACAACAACCCCACCGCCTCGCGCGCCTATGACAAGAACCGCGACGGCTTCGTCATCGCGGGCGGCGCCGGTGTCGTGGTGCTGGAGGATTACGAACTCGCCAAGGCGCGCGGCGCCAAGATCTATGCCGAGATCGTCGGCTATGGAGCGACGTCCGACGGCTACGACATGGTCGCCCCCTCGGGCGAGGGCGCGGTGCGCTGCATGCGCCAGGCCCTCGGCAGCCTCAAGGCGCCGATTGACTATATCAACCCGCACGGCACCTCGACCCCGGTCGGCGACATCAAGGAAATCGAGGCGGTCCGCGAAGTGTTCGGCGCGCGTGCTTCCGCCATTCCGATCTCGGCCACCAAGTCGCTGACCGGCCATTCGCTCGGTGCGACCGGCGTGCAGGAAGCCATCTACTCGCTGATCATGATGAAGAACGGCTTTGTCTGCGAGAGCGCCCATATCGAGGAACTCGACCCCGCCATGGCCGACATGAACATCGTCCGCAAGCGCATCGACAATGCGCGGCTCGGCCATGTCATGTCGAACTCGTTCGGCTTCGGCGGCACCAACGCGACCATCATCCTGAAGCATCCGGAGGCTTGACGCCGCCCACGGCGGCGTCCGGCGCCGATTGCAACGAACGGATAACAATTGTGATTTTACCCCACCCCGGCGATTGGCCAAAAGGCTGATGACGGGCGACAAGGGGTTGAGGGCAGACCATCCATGCTGATGAAGAACAAGCGCGGCCTCATCATGGGGGTCGCCAACAATCATTCCATTGCCTGGGGCATCGCGGAGAAGCTGGCGGCCGAGGGCGCCGAGCTGGCCTTTACCTTTCAGGGCGAAGCGCTGGGCAAGCGGGTCAAACCGCTTGCCGAAAGCCTCGGCTCGTCCCTGTTGCTGCCCTGCGACGTCGAGGACATCGGATCGGTCGATGCGGTGTTCGAGGCACTGAAGGCGGCCTGGGGCCGCCTCGATTTCGTCGTTCATGCCATCGGCTTTTCCGACAAGAACGAACTCAAGGGCCGCTACGCCGATACCAGCCGCGCCAATTTCTCGCGCACCATGGTGATTTCCTGCTTCTCCTTCACCGAGATTGCCAGACGCGCCGCCGAGATGATGCCGAACGGCGGCTCGATGATCACGCTGACCTACGGCGGCTCGATGCGCGTCATGCCCAACTACAACGTGATGGGCGTCGCCAAGGCGGCGCTGGAAGCTTCGGTACGCTATCTCGCCGCCGATTTCGGCCCAGCCGGCATTCGCGTCAACGCGCTGTCGCCCGGCCCGGTGCGCACGCTTGCCGGCGCCGGCATCGCGGATGCGCGCTCGATGTTCGCCTTCCAGCAAAAGCATGCCCCCCTGCGCAAATCGGTGTCCATTGAGGAAATCGGCGGTTCGGCGCTATATTTTCTCTCGGATCTTTCGTCCGGCGTGACCGGTGAGATCCATCACATCGACGCAGGCTACAACATCATCTCGATGCCGCGGCGCGAGGATCTGGAACGCGCGGATTAACGCGCGCACAAAGGGAGTGAACCGGGTGTGTTCTGCCGGCCCTGTGGCGCTCCGGCAGTCCAAACCGGCCCTGCAACCATCTTTCGGCCGTCTTTCACGGTAAAAGCCGCATCAACGCTAACGGCCCCTTAAGGCGATCGGCCTAATTTAGTCGCCGGGACGGCACGGGCGGCGGGTTGTGTGATGGCCGATTGGGACGACGAGGACCGGGGAAAACGCGGACGACGGCAGCATCCGGCGGAGGATGCGCCGCGACGGCCGCGTCGCGAGCATCCCGATTACGATGCCGAATGGGACGAGCCAGCGCCGCGGTCGCGCCGCCGGGCGGCGGCCGACGACGATTTCGACCATGAGGATGAGCGCCCGCGCCGTCGCGTCGCACCTGCCTATGACAACGAACCCGCGCCCGCCCGACGTGGCGCCCCCCGTCGCCGCGAGACACCGGATGCGCGCCGGGCCCCGTCGCGCCGCCGTCGCGGGTTTCTGCGCGGTCTTGTCTACTGGGGCGCGGTGGCCTCGGTCTGGTGTGCCATCGGGCTGGCCGGGCTGATCGGCTATTATGCCATGCGGTTGCCGCCGATCGACCAGCTCGCGGTGCCCAAACGGCCTCCGAACATCGCTATCCTCGCCGCCGACGGCACGCTGATGGCCAATCGCGGCGAGACCGGCGGTAGCAATGTCGCCATCGGCGATCTGCCCAAATATGTCCCCAAGGCATTTGTCGCCATCGAGGACCGCCGCTTCTATGACCATTTCGGCCTCGATGTGATGGGCCTCGCCCGCGCGGTCTGGCGCAATGTTTCCGCCCGCAAGGTGGAGCAGGGCGGCTCGACCCTGACCCAGCAGCTTGCCAAGAACCTGTTCCTGACCCAGGAGCGCTCGATTGCCCGCAAGGCGCAGGAAGTGATCCTGTCGCTGTGGCTGGAACGCAGCTACCGCAAGGACCAGATCCTCGAACTCTATCTCAATCGCGTCTATTTCGGATCTGGCGCCTACGGCATCGAAGCGGCGGCCCAGAAGTATTTCGGCAAGACCGCCCGCTTGCTGACGGTGGCCGAAGCATCGGTGCTGGCCGGGCTGATGAAATCGCCCTCGCGCCTGGCGCCCAACCGCAACCCGCAGGGTGCTACCGAGCGGGCGACGCTGGTGCTGCGCGAGATGCTGGAACAGGGGCACATCTCCGAGCAGCAGTTCAAGACAGCCATGGCGAATCCCGCCGAGGCGCGCCGCAACCACGGCGCCGGCTCGGTCAACTATGCTGCCGACTGGGTCATGGACCTGCTGAGCGACTATGTCGGGTCCATCGGAGAGGATGTTCAGGTCACCACCACCTTCCTGATGCCGCTGCAAAACGCTGCCGAGCGCGCGCTGACCGGTGCGCTTGAAGCCCAGGGCGCCGACAAGAACGTCGATCAGGGCGCAATGGTCGCGATGGCCCCTGATGGCGCCGTGCGTGCGCTGGTCGGCGGGCTTGATTATGCCGACAGTCAGTTCAACCGTGCGGTGCTGGCCCGTCGCCAGCCCGGCTCGGCCTTCAAGCCCTTCGTCTATCTGGCCGCGCTGGAAGCGGGGATGACCCCCGAAACGGTCCGTGAGGATGCGCCTGTCAACATCAAGGGCTGGCAGCCGGAGAACTATACGCGCGAGTATTTCGGCAATGTCACGCTCACCCGTGCCCTGTCGATGTCGCTGAATACGGTGGCGGTCAAACTCGGTCAGGAAGTCGGCAGCAAGGCGATGATCCGCACCGCCCAGAAGCTCGGCATCAATTCCCCGCTCGCCGCCAATGCCTCGCTGGCCCTCGGCACCTCCGAGGTCACGCCGCTGGAACTCACCGCCGCCTATACCGCCTTTGCCAACGGCGGCATCGGCGTGACGCCCTATGTCATCCGCCGGGTCAAGACCAACTCGGGCAAGCTCATCTACGAGCGCAAGGAGGCGAACCGCGGCCGCGTGGTCGAGCCCAGCATCATCGCCCAGCTCAACCTGATGATGCGCGAGACGCTGATCAATGGCACCGCCCGCAGGGCTGAATTGCCGGGCTGGGTCGCCGCCGGCAAGACCGGCACGACGCAGGACCACAAGGATGCCTGGTTCGTCGGCTACACCGGCTCGCTGGTGGCCACCGTCTGGCTCGGCAACGACGATGGCGAGCCGATGAAGAAGGTGACCGGCTCCGGCCTTCCGGTGGAAATCTGGAGCCGCTTCATGCGCGCGGCCCATCTCGGCGTGCCGCCGCAGGCCCTGCCGGGCCTGGCCCATGCGGCCCCCTCGGCGATTTTGCGCGAAGCGGCAGGCGAAGCCGAGCGTGCCAGCGAGGATCGGCGTCCGCGTGAGGAAATCCCGCCCCCGCGCGAACCTTCGGCGGCTCCGCTCACCATCACCCCGCCGCGCGCTGCCGCTCCGATCGCCCAGGGGCAGCCGGCCAGCGCGCCAGTGCCGCCGCAGCGCCCGCAGCCGGTTGTGCGCCGCGAGGAGGCTCCGCGCCCTGCGGCGCCCGCGCGCGACAGCGAACGGCTGGTGCCGCCGAAACCTGTCGGTGTGACTGGGTCCGTGCCGCCCAAACCGGCGCCGTCCTTCTTCGCAGGACCGTCGGAGGCTGATCGCGACCGGCTCAACCGGTTGTTCACGCGGTAGTGCCACGCCGCCCCTTTGTGAGGCGGCAGAGCAGCGTCAGCTGTCCATCTTCAGCGCGGCGATGAAGGCTTCCTGCGGGATGTCGACCTTGCCGAACTGGCGCATCCGCTTCTTGCCTTCCTTCTGCTTGTCGAGCAGCTTGCGCTTGCGGCTGACGTCGCCGCCGTAGCACTTGGCGGTGACGTCCTTCCTGAGGGCGCTGATGGTCTCGCGCGCGATGATCTTGCCGCCGATCGCCGCCTGGATCGGAATCTTGAACAGATGTTGCGGGATCAGATCCTTCAGCTTTTCGCACATCGCCCGGCCGCGACCTTCGGCCCGGCCGCGATGCACCAGCATCGAGAGCGCATCGACCGGCTCGTCGTTGACCAGGATCGACATCTTGACGAGGTCGCCCGCCCGGTAGTCGGTCAGCGTGTAGTCGAACGAGGCATAGCCCTTCGAGATCGACTTGAGGCGATCGTAGAAATCGAACACCACCTCGTTGAGCGGCAGCTCATAGACCACCATCGCGCGCTTGCCGACGTAGTTGAGATCGACCTGGTTGCCGCGTCGGTCCTGGCACAGTTTGAGGATGCCGCCGAGGTATTCGTCCGGGGTCAGGATCGTCGCCTTGATCCACGGCTCCTGAATTTCGAGGATCTGCATGATCTCCGGCATGTCGGCCGGGTTGTGCATCTCGATGTGCTCGCCATCGCGCAGGGCGAGCTTGTAGATGACGCTCGGTGCGGTGGCGATCAGGTCGAGGTTGAACTCGCGCTCCAGCCGTTCCTGGATGATTTCGAGGTGCAGGAGGCCGAGAAAACCGCAGCGGAAGCCGAAGCCGAGCGCCGCCGAGGTCTCCATTTCATAGGAGAACGATGCATCGTTGAGCCTGAGCTTGCCCATGGCCGAGCGCAGGTCCTCGAAGTCGGCGGCATCGACCGGAAACAGCCCGCAGAACACCACCGGCTGGGCCGGCTTGAAGCCCGGCAGCGCGGCGGCGGTAGGCTTTTTGGTATCGGTGATCGTATCGCCCACCCGGGTATCGGCGACCTGCTTGATCTGGGCGGTGATATAGCCAACCTCGCCGGGGCCGAGCCTCTCGACCTCGCTCATTTTCGGCCGGAAAACACCGATGCGGTCCACCACATAGCGGGCGCCGGTGCCCATCATGGTGATGTCCGACCCCTTCTTCAGGAAGCCGTCGATGATGCGCACCAGCACGACAACGCCGAGATAGGGATCATACCAGCTGTCGACCAGCAGCGCCTTGAGCGGCGCCGTCTCGTCGCCCTTGGGTGGCGGCAGGCGCTTGACGATGGCTTCCAGCACCGCCTCGATGTTGAGCCCGGTCTTGGCCGAGATCGGCACCGCGTCGGAAGCATCGAGGCCGATCACCTCCTCGATCTGCTCCTTGATGCGGTCGGGTTCGGCGGCGGGCAGATCGATCTTGTTCAGGACCGGCACGATCTCGTGGCCGGCGTCAAGCGCGTGATAGACGTTGGCGAGCGTCTGCGCCTCCACCCCCTGGCTGGCATCGACCACCAGCAGCGAGCCCTCGCAGGCCGCCAGCGAGCGGGATACCTCGTAGGCGAAATCGACGTGGCCGGGCGTGTCCATCAGGTTGAGGACGTAATCCTTGCCGTCCTCAGCCCGGTAATCGAGCCGCACCGTCTGCGCCTTGATGGTGATGCCGCGCTCGCGTTCGATATCCATCGAATCGAGCACCTGCTCGACCATTTCGCGCTCGGCCAGCGCGCCGGTCTTCTGGATCAGCCGGTCGGCGAGCGTCGACTTGCCGTGGTCGATATGCGCGACGATGGAGAAGTTGCGGATGTTGTCGATCGGATGCGTGCTCATGCACGCGCTTCTAGCGTCTTGGCATCGAAAGTGAATGTTTTTTTCAAGCGCGATCCTTCTGTCGCGGCACGAAAGTTGCCGACGACGAGGAAAAGACAGGAGTCGCCTCGATGACAATGACCATTTCTGGGACAAACCGTCTCGATCGTATCCAGGGTTTGCGTGCCTTTGCCGCGCTCGCGGTCGTTTTCGGACATGTCCAGCATGAGGCCTTGGGCCTTGCCTATGCCAAGGCGCATGGCTTTGCCACGCTGGCGGTCGACTGGATGGGGGCGGGCGTTGACCTGTTCTTCGCCATTTCCGGTTTCGTCATGGTCTATGCCAGTCAGAAGCTGTTTGCGGCGCCGGGCGGCGCCCGCACCTTCCTTGCCCGGCGAGCGGCCCGCATCATTCCGCTGTACTGGGGAGCCACGACGCTGTTTCTGCTGGTCCTTCTGTCCCAGCCCGCGCTTCTGAACAGCGCCACCGGCGGGATGGTCGAGGTCGTGAAATCCTACCTTTTCATCCCCTACACCAACCCGGCCAATGCGCTGATGCAGCCGGTCTACAAGCTGGGCTGGACGCTGAACTACGAAATGTTCTTCTACATGCTCTTTGCGCTCGTCATCGGCCTCCGGCGCCAGGCCGCCACGGCCGCGCTCGTCGGGCTGCTGGTTGCCCTGGTCGTCGCCGGGCTGGTGCTGCGTCCCGAGCGGGGTCCGCTGTCCTTCTGGACCCACCCGATCATTCTGGAATTCGGCGCCGGCGCGCTCATCGCCACGATGCGGCTGGAGGGCTGGCGCATCAGCAAGCTGGCGGGCGTGATGCTCGCCGTGCTGGCTGCGGCGATTTTCGCGGCCAGCCCCATTCCTTCAGAGGTCAACGGTCTCGATCCATTGCGCCCGCTCTACTGGGGCGTGCCGGCGGCGATGCTGCTGGCGGCTGCCGCGCTCAGCCCCTCGGGCGAGGCCACGTCGCTGATCTCACGTATCGGCACCGTGCTGGGCGATGCATCCTACTCGATCTACCTGCTGCATCCCATACTGATCCGCGGCCTGCGCATCGTCTGGGAAAAGACCGGTCTGGCCGCAAGCGCCAGCCCCTGGCTGTTCGTCGCCGCCGTGGTGATCGCCACCATTGTCGTGGCGATGGCCGCCTACTGCTGGTTCGAAAAGCCGCTGACCGACTGGCTGCAAAAAGGAAAAGGCGGCCAAAGCGCCGCCTTTCCGGGTTCGTTCAGCGCCCAGCGCGGGTGAGGGTCAGCCCTGCGGGGCGGGAATAGCTGTGGTGCGCGGCTCCATCGCTGGCAGTCCATCGCCCTCGGGGCCGACTTCCTCCTGCCAGGGCTGCAGCTTTTCGAGCCACACCAGGATGCCGGCCAGCACCCCCGCCAGGGCCATCGCCACCGCCGGGAACGGCAGCCCCAGCAGCTGGTCGAGCGTCAGCTTGCCGTAGGAGCCAGCCGTGAGAATCGGCTTCAGCAGGGTCGGCTCGGCATAGGTGAAGGCGAGCGCGCCGAAAAGGCCGCCGACGAAGGTGAAGATCGCATCCTTGTAGCCGGTGCCGATCTGCGCCAGCACCGTGCCGGGGCAGGCGCCGGCGACAACAATGCCGAGGCCGAGGATCGCCCCGCCGATGATGTCGGCGGCAAACAGCGTCGCCTTGGGTGACACTTTGGCAAAGCCGAAGCCGACCAGCACCGACAGCACGATCAGCCCGGTGATGACGGCGGAGAGGAACATCTTGAGCATGGCATGGCGGCTCATCTGCATCTGGCAGACGATGACGCCGGCTTCACAGACGCGGCCTTTCTCAAGGGCGAAGCCGAAAACGGTGCCCATGGCAAGACCGAGCAGCATGGCGGCAAAAACGGACATGGTATGTCTCCCGGGGTTCGGCGTCAGACGCGGCGATAGATGAGATTGGCGGCGATGATGCCGGCCCCGAACATTGCGGTGACCGCCACGAACGAGCCGATGGCAAGCTGGGCAATGCCCGACACGCCGTGACCGGAAGTGCAGCCGTCGGCAATGCGGGCGCCAAGCACCATGATGAACCCGCCCGTGAACGCCATCAGATAGCGCTGGGCCGGCGTATGCGCGCCCATTGCCCGCGCCCATAGCGGCGAGACACCCCAGCGCCCGGTGCCCGACAGGCGCGAGGAGATGAAGGCGCCGAGCACGATGCCGGCGATCAGTGCCACCTGCCACCAGTTCTTGGCGCCGGAGAGGTGGTTGGCCGCGTACTTGATCTCGGCGATCGAGGGATCGACGAACTGCGCGAGCGAGGCCGAAATCGTCACATAGGACGAGGACGTGCCGAGCGCGGTGCCCATGAACAGGAAGGCCGGGATCTGCAACAGGCCGATGATGACGCCGGCCACATAGGGCGACCAGGACCGTTGGGTGAGTGACATGGAAAGCTCCGTCTAAAAGGGACGGAGCTTTTATATTCGTTTATTCTAATATGAGCAAGTGTTATAAGCGCTCGGCCACCATGGCCCTGAGAGCGCCAAGGTCTTTGGCGAACAGGCGGATGCCTTCGGCGAGTTTCTCTGTCGCCATGGCATCCTCGTTGAACTGCCAGCGGAAGGACGCTTCATCGGTGACGATGCGGTCGGGCCTAGGCGCGGCCGCATCGGGCGAAAGACGGCGGACGAGCATTCCCTCATCCTTCTGCAACTGTTCAAGCAGCGTTGGGGCGATGGTCAGCCGGTCGCAGCCGGCCAGCGCCTCGATTTCCCCCAGGTTGCGGAACGAGGCGCCCATCACCACGGTCTTGTGGCCATGCGCCTTGAAATAGCGATAGATCCCGCGCACCGAGACGACGCCCGGATCGGTCTCGGCCGTATAGGTCTGCCCCGTGGCCTTCACATGCCAGTCGAGGATGCGGCCGACGAACGGCGAGATCAGGAACACGCCCGCTTCTGCGCAGGCCACCGCCTGCACGGCCGAGAAGATCAGCGTCAGATTGCAGTCGATACCATCCTTTTGCAGAATCTCCGCCGCGCGGATGCCTTCCCACGTCGCGGCGATCTTGATCAGGATGCGGTTCCGCCCGATGTCGCGCGAGGCATAATCGGCGATGATCGCCCGCGCCTTGGCCACCGTCGCCAGCGTATCGAACGACAGATCCGCATCGACCTCGGTCGAGACCCGCCCCGGCACGAGCCGCGTCAGTTCCGCCCCGAAGGAGACGGCCAGCCGGTCGCAGGCAGCGGCGGCCTGCACCTGCCTGGAACCCGTCTGTCGCTTCGCCCAGGCGACCGCCTCATCGACGATGGATGCATAGGCCGGCATCTGCGCGGCCTTGAGAATCAGCGTCGGGTTGGTGGTGCAGTCCGTCGGTTTGAACGCCTGGATCGACGCGATGTCGCCGGTATCGGCAACCACGGTGGTCATGGCTTTGAGCTGGTCGAGCTTGGAAGGCATGGTAGATCCCGGGAAAAGGCAAAAGATCGAGCGTCAGGGATGCATACAGGCGCGCTGTGCCGGCTTCAACCCGAATGGCGGCTGGCCGGTTACCCCGCGCTGCGGCGCAGGCCGAACGGGCGCCGGCCGCCGGTAGGGCCCGATGCGGCGGGCGCAGCCGGCTGCGATTGCCGCGCGGCGAGGGAACCCTGATGCCAGCCCGCGCCGGAGGCCGATGCCTCGCGCGGCAGCACCGGAGTCTTCAGCCAGCGGTTGATGGAACTCACGACAGCGGCATGATCCCACGTACAACCGAAGGGCAATACGGTTTTTTCCTTCGGTGACCATTCACCGGGGGTGTCGTTGCGATGGCGGATGGCGGTCAGATACTCGACACCGTCCGAGTCGATGTCCTCCACCAGTTCAGCCTCAAGGATCTGGCTGCGTGGGATGCGCCGCGCCTCGGGGTTGAAATAGATCAGCGCGTCATCGTGCAGTTCGATGCGCATGCCTCCGGTGGCTGCGCGATAGGCATAGATCGCGACGAGGCACAGGCCTGCGACGGATACACCTGCAATCAGCACCCGGAGGATCAACTCGCCCTCCCCATGCGGAGTGGTCCAGGCCATGTAAAGCCCATACAGCGACGCCAAAGCGAACGCCCCGAGTTGCAGGCGCATTTGTGCCGGGTCTGGCCTGAGAATGGTCGGCGGCATGCAAGCGGCTCCTTTGCCGCCAAGCTAGGCGGGGGAAGCCTAACACGGACTTAGGGATCTCTGCTCGGCTTGGCAGAAGCCTAACGAGGTCTAAACGGTCAGCACATAGGTGCTCATGCCGCGCCGGTTCTCGTCGATCTCCAGCTTCTGGGCGCGCGAGGGCATGGCGCGGTCGGCGCAATCGATGCGCGGGCAGGTGCGGCAGGAAACCCCGATGGGGGTGACGATCTGCGGATCGTCGAGGTTGAGCCCGTCGGCATAAATGATGTCGCGGGCGTGCACCACCGCGCAGCCCAGCCCGATGGCAAGCTGTCCCACCCGGTTGGGCAGTCCGCCGCGCGAGATCTGCCGCCCGGCGGTCGAGATGGTGCGGGCAACACAGAAAAAGCTCTGCCCCTCGGGCATGGCCGAGACCTGAACGCGCAGCATGCCCGGCGTTGCGAACGCATCATAGACGTTCCAGCGCGGGCAGGCGGCACCAAACCGCGCGATGTGGATGCCCGAGGCTGAGAAGCGCTTGGAGATATTGCCGGCAATATCAACCCGGATGAGGTGGAACGGAATGCCCTCGCTGCCGGGCCGGCGCAGAGTGGTAAGCCGGTGGCAGGCCTGCTCGAACGAGATGCCGAACCGGTTCTGCAGGATGTCGAGATCGTAGCGTGTCGAGCGCGCGGCCTCCAGAAAGCGGCCATAGGGCGCCATCACCGCCCCGGCGAAATAGTTGGCAAGCGCGGAGCGGGCCAGCGAATCCGCTTCGGCCGTCGAGAACTTGCCGCCCGAGATGATCGTCTCGATCTCGCGTCTGAAACCGAGGAAAGCGATCTGGTGCGCAAGCTGAAAGGTGCGGCTGGCAATCGGCAGGAGTTCAGACAGCACGAGGCGGCGCGTCAACGGGTTGTAGTTGCGCAGCAGCCCCTGCATCGAGGCGGCAGGGGCGATGTCCACATCCACGGCGAAGCGCTGGTTGAGCACCTTGACCAGATCCTGCTGCAGGGTGAGCAGCGCCAGCCCGTTTTCCACCCACAGGGTCTCGGCGCAGTCCTCCAGCTCAGGAAAATGGTTGCCGCGCCGCTGCAGGAAATCGGTCACCTCCTCGCTCGGCAGCGCGGCCGGCTGGCCCTCGCCCTCCATGTCGTCGCTGTCGGCGATCTGCGCCGCCCCGCCCCGCTGGTAGGCGTGATAGAGCGTCACCAGCGCGCGGCCGACGCTGGGCAGCGTAGAGACGAGATCGCGCACATCGGACGCTTTCACGTCCTGCCCCTCGAACAAGGGATCGGCCAGCACCTCCATCAGATCGGAGGTCAGCCGCGCATCGTCATCGCCGCCGAGCGTCCGCAGATCGACCTGAAAGCGCTCGGCCAGCCGCAGCAGCACGTTCACGGTGACGGGGCGCTGGTTGCTTTCGAGCAGGTTCAGATAGCTGGGCGAAATATTGAGTTCCGCGGCCATCTGCGCCTGGGTAAAGCGATGGTCCTGCCTGAGGCGGCGCAGCTTGCCGCCGATCCGTGCCGCACGCATGTCCGTCTCCCGGGAACGTGGTTGATTTGGCAGAAGAATTTACAATACAATTACAAATTACAAATTTACATTTGTCAATCTGTGACGAATTTTCCAGCATTTTCGCGTTAATTCAATGTCTTATTGCGCTGCAGCGTGTTTTTGTGCATTGAGACGCCACACAACGGAACCGGCCCGCCGGGGCCGCCAGGTTTGACCAACACGAGGATAAGCGATGACCGCCTCCTACTCCCCCGAGAACAAGCGTGACTTCACCAAGGCCGACGTCGAGAAGCTGTCGGGTTCGTTCAAGATGGAATTCACGCTGGCCAAGATGGGCGCCGCCCGTCTGCGCCACCTGCTGGCCAACCGTCCGTTCGTGCGCACGCTCGGCGCGCTGACCGGCAACCAGGCCATGCAGCAGGTCAAGGCTGGCCTCGAGGCCATCTACCTCTCGGGCTGGCAGGTCGCCGCCGATGCCAACAACGCCGGCCAGATGTATCCGGACCAGTCGCTGTATCCGGCCTCCTCGGTGCCGGATGTGGTGCGTCGCATCAACAACACCCTGCGCCGCGCCGACCAGATCGCCCATATGGAAGGCGACAAGTCGGTTCACTTCATGGCGCCGATCATTGCCGACGCCGAAGCCGGCTTTGGCGGCCCGCTGAACGCCTTCGAGCTGATGAAGGCGATGATCGAGGCCGGTGCCTCGGGCGTCCATTTCGAGGACCAGCTGGCGTCGGAGAAGAAGTGCGGCCATCTCGGCGGCAAGGTTCTGGTGCCGACCAAGACCTTCATCCGCACCCTCAACGCGGCGCGTCTGGCCGCCGACGTCTGCGGCGTCGACACAGTGCTGCTGGCGCGCACCGACGCGCATGCCGCCAACCTCATCACCTCGGATGTCGATGACTACGATCATCCCTGGATCGACCGCGACAGCCGCACCGAAGAGGGCTTCTTCCGCCTCAAGCAGGGCAACAAGCACTCGGTCGAGCACGCCATCGCCCGCGGCCTCGCTTACGGCGCCTATGCTGATCTGGTCTGGTGGGAGACCTCGGAGCCGGATCTCGGCGAAGCGCGCGAGTTCGCCACCGAGTTCAAGAAGAAGTATCCGAACAAGTACCTCGCCTACAACTGCTCGCCGTCGTTCAACTGGCGCAAGAAGATGACCGACGCGGAAGCGGCGAAGTATCAGGAAGAGATCGCCGCGATGGGCTATCGCTACCAGTTCGTCACCCTCGCCGGCTTCCACTCGCTCAACCTGTCGATGTTCGAGCTGGCCAAGGGCTATTCGCAGCGCGGCATGGGCGCCTATTCGGAAATGCAGCAGCGTGAGTTCGCGGCGGCTGACATCGGCTTCACCGCCGTCCGTCACCAGCGCGAGGTTGGCACCGGCTACTTCGACGCGGTCGCCCTGGCGATCTCGCAGGGCAAGTCGTCCACCACAGCGCTCGCCGGCTCCACCGAGACCGAGCAGTTCCACGAAGGCAAGGGCAAGAAGGCCGCCGCCGAGTAAGTGGCGACCGGGGGCTCTCCCGGCCCGACGCCAGACGATCTTGAAACCGCGCCTTCGGGCGCGGTTTTGCTTTTTGCCAGCGGCCTTCTGGCGTGACCGAGGCGGGCATGGCAGGGCAGCCGACAGGAGCGAAGCGAGGCCGAGCCTTAGCTTTGGCCGCCAATATAATGCCGGGCTCGTGTTTTAGGCGTCCCGCCGCGGCAGCATCTGTCCGCGCACGCCGGCGCTGCCGGCATCGGCCTCGCCCGCCAGCCCGGTGATGACGCCTTCCCGGTCCGCTTCGCTGCGGTTCTGGCTGAGCTTGAACTTGCCTTCGAGACCGGTCAGCACCAGTTCCAGCCCGACAATGCCCTTGAGCTGGGCGGCGATGAAATCCGGCGGTGCGTCGCCGACCTGCCAGCGCACGGCGCGCCCAGATTCCTGTCGGTCGGTCACTCGGGCCACCTGATCGGCCAGCCAGTCGCGGTCGTCGTGAATGACCAGCCGGCCCGTCGCGTAGATCGCGGTATAATTCCAGGTCGGCACTACCTTGTGATGCTCGGCCTTGGAAGGATACCAGCCCGGCGAGACATAGGCATCCGGTCCATGGAAAATCGCAAGGCTCGGCAGCGTAAGATCGGCCAGACGCCAGTGGCCGTTGCCGCGGGCCAGATGCCCGATCAGCCGGCCGTTGCTGCCGCTGGCCCGGTCGCCCACCAGCGGCAGGTGCGAGACCAGCGGTCCCTCCGGCCCGTTGGAAACCAGCGTGGCAAAAGGGTGAGCCAAGATCGTCGCCCAAAGCGCATCGATATCCTGCGAACGGAAGGCAGGCGGATTATAGAAGGGCATGCGCGGTCCACCCCGTATCGGCCAAACTCACTTGTCGGAGCATCAGGCTTTCGTCACCACGATGCCAAAGCAGGTCGAGGCGAAACCGTCGATGGCAAGTTTGAGGTGGGCCTCCTGATTGGGTTCGGCCTTTCTCGTCGCCGCTTCCATCAGCCGCGACCACTCAAATGGCGGCAGATCGATGAAATGGTCGAGCGGTCCCTTGCCGACGTTGAAATCAAGCGGAGCCACCTTGTGCCCAAGCTGGGAGAGGCGAGCCGCAAGACCCTCGAAATGCTTGCGCTGGAACAACACCGTCATCCAGTTGTCGACAGTTTCATCGTTGTTCAGATAGTTGAACTCGGTCGTATGAATGGCCACGCCGCCCCGGCGTAATGTCCTGAGGCTGTTTTCGATGAATTTCAGACCCTTGTCGATCGATCCGAGGTGTTCAAGCGAACAGATCGACCAGTTGACGTCATAGCCGGTCAGATCGTCCGGAATGTCGTTCATGTCCACGTAACGTAGGCTGACAAGTTCGTTGAACCGGTCGCGATCGACCAGGTGGGGATGGTACAGGCTTTCCAGCGAATCCGAATGTTGCCCGGTTTCAGTCCAGCCCATGTCCCGCACCTTGTCGGGATGCAGATCGGTGACTGTCACGGAAAGTCCGCGGCGCGCAAGATAGGACGGCAGCGGTTCCTGCCCGCAGCCAAAACCGAGCGCCCGCAATCCCGGCTTCAGCATCCCGCAATCGTGCATGGTCTGTAGCGCGAACACATACTCCCAGATTTTTCTGTGGAATATGATCGGAATATCGAGCTCAGCACACCAATAGCGGAAGTGAGGCGCGGAAAACTCATCCTGCGTCACGGCGCGGCTCGATAACCCCAGCGTCACCGGACTTGTGACTGGCTCCTGCGGCAGCTGGCCGCGCAGGTCGCGCGCGAGCTGATAGCCGAGCGACTTGATATTGAGTTTGATGAGTTCAATGTCCTTGGTCAGGTGCCAGAGGTCGCTGACATTGGGTGTGCCGTCCGGCCGGGTCCGCTTGACGAGGTCGGGGAGCTGAGCAACCAGCAGGCGCCGCACCACTCTCTTTATGAAATCCCTCAATGCAGCACCTCCCAAGCATGGGCCCGTGAATGATAGGTCCAGGCCGCAACACTTGCTCCAAAAACCAACAGGCGACAAGGCTGACAGGCACGTCACCGCGATTGAAACACCGGCAGGAAGATTTCCCGCCCGGCAGCCACCTGCCCGGTGATGAAATCGGCGACCGCGCGAATGCGGGTCAGGCTATGCGTGTCGCTGTGGGTGACCAGCCAGTAGGTCCGCTCCATCGACCGGTCCGACAGGATGCGTTTCAACGCCGGATCATGCGCCGCGTGATAGTCGTGCAGGATGCCGATGCCGACCCCGGCGCGCACCGCCTCGAACTGCCCGAGCACGCCCGCACATTCAAAGCGCCGATAGCGCGCCTCGAAGGCCTGCGGGAAATAGTTGAGCGAGGCGGCGAACTGCAGGTCCTGCACGTAGGTGACCAGTGTATGCCCGGCGAGCGCGTCCATCGAGCGGGGCTCGCCGTGGCGGGCCAGATAGGTGTGCGAGGCATAGAAGCTGAGCGTGTAGTCGGTCAGCTTGCGCACGTAGAGGCGCCCTTCCTGCGGTCGGTCGATGACGATGGCGATATCGGCCTCGCGCTTGGACAGCGAGAAGGTGCGCGGCAGCGGCACCAGCTGCAGCGACAGTCGCGGGTGCCGGTCGAGCAGGGCGCCCAGCCGCGCCGACAGGAACAGCGTGCCGAACCCGTCCGGCGTGCCGATGCGCACCGTGCCGGACACCTCGACGCCGTTCTGGCTGAGATCGGCCTGCGCGCGCAGCATCTCGGCTTCCATCCGCTCGGCGGCAGCCAGAAAGGTCTCGCCTGCCGGCGTCAGCACGCATCCGTTGGTGCGCCGTTCGAACAGGCGCGCACCGAGCGCCTCCTCCAGCGCGCCGATCCGGCGCCCCACCGTCGCGTGATCGAGCCGGAGCTGGCGGGCAGCAGCCAGAAACTGTCCGCAGCGGGCGGCAGCAAGAAAGATGCGGGCGTGATCCCAATCCATGCTAAAGCACTTTTTTGCACAACGGATGCGCAATCTTGGCGATTGCTGTGTGCCAAAGCAAGACTTAGAGTTCCACCAACGTTTTGGAGGAAACCATGATCAACTACGGGCATTTCATCGGCGGCAAGCATGTGGCCGGCACTTCGGGCCGTTTTGCCGAGATTTTCCAACCGATGGACGGCAGCGTGCGCGGCCGCGTGGCGCTGGCCTCGAAGGCCGAGCTTGATGCGGCTGTTGCGAATGCGGCCGCGGCGCAGCCGGCCTGGGGGGCGGTCAATCCGCAGCGCCGCGCCCGCGTGCTGATGAAGTTTCTCGATCTGATCGCGCGCGATAACGACAAGCTGGCCGAGTGCCTGGCCCGCGAGCACGGCAAGACCCTGCCCGACGCCAAGGGCGACATCCAGCGCGGTGTCGAGGTGGTCGAGGTCTGTCTCGGCGCGGCGCATTTCCTCAAGGGCGAGTTCACCGATGGCGCCGGTCCCGGCATCGACATCTTCTCGATGCGCCAGCCGCTAGGCGTGGTCTGCGGCATCACCCCTTTCAACTTCCCGGCGATGATCCCGCTGTGGAAGCTCGCCCCGGCCATCGCCTGCGGCAATGCCTTCATCCTCAAGCCGTCCGAGCGTGACCCCGGCGTGCCGATGATGCTGGCGGAACTGGCGCTGGAGGCCGGCCTGCCGCCGGGCATCCTCAATGTCGTCAACGGCGACAAGGAGGCGGTGGACGCCGTCCTCGACAACGACGAGATCAAGGCCGTGGGCTTTGTCGGCTCGACGCCGATCGCCGAGTACATCTATTCGCGCGGCTGCGCCAACGGCAAGCGTGTGCAGTGCTTCGGTGGCGCCAAGAACCACATGATCATCATGCCGGATGCGGACATGGACCAGGCGGTCGATGCGCTGGTCGGTGCCGGCTACGGCGCGGCGGGCGAGCGCTGCATGGCGATTTCGGTGGCGGTGCCGGTGGGCGAAAAGACCGCCAATGAACTGGTCAAGCGGCTGATCCCGCGCGTCGAGGCGCTCAAGGTGGGTCCCTCGACCGATGCCTCGGCGGATTTCGGCCCGCTGGTGACTGCGGCTCATCGCGACAAGGTCCGTTCCTACGTTGATCTCGGCCTCAAGGAAGGCGCAAAGCTGGTCGTCGACGGGCGCGGCTTCAAGATGCAGGGCTACGAGAAGGGTTTCTACCTCGGCGGCTGCCTGTTCGATCATGTGACGACCGACATGCGCATCTACAAGGAAGAGATTTTCGGCCCCGTCCTGTCGGTGGTGCGCGCCAAGGATTATGCCGGCGCGGTCAAGATGATCAACGATCATGAATATGGCAACGGCACGGCCATCTTCACCCGCGACGGTGATGCGGCGCGCGATTTCGCCTCGCGCATCAATGTCGGCATGGTTGGCATCAACGTGCCGATCCCGGTGCCGCTCGCCTATTACACCTTCGGCGGCTGGAAGCGCTCCGGTTTCGGCGATCTCAACCAGCACGGCCCCGATGCCTTCCGCTTCTACACCAAGACCAAGACCGTCACGGCCCGCTGGCCGAGCGGAATCAAGGATGGGGCTGATTTCGTCATCCCCACCATGCAATAAGTAGGGGATGATGGCGCCAAACAAGCCTGTTAAGGAGGGTGATGACGGAGACGGCAACACCGGCCTGTATGAGGGATTACTGATGAGCGCCTTGTTTCTGACCCCTCTGGTCATCTCTCGTCGGCTGCCACAGCTATGGTTCGAGGCCCTGCATCCGAACCCGCTGGTCAGCGACGAGAGCCGGCTGGCGGTGACCGAGAAGGTGGAAGCCTTCGCAGAAAGCCTGATGGCCAGCCAGGTGGCGATGTTGACCTCGCCGATCACCATGGCGCTCGACATGATGGGCGGCAAGTCCGCCCTGTCGGCCGCGCTCGGGGCGCAGAAGTCGATCGCTCATGCCACCGTCCGGCCGATCGAGAAGCGACTGCGCAAGAATCTCCGCCGCCTCACGCGGCGCTGACGCATTTTCAAGCGAAGTGGGCTCCGGTTCGCGTCCAGAAAATGCGTCAAACAGTAGGCCAACGCATTTTCAAGCGAAGTGGGCTCCGGTTCGCGTCCAGAAAATGCGTCAAACAGTAGGCCAACGCATTTTCAAGCGAAGTGGGCTCCGGTTCGCATCGAGTCGAGAAAATGCCTAGAAAAGCAAAACCAGCGCATTTTCGATGAACGTCGGGTCAGCGAAAGTGCGCTGAAGGGAGTGTGCGAAGGGTTGTCCCGGCAGCGGGCGGCCCCTCAGCCAGGCTCCCGCTGAACCAACGGGAGTGACCATGAGCTTTGCCCTGACCGATGACCAGCTCGCCATCCGCGACATGGCCCGCAGCTTCGCCGACGAAAAGATCGCGCCATTCGCGCTTAAGTGGGACGAGGAGAAGCATTTCCCCGTCGATGTGATCAAGGAAGCCGCCGGCCTCGGCATGGCCGCGATCTATGTGCGCGAGGACATCGGTGGCACCGGCCTGGGCCGGCTGGAAGCAGCCCTGATCATGGAAGCGCTGGCGACCGGCTGTCCTGCGGTTTCGGCCTATATCTCGATCCACAATATGGCTTCCTGGATGATCGACCGGTTCGGCTCCGACGCGCTGCGCCAGCGCTTCCTGCCCGATCTCGTGTCCATGCAGACCCTGTCCTGCTATTGCCTGACCGAGCCGGGCTCGGGTTCGGACGCGGCCGCGCTGCGCACCTCCGCCCGGCGCGATGGCGATCACTACGTGCTCAACGGCGCCAAGCAGTTCATCTCCGGTGCCGGGGCCGGCGACATCTATGTGGTGATGGTGCGCACCGGCGGTGAGGGGCCGAAGGGCATTTCGGCGCTGGTCGTCGAAAAGGGCACCAAGGGGCTATCGTTTGGCCCCAACGAGAAGAAGATGGGCTGGCACGCCCAGCCGACCCGGCAGGTGATCTTCGAGGACTGCCGCGTGCCGGTCGCCAACCTGATCGGCGAGGAGGGCCAGGGCTTCAAGATCGCCATGGCGGGGCTGGACGGGGGGCGGCTCAACATCGGCGCCTGTTCGCTCGGCGGTGCCCAGTCGGCGCTTGAGAAGGCAGTCCGCTATGCCGGCGAGCGCAAGGCCTTCGGCAGGAAGATCAACGAATTCCAGGCGCTGCAGTTCAAGCTTGCCGACATGGCGACCAAGCTGGAGGCCGCGCGCGTCATGCTCTATGCCGCTGCGGCTGCCTATGACCGGCAGGACCCGGAGACGACCACCAAATGCGCCATGGCCAAACGCTTTGCCTCCGATACCGGCTCGGAGGTGGTCGATGACGCGCTGCAGATCCATGGCGGCTATGGTTATCTGCACGAATATGGCGTCGAAAAACTGGCGCGCGATCTGCGCGTCCACCGCATTCTGGAAGGCACCAACGAGATCATGCGCCTGATCGTGGCGCGCAAGATGATCGGGTGAGGGCAGGGAGTTTCTGACATGACCACCATTGCATTCATCGGCCTCGGCAACATGGGCGGCCCCATGGCCGGCAATCTCGTCAAGGCCGGCCACACGGTGATTGGCTTTGATCTTTCCGAGGAGTCAAAGGCGGCGGCCGGCGCGGCGGGCGTGACCATCGCCGCCGATGCGCGCGCGGCCGTCAAGGACGCCGAGATCGTGGTGACCATGCTGCCAGCCGGCAAGCATGTGCGCGCCGTCTGGGCCGATCTGGTGCCGGCGGTGCGGAAGGGCACGTTGTTTGTCGATTCCTCGACCATCGATGTCGACAGCGCCCGCGCGGTGCACGAGATGGCCGGCAAGGCCGGCATGGCCTCGGTCGATGCGCCGGTGTCGGGCGGCACGGGCGGGGCGAAGGGGGCGACGCTCACCTTCATGTGCGGTGGTGAGAAGGCGGCGTTCGAGCGGGCAAGGCCGGTTCTCGAAAAGATGGGCAAGAAAATCGTCCATTGCGGCGGCGCCGGTGCGGGACAGGCCGCCAAGATCTGCAACAACATGATCCTCGGCATCTCTATGATCGCGGTGGCGGAAGGGTTCGTGCTCGCCGAGAAGCTGGGGCTCAGCCATCAGGCGCTGTTCGATGTCGCCTCCACCTCCTCCGGCCAGTGCTGGAGCCTGACTACCTATTGCCCGGTGCCGGGCCCGGTGCCCACCAGCCCGGCCAACAACGGCTATAGGCCGGGCTTTGCCGCCGAGCTGATGCTGAAGGATATGAAGCTGGCGCTGGAGGCGGCGGGCTCGTCCGGCGCCTCGGTGCCGCTGGGGGCGGCGGCGGCGCAGCTCTACGCGCTGTTCAAGGCGGCCGGCCATGCCGGCGATGACTTCTCCGGCATCATCAACATGATCCGCGGCAGCTGACGGTTCTCTCCACCGGCGCGCGGCCCTCAGGCTTAGGCGAGGGGCGCCGGGTGCCATGGGCGGAGTTTAGCGCTCCGTTAACCCTACCGGGAAGTTCACGCCGCGCGTCCCGCCGCCGTTTACGCTCTTTACCTTGCGCAAAGCATTCGTGACGCAGGGTAAACCCGGCGTTATCGGTCCGGTTGCGGTCCGTGCGCCGATGACAGGCCGCCAGTTGCGGTGTTGCGGAGTGGACCATGGCGTTGCGTCGCGTTGTGTTGGGTTTGACGGGTATTTTGCTGGCCGGCACGGCGGCGATCGCGCAGCAGATCATCGTGGCGCCTGATCCGAGAACGGTTCCGGCCCAGAGCGTTGCCATCCCCGATCCCAGGGCCGCCGCCCAGCAGGTGGTCGTGCCCCAAGCGCCCAAGGTGGTCGTCATGCCGCCGCAGGGGGTGGTGCCCTACGTGCCCGCCGACGGCCGCATTGCTGGCCAGCCGCAGGCCTTCTATCCGCAGGATTTCCGCGCCCGCCGTGGCGAGGCGCCGGCCGTTGCCGGTGCCGCCAACACCGGCTGGGCCGAGCACCGCAATCAGGTCGACCCCCGCCTGCAGCCGCAGGAATCGCGTCCGGTGGCCCAGGATACGCGGCCGGTCATCCAGACGCCGGGCGGCCCGGTCGATTATCGCGCCCATGCGGCGCAGCGGATTTCCACCCAGCCGCCGCCGGCCTATCTGCCGCCCGAGCAGCCCGCCGTGCCCGTGGCGCCAACCGCACAGAGCCTGCCGGTGCAGCCGCACGGGGCCATGATCGAGCGCGCCGCCGTCCAGCCGCCGGTGCGGACCCTTCCTGCGCAGCCGGAGGCCCGGCCGCTGCCGACGCGCCTGCCGCCCGGCGTGATGGGCCAGCCCGTGGCCGCGCCCGAACCGCGCTTGCCGCCGGGTGTCTTGGCGCAGCCCGTCGCCGCAACCGAACAGCGCCTGCCGGTCTACGAGGCCCGGCCCGGCGTCATCGATCCGCGCGTCGTCGTGCCGCGCGAGGAAAGATATATCGACTACAAGCCGATCGAGGGTCGGGCCTATGATTTCCGGCCGCTCGACTATAAGCCGGTCGATACGCGCACGATGGAATACCGCTCGCTCACCAACAAGATTCCCGACGAGAAGGTGCTCGATCCGCGCCTGAAAGAGAAGGGGCCGGAAATTCAGGCCCGGCTTGAGTGTAAGGCGATCATGTATCGCGCGGTGGAGTGTAACTTCCTCGACTACAAGGAGGTCGACCCGCGCCTGCAGGAACTGTTCGCCAAATATCCGGAAGTGACCGTTGGCGTGGTGCCGAAGGAATATTCGAAGGAGACGCCCGACCGCTGGGCGCCGCTGCTGGCGCATCTGTCACGCGAGATCGGCCTGAAGGTCAGCCTCAAGATCGCCAATGACTACCAGGCCCTGATCGAGAGCCAGCGCGCCGGCCTGATCCATATCGCGGTCTACAGCCCGACGGCCTATGCCCGGGCCCGCAACACCGGCTCCAAGATCGAGGCTTTCGGTGTCGAGACCAACAGCGATGGAACGCGCGGCAGCTATTCGGTGATTTATGCCCTCAACCGGGGGGCCGCGCCGAAGGTCGAGGATTTCCGCAGCAAGAGCATTGGCCTTGTCGATCCCAACTCGATTTCCGGCTATTCGGTGCCGCGCTTTGCGCTGGCCAGCCAGAAGATCGATCCCGACAGCGTGCTGTCGCGGCAGATCTTCACCGGCAGCCACGAGAACGCGCTGGTGGCCCTGTCGCAGGGGCTGGTCGACTACGCGGTCGGCCAGTGGACCTCGGATGAGGATTCGACTCTGGCCCGCCTGCTGGCGCGCGGTGCGCTGCGCAATGTCGATGGCACCCCGATGCGCCGCGATGATTTCCGCGTGGTGATGAAGTCGGAAATGATCATCAACTCGCCGATCGCCTATCTCTCCGAACTGCCGGAGGACCTCAAGGCAACCGTCCGCAAGGCGTTCCTCGAAGCCTCGATGCGCGACCGCGCCGCCTTCGACAAGATCTACGACGGCAAGGGTCGCACCTGGGAGACCATTGATCCTGCGGCCTTCGACAACACCCTCGATCTGGTCCGCTTCATCGACGATGCCCGTCGCCTGCAGACGGCCTCCGGAAAGCAGGCTGCGCGCTAGTCGATCGCATCTGACCGGACGAATTCGGTTGGCAGGGCTCAAAGGGAGGGGCGGAGCGATCCGCCCCTTCACCATTCGGAGGTCAGATCCGCGACGCTGGGCTTTGGCTTTTCGGGCGGCCATTCGCTGACCGTTCCGATCGCGACGAATGAGGTGAAATGCTCGTTGTCCTTGAGATCGAAGGCCTGCCGTATCGCCGTGCTCTCGAACGCCCGGCCCGAGCGGACCGCCGCCGCAAAGCCCTCAGCCCCGCTGGCGAGCAACAGGTTTTCCAGCGCGCAGCCAACCGCCAGCCACTGGTCGGAGGCTGGGATCTTCGGATGGGCAGGATCGACGCGGCCGATCAGCGCCACTAGGCACGGGCCCTGGAAGGCCTTCTCGCGTGCCCGTTCGATCTCGGGCTCCGGCAGGGCCGGGTCCTGTTCGCGCGCTGCCGCCGCCAGCACCTGCGCGAAGCGTTCGCGGCTTTCATCCTTGATGCGGATGAAACGGAACGGCCGCAGCCGCCCGTGGTCGGGCGCGCGCGAGGCGGCAAACAGGATCCGCTCAAGCGCCGGCCCGTCCGGCCCGGGGGCGACGAGGTGGCGGGCACTGGCGGAACGGCGGCGGATGATTGCGTCGTAGCTGGCGGTCATGTCCATCACGATGAAGGGAGCGGCGCTGGGGACACTGCCATTTTCGGCAAAACTGTGGCAAGCCCCCTACAGTCGCGAGACAGCATTTGACGCTAGTACAATGTTGATTGCCTGTGCTGACGGCACGGGGTGACAGGAACGGGCATGGAACAGCGCGAAACTCGAATGCATGACAACCCGGCCGCCGATGCCGCCGGGCTGCTGCTGCGTATCGGTTTCGGCCTGCTGGTGCTGGCGGCGCCGGTCGCGGCCATCTATTCGCGCCGCGCCTTTGTCGTTCTGGTGCCGATCGGGTCGCTGCTGATCGGCCTGGCTGCGCTCATCAACGATGCGCCGCGTCTGGTGCGCGAGGTGCGCGAGGCGGTGCTCTCGCCGATCGGCGCGCTGCTCACGCTGCTGCTGGTCTGGCTGGTGATGTCGCTGTTCTGGACGCCGTTCCCCGCCGCGGCGGCCGAACGGGCGTTCCGAACGCTTGGCAACGTCCTGCTGGCGCTGTTCGTGGCGCTGGCGCTGCCCGAGCGCATGCGGGCCTCCAACCTGCACCTGATGAGCATCGGCGTGGCGGCGGCGACCCTGCTGCTGGCTCTGTCGGCGCTGCTCGGACCCTACACGTTCCGCGCTCTTCTCAATCCCGAGGCGCCCACCTTCAGCCGTGCCGCGCTGGCGGTCTCGGTCATGGTCTGGCCCGCGGTGGCCTGGACCTATATCCGTCATCGCGACTGGCAGGGGCTGGCCCTTATTGCGGTCTCGGCATTGGCGATTGCCGCCTCGGGTTCGCTCGAAGCGATGATTACCCTGATCACCGCGCTGCTGATCTTTCTCGGCGCCCGGCTTTGGCCGATACTGACCGGCAACCTGTTGTCACTGCTGTTTGGCCTCACCATCCTTCTGGCGCCATTGCTGGCCTTTGCGGCGCGCTGGCTGGCGGGCCTCATGGGGCTATCGAGCGGCAGCTTCCTGGCGGAGGCCGGTCTGTGGGCCGACGAGATCGCGCTGGAGCCGATCCGCCTGCTGACCGGACACGGTTTCGATACCAGCCACCGCGCCTCGCTCGCGGGGCTGGTCAGCCCTACCGCGCCCGACGGCCTCCTGCAGGTCCTGTGGTTCGATCTTGGCCTGCCCGGTGCGGCGCTGATGGCCCTAACGGTGACGCTGGGGTTCCGGGCGCTGTCGATCCTGCCGCAGCCGCTGGCGCCGACCTCGATGGCCGTGCTCGCCGCCTGCCTGATCTTCTCCTTCCTTGATCCGACGGCGATGCAGGCCTGGTGGCTGTCCGTCTCGGTGGTCGCCAGCGTCATGCTGGTCGCGGTGGCCAATGGGCAATACCGCACCGCGCGGCCGATGGCATCGCTGGCCGGTTCGCCGCCGGTGCTGCCCGGCCTGCCGCGCCGCCCTGCGGCCCATTGACCCGGGCCGGCCAGCCGGCGAAACTTGCAATCATCCCGCACGACCCAAGATGGAAAGCGCCGCCATGCACGAGATTGACCCGGGGATTCTGGCCATCACCGAAGAGACCGCAGCCTGGCGGCGGGATTTCCACGCGCACCCGGAAGTGCTCTACGACGTTCACCGCACGGCGGGTCTGGTGGCCGAGCGGCTGCGCGGCTTCGGCTGCGACGAGGTGGTGACCGGCATCGGCCGCACCGGCGTCGTCGGCGTCATCCGTGGCCGCAAAAGCGCCAGCGGTAAGGTGGTGGCGCTGCGCGCCGACATGGACGCCTTGCCGATTTCCGAAAAGACCAATCTGCCCCATGCCTCCACCGTGCCGGGCAAGATGCATGCCTGCGGTCACGACGGCCATACCGCGATGCTGCTCGGCGCGGCCCGGCATCTTGCCGCGACGCGCGATTTCGACGGCACCCTCGTTGTGGTGTTTCAGCCGGCCGAAGAAGGCGGCGCCGGCGCCCGCGCGATGATCGAGGACGGGCTGGTCAGCCGTTTCGGCATCCAGGAGTTCTACGGCATGCACACCATGCCCGGCCTGCCGCTGGGCGCCTTCGCCACCCGGCCGGGCGCAATCATGGCGGCGACGGTGTATTTCGACGTCACCATCGAGGCGCGCGGCGCCCATGCCGCCCAACCGCACAAGGGCATCGATCCGGTGCTGATCGCCGCCCATGCGATCACCGCGCTGCAGGCGATTCCCGCGCGCGCCACCGATCCGTTGAAGTCGCTGGTCATCTCGGTCACCCGGATTGATGCCGGGGAGGCATTGAACGTCATTCCCGACAGTGCCCGGCTGCGCGGCACCATCCGGTTTCTCAACGCCGAGGTGGGGCGCGAGACCGAGGCGCGCTTCCGCGCGGTGCTCGATCATACGGCGAAGATGTTCGGCGCAAGCGCCACGATTGAGTATCGCTACGGCTACCCGGTGACGCTCAACCACGCTGCCGAAACTGCCTTTGCCGTGGAGGCCGCGCGGCAGGTCGCCACGGCGCCGGTCGATGATAACCTGCCCCCGACGATGGGCGGGGAGGATTTTTCCTTCATGCTGCAGCAGCGTCCCGGCGCCTTCGTGTTCATCGGCAACGGCGATACCGCGCCGCTGCACAACCCCGGGTTTGATTTCGACGATCGGGCGATTCCCTACGGCATTGCCTACTGGAGCGCCATCACCCGCCGCGCCATGCCGATTTGATACCGGGGCCCGCCCTTGGCGGGCATCTTCCGCGGTTTAGTGAGCGCCCTGGCCCGCGCCGCGTGCGAACACGGCCAACGCCGCCAGCGAGGCGAGCAGGATCATGCCCGGCAGCGCCAGCGGTGTTGCATCGAGTAGCGCGCCGACGAGTGCGCCCGAAGTGGCGGCGAGACCCATCTGCAGCACCGCAAACAGCGAGGACGCGCTGCCCGCCTTGTCGGCGAACGGCATCATCGCCCCTGCGCTGGTGAGCGGCAGAATCAGCCCCATGCCGGCCTGGTAGCACGCCATCGGCGCGATCACCCCCGCCGCGCCGCCCACACCGGTTGCCACCGCCACCAGCATCGCCAGTCCTGCCGGCACGATGACATAGGTGCCGGTGCGGATCGTCCGGTCGATCCCCCATTTCTGCACCGTGCGCTGGGTGAAGGTGGTGCCGACGATGTAGCCGATCACCACCACCGCAAAGCCGATGGCAAAGGCAGAATCGGAGATGCCGTAAACGCCCTGCAGGACGAACGAGCCGCCCGACAGGAAGGCCATGAACCCGGCGAAGGTGAGCCCGCCGGTCAAGGTATAGCGGCGGAAGCCGGGGTGCGCGAAGATCTCGCGGAAGTCGGCCAGCATCGATGCCAGCGAAAAGCGCGTGGTCAGCGGCTGGCGCAGGCTTTCCGGCAGGCCGAAATAGACGAGCCCCGCCAGCGCCGGCCCTGCAACGGCCATGAAGGTGAAGATCGAACGCCAGCCCCACAGGCCGACGAAGGCCGCCCCGAGAATGGGCACGGCGGCCGGCACGATCGCCATGATCGAGCCCATCCGCGCCAGCTCCCGCCCCGCGCGCGGCCCTTCGTAGAGGTCGCGCACCATGGCGCGGGCGAGCACCACGGTGCCGGCGCCGCCGAACGCCTGCAGCACCCGTGCCGCCACCAGAAATCCGATGCTCGGAGCCAGCGCGCACAGCACCGAGCCGAGCGTGAACAGGCCAAGCCCCGCCAGCATTGCCGGCCGCCGGCCGCGCCGGTCCGACAGCGGGCCATAGAACAGCTGCGCCAGCGCATAACCGATCAGGAACCCGGAAAGCGTCGCCTGCGTCTGGCTGGTGGTGGCAGCAAGATCCTGCCGGATCACCGGCAGCGCCGGCAGATACATGTCGGTCGCCATCGGGCCGATGGAGGTCATGACGGCGAGCACGGCGGTGAGCGCCAGCGTATCAGGCTTGAGCGGAAACACGGGGGGCCTGCCTGACAGGGATCAGAGGGCGGTGGGCCGATGACCGGCGGAGCCATAGCGATGTAGCGAGGCGGCGTGGCGAGTCAACCAGCTTTCCGCCTCCTGCCAATGCGGGCAGAGATCGGCCACATGCTGCCAGAACCGGGCCGAATGGTTCATCTCCAGCCGGTGCGCCACCTCATGCGCGGCGAGATAATCGAGCACGCGCGGCGGCGCCATCACCAGACGCCAGGAAAACGACAGCGCTCCGCGTGCCGAACATGAGCCCCAGCGGCTGCGCGTATCCTTCACCGACAGGCGCTGGACCGTCACCCCCGCCCGGGCCGCGTAATGGGCCACCGCCTTTTCGAGATCGGCCCGCGCCGCCCGCTTGAGGTAGTCGGTGACCCGGCGCGCCACGTGCTCCGGCGCGCCCGGAACCAGCAGCCGGTCAGGCCCGTCGGTCGTGCCCGGCTCAAGACAGATGATGCCGCGCGCCGCTCCGGTCGCCACGATGCGGCAGGCCCGCCCGCGCAGCGGAAATTCAGCACCGTCATGAAAGCCGATCTGGGCGGGGAGCCGGTCGAGCCGCGCCGCGATCCAGCCGCCGTGCCGGTCGAGGAAATCGCGCGCCTGGGTCAGGGGGGTGCGTCCCGGCAGGGTCAGCACCGGCTCGCCGGTATCGCTGCGCACCCTCAGGATCAGCCGTCGCGCCGAACGGTTGCGGCGGATCGCCACCTTGAACACCCTGTCCTGGAAGCGGACATCGAGATGCTCGGGCGCCGGGCGCGGACGCCGGAAAAACAAAGGGAGCCATGCGACCATGGCCCCCCTTGTAGCGGATTCGCGCGGGGCGCACCACGCCCGGCGATGTGCCGTTCGCCGTCAGCCCTTCTTGCCGCCGGCGACCAGCCGCGGCTTGGCCGCGCTGCCGACGCGCACGAAGGACTCTTCCATCTCCGCCATGAACTTGTTCATCGCGGGCACGATGTAACGGCTGAAGCGCGAGCCGTTGAACACACCGTAGTGACCGACTTTCTCCTGCAGATGGTAGAGCTGCCGGTGCTTGGGAATGTTGACGCAGACATCGTGCGTGGCCTTGGTCTGGCCGACACCGGAAATGTCGTCCTTCTCGCCCTCCACCGTCATCAGCGCGGTATGGCGGATGGCGCTCAGGTCGACCGGCTCGCCCCGATGCGTCATCTCGCCCTTCGGCAGGGCGTGGCGGACGAACACCGTATCGATGGTTTGCAGGTAGAACTCGGCGGTCAGGTCGCAGACTGCCATATACTCGTCGTAGAAATCGCGATGCTTGTCGGCGCTGTCGCCGTCGCCCTCGACGAGGTGGTTGAACATCTCGGCATGAGCCTCGACATGGCGGTCGAAATTCATCGCCATGAAGCCGGAAAGCTGCAGGAAGCCGGGATAGACCTCGCGCATGAAGCCCGGGTTCGGGAACGGCACGCGCATGATGCAGTTGCGGCGGAACCAGTCGGTGCCGCGCTTCTCGGCGAGCTTGTTGACCTCGGTCGGGCTCTGGCGCGTATCGATCGGCCCGCCCATCAGGGTCATCGAGCAGGGCACATGCGGATCCTTCATCGCCTCCATGCGGGCGATCGCCGCCAGCACCGGCACGGAGGGCTGACACACCGCGATCACATGCACGTCCGGGCCGAGATGGCGCAGCATGTCCATGACGTAGTCGATATAGTCGTCGAGATCGAAGCGGCCTTCGGTCATCGGCACCATCCGGGCATCTTCCCAGTCGGTGATATAGACCTGATGCGAAGGCAGGAACGCTTCCACCGTGCCGCGCAGCAGCGTTGCGTAATGGCCGGACATCGGCGCCACGATGAGCAGCTTGGACTGCTTGATGCCGACCGGATGCGGGCCGCGCACGAAACGAATCAGCCGGCAGAACGGCTTCTGCCAGACGACGCTCTCGGTCACCGGCACTGCCTCGCCCTCGATGACCGTGGAATGGAGGCCGAAGGCAGGCTTGCCGTAGCGACGGGTGAGGCGCTCGTAGAGTTCGCAGGCGGCCGCCATGTTGCGACCGAATGTCGTCTGCGCCAGCGGATTGAGCGGGTTACGATAGAACAGCCCGACGGAGTCCATGAAAGCCCGCGAGGGGGAGATGATCGAATGCGCGGCTTCGTAGAGGTAGTACATGTGGTGGTTCATTCACGATCCCTTCCAAACATCACTCCGGCCGATTCGGCGCTGGGCCGGCCGGGTCCCGCCGAGTGGCACCGATAGTGGCGCGCATTTTTCCGATTGAACACTACAGATCGAAAGAAATCCATTAAACCAATGCTGCATTGCGACATAATTGCAACGAGCCTTGGTAACGCTGCCGCAGGGGGCTCCTGACGGCGGAAAGGTAGAGGCAGATGGCGGATCTGAGGCTGGGCGGCACGAGCCGCGACGATCGCATGTTGCGCCTCGACACACTGGTGCGGCTGCGCTGGCTCGCGGTTGCCGGCCAGATCCTGGCGGTGCTCGTCGTCGCGTTCGGGCTCGGTTTTCACATGCCGCTGGCGGCGACCGCACTGGTGGTGCTGCTGTCTGTGGTGCTCAACATCGTGCTTCTCCTGCGCTTTCCGTCTAATCACCGGTTTTCGGCGCGCACCTCGGCCTTCATTCTGGCCCTCGATGTGGTGCAGTTGACCGCGCTGCTGTGGTTGACGGGCGGCATCACCAATCCCTTCGCCATGTTGTTTCTCGCGCCCGTCATGGTGTCTGCGGCGACCCTCCCGCTGCGCTACACAGTGCTGCTGGGCGGGCTGGTCGGTCTGCTGGCGACCATGCTGGCGTTTTTTGCCTGGCCGTTGCCATGGCGGGCGGGCGAACCGATCAGGCTGGAGCCGCTCTACGTGACCGGGCTGTGGCTGGCGGTGCTGGTCGCGCTGAGTTTCATCGCCGCCTACACCTGGCGGGTGGCTGACGAGGCGCGCAAGCTGTCCGATGCACTGGCCGCCACCGAACTGGTGCTGGCGCGCGAGCAGCATCTCAATGCGGTCGCCGGCCTTGCCGCCGCCGCCGCCCACAAGCTCGGCACGCCGCTGGCCACCATCACGGTGGTGGCGCGCGAACTCGACCTTCAGGTCAAGCCCCGCCATCCGCTCAAGAGCGACATCGTGCTGTTGCGTCAGGAAGCGCAGCGCTGTCGCGAGATTCTCACCAACATCTCCGCGCTTGGCCGGGACGAGGGTGGCCCGCTGATGCGCATGGGGCTGACGCAGCTGGTGGAGGAGGCGGTGGACCCGCATCGCGGCAGCAAGGTGCGAATCGCCGTCACGGCGGCAGGCGAGGGGGAGGAGCCGGTCATCGCCCGCAATCCGGGGCTGATCTATGCCCTTGGCAATCTGGTCGAGAACGCCGTCGATTTTGCCGCCGGACAGGTCGAGGTCGACGCTTCCTGGAATGCGACGCGGGTCCGGGTTCGCATCACCGACGATGGACCGGGGTTTGCGCCGGAGGTGATGGCGCGGCTGGGCGAACCCTACGTCACCAGCCGGCGCAACCGGCTTGAGGGAGTGCCCGCCGACCGGGGCCACGGTGGCGGCCACGGGCTGGGACTTTTCATCGCCAAGACGCTTGTGGAACGTTCGGGCGGGCGGGTGCGCTGGCAAAACCGACAGTCCGGCGGCGCTGAAGCTCTGCTGATTTGGGAGCGCGCCGAATTCAGCAATGAAATTGATCAAAAGGGATGACAACCAAGAGCGGCAGGCGTTTTATATTCTGCAACGGTACAGCTTGGGGGTATGCATTCCATGGGGGAGATGAGCCTGCTGATAGTGGACGACGACAAGGCGTTTCTGGGACGTCTTGCCGTGGCCATGGCGCGTCGGGGCTATGAGGTCACCAGCGCAAGTTCGGTTGCCGAGGGCCTCAAGGCCATCGCTGCGACGCCGCCCGCCTATGCGGTGATCGACATGCGCCTGCAGGATGGCAACGGGCTCGACGTGATGTCCGAGCTCAAGCGCATGCGCCCCGATGCGCGGGCCATCATCCTCACCGGCTATGGCAACATCGCCACCGCGGTTTCGGCGGTCAAGCTGGGTGCCTTCGACTACCTGGCAAAACCTGCCGATGCCGACGAGATCGACGCCGCCCTGCGATCGGGCCAGCAGACCCGGCCACAGCTTCCCGAGCACCCGATGTCGGCCGATCGCGTGCGCTGGGAGCATATCCAGCGCGTCTATGAATCCTGCGATCGCAATGTGTCCGAGACGGCGCGCCAGCTCAACATGCACCGTCGCACCCTTCAGCGCATTCTGGCCAAGCGCGCCCCGCGCTGACCGGGGGGCGACCGTCCGGCGTCTCAGCCGTTGACGCGCCAGCGCCGGTGCATCCACAGCCATTGCTCGGGATGCTCGCGCACCCAGGCTTCGACCACATCGCTCATCGCCTGCATGGCGCCCTGGATGTCGATGCTGCCGTCATCTTTGCGCGGCATGGGAATCGGTGGGGTCAATTCCAGCCGGAAGCGATGATTCGGCAGGCGGATCACCCGCACGCCATGCACCGGGCAATCGAAGGCATTGGCGAATTTGGCCATGATCGGGTTGGTCATGGCCGTCCGGCCGAAGAAGCTCACCGGCACCCCGCGGGTGAAGTGCTGGTCGATCAGCATGCCGAGGTGGCCGCCCTTCTCGAGCGCCTCCTTCATGGCGAAGGCGGCCCCGGCGCGTGCCGCCTCAAGCCCGCCCATGGTGCCGGAGCGGATCTCGTGCACCACCCGGTTGACAGCCGGATTGTTGGGCGCGCGGAACACCGCTGTGACATCGAGCCCATATTTCGCCGCGCAGATCGCCGGCAATTCCCAGTTGGCAAGATGGGCGGAAAAGATGATGCCGGGCTTGCCGTCGTCGCGCAGCGCCTCGAAATGCTCGATTCCCGCCACCTCCGTGCGGCTCAGCGCCTCGGGCCGCTCCGCATCCCAATCGAACAGCGTGCCGAGATGGGCATATTCGGCGCCGGTGCGGCCGAGATTTTCCCAGGCGCCGCGCGCGATCGCTGCAATCTCCGCCTCGCCCTTCTCAGGATAGGCGGCCCGCAGATTGGCAAGGCCAATGCGGTGGACCTTGAGCAGCGGGCCGAAAGTCCGCGTGAACCAGCCGCCGAGATCGGAGGCGCGATCCGGGCCGAGCAGGCGCAGGAAGCCGAATACCAGCCGGACGGCCAGCAGCATGAAAACGCCGCCGACCGCTGATACGGCGCGAAAGCCGAGGATTTTCCAGCGCAGAGGGATCAAAACGCCACGATGATCTTGCCGAAAACCTTGCGGCTTTCGAGCCGGTCCAGGCCCTTTTCGAACTCGGCGAGCGGGAACACCGTGTCGATGACCGGGCGGATGCCCTGCGCCATCTTTTCCAGTGACTGTTCGATGTTGCGCATCGAGCAGCCGAACGAGCCGAAGATGCGGTATTGCTGCTGGAACAGTTGCATCAGGTTCAGGGTGGTCGAAACGCCCGAGGTGGACCCGCAGGTGACCAGCCGTCCACCCCTCTTCAGGGACAGCAGGGAGCCGTTCCAGGTGTCGGCGCCGGTGTGCTCGAACACCACATCGACGCCCTTGCGCTGGGTCAGCTTGCGCACCATGCCCTCGAACCGCTCCTCGCGGTAGTTGATGACATGGTCGGCGCCAAGCGCCTTGGCCTTGGCGCCCTTTTCATCGTCGCCCACCGTGGTGATGACGGTGCATCCGATGGCCTTGGCCATGCGGATCGCGGCGGTGCCGATGCCCGAGCCGCCGGCCTGCACCAGCACCGTCTCGCCCGGCTCCAGCCTGGCGTTGTCGAACAGCATGTGCTGCACGGTGCCGAAGGCGATCGGCGCGCAGGCCGCCTCCTCGAAACTGACCCCGTCCGGCACCTTCACCAGCAGCCGTTGCGGCATGGTGACGAAATCGCAGGCAAAGCCGTCGATGTGGAAGCCCATAATGCCGCCGACATTCTCGCACAGATTGTCGCGACCGCTCACGCAAGCCCGGCAATGGCCGCAGGTGCGCGCGCCATACATCACCACCCGGTCGCCGATGTCGACATGGGTGACGTCCTCACCGACCGCGGCGACCACGCCCGCCGCTTCCGCCCCGACGATGAGCGGCATCTTGCGCTTGGCAAACGCCATGCCGCGAAATCCCCAGACGTCGATATGGTTCAGCCCCACCGCATGGACGCGCACCTGCACCTCGCCGGGGCCGGGGTGTGGCGGCGGATCGACCTTGGTCAGCCGGAGGTCTCGATCGCCGAAAAGCTGCAAAGCGCGCATGATGGGTCTCGTCTTGGGCGCCGGACCGGGAGGGCTCAGCGCTGGAAGGCCATGGTGGCGGTCAGTCCGCCGTCGATCGGCAGCACCGCGCCGGTGATATAGCCGGCTTCGGGGCGCAAAAGAAAGCCGACCAGCGCGGCAATATCTTCAGGACGGGCAAAGCGCCCGGCCGGAATCTGCTTTTCCATCTGCGCGCGGTAGTTGGCATAGGGCGCCAGCATGTCGGTATCGATAAAGCCGGGCGCGACATAGTTGACGGTGATGCCGCGCTTGGCGGTTTCCACCGCCAGCGTCCTGAGATAGCTCAGCATCGCCCCCTTGCTGGCGGCATAGGCGGCATTGCCCTGATTGCCTTCGAGCGCGGCGACCGAGCCGATGCCGACGATACGGCCGGCACGCGCACGCATCATCGCGCGCACCACGGCTTTCACCAGCCGGGTCATCGACCAGAAATTGACCTGCATCGCCGCTTCCGCCTTGTCCTGGCTCATCATCGCGGCGAGCACGTCGTAGGACTGACCGGCATTGTGGACAAAGCCGTAATAGGTTTCGTCCTCGATCGATCCGGCAAAGGCTTCCAGTGCGCCGGTATCGGCAAGATCAAGCGCCCGCGCCCGCACCTCCCGCCCCGGATGGGCGGCGGCAAGCTCACCCGCCAGCGCTTCGGCCGCTTCGGCAGAGGAACGATAAGTAAAATCGACATCGTGGCCGGCCGCCACCAGCACGCGCACGATGGCCGCGCCGACGCCCTTGCCACCGCCGGTGACCAGCACCCGCCCGCTCACGCCCGGACCTCGCCGGAAAGGATCAGCACCGTGTTCTGGCCACCAAACCCGAAGGAATTGGACATCACGTGCCGCACCCGCGCATCGCGCGCCACATTCGGCACCACATCGAGCGGGATCGCCGGATCGGGCATGTGGTGGTTGATCGTCGGCGGGATGCGCTGGTGCTGGAGGGTCAGCAGCGAAAATACCGCCTCCACGGCCCCCGCCGCCGTCAGCGTGTGGCCGATCATCGACTTGTTGGAGGAGATCGGTACCGATTTCATCCGATCGCCGATCACCGACATGCAGCCGAGGCACTCCATCTTGTCGTTCTCGGGCGTCGAGGTGCCATGGGCGTTGACGTAATCGATGTCATCCGGGGTCAGCCCGGCATCGGCGATGGCGCCGCGCATGGCGAGGATTGCCGGCATGCCGTCCGGCGAGGTGCGGGTGCGATGGAACCCGTCGCCCTTCTCGCCGCACCCGGCGATCACGCCGAGGATACGCGCCCCGCGGGCCTTCGCCGAGGCATAGGATTCGAGCACCAGCGCGGCCGCGCCCTCGCCCATGACAAAGCCGTCGCGGTTCTTCGAAAACGGCTTCGACGCTCCTTCGGGCGGATCGTTCTGGGTGGAGAGAGCCGACAGCAGCGAGAAGCGGATCAGCGCTTCGGCCTGCACCGAACCGTCGGTGCCGATGCACAAGGCAGCGTCCGTCTCGCCACGGCGGATCGCTTCGACGCCGAGCTGGATCGCAGTGGCGCCCGACGAACAGGCCGTGGACAGCGAGATCGGCGACCCCTTGGTGCCGAACGTATCGGCCAACCGGTCGGCCACCGTGCCGAACAGGAACAGATCATGCCAGGGCTTGAAGGCACCCGTGGCCGCCACCCGCAACAGGTCGGCGTAGGTCACCTCGCCGCTTGCGCCCGACGCCTTGGCCAGCGCGGCGCGTTGCGGCCATTCCATCTCCACCGGGGGCACCGCGATAAACAGCGGGCCGGGAAAGTCGCCGCGGATGCCGACCGCCGCTTCCCCGATCGCCTCCTCGGCGGCAAGGCGCGCGAAATTCTCCGACAATTGGGCAGCGCAGAACGGTTCGGCGGGGACGAAATCGACGGTGCCGGCAATCGTCGTCTTCAGCCCGTCGACGGGAAAGCGCGAGATGCGGCGGATGCCGGAGCGCCCCGCGCTCAGCGCTGCCCAGTTGTCCGCCTTGCCCTGCCCGAGCGAGGTGACCAGCCCGATGCCGGTGACAACGACCACGGGACGCCCGATGCTGTCCTTCATTGGCCTCTCCTCACGCCTGTCCGACCACGGCGATCCCCTCGCCGCGCATGTGGCCGACGCTGGTGACGATGGCTGCACGCGCAGCTCCCGCTTGCTGCCTCTCGGCCGCGCTGCCCGGCGTCGGCGGCCACAGCCTGCCCTCCCTGAGGGCGAGCACCGCTAGCGCCAGCGACACCGGAAAATGCGCCTCCAGCACATGGCCGAGGCGGTTGCCGGTGAAGCGCACCGGCGCTTCCGGCACCGTTGCGGCCAGGGCGCGCAGTTCGGCCCCGGTGATGTCCTTGGCGCCGGTCGCGCCCGAAATCACCACGGCGTCAGGGCCGGCGATCTCCGCTGCGATCTTGAGATCCACCGCCAGCGACTGGCCGAGCCCGTTCCCGCTGCGCGGGGTGCGGCGCGCAACCACCGATTGGAGCGTCGCGAGAATGGGCGCGCCGCGCGCCTGCGCCGCCTCGCGCGCCTCAAGCACCAGAAAGGCACCGCCGCTGCCGAGGATGAAACCGGCGCCTTCGCCCCGCGCATCCACCGGCGCATAGCCGCCCTGGCGCAGAAAACCGCCCATGGCGAAGATCAGCAGGCTGTCCGCGCGCTCGGCATTGTAGGAGCCGCCAACCAGGAAACGGTCGCCCTGTCCGGCGCGGATACGCTCGAAGGCGATGCGGAAGGCATCGACCCCGCATTGTTCCTCGCCCATGAAGGTGCGCGAGGCGCCGGTGACGCCGTGGACGATGGAAATGTTGCCGGCGAGCAGGTTCGACAGCTGGGCAAGAAACAGGGTGGGCCTGAGTTCGCTCATCAGCTTTTCGTTGATCAGCACTTCCGGGTTGGCCGCCGTCGGCATCTGGGTGAGGATCTGGCTGTCGACGTTGTAGTCGCGCTCGCCGCCGCCCGCCGCCACGATCAACTGCAATTCGGCGAGCTTGTCCTTGTCGCCCTTCAGACCCGCCATATCGAGCGCAAGACCGGCCGCGTAGGTGCCGAGCCGCTGCCAGGGCTCCATCTGTTTCTGGTCGAGTTTCTTGGGGATCTGCCGGTCAAGCTCCAGCGCGACCGCCGGATGCACGCTGAACGGCGCATAGGTCGCACTGTCCACGCGCACCGCGGCCGGATCAGCCAGCGCGGCGGCATGGGCCTCCAGCCCGTCACCGAGGCTCGAAATCAGGCCGACCCCGGTTATCACCACATCGCGCGCGCTCATGCTGCCGGCTCCTCAACCATCATGCCGAGGCGCGCGGCATTGGCGCGCATCTTTTCGCCCAGCATATCGGGGAAGGGCAGCAGCTTGAACATGATCTCGGCATCGCACACCGCCTTGCCCCCGGAGGTGATACGCGCCTTGGTCACCGCATAGCCCGAGCCGTCGTGCAGCAGGGTGGCCTCCATGTCGATCGGCGTGTCCGGCCCGACGAAACGGCGCAGGTTGGCGGCATTGACCTTGGTCAGAAACGGCATCGAGACAAAGCGGTTAAGGCCCAGCAGGAGATAGCCCGAGGTCTGCGCCATGGTCTCGATCAGCAGCACGCCCGGCATCAGCGGATGGCCGGGGAAATGCCCCTCGAAAATCGGGCTGACCACCGGGATGCGCGACCGCGCAACCAGGCGGGCGCCTTCGCGGTCGAAGGACACCACCTGGTCGATCATCTGGAAATATTCAAGCTGCATGGTCGGGCCGTGGTGCCGGCCGCATCACGCCTTCATCACGCCTTCTTGGCGGCGACGAGTTCGTCGATACGGGCGCAGAGATTCTTCATGACGAAGTAGTTTTCGGCCGGAGCCTTGCCCTCGTTGACTTCCTGCGTCCACTGCTCGAGCGGCAGCTTGATGCCGAAAGCCTTGTCGATGGCGAATGCGATATCGAGAAAGGCCAGCGAATCGATGCCGAGATCGTCGATGGCGTGAGATTCCTCGGTGATGCTCGCACGATCGATATCGGCGGTTTCCGCAATGATATCGGCGACTTTTTCAAAGGTGGACGACATCAAGCCGCTCCTTGCACTGCTGGGACAAACACATTGCCCCGCGCGCCGGGCAGGCACGCGGGATCATTCCCGTGCCCTATACAGGAGCCGGCGGCAATGTCCAATCGCCTTGCCGTGGAAATCGGCGCTTTCCTGCCCGCGCGGCACCGCGCACCGCAGACCGGCGCGGGCGTGCTGATTAGTATGACTATTCGGCCGCCGGACGTGACCGCGCCGCCATCCGCCGTGCCCGCGCCTGACTGACCGTGTCGTCGAGCGCCTCATGCACCAGCACATGCATGATCGCCTCGGCGCGCGCCCCGTCCTGGGCCTCGATCGCTTCGCACACCCGGCGGTGGTCCATCAGCGCCGGCTGGTAGCTTTCCTGCGAGCGGCCGGCGTGCAGTTGCAGCGACCACATCAGCGTGGTCATCACCACCGGCCGCATGCAGCGCAGCGCCTCGTTTCCGCTGGCATCAAGCAGGATGTCGTGGAACTGCACGTCGGCGCGGATATTCTCGGTCGAATAGGGCTTGGTGGCCGCCATCAACTCGAACGCCGCGCGCAGCCCCCGCGCCTGTCCCGGTGTGCGCCGCTCGGCCGCAAGACGCGCTGCCGCCGGTTCGATGAAACGGCGTAACTCATAGAGATCACGGATGAATTTGTCACTGGCGCCGACCGTGAACGACCACCGCAGCACATCCGGATCGAGCAGGCTCCACTGGCTGGCCGGCGCTGCCCGGGTGCCGGTTCTGGGCCGCGATTCGATCAGCCCCTTGGCGGCCAGAAACTTGATGGCCTCCCGGTAGACGCTGCGCGACACCGAAAGCGTGCCGCCAATGCTCGCCTCGTTGGGGATGAGTTCGCCAGCCGCCACATCGCCGGAGACTATCAGCAGCGCCAGATGATCCGCCACCTGCGAGAACAGGCTGTCGGGATTGTCGAACGAATGCGGCAATACCTCATTCGGCGCGAGCATTGACTCTCCTCCCGCCCGGGCCATCGCGGTCGCCGTTCACCGGACGTTTCCCGCCACATGGCCCTTGACAAATGACATCATATAATCTGACAAATTGAACGCAAGTCCTAAGCCTATTGGCGAGGACGGACGGCTGGCACCAAGACCAGCAAACGAGGTTCGGGCCATGCACGCCGTGGTCCAGGGGAGGCGAGCATGGCGTCGGTCAGCATCCGCGATGTACGCAAGGCGTTCGGCGCGGTTCAGATCATCAAGGGCGTGAACATCGACATCGAAGATGGCGAGTTCGTCATCCTCGTCGGCCCTTCCGGCTGCGGCAAGTCGACCCTGCTGCGCATGGTGGCCGGGCTTGAGAACATCACCGGCGGCGAAATCGCCATCGGCGGGCGCGTGGTCAACAACGTACCGCCCAAGGAACGCGACATCGCGATGGTGTTCCAGAACTACGCGCTCTATCCGCACATGACGGTGAAGGACAACATGGCCTTCTCCATGAAGCTGCGCAACGCGCCGCAGGGCGAGATCGACGAGCGGGTCTCGCGCGCCGCCAAGATCCTGGGGCTCGGGCACCTGCTTGATCGGTATCCGCGCCAGCTGTCCGGCGGGCAGCGCCAGCGCGTGGCGATGGGCCGCGCCATCGTGCGCGATCCGCAGGTGTTTCTGTTCGACGAGCCCTTGTCCAACCTGGACGCCAAGCTGCGCGTGCAGATGCGCTCCGAGATCAAGGAACTGCACCAGCGGCTGAAAACCACCACCGTCTATGTCACCCATGACCAGATCGAGGCCATGACCATGGCAGACAAGATCGTGGTGATGCACGACGGCATCGTCGAGCAGATTGGTGCGCCGCTCGATCTTTACGACAATCCGGCCAACACCTTCGTCGCCGGCTTCATCGGCTCTCCCGCCATGAACTTCTTCAAGGGCAGGGCATCGGGGTCCAGCTTCGTGGCGGATGGCGGCTTTACGCTGCCGTTGCCCAAGCTCAAGACCGCGGTCGAGGGCCGCGCGGTGACCCTGGGCCTCAGGCCCGAGCACATCAGGATCGCGGCCGATGGCGTGCCGGCTCAGGTGGTCGTGGTCGAGCCCACCGGTTCGGAAACGCAGGTCGCGCTCAAGCTCGGCGCCGAGGGCCACGAGCAGGAAATCATCGCCGTGTTCCGCGAGCGTCTTGCCGCACGGCCGGACGAGACAATCACCATCGCCCCGCTGGCCGGTGCGGCGCTGCTGTTCGACAGTGACAGCGGAGCGCGCATTCACTGATCCACGATCCGCCGGGAGGCGCAACAGAGGCATCCGAAACAGATGAATTCCGCCGCAGTCTCCGCCATCAGCATCGCCGCCTTCGGCAAGGTGCGGAGCAGGCTGCGCATGGATCGGATGGCTGCCGACGGTATCGGCGATCGGAGCAGCGCCGTCTCGGACAGGCGGTGTGAAGCGAATATGGCTCCAAGACGGTCGGTGACGCCCTCGCCGGCCTTACCCGGAGCGCATGGAATGCCCGGCCGCGCGCCCGGAGCGCACGGAATGCATGGAATGGGAGCAGGCGCGGATGGTTTCGGCCGCCTGCCTTCCGCAAACCCAGAAACCACAGGAGGATACCCATGAACGGTCTGTCACGCCGTACAATCCTTAAGGGCGCGGGCGCCAGCCTCGCGGCCGCCCCGCTGCTCGATTTCGCCAAGGCCTGGGCGCAGGCGAGCCCGTGGAAGCCGGAGGCGAACGCCACCGTCAAGCTGATGCGCTGGAAGCGCTTCCTGCAGCAGGAAGAGGACGCATTCCTCAAGGCCGTCGATGCCTTCCAGAAGGCGACCGGCGTCAAGGTCGACATCACCAACGAATCCTTCGACGACATCCAGCCCAAGGCTTCTGTGGCCGCCAACACCGGGCAGGGCCCGGACGCGGTGTGGCCGCTGCATTCGACGCCGCATCTGTTCCCCGACAAGCTGCTCGACGTGTCGGACGTCGCCGAATACCTCGGCAAGAAATACGGCGGCTGGGCGCCGGTCGCCGAAATGTATGGCAAGTCCAAAGGTAAGTGGATTGCCATCCCGGTGGCGGTCAACGGCGGCTACATGAACTACCGCGTCAAGGCGATGAACGACGCGGGGTTCTCCAAGTTCCCGGAAAAGACCGACGAGTTCCTGGCACTGTGCAAGGCGCTCAAGGCCAAGAACACCCCGGCCGGCTTTGCGCTCGGCCATGCGTCGGGCGATGCCAACGGCTGGCTGCACTGGGTGCTCTGGAGCCACGGCGGCTTCCTTGTCGACAAGGACGACAAGGTCATCATCAACTCGCCGGAAACCGCCAAGGCGCTGGAATATTGCAAGGCGCTCTACGAGACCTTCATCCCCGGCACCGCGTCGTGGAACGATTCCAACAACAACAAGGCGTTCCTGTCGGGCGAACTCTACTGCACCAACAACGGCATCTCGATCTACGCCGCGGCGAAGAACTCGGGCGATCCCAAGCAGCTCGCCATCGCCGAGGATATGAACCATGCCTTCATGCCCGTCGGCCCGACCGGCAAGCCGGCCGAGCTGCAGCTCGTCTTCCCGATGATGATCTTCGGCTACACCAAGGTGCCGAACGCCACCAAGGCGCTCGCGGCCTTCCTGCTTGAGGCCGAGAACTTCAACCCGTGGCTGCAAGGCGCGCAGGGCTATCTGACGCACCTGCTCAACGCCTACGACAACAACCCGGTGTGGGGGGCCGATCCCAAGCGGGCTCCGTATCGGGAGGCTGCCAAGCGCACGCTGCCGATCTCGGGTCTCGGCTCGCTCGGCGAAAAGGCGGCGACGGCGGTGGCCGACTTCATCGTCGTGGACATGTTCGCCAACTACTGCACCGGCCGCGAGGACCTGAAGGGCGCCATGGCCCAGGCCGAGCGTCAGGCCAAGCGCATCTACCGCTGAGGCAAGACGGCGGCGGGGGCTTTCCCCGCCGCCACCCCCGCGCCCACCCCGCACCCCTGGGAACCGATCGCGATGACAGCAACAGCCTCCTCCTCCGGCAGCCGCCTGCCGTTCAAGGAACCCTCGCGCTGGCAGAGCCTGAAATCCGATCGCAATTGGCTTGGCTTCTGGTTCATGATGCCGGCGGCGGCGATCCTGCTGCTGTTCCTTGCCTATCCGCTGGGCAAGGGCATCTGGATGAGTCTCACCGACGTCAAGATCGGGCGGGCCGGCAACTTCGTCGGGTTCGAGAACTACATCGAGCTGATTTTCTACGACAAGACCTTCCGCAACGCGACGCTGTTCACGCTGGCCTACACAGTGGTCGCTTCGCTCGTCAAATTCGCGGTGGGGCTGTATCTGGCGCTGCTGCTCAACAACAACATGCCGTTCAAGTCGTTTATCCGCTCGATCGTGCTGATTCCCTTCATCGTGCCCACGGTGCTGTCGGCGATCGCCTTCTGGTGGATTTTCGATACCCAGTTCTCGATCATATCCTGGGCATTGAAGAAAATGGGCCTGATCAGCCAGAACATCAACTTCCTCGGCGATCCCTTCCTTGCCCAGGCCACCGTGATCTTCTGCAACATCTGGCGCGGCATTCCGTTCATCGCCATCACCTTGCTGGCCGGCCTGCAGACGGTGTCACCCTCGCTGTACGAGGCGGCGACGCTGGATGGCGCCAGCCGCTGGCAGATCTTCCGCAACATCACCTATCCGCTGCTGACCCCGATCATCGCGGTGGTGATGACCTTCTCGGTGCTGTTCACCTTCACCGATTTCCAGCTGATCTGGGCAATGACCCGCGGCGGGCCGGTCAACGCCACCCATTTGATGGCCACCTATTCCTATCAGAAGGGCATTCTGGGCGGACAGCTTGGTGAGGGGGCGGCGATTGCCACCGCCATGGTGCCGTTCCTGCTGGCCGCCATCATGGTGTCCTGGTTCGGCCTCCAGCAGCGCAAGTGGCAGCAGGGAGCAAAGGAATGAGCAACAAAGTCGTTGAAGGGGCTGCCGCCATGACCAAGGGCGCGAGCCACCTTGTCGAGGACCATTCCGACGGAATGAGCTATCTTGAGACGACCAAGAGCCGGATCGTCACGCTCTGGCTGCCGCTGGGCATCATCGTTTTCGTGCTGCTGTTTCCGTTCTACTGGATGGCGCTCACCGCGATCAAACCGGACAACCAGCTGCTCGATTTCAACACCTTCAACCCGCTGTGGACCTGGGAGCCGACGTTCAAGCACATCCAGAAGCTGTTGTTTGAATCGAACTATCCGCGCTGGCTGTGGAACACCTTCTATGTCGCCTTCGCCGCCACCTTCCTGTCGCTTATCGCCTCGGTATTTGCCGCCTATGCGATCGTGCGGCTCAGGTTCAGGGGTTCGTCGACTGTCGGCGCGATGATCTTTCTCGCCTATCTGGTGCCGCCCTCGATCCTGTTCATTCCGCTGTCGACGGTCATCGTCGCCTATGGGCTGTTCGATTCGCCGCTGGCGCTGATTCTCACCTATCCGACCATCCTGATCCCGTTCTGCACCTGGCTGCTGATGGGCTATTTCAAGACCATTCCCTACGAGCTTGAGGAATGCGCGCTGATGGACGGGGCGACGCGCTGGCAGATCCTGTGGAAGATCATCCTGCCGCTGGCCGTGCCGGGGCTGATTTCGGCCTCGATCTTCGCGCTCACCCTGTGCTGGAACGAGTTCATCTATGCGCTCACCTTCATTTCCTCGGTGCCGAACAAGACGGTGCCGGTGGCGGTGGTCAACGAGTTCGTCGACGGCGACATCTTCCGCTGGGGCTCGCTGATGGCGGGCGCACTGGTCGGCTCGCTGCCGCTGGTGATCCTCTACTCGTTCTTCGTCGAATACTACGTCTCGGCGATGACCGGGGCGGTGAAGGAGTGACGCGGATTTCCCCTGCCTCGCGCGGGGCATGGGGATGCGGGAGAGCATGCGGATGACCACGATTGCCTTTGTCGGCCTCGGCGCCATGGGCCTGCCCATGGCCGACAATCTCATCAAGCGCCAGCACAAGGTGCGCGGTTTCGACGTCAAACCCGAAGCGCTGGCTGCCCATGCGAAGAACGGCGGCGTGGCCTGTGCCTCGGCGAAGGAGGCCGCCACCGGTGCCGATGCGCTGGTGCTGATGGTGGTCAACGGCGCCCAGGCGCGCGCCGTGCTGTTCGAGGCAGGCGCTCTGGAAGCACTTGCTCCCGGCGCTGTGGTGATGCTGATGGCGACCTGCGCGGCGGCCGATGCGCGCGACATCGGCGCCCGCATTCACGCCAGCGGCCGCAAGTTTGTCGATTGTCCTGTTTCGGGCGGCGTGGTCGGTGCCCGCGCCGGCCTGTTGACCATCATGGCCGCCGGGCCGGATGAGGATTTTGCCGCCGCCGAACCGATCCTCGGCGTGTTCGGCGACAAGCTGTTCCGCATCGGCGGCGAGTGGGGCCAGGGCTCCACGGTCAAGACCATCAACCAGCTGCTGTGCGGCGTGCATATCGTTGCTGCCGCGGAAGCTTTCGCGCTTGCTGAAAAGGCCGGGGTCGATACCGGGCTGATCCTCAAGATTCTTGGCAATTCGGCGGCAGGCTCGTGGATGCTCAACAATCGCGGACAGCGCATGCTGCAAGCTGATCCGGAAGTGACCAGCGCGGTCGACATCTTCGTCAAGGACCTGTCGCTGGTGCTCGACGCCGGCCGGGCGGAGAAGGTCGCCCTGCCGCTGTCCTCCATCGCCCATCAGATGTTTCTGGCCAGCTCGGGCGCCGGCCACGGCGCCGCCGACGACAGTCAGGTGATCCGCACCTATCGGGCGATGAACGGGGCGAAACAGACTTGAAGCGCCTGCCTCGTCGTTGCCGGGAGGGCAGGGACGGCAATCCCTATGCGGGGCGCGCGCGATCTATGTGGAATGCTTGCTCGGGTGCACGGACGAATTCGAAAAAGGACAGGACTCCATGGCAAAGGAACGTATCGGCTTCATCGGCGTCGGCCTGATGGGCCACGGCATGGCCAAGAACATCGTGGAAAAGGGCTATCCCCTGACCATCATGGGCAATCGCAACCGGGCGCCCGTCGATGACCTGGTCAAGCGCGGCGCCCGCGAGGTGAAAACTCCGGCGGAGGTGGCCAGGAATTCCGACATCCTGTTTCTGTGCGTGACCGATTCCAAGACCATCGAGGCGCTGGTGCGCGGGGCCAACGGCATTCGTGAAGGGGCGCACAAGGGCCTTGTCATCGTCGATACCTCCACCGCCGATCCCACCTCCACCGAGACGTTGCATCAGGAGATGAAGAGCCTCGGCGTCACCTTCTGCGATGCCCCGCTCGGCGGCACACCGGCGCAGGCGGAGGAAGGCAAGCTGCTCGCCATGGTCGGGGCCGACAAGGAGACGTTCGCGCGCATCGCGCCGGCCATCTCCTGCTGGGCCGCCAAGATCGACCACCTCGGGCCGGTCGGCATCGGCCACAAGATGAAGCTGATCAACAACTTCATCGCCCAGGGATATGGCGCGCTCTATGCCGAGGCGCTGGCGCTCGGCCGCAAATGCGGGGTGACGCCCGACATCATCTACAAGGTCATGAACGGCGGCCGCATGGATTGCGGCTACTTCCAGACCTTCCTCGGCTACGCGGTGCACGGCAACCGCGAATCGCACAAGTTCTCGATTTCCAACGCGCTCAAGGACCTGCGCTATGTCGAGAACATGGCGCAGGCCAGCCACACCGTGAACACCCTCGGCAATGCGGTGAAGAACACCTATGCCGCTGCCGTCGCCCAGGGGCGCGGTGAGGACTATGTGCCGCTGGTGGTGGATGTGATCGCCGCCAACAACGGTCTGTCCCCCTACCATAAGAAGTAGGACGGACGGCATGCGCAGGGCAGCCATCGAGCGGGCGCTGGCGGCGTTCGATGCGGGCGCCTTCCGCGACGATCTTGCCGCGCGCATCGCCTGCCCGAGCGAGAGCCAGAACCCCGACCGGGCCGGGGCTCTGGCCGAGTATCTCGACCGTCATGTCGTTCCCGGCCTCGAGCGGGCCGGGTTTCAGTGCCGCATCGTCACCCATCCCGCAGCGCGCGGCCCCTTCCTCCTTGCCGAGCGGCATGAGGGGGCGGGTCTGCCCACGGTGCTCGGCTATGGCCACGGCGATGTCATCCGGGGTCAGGAAAGCAACTGGCAGCCGGGCCTGTCGCCCTGGCGACTCACCGAGCGCGACGGGCGCTGGTATGGCCGCGGCGTGGCCGACAACAAGGGCCAGCATGCGGTCAATTTCTTCGCCCAGCAGGCGGTGATCGCGACGCGCGGCCGCCTTGGCTTCAATGCCAAATGGATTATCGAAATGGGCGAGGAGATGGGCTCGCCCGGCCTCAGGCAGGTGTGCGAGCACCATCGCGAGGCGCTGAACGCCGATCTGTTCATCGCTTCCGACGGGCCGCGTCTGTCGGCGGGGCGGCCGACGCTGTTTCTCGGCGCGCGCGGCGCCCTGCTGATCGATCTCATCGTCGAGGCAAGGGCGGGCGGCCATCATTCCGGCAACTGGGGCGGGTTGCTGTCAAACCCCGGCATCCAGCTTGCCCATGCGATTGCCGCGCTGGTCGGGCCCACCGGGCGCATTCTGGTGCCCGAGATGCTGCCGCGCGCGGGCATACCCGAGAACGTGCGCGCCGCGCTCGCCGATTGCCCGGTGGAGCCGGGGCCGGACGAGCCGGTCATCGACGACGGTTGGGGCGAGCCGGGCCTCAGTCGTGCCGAAAAGGTCTATGGCTGGTGCAATTTCGAGGTGCTGGCCTTCGAAACCGGCACGCCTGCGGCCCCGGTCAATGCCATTCCGCCGCGCGCCTTTGCCCGCTGCCAGTTGCGGCATGTCGTGGGCATCGATCCGGCGGCGGTCATCCCCGCCATCCGGGCGAAGCTGGCGGCGGCGGGTCTTGGCATGGTGCGCGTGGAGCCGGGCCGCGAGGCGGCTTTTTCCGCGACAAGGCTCGATCCGTCGCATCCGGCGGTGGGCTTTGCGCTGGCTTCCCTTGAGCGGACGACCGGGATCAAGCCGGCGCTGCTGCCCAATCTCGGCGGCGCGCTGCCCAACGAGGTGTTTGCCGAGGTGCTGAACCTGCCCACGCTGTGGGTGCCCCATTCCTACCCCGGCTGCAGCCAGCACGCGCCCGACGAGCACCTGCCGGTGGCGCTGCTGCGCGAGGCGGTCGCGTTGATGACCGGGCTCTACTGGGATATCGGCGCCGCACAACGCAAGGAGCTTGGCCTATGAGCGCGACCGGCGAACCGGCGGAGCACCGCACGTCCGAATGGTTCGAGCAGCAGTACAATCCGCGGCTGTCGGTGCCCGACGCGGCGCTGCATTTTGCGCGGTGGGGCGCATGGTCGGCCGAAACGCGCGCCGCCGGCCCGTATCTGGCCGACATCGCCTACGGACCGCATCCGCGCGAGGTGTTCGACCTGTTCCGTGCCGATACCGCGACGGGGCTGGTCATCTTCCTGCATGGCGGCTACTGGCGCGCCCTGTCCAAGGCCGAGCACAGCTTCGTCGCCGGTCCGCTGCGCGCCGCGGGGTATAGTGTCGCGGTCATCAACTATCCGCTCTGCCCCGAGGTCACGGTGGCGGCGATCGCCGACAGTTGCCGCCGGGCCATTGCCGCGCTGTGGCCGCGCCTGACGGCGCAGGAGCAGCGCAATGTGCTGGTCTGTGGCCATTCGGCCGGCGGCTATCTGACCGCCGCGATGCTGACGAGCGACTGGCAGGCGCTTGGCCTGCCGGCGGCACCTTTCACGGCGGGCCTGTCGCTGTCCGGCGTTTTCGCGCTGGAGCCGCTGATCCACACCAGTATGAACGAGACGATCCGGCTGACGGCGGATCAGGCTGCGGCCTGGTCGATGACGCGCCTTGATGCGCGTGTGGCGGTGCCATTCCTGCTGGCCGTGGGCGAGCGCGAGCCGGCTGAATTCCACCGCCAGAGTCGCCAGCTGGCCGAGACCTGGGCATTGGCGCCAGATGCGGTGCTGTCGATCGCCGGCACCGACCACTTCACCATCGTCGAGCAGTTGCACGAGCCAACGAGCGAGGTCTCCCGTCTCGCCCGGCGCCTGCTTGGCGCCGCAGAGGGGTGAAGGTCACGCCGTCTCCTCGATGATCAGCACCAGTTCCACGGTCATCAGCACCGGATTGTCACCGCGCGTCAGCCGCCCGCGCGCGGTCTGGCCGTTGAGATCGACAAGGCCGATGTCGAGGTCGGCCCTGAGCTGGCCGGTCGCGTCGGGGGCGATCCTGCCGCCGGTCAGGAAAATCTCGGTGGCGAAGGGGTACACCACGCGTCCGTCGTCAAACCCCGCGCCGATCGTGCTGCCCACCCCGCCGACAACGGTTGCCCGCCTGATCCCGCGCTTCAGGCACAGGTTTTCAAGCGCCTGCGCATAATCCTGATTGGGCCGCAACCGGACCGCCAGGATGCGTTGCTCGGCGACCACCGCGCGCCGCGGCGCCGGCACCGGGCCGAATACCTTGAAATTGATTTCGCCATCCTCGCGCGCCATGAAACCGGCCCCGGAGAGCCCGATTGCCTGCAGCTTCCCGTCGCTGGCAAGCAGCGTTTCCTCGGGCAGGATATGTCCGCCGGTCTCGCGCCCGTCCGCTTCGCGCCAAAGCGCATGGGCGTGGAAATAGCTGATGCCATCGCGGGTGCCGAAGGTCAGCGCGCCCGACAGGGTGCGGGTAGTGCCGGCAGGTCGCTGGGGCGCGCTGTAGAAGGCGGCGTTGCGCGGGGTCGGAGCGAGGGCAGGCATCACATAGCCGAACGGGCCGAGCGCCAGCTCTCCGAACCAGGCGATGCCGCTGGAGAACCCCTCGGCCCGGAATCCCTCCGCCACCTCGGCCAGCAACAATCCGTCGGCCTTCACCTCGATCTCGAGATGCTTGCCCCAGCCGGCGACGGCGACGACACGATCCCTGGCCGGTGGGCCGGGTTGCAGAATGACGGCGGGACGCGACATGCCCATGAAACGATGATGTATCCTCGCTGCCAGCATGGGCTTTTTCGGCGGTCGTTGCAATCGGCTCTCGCGCTTCCGCAGCGCGGTATGAGGTCAAGCAGCCCAGTTTCAGGCCGGGGATCGCCGAAAGGGTTATCCCCTTTCCAGATCATCGGCCGCAAAAATGGGCTGTTTGACCCATACGCCTTTGGCGCGCGGCGGATTTTGCGCCGGAATGCGGAAAATGCCTCTTGTGGGGGATGGCCCCACGGCGCGTCATTGTCCTGTCCCGCCACAAAATCCGACCCGCGCCGCGCCCGAAACCTGATTGTCGAGTGGCCCTAGCGCTGCGGTCGATTTCACGCATCTTTCACGCCAGCCCGCGGGAGGAGCGTGTTAGCAGCAAGAGGGGGCGAACGAGCGGCGGCAGGTCACCCGCCGGTTCGGCCTCGTGAGGCCAAACAACAACCCGTGGGGGAGCGCCATGACGCAGGAAGAACGCAATGGTCTTCTGGAAGCGACCCTGAACACGCTTGCCGCCGGTGTATTTGTCGTCGCGGGCGACGGCAGCATCCTGCACATGAACCGTTTTGCTGTCGCGCTGATCGAAGCGAGCGAGGTGCTGTCCTGCGTCCGGGGACGGCTGGTGCCGCTGGATCGCGAGGCAGCCGCCCAGCTGGCGCGGGCGCTGGCCCGCCTGACCGATGCCACCCCGGTTGGCGAGGGTGACATCGCGCTGGCACTGCCCCGCCGCGGCGGTCGCGGGCTGGTTGCCACCCTGATGCGGCTTCCCGGCGGCCTTTCCGGCGAGGCAGGGCCGGTATCCGCCGTGACCATGATCGTGCAGGATCCCGCCCTTGCTCCGCGCCTGCCCACCGAAGCTTTCGCCTCGCTCTATTGTCTCACCCAGGCGGAAATCAAGGTGGCGATGGCGCTGATCCCCAGCGGCACCCCACAGGCTGCGGCCGCCAAGCTCGGCATCTCCTGCAATACCGTCAAGACGCATCTGCAGCGCATCTTCGAAAAGACCGCGACTTCACGCCAGACCGATCTTGTCGCGTTGATGCTGCGCGCCACCCCGCCGGTCACCGCCTGAATATCCGCGCTTCTGAACCCTTGACCGTCACGGCGCCCCGTCCATTCCCGGCGGAAAATGGATAGACTATGACTTGGTGCTGAAACCAACGCTTGGACTTAGACTTCCTCAAATCGTCTTATGAGGCGAGTGTAGCCGCCGCCGCCGCGTTGCCATCACCCGAACGGGTGATGCTTGGCTGGTGACGGTGCGGCGGGCTGCCGCAGATCGCTGGGAGAGAGGGGCGGTTGCTCAGCCGAGATAGGGCCTGAGCCAGGAAAGACCTTCCGCAGTGCCGGCTTTCGGCCGGTATTCGCAGGAGACCCAGCCCGCATAGCCGATCCGGTCGAGATGGGCGAACAGGAAGGGATAGTTGATCTCGCCGGTGCCCGGCTCGTGCCGGCCGGGATTGTCGGCGATCTGGATATGCGCGATGCGCGGCAGCAACCGTTCAAGCGTGGCGGCGATCTCGCCCTCCATCCGCTGCATGTGGTAGATGTCGTACTGCAGCTTCAGATTGTCCGATCCGACCGCGTCGAAGACCTCGATCGCTTCGGCCGAGCGATTGAGGAAGAAGCCGGGCATATCGTAATGGTTGATCGGCTCGACGATCAGCAGAACGCCGGCTTCCTTCAGCTTCGCCGCCGCAAAGCGCAGGTTGCCGATCAGCGTTTCGCGCATGCGGTCGCGGTCCCCACCCGCAGGGGCGATACCCGACAGGCAGTTGACCTGCCTGTTGCCCAGCACCTTCGCATAATCGATGGCACGCCCCACGCTGTCCTGAAACTCGCCGATCCGGTCGGGCAGGCAGGCAAGGCCGCGCTCGCCGGCGTCCCAGTTGCCGGGCGGCAGGTTGAACAGCACCTGGGTCAGACCGTTCTCGTCCAGCTTATGCCGCAGGATCTCTTTGTCCTCGGCATAGGGGAACAGGTATTCGACGCCTTTGAAGCCTGCCTTCGCCGCCGCCGCGAAGCGATCGAGAAACGGCACCTCGTTGAACAGCATCGACAGGTTGGCAGCAAAGCGCGGCATGGCACGTTTCCTCTCGCCGGTTCACGCGCCCTGGAACGGCCCCAGCGGCATGTGACGGTTGACATCCTTGTAGAGCAGATAGCGGAACCTGCCCGGCCCACCCGCATAGCATGCCTGCGGGCAGAAGGCGCGCAGCCACATGTAGTCGCCCGCCTCCACCTCGACCCAGTCCTGATTGAGCCGGTAAACCGCCTTGCCTTCAAGCACGTAGAGCCCGTGCTCCATCACATGCGTCTCGGCGAAGGGAATGACCCCGCCGGGCTGGAAATTGACGATATTGACATGCATGTCGTGGCGGAGATCGGTGGGATCGACAAAGCGTGTCGTCGACCAGGTGCCGTTGGTACCAGGCATCTCGATCACCTTTGCCGCCGCATCCGAGGTGACGAAGGCTTCAGGGCGAGCAAGCCCCTCCACGGCCTGATAACGCTTGCGGATCCAGTGAAACCGCACGGGGGCCGCCGTGGGATTGGCAAGGCTCCAGCGACAGCCGGCGGGCAGATAGGCATAACCGCCGGTGGCAAGCTCATGGACCGCGCCGTCGAGGATGAGCCGCATCGCGCCCTCGACAACGAACAGCACCGCCTCGGCGCCCGCATCCGCCTCGGGTCGGGTGGAGCCGCCACCGGCGGCCACTTCGACGATGTAGTGCGAGAAGGTCTCGGCAAAGCCCGACATCGGCCGGGCGATCACCCACAACCGCGTCTTGTCCCAGAACGGCAGATAGGAGGTGACGATGTCGGAAAAGGTGCCGCGCGGGATCACGCCATACCAGGGCGTGAACATCGCCCGGTCGGTGAGCAGCTGGGTCTGCGGCGGCAGTCCGCCATGCGGGGCAAAATAGCGGCTGGTCATGGCACTCTCTCAGCGCTGGACGAGAAGCTGGCGTTCGGGCGGCAAGGCGATCTCGACGAGATTGCTGCCGGGCCCCTTGCGGTCGACGACAAGGAAACGGTCACCCTCGCCGAAGGTGATGAGCGGAAAATGCCAGGTGTTGCGGGCATAGTTGACCCCCAGCGTGCCGGGCACGGCAAAGGCGCGGAAGCTGGCCGGATCGAGCGGGTCGGCGGCCACCACCGCCAGCCAGGGCCTGTCCTGCAGCGGCATGAACGCCTGCGAGCCCAGGGGATGGCGCTCCATCATGGTCACGGTGAGCGGCAGCGCGCGGGCGCGGGCGATGAAGATGCTCACGTTGGTCTGCCCGCCCTCAGGCGCCACATCAACCGCGCACAGGTCGTTGTAGCGGCGCGCAAAACCGGCGTTGATGACCAGCGGCTCTTTCGCCGTCTCGATCACCTCGCCGAACCGGGCGAAGGCGGCGGCGGTCAGCGGCTCGATGCCGAGCGCAATCATGCTGGCTCCCCCGCAAGGCCCGGCACATCTCTAAGGCGCAGCAGCGCGATGCGTTCGATCTGTGCCAGCGCGGTGGTGAATTCCTGCTCGGCCGAATTGTTGAGCCGCTGTTCGAAATTGGCGATGATCTCGGCCTTGCTGCGGCCCTTGACGGCGAGGATGTAGGGAAATCCGAACCGTGCCTTGTAAGCCTCGTTGAGAGCGGTGAACCGCGCCTTTTCCGCCTCGGTCAGCGCGTCGAGCCCGGCGGAGGCCTGCTCGGATGTGGAGTCGGCGGTGAGCTGCTTTGCCATCGCCAGCTTGCCGGCAAGATCGGGGTGCTTGAGGATGAGGTCGCGCTGCTGGTCGGCGCGGCCGGCACGCATCGCCGCCACCATGCGGGCGTGCAGACCTTCGACACGGTCGCAGGCGCCATCGATGCCGAGATCCCAGGCGCCCTCCGCAACCCAGGGAGAATGTTCGAAAATGCCGCCGAACCGCTGCAGGAACAGCGGCCTGGACAGGGTCGACGGCCGCCAGCCGCCGGCCGGAGCGTGATGCATCACCCAGTGGCGGGCGATGTCGAGCCGCCTCGCCACCCAGACGCGGTCGTGGCCCTGCACATAGTCGAGAAACCGCGCCAGCGCCGCCGCCCGCCCGGGCCGGCCAACCAGCCGGCAATGCAGGCCGATGGACAGCATCTTCGGCGCCGTCGCCCCCTCGGCATAGAGCGTGTCGAAACTGTCCTTGAGATAGCTGAAGAACTGCTCGCCCGCGTTGAAGCCCTGCGGGGTGGCAAAGCGCATGTCGTTGGCATCGAGCGTATAGGGCACGATCAGGAACGGGCCGTTGCCGCCGCGCCCGTTTGGCCCCGCGACCCAGTAAGGCAGTTCGTCCGCATAACTGTCGGCGGAATAGAGAAATCCGCCGTCCTCCATCGTCAGGCGCAGCGTGTTCTCCGAGGTGCGACCCTGATAGAAGCCCAGCGGGCGCGCGCCGGTCATCCGCTCCTGCATCGCGACGGCCTGACGGATATGTCCGGCTTCCTCGGCCGCGGGCATGTCGCGATAGTCGATCCACTTCAGCCCATGGCTGGCGATCTCCCAGCCCGCGTCGGTCATCGCCGCCACCGCGTCGGGATGGCGCGCCATCGCCGAGGCGATACCGAACACCGTGACCGGCATGCTGCGTTCGCTGAACAGGCGATGCAGCCGCCAGAAGCCGGCGCGCGAGCCGTATTCATAGATCGATTCCATGTTCATATGGCGCTGGCCGGGCCAGGGCTGGGCGCCGACGATTTCCGACAGGAAGGCTTCCGAGGCGGCATCGCCATGCAGGATCGAGTTTTCCCCGCCCTCCTCGTAATTGACGACGAACTGCACCGCGATGCGTGCCTCTCCCGGCCAGCGCGGATGCGGTGGTGTGCGACCGTAGCCGATCATATCGCGCGGATAGGGATTTTCCCGCATTTATGACCCCCGATAGGTGGAATAGCTCCACGGTGTCACCACCAGCGGCACATGGTAGTGCCCGTCCGGCTCGGCCATGGTGAAGCGGATCGGAACCACATCGAGGAAGGGTGATGCCGCCGGCGGATCGCGCCGGGCAAAATAGTCGCGCACGTCGAAATAAAGAACGTAGGTGCCCGGCCGATAGCTGTCGCCGGCCAGCAGCGGCTGGTCGGTGCGCCCGTCGCTGTTGGTGCGCGCCCGGGCCACCTCGCTTTCGATGCCGCCCTCAAGCCGCACCAGCCGGAGCCCGACACCTGCCGCAGGTCGGCCGATGGAGGTGTCCAGCACATGGGTGGAAAGCCGCGCCATACCGTTCTCCCTGGCAGTTCGCGACAGGAGACTAGCATGGTGCGCAGGTCTGTTTTACAAAACAATCTTGAAAATGATCGGCAAAATTTCCGCTTAATAGTTTGCGCCGGCTGGGCGAAGCTGGGAAAACAAAATCAGGCGAAATCCGCGATGAGCGGCGCCAGGTCCGGGGGGAGCGAAATGTCGACACTGGTGCATCCCGTAGATGAGCGCTTGCCGACCGGCAAGCTGACTGCGCTGGGCCTTCAGCATGTGCTGGTGATGTATGCGGGCGCCGTGGCAGTCCCGCTGATCATCGGCCGCGCGCTGGATCTCGGGCCGGCGGAGATCGCCTTCCTGATCAACGCGGATCTGTTCGCCTGCGGGGTGGTGACGCTGATCCAGTCGCTGGGCTTTCCCGGTGTCGGCATCCGCCTGCCGGTGATGATGGGCGTCACCTTCGCTTCGGTTGGGCCGATGCTGGCGATGATCGGCGCCGGCAAGGCCGCCGGCGTGCCCAAGGAGCAGACGCTCAACGTTATCTACGGCTCGGTTATCGCCGCCGGCATCTTCGGCGTCCTGATCTCACCATTCGTCTCGCGCATGATCCGGTTTTTCCCACCGGTGGTCACCGGCACCATCATCCTCATCATCGGCATTTCGCTGATGCGGATTGGCGTCAACTGGGCCGCCGGCGCACCGGTCGATACCCTGCCGGGCTACGGCGATCCGGTGCATCTCGGCGTGGCGGGCTTCGTGCTGCTGGTCATCCTCGTGCTCACCAAATACGCCAAGGGGTTCCTTGCCAATGTTGCCGTGCTGCTCGGCATCATTGCCGGCTCGCTGGTGGCGATGATGATCGGCAAGATGTCGTTCGCCAAGGTGGCGGACGCGCCATGGTTCGGGCTGGTGCTGCCGTTCAATTTCGGCATGCCGATCTTCGAGCCCGTCTCCATCCTGACCATGTGCCTGGTCATGATTGTCGTGATGATCGAATCGACCGGCATGTTTCTCGCGCTCGGCTCAATGACCGGTCGCAAGCTCAGCCAGGACGATCTGACGCGTGGCCTCAGGGCGGATGGCGTCGGCACCATCGTCGGCGGCGTGTTTAACACCTTCCCCTACACCTCGTTTTCGCAGAACGTCGGGCTGGTCGGCGTCACCGGGGTGCGCTCGCGCTGGGTCTGCGTTGCCGGCGGTGTGCTCCTCATCCTGCTCGGTCTCACGCCCAAGCTTGCCCAGCTCGTCGAGAGCGTGCCGACCTTCGTGCTTGGCGGCGCCGGCATCGTCATGTTCGGCATGGTCGCGGCCACCGGCATCCGCATCCTGTCGGCGGTCGACTATGCGACCAATCGCAACAATCTCTACATTGTCGCGATCTCCATCGGCTTCGGCATGATCCCGCTGGTGGCGCCGAAGTTCTTCCAGTACATGCCCAAGGCGCTGGGGCCTCTGCTGCATTCGGGCATCCTGCTGACCGCCATTCTGGCAGTGGTGCTCAACCTCTATTTCAACGGGGTGAAGAGCCAGTCGGAGGCGGAAGCCGATGCCGCCGCCTCCAGCCACGGCAGCGAATGAGGGGCAGGCAGGGCGCCCCGGGACGCCAGAATCCCAGACTAGGGTGGTGCCGCAATGGATAGGAACGATACCAAGCACCTGATCGAGCGCTTCATCGCGGTGATCGAGCATGACATCCTGCCCCGCACGCGTGCCGGGGTGGCTGCCGGCAACAAGGTGTTCGGCGCCGCCATCCTGCGCAAATCCGACCTGGCGCTCGTCGTCGCCGAGACCAACAACGAGCTTGAGAACCCGCTCTGGCACGGGGAGATGCACGCGTTGAAGCGGTTCTATGAACTGCCGGCCGGCAGCCGTCCATCGACGCGCGATTGCCTGTTCCTGTCGACGCATGAACCCTGCTCGCTGTGCCTGTCGGCGATCACCTGGGCGGGCTTCGACAATTTCTGGTATCTGTTCAGCCACCAGGACAGCCGCGATGAATTCGCCATCCCGCATGATCTCAGGATCCTGAAGGAGGTGTTCCGGCTGGAGCCGGGCGGGTACAATGCCCGCAACGCCTTCTGGACCGCGCACGGGTTGCGGGCCGAGATCAACCGGCTGCCGGCGGCGCAGGCCTCGGCTCTTCACGATCGGCTCGATGCGATCAGGGCCGCCTATGCCGCGCTGTCCGAGAGCTATCAGGCTGGCAAGGTCGGCAACGATATTCCGTTGAACTGAGCGCGTCTGTCCGGTTCAATCCAGGCAGGCGAGCTCGTTCGCGACATATCGGCGCGCGGCCTCATGGATGGTCTCGACCAGATCGCGCACCCGGCGCGACAGCATGCGGCGCGTGGGATAGAGTACGGCCAGCGTCACCGATTCCGGCGGGTGCTCAGGCAGTACGATGCGCAGCCGCCCCTCCGCCACATGGCGGGCCACCTCGAACAGCGGTTTCAGCACCAGCCCCTGACCTGCCAGCGCCCAGTCGGTCAGCACGTCGCCGTCATCGGCGTCCACCGCGCCCGATACCGGCATGACGAGGTTGGCGCCGTCCGAGCGCAGCGGCCAGCGGAACTGGTTCGATCCCGGATATCGCAGCAGCAGGCATTGATGCTCCAGAAGGTCCTGCGGCGCGCGCGGCACTCCCGCCCGGTCGAGATAGCTGGGCGCCGCACAGATCACGCGGGCGATGTCGGCCACCTTGCGCTGGGTGAAGGTGGAATCCTCCAGTCGCGCCATGCGCAGGGCGACATCGATCGATTCCTGCACCAGATCGAGCAGATGATCGGAGAGCCGCAGGCGGATTTCCGTCTCGGGATGGCTCTCGCGGTAGGCGCCGATCAGCGGCGCGACGAGCTTGCGACCGAGCCCGAGCGGGGCGGTCAGCTTGATGGCGCCCCGTGGCGCCCCGCCGCGCTCGGCGACGCTGGCCTCGGCCCGATCCAGCGCCTCGATCACATCAAGGCAGCGTTCGTAGAAGATGCGCCCTGCCTCGGTCAGGTTCATGCGCCGCGTGGTGCGGATGATGAGGCGGCACCCCAGATGCTCCTCCAGCACCCGGATGCGATAGCTCGCCACCGCCGGGGACAGCCGCAAGGCCCTCCCCGCCTCCGAGAAGCTGCCGCTCTCGACCGCTGCCATGAACACGCGAATGTTCTCGATGATGCCGCTCATGCCAAGGCCGGTGATCCGATTGTTGCATTCAATTTGAAGATATTCCCGAAATCAGCCGGCTCGCAACAATTGCGTCCGGCGCCGTTTCGGGCAGACTGGCGGCAACGGGGGAGGCCGGCATGGATGCTTTTCTGATGGATTGGGGCAGCCTGCTGCTGCGCTGGCTGCATGTGATCACCGCGATTGCCTGGATCGGCTCATCGTTCTTCTTCATGCATCTCGACGCCTCACTGCGCCGCGATCCCGATATCCCCGAGGGCAAGGGCGGGACCGCCTGGCAGGTGCATGGCGGCGGCTTCTACCAGATGAAGAAATATTTCGTCGCCCCCGCGATGTTGCCGGAGGAGATCACCTGGCACAAATGGCAATCCTACTGGACCTGGATTTCCGGCTTTTTCCTGCTGGTCTGGATGTATTACGCGCAGGCTGCGCTCTATCTCATCGACCCCGCCGTGATGGCACTGCAGCCTTGGCAGGCAAGCCTGATCGGCATCGCCGCGCTGGCGCTCGGCTGGGTGGTCTATGACCTTCTGTGCAAATCCGCGCTGGGCCGCAATGACAACCTGCTGGCGCTGGTCGGCTTCGGTTTTGTGGTGGCGATGAGCTACCTGTTCACCAAGGTCTTTTCCGGGCGCGGCGCGCTCATCCATACAGGCGCGCTGATGGCGACGATGATGACCGCCAATGTCGCGATGATCATCATGCCCAACCAGCGCAAGGTGATTGCCGCGCTGGAAAAAAGCGAAACCCCCGATGCTAAATACGGCAAGCAGGCCAAGCAGCGCAGCGCCCACAACAATTACATCACGCTGCCGGTGCTGTTCCTGATGCTGTCGAACCACTACCCGATGACCTATGCCAACCCGGCGGTGATCCCGCCGATGGTGGCGCTGGTCATCCTCGCCGGCGCGATCATCCGCCATTTCTACAATGTGCGTCATGGCGACCATGCCAAATCGCCGTGGTGGGCCTGGGGGGTGGCGGCGCTGGCGCTCATCGCGGCTTTTGTGCTGGCGATGTCGGGTACGCCAGGCGGGCGGACGAAGCTCGGCTTGAAACCGCTGGAACAGGCGGAGGTGCAGGTCGCGAGTGCTGCCCCGCCGGTCGAGGTGGTCGACATCGTCACCTCGCGCTGCTCGATGTGTCATGCCGCCGAGCCGGTCTGGGACGGCATCGCCGTGGCCCCCAAGGGGGTGCGGCTGGATACGCCGGAGCATATCGGCCGCCAGCGGCAGGCGATCCTGATGCAGACCGTGCTGACCCATGCCATGCCGCCCAACAATCTGACCGACATGCCGCTGGATGAGCGCCTCGCCCTCGGCAGATGGGCGAAAGGCGGCTGACCGCCTCTCCCCCGCGCAGCGCGCCCAACCCATCAATGCTCGGTGGCGGCGAGCACGGCTTCGGCGCGGATTTCCTCGGTCAGCTGCGCCTTGAGGCGGGAGAATTCCGGGCTGGTCTTGATCGTGTAGTGGCGCGGATGGCCGAGATCGACCGGCACATCGGCCTTGATCCGGCCCGGCCGCGCGCTCATCACGATCACTCGCGAGGCCATGAACACCGCTTCCTCGATGTCGTGGGTGACGAAGATCACCGTCTTGCGCTCGCGTTCCCAGATGCCGAGCAGCAGTTCCTGCATCAGCCCGCGCGTCTGGTTGTCGAGCGCGCCGAAAGGCTCGTCCAGCAGCAGGATCTCGGGGTTGTTGGCCAGCGCACGGGCGATCGCGGTGCGTTGCTGCATGCCGCCGGAAAGCTGCTTGGGCAGGTGGTTTTCGAACCCCTTGAGGCCGACCTGGGCGATGAACTGGGCGATGATCGGGCCGCGCTCGCGCTCCGGCACGCCGCGCTCGATCAAGCCGAAGGCGATGTTCTCGGCCACCGTCAGCCAGGGGAACAGCGTATAGGACTGGAACACCATGCCCCGGTCCGGGCCGGGCCCGGTGATTTCACGGCCATCGAGCAGCACCCGTCCCGAGGACGGCCGGTCGAGCCCGGCGACGATCCTGAGCAGGGTGGATTTGCCGCAGCCCGAGGGGCCGAGAATGGTGATGAAGTCGTTCTTGGCGACGCTGAGGTCGGTCGGTTGCAGCGCGGTGACCGGCGGTCGCCCGGAGACGGAAGGAAACACCCGGCCGACGCCGTCGATGCGGAGTTGCACGGGGAGGCTCATGCCAGCCTCCAGGCAAAGAAGCGTCGGTTGATCATCTTGAACAGGAAATCCGAGACAAGGCCGATGATGCCGATGACGATGATGCCGAAGATGATCTGCCCGGTCGCCAGCAGCGCCTGGCTCTCGATGATCATGTGTCCGATGCCCGACGACGAGCCGATCAGTTCGGCGACGATCACATAGGTCCAGGCCCAGCCCAGCACGAGGCGGAGGATCTCGGCGATCTCCGGCGCATTGGCCGGGATCAGCACGCGGCGCACCACGGAGGCATTGGTCGAGCCCAGCGTATAGGCGGCCTCCACCAGGTCGCGGCGGGTGTTGCCAACAGCCACCGACACCATCAGGATGATCTGGAACACCGAGCCGATGAAGATGACCAGCAGCTTCTGCTTCTCGCCGATGCCGGCCCACAGGATCAGCAGCGGCACGAAGGCGGAGGCCGGCAGGTAGCGGGCGAACGAGACCATCGGCTCCAGCAACGCCTCAATGGGTTTGTAGGCGCCCATCAGGATGCCAAGCGGTACCGCGACCGCCGCCGCCAGCAGAAAGCCGCCGACCACGCGCCACACCGTGATGCCGATGTCGCCGGCAAAGCCGAAGCGGGTCAGAAGTTCCCAGCCGTCCTTCAGCATGGTGACCGGGTCGGCAAGGAAGGTCTTGGGCACGAGACCGCCAAAGGTCACCGCGGCCCACAGCGCAAAGAAGATTACGAAGAACAGGATGCCGAGCGCGATGCGCGCAGCCTGTCCGATCGGCTCCAGCGGACGCAAGGAGTACATGGCTTTCCCCCGGGGAAAAGGCCGGCGCGGGAGGCGCCGGCCGCAACGTCACTGCAGGAAGCGGGTGTCGGCGAGCGTGCTGATATCCGGCTTCTGCTTGATGATGCCGATTTCGAGCAGCAGGTCGGCCGCCTCGTTGGAGAAGGCCTGATGTTCGCCGGCGAAGAACTTCTTGTTCGCCTCGCGGTCCTGCCAGCGCAGGTATTTGGCGGAATTGCCAAAAGCCTCGCCGGTCTGCTTCACATCAGCGCCCATGATCTCATAGGCTTTGGCCTGCTCCTTGTTGATCATCTCCAGCGCTTGGAAGTAGCTGTCGGCGAGGGCCTTGGCCGCCTTGGGGTTCTGATCGAGGAACTGCGGCGTGCAACCGAACGTATCCATGATCATCGGATAATCGAGCGTGGTGGCGATGATCTTGCCCTTGTCGGGGGCGGCGCGCACGGTCGACAGATACGGCTCGTAGGTCATCGCCGCATCGTTCTGGCCGGCAACGAACGCCTGCGCGGCCGGACCCGGCTCAAGGTTGACCACCGTCACGTCCTTCACGCTGAGGCCGTTCTTCTTCAGCATCCAGGCGAGGGTGAAATAGGGCGCCGTGCCGGGTGCCGAGGCGGCGACGGTCTTGCCCTTGAGGTCCTTGATCGAGGCGATGGAATTGCGCACCGCCATGCCGTCGGCGCCGTAGCTCTTGTCGAGCTGGAAGATCTGCTTGGTGGCGACGCCATTGGCGTTCCAGACCACCCAGGTTTCCACCGTCGTCGCCGCGCATTGCACGTCTCCCGACTGGATGGCCAGATGCCGCGAGGCCTGTGGGATCTTCTTGAGCGTCACATCCAGCCCGTTCTTCTTGTAGATGCCGGCCTCCTTGGCCAGCGTCAGCGGGGCAAAGCCGGTCCAGCCGGACAGCCCGATGGTGACCTTGGTCTCCTGGGCAAGCGCGGGGGTGAAGCTGGCGGCAAAGGCCAGAAGGCCGGCGGCAAATACGGGTTTCATGGCAGTCTCTCCCTTGTTGGTGCCGGCACGCGGCCGGTGTCCCTTTCAGTCATGCGACGGCCGGTGCGCTGCCGGCGCCCCGGTCGAGGTGAAGTGCCCGACGAGCCGGTGTTGCTCGCCGGGGTAGTAAAGCCGGGCCTCGGTGATCGTCCGCTGCCCCTGGAAGGTGCGCCGCTCCACCACCAGACAGGCGGCGCCCGCCGCGATGCCGAGGCGCCGGGCCAGCGTCGGGCCGGCATTGATGGCGCGGATCACATGCTCGGCCTCGCTCCACGGCACGGTCCTGAGCAGCCAGGTGCCTGGCGGATCGCGGTCGAAGGCGGCCTCGCGCGCCTGCGCAACGACAGAGAGGTTGATGAACCGCTCTTCCAGCGCCTCGGGCTGGTCGTCAAACCGGTGCAATGTGGTGAGCGACAGCACCTCGGTGCCGGTGGTCAGCCTTGCGCGCCGAGCCGATGCCTCGTCCAGCAGCATCACCTCGCGATTGAGGATTTCAAAATCGTAGCGTTTGCCCGCCCGCGCCGCCTCCAGCGGAAAATCGCGGATGGTCAGCACCGCCTTGTCATTCACCGGTTGCGCCACCACCGATCCGGCCCGCCGCCGCCGCGTGATGATCCCTTCGCCCGCCAGCGCCGTCAGCGCCTTGTTCACGGTCATGCGCGAGCAGCCGTAAAACCCCATCAGCTCATGTTCGGACGGCACCGCATGTCCGGGCGGCCAGACGCCGGAAACGATGCGCCCCTCGATGTCGGCGCGGATGCGGCGGTGCAGGGCGGGGGCGGTCACATCAGCCTCCGCATGCGTTCGACATAGTGGCGGCGGATCACCTCTCCCGCGACATGGCGGCCGCTGCTGACCACTGTCCGGCCCCGCACGATCACCCGGTCGATGGCAGGGGCGCCGGCGGCGAATACATAAGTGTCGAGCCAGTGCGCGGGCTCTTGGGCGGCCAGTGTCGGATGGCGCGTGTCAAGCACGACGAAATCGGCCGCATGACCGGGAGCGATCGCCCCCACCGGCTGGCCAAGCGCGCGCGCCCCGCCCGCGAGCGCGGCAAGATAGAGCGCTTCGCCGGTCGATTGTCCCTCGCGCGCGGCGAGCAGATTGCGCCCGCGATGGGCGAGGCGCTGGCCATACTCCAGTAGCCGCAACTCGCCCGGCGCCGAAATCTCAACGTTGGAATCCGAACCAACCCCGATCAGCCCGCCGCGCGCAAGATAGGCGGCGGCATCGAACAGCCCGTCGCCCAGGTTGGCTTCGGTGATCGGGCACAGCCCCGCCACCGCGCCCGAGGCGGCGATCCGGTCGCGCTCGCCCGCGGTCAGATGCGTTGCATGGATCAGGCACCAGCGCCCATCGACGGCGGCGTGCTCGAGCAGCCATTCCACCGGGCGCCTGCCGCTCCAGGCCAGACACTCCTCCACCTCGCGCATCTGTTCGGCGATATGGATATGCAACGGCCCGTCCGGCAGCGCGCGCAGAAGGCCGTCCAGTTCGTCAGGCGTGACCGCGCGCAGCGAGTGCGGCGCCGCCCCGATCACCCCGCCGATGGCGCTGACTTTTGCAGCGGCTGCCTCGCGCAGGCTGAGAAAGCCGTCGAGATCGTTGAGGAACCGCCGCTGACCCGGCACGGGTTCCGCCCCGCCGAACCCGCCGTGGGCGTAGAACACCGGCAGCAGCGTCAGCGCCAGACCGGTCTTCTCCGCCGCTGCCACGATCCGGCCCGCAAGCTCTGCCCGGTCGGCATAGGGCACCCCGCCGGGGGCATGATGCAGGTAATGGAACTCGGCAAGGCTGGTGAAACCGCCCTCCAGCATTTCCACCATCGCCAGCGCCGCCACCGCCTCGACATCGTCGGGGTCGAGGCGCTCCAGGAAGCGATACATCACCTGCCGCCAGGTCCAGAAACTGTCGCTGGCCGGCCCGCGCCGTTCGGCCAGGCCGGCCATGCCGCGCTGGAAGCAATGGCTGTGCAGATTGGGGAGCCCCGGCAGAGCCGCGCCGGCCAGCCGTTCGGCGCCGGCAGGCGGTGCCGCGTCGGCATCCACCGCCTCGATCATCCCGTTGCGCACGCTCACCGCGACGGCACGTTCCCAGCCCTGCGGCAGCAGGGCATGGTCGAGATGAAAATGGCTGATCCCCGTCGTGTTCCGCCCCACGTGACCTCGCTCTGCGGCTGTCCTGCGTGAAGCGCATTGAGGCGCAAAGCAGGCAATATGTCTAGACAAAAACACTGGGGCGGCGACTTTTTGCAAGTGCGAAGCGCCATTTCGCGCTTTACCACGACGCGGCGTCACGATATGTATATACATATAACGAGGCGCGCCATGTACGACAGTCTCTGGACAAATGCACGGCTGGCAACCATGGCCGGCCCCGCGAGCGACCGGCTCGGGTTGGTGGAGGACGGCGTGGTGGCCGCCCGCGACGGTCGCATCGCCTATGCCGGGCCGCGCGTTGGCCTGCCGCCGGGCGCCAGCCGGCGCACCGTCGATTGTGCCGGCCGGCTGATTACCCCCGGACTCATCGATTGCCACACCCATCTGGTCTTTGCCGGCAACCGGGCGAAAGAGTTCCAGCTGCGCCTGGCCGGTGCCAGCTATGAGGAAATCGCCCGCGCCGGCGGCGGCATCGTGTCCACCGTCAGGGCGACCCGTCTTGCCGATGAGGACCAGCTTGTGGCGGGGGCCCTGCCGCGGCTCGATGCGCTGATGGGCGAAGGGGTGACAACCATCGAGATCAAGTCGGGTTACGGGCTGGAGACCGCCGCCGAACTGCGCTGTCTTGCGGCGGCGCGCCGGCTCGAAGGTGAGCGCCCCGTGCGCGTCCGCACCACCTTTCTCGGCGCCCACGCCCTGCCACCGGAAGCGGGCGGCGACAAGGATCGCTACATCGATCAGGTGATCGGCGAGATGCTGCCGGCGGTCGCGGACGCGGGTCTGGCCGATGCGGTCGATGCCTTCTGCGAGGGGATCGCATTCAGCCCGGCGCAGACGCGACGCGTGTTTGCGGCGGCGCAGGCGCTGAACCTTCGCGTCAAGCTGCATGCCGACCAGCTCTCCAATACAGGCGGTGCGGCACTGGCGGCGGAATTTGCCGCACTCTCGGCCGATCATGTCGAATACACCGATGCGGCCGGCGCCCGCGCGATGGCGGCCGCAGGCACGGTGGCGGTGCTGCTGCCCGGTGCGTTCTATTTCCTGCGCGAGACGCAGAGGCCACCGATCGAGCATTTTCGCGCCCACGGCGTGACCATGGCGCTGGCGACCGATTGCAACCCCGGCTCCTCGCCGCTGACCTCGTTGCTGCTGACCATGAACATGGGGGCGACGCTGTTCCGTCTGACGGTGGAGGAGTGTCTGCTGGGCGTGACCGCGGAGGCGGCGCGCGCTCTTGGGCTTGCCCGCGAGGTCGGCACGCTGGAGCCCGGCAAGTCCTGCGATCTGGCGATCTGGGATGTCGGCGAACCGGCCGAACTCGTCTACCGTATCGGCTTCAACCCGCTCCACCAGCGCATCTGGAGAGGTCAATGACACCCATCACGCTCACCCCCGGCGGCGTGGCGCTGGCCGACTGGCGCGCCATCGCACTTGGCGCGCCGGTAGCGCTCGATCCCGCCTGCCTGCCCGGCGTGGCGGCGGCGGCGGCCACGGTTCAGGCCATCGTCGATCGCGGCGCGCCGGTCTATGGCATCAACACCGGCTTCGGCAAGCTGGCGAGCGTGCGCATCGACAAGGACGATCTCGCCCGCCTGCAGCGCAACATCGTGCTGAGCCATGCCGCAGGCGTCGGCGAGCCGATGCCGAAGCCGATTGCCCGGCTGATGATGGTGCTCAAGCTGGCAAGCCTTGCGCAGGGCGCTTCCGGGGTCAGCCTCGCCACTCTCGGAATGATGGAGAACCTCATCCGCCGCGATCTCATCCCGGTGGTTCCCGCCCAGGGTTCGGTCGGCGCGTCCGGCGATCTGGCGCCGCTCGCCCATATGACGGCGGCGATGATGGGCGTCGGCCACTTCTTCGCCGCCGACGGCAAGGTGCCGGCGGAAAAGGCGCTGGCCGCCGCCGGGCTGGCGCCGTTGACGCTCGGCCCCAAGGAGGGGCTGGCGCTGCTCAACGGCACCCAGTTTTCCACCGCCTACGCGCTTGCCGGGCTGTTCGCGGCCGAAAACCTCTATCGCCTCGCGCTGGTCACCGGCGCATTGTCCACGGATGCGGCGCGCGGCTCCGATGCGCCCTTCGATCCGCGCATCCACAGGCTGCGTCGCCACCGCGGGCAGGCGCTGACGGCCGATGCGCTGGCACGGTTGATGGACGGATCGGCCATCCGCGCCTCACACCTTGAAGGCGACGAGCGCGTGCAGGATCCCTATTGCCTGCGCTGCCAGCCGCAGGTGATGGGCGCGGTGTTCGATCTGCTGGGGCAGGCGGCGACGACGCTGGCCACCGAGGCCAACGGGGTGTCCGACAATCCGCTGATCTTCACCGATACCGGCGAGGCCCTGTCGGGCGGCAATTTCCACGCCGAGCCGGTGGCGTTTGCCGCCGACATGATTGCGCTGGCGCTGGCCGAGACAGGCTCGCTCGCCGAACGGCGGGTGGCGATGCTGGTCGATCCGGCCCTGTCCGGCCTGCCGGCGTTTCTGGTGGCAAAGCCGGGCCTCAACTCCGGCTTCATGATCCCGCAGGTGACGGCGGCGGCGCTGGTCAGCGAGAACAAGCAGCGCGCCACCCCGGCGAGCGTTGACTCGCTGCCGACCTCCGCCAACCAGGAGGATCACGTTTCGATGGCCGCGCATGGCGCGCGCCGGCTTATGCCGATGGCCGACAATGTTCGGGCGATCCTCGCCATCGAACTGCTCGCCGCCGCGCAGGGCTGCGATTTCCACGCCCCCTTGCGGTCCAGTCCACCGCTGGAGCGGGTGCGCGCCGCGCTGCGCGCCCGGGTGCCGAGCCTCGATGAGGATCGCTATTTCCATCCCGACATCGAGGCGGCGATCGGGCTGCTGGCCGGGGGCACGATCATCGCGGCGGCCGGCGAAGCGCTGCTGCCGCAGCTTACGGGGGAGGCATAGATGACGGCTCTTCCCGCCTGGCTGACGGTGCGCGAGGGCGCTTCGCCGCTGATCGTTTCGCTGCCGCACACCGGCACGGACTTGCCTGAGTTCATCCGCCCCGCGTTGCTGTCCGATTGGCGTGCCCGCCGCGACTGCGACTGGTGGATCGACCGGCTTTATGCGTTTGCGGCCGATCTCGGCGCCACGATCGTCCACACCGCGATCTCGCGCACGGTGATCGACGTCAACCGCGATCCGTCCGGGGCCTCGCTCTATCCCGGCCAGGCGACCACCGAACTCTGCCCCACCACGACCTTCGACGGCGAGCCGCTCTATCGACCCGGCGCCGAGCCGGATACCGGCGAGATCGCCCGCCGCCGTGCGCTCTATTTCGATCCCTACCATGCCGCACTCGCCGGCCAGATCGCCCGGTTGCGCGCCCGCCATGCCCGGATCGTGCTCTATGACTGCCATTCGATCCGTTCGGTGATCCCGCGCCTGTTCGACGGGGAACTGCCGAATTTCAACATCGGCACCAACAGCGGCGCCGCCTGCGACCCCGCCTTGACGGCGGCGATCGAGCGCATCTGCGATGCCAGCGGCTTCAGCCGGGTCAGCAACGGTCGTTTCAAGGGCGGGTACATCACCCGCCATCACGGCAATCCCGCCGCCGGCGTGCACGGCGTGCAGATGGAGCTTGCCTGCCGCGGCTACATGGCCGAACCGGTCCCGCATGTCGATGAGGCCAACTGGCCATCGCCCTATGCGCCCGATCAGGCGGCACCGATGCGTGCCGCGCTGGAACGCATCCTTGGCGCCTGCCTCGCTTTTGCTCGATCCTGACCCTTACCCCGTTGCCGGAGAGACCCATGACCCGCATCGACAACGCCCGCGTCATCCGCGCCCCGCATGGACCCGAGATTTCCGCGAAATCCTGGCTGACCGAGGCGCCGCTGCGCATGTTGATGAACAATCTCGACCCCGATGTCGCCGAAAAGCCCGGCGAACTCGTGGTGTATGGCGGCATCGGCCGGGCCGCGCGCGACTGGGAGGCGTTCGATCGCATCTGCGCGGCCCTGCGCCGGCTGGAGGACGATCAGACGCTGCTGGTCCAATCGGGCAAGCCGGTCGGCGTGTTCCGCACCCACCGGGATGCGCCGCGCGTGCTGATCGCCAACTCCAATCTCGTCCCCCACTGGGCCACCTGGGACCACTTCAACGACCTCGATAAGAAGGGTCTGATGATGTACGGCCAGATGACGGCGGGCTCTTGGATCTACATCGGCTCCCAGGGCATCGTGCAGGGCACCTACGAAACCTTCGTGGAAATGGGGCGCCGGCACTACGGCGGATCGCTGAAGGGCCGGTGGATTCTCACCGCCGGGCTCGGCGGCATGGGCGGCGCCCAGCCGCTGGCCGCGACCATGGCGGGCGCCTCCTGCCTTGCCGTGGAATGCCGCCCCTCCTCGATCGAGTTTCGCCTCAGGACCGGCTACCTCGACGCCAAGGCCGATACGCTCGACGAGGCGATGGCGATGATCGAGGAGGCGAAAAAGGCCGGCAAGGCGCTCTCGGTCGGCCTGCTCGGCAATGCGGCGGATGTGTTCCCGGAGATTTTCCGGCGCGGTATCCGCCCCGATTGCGTAACCGATCAGACCTCCGCGCATGATCCCGTGCACGGCTACCTGCCGAAGGGCTGGACGCTGGCCGAGTGGGAGGCGGCGCAGACGGCCGATCCCAAGGCGGTGACGGCAGCGGCCAAGAAGTCCATGGCCGTGCATGTCCGCGCCATGCTCGATTTCCACAAGGCGGGCGTGCCGACCGTCGATTACGGCAACAACATCCGCCAGATGGCGCTGGAGGAAGGCGTCGGCAACGCTTTCGATTTCCCCGGCTTCGTGCCGGCCTATATCCGGCCGCTGTTCTGCCGGGGCATCGGTCCGTTCCGCTGGGCGGCGCTGTCGGGCGATCCCGAGGACATCTGGCGCACCGATGCCAAGGTGAAGGAACTGATCCCCGACAATCCGCACCTGCACAACTGGCTGGATATGGCGGGCAAGCGCATCAAGTTTCAGGGTCTGCCGGCGCGCATCTGCTGGGTCGGTCTCGGCGATCGGCACCGCCTGGGCCTTGCCTTCAACGAGATGGTGCGCCGGGGCGAGTTGAAGGCGCCGATCGTCATCGGCCGCGATCATCTCGATTCCGGCTCCGTCGCCTCGCCCAACCGCGAGACCGAGGCGATGCTGGATGGCTCGGATGCGGTGTCGGACTGGCCGCTGCTCAATGCCCTGCTCAACTGCGCTTCGGGCGCCACCTGGGTGTCGCTGCACCACGGCGGCGGCGTCGGCATGGGCTTTTCCCAGCATTCGGGCATGGTCATCTGCTGCGACGGCACGCCCGAGGCGGATGCGCGCATTGCCCGCGTGCTGTGGAACGATCCGGCCACCGGCGTCATGCGACATGCCGATGCCGGCTACGATATCGCCATCGACTGGGCGAAGAAGCAGCGGCTCGACCTGCCGTCGCTGGGTTGAGTGATGCGCCTCCATCGCCGCGCGGACCAGCGCGAAACTCCCTGGAAAAACGGTGGCGGGACAACGCGCGAGATCGCCGTTTTCCCGTCCGGCGCTGGTTTCGATACCTTCGACTGGCGGCTCAGCGCGGCGAAAGTTGCCGGCGACGGGCCGTTTTCAACCTTTCCGGGGGTTGACCGCATCCTCACCGTTCTGGAGGGCAACGGCTTCGATCTTGATTTCGGCCCCGCCGGTACGGTGCGCCTGACGCCCGCGAGTGCACCCCACGCCTTTGCCGGCGACATGGCTTGCACCGCCCGGCTGATCGGCAGCGCGGTGGGCGATCTCAATCTGATGCTGCGGCGCGGGCGCTGGCGGGCGACTGCGGCCTGGAGCACGGACCTGACCGGGCTGGCTCCCCTGCCTCCGGAAGGCCTGTGCCTGGCCTATCTTGCGGCGGGTGCTGCCCGGATCGGCGCCCAGAGGCTGGAGCCGGGCGATACGGTTGAAATCGCGACTGGAGAGCACGCCGCGCCCCCCGAGGCGCTGGCGCCCTGTCGCTGGGTGGTCATGCAGCTTGCCCGCGCACCGGCATGACGGCGACTACAGGATCCGCGACCTGATCGTCGAGGTGACGATCTCTGTTACGATCACCACCGCGAAGATCACCGCGAGGATCAGCCCCACCTGATCCCAATAAAGGTTGTTGAGCGCGGCATCGAGCGCCACCCCGATGCCGCCGGCACCGACCAACCCAAGCACCGCCGATTCGCGGATGTTGATGTCCCACCTCAGCAGCGCCACCGACCAGAACGCCGGCTCCACCTGTGGCCAGTAGCCCTTGATCAGCAGCATCGAGCGCGGCGCACCGGCCGCGGTCAGCGCCTCGATCGGGCCGCGCTGGGCCTCCTCCAATGCTTCGCCGAACAGCTTGCCGACAAAGCCGATGGAGCGGAAGGCGATCGACAGCACGCCCGACAGCGCGCCGGGGCCGAAGATGGCCACGAACAACAGCGCCCAGATCAGCGAGTTGACCGAACGCGAGGACACGAAGATGAACTGGGCGATGAAATTCAGCACCGGGTTCTTGGTGAAGTTGCGCGCCGCCAGAAACGACAGCGGCAACGCCAGGAACAGCGCCAGAATGGTGCCCAGCGTGGCGATGTGCAGTGTCTCGATCAGCGAGTCATGGATCGCCTTCGGATAGAACCCCCAGTCGAACGGCCACATGCGGCGGAACAGGTCCGCCGTCTGCTCCGGCGCATCGTAGAGAAACTCCGGGATGACCTCGATCGACCTCAGCGACCAGATCACCGCCACCACCGCCACGATATAGATGATACCCCGGCCGATCCGCTCGGCAGGGGTGAACCGCTGCCATTCCCGCTGCACGGCCGCGCTCACTGGAAAATCCTCCGGATGCGGCCCGAGACCATTTCCATCGCCATGATGATGGCAATGATGATGAGCAGGATGGTCAGCACCACGTCATAATCGAACCGCTGGTAGGCGGTGAACAGCGGCGCTCCGATGCCGCCGCCGCCGACGATGCCGACCATTGTCGAGTTCCTCAGGTTGGAATCGAGTTGATAGACGGTCAGGCCGATGAAACGCGCCATCACCTGCGGAAACACCGCCATGATCAGCACGTTCCAGAAACTGGCGCCGGTGGCGCGCACCGCCTCCACCTGTTTGGGGTTCATTTCCTCCACCACCTCGGCGAACAGCTTGGACACGAACCCCATCGAGGAAACGATCAGTGCCATCACCCCGGCCAGCGCCCCGAACCCGACCGCCTTGACGAACAGGATCGACACGATGACCGGATGGAACGAGCGCAACACCGCGATCAGCCCGCGCGAGGACCAGGCCAGCCAGCCGGGGCTGAGATTGCGCGCCGCCATCAATCCGAGCGGCATCGACAGCAGCACGCCGAAAAAGGTGGCCAGAACGGCGATCTGCACGCTTTCCACCATGCCGGTGTAGATAAGCTCCAGCTTGTCCGCCGCCATGTTGGGCGGGAACATCCGGTCGAAGAACTTGGCGGCATTGTCCATGCCGGCCACAAAGCGCGCCCAGGTCAGCTGGAGGATCGAGGTCGCGTAGATCGTGTAGAGGGCGAGCCCGATCCAGGCGATCCGGCTCGGCCAGTTGACCGGAAACGCCGGCGGCCGCGTGGTGGGCGCCGCCGTGCTCACAGGAAATCCTCGCCGCCGTAGATGTGCTTGAGATGCGCATCCGTCAGCCCTTCGGGCGCCCCGTCATACACCACCTCGCCGCCGGTCATGCCGATGATGCGGCCGGCGTAGCGGCGGGCCAGGTCGACGTTATGGATATTGATGATGATCGGAACGCCGCGCTTTTCGGACAGATCGGCCATCAGCCCCATGATCTCGACCGAGGTCTTCGGATCGAGTGAGGAGGTCGGCTCGTCGGCCAGCACCAGCGCCGGGTTCTGCATGATCGCCCGGGCGATGCCGACGCGCTGGCGCTGTCCGCCCGACAGCGCATCCGCCCGCCGGGTAGCAAAATCCTGGCTGAGGCCGACGGCGTCGATCAAATCGAAGGCGCGCGCCACATCCTCGGCCGGGAACCTGCGCAACAGCGCCCGCCAGGCCGGCACATAGCCGAGCCGGCCCGAAAGCACGTTCTCGATCACACTGAGCCGCTCGACCAGGTTATATTCCTGGAACACCATGCCGATGCGCCGCCGCGCCATCCGGAGCGTCTGCCCCGACAGTTTGGCCAGATCCTGCCCCTCGAACAGGATCTCGCCGGCGGTTGGATCGACCAGCCGGTTGATACAGCGGATCAGGGTGGATTTGCCGGTGCCCGAGGGGCCGATGATCGCGGTCACCCCGCGGGCATCGATATCGAGCGTGATGTCCTTCAGGACGGGCTGGCCCGGACGGTATTCCTTGCGCAGATGGCGGATCGACAGGACAGCGGTCATCGGATGTCGCGCCGGGTCAGGGTTTGGGCGCGGCTGGCTGGCTGGCAGCCTTGGCGGCGGCCTCGGCGGCCTTCTTGGCAGCAGCTTCCGCCTCGCGCTTCACCTGGGCGTCGTAGGCGGCCTTGTTGTAGGGCGTGCCTGATTTTTCCGCCACCTCGCGGATCGGTCGCCACGTCTCCTTGTAGGTCATCGGCAGGAAACGGTCCTCGCCCGTATATTCCTTCTTCAGCCCCTCGTGCCACTTGTAGTCCATGAAGCACTTGGAAATCGTCTTGGCGAGGTCCGGCTTCAGGTCGTGCGGGATCGACCACGACGAGGTCGGGAACGTCTCCGATTGCCAGATCACCCGCAGGGCATCGGCCTTGACCGCGCCGCGCGCCACCATGCGCTCGTACACGTCGGACGCGACGGGCGCCATGTCGTAATCGCCCGAGGCGACACCGAGCACCGACTTGTCGTGCCCGCCCGACATCAGCACCTTGTAATCGTCTTCCGGTTTCAGCCCGAGATCGGGGAAGAACACGCGCGGCGCCAGATTGCCCGAGTTCGAGGACGGCGAGGTATGCGCGACCCTCTTGCCCTTGAGGTCGGCTAGCGCCTTGAAGGGGCTGTCGGCCTTGACCAGCGCGAACAGCTTGTATCCCGAAACGCCTTTTTCCGAGCCGATCACCGCGAACGGCACGGCGCCGGCCAGATTGACCGCAAAACCGACGACGCCGGTGGCATAGCCCGAGATATGCAGGCGGCCCGACCGCATCGCCTCGATCTGGGCCGCGTTGTTCTGCACCGGATAATAGACGATCTTCTTGCCGGTGCAGGCCCCGAGATAGTCCATGAACGGCTGGTAGACGGTCTGATAGACCGCCGGATTCTCCACCGGCGAATAGGCGAACACCAGCGTCGAGGGATCCTTGAGCTTTGCCGCATCGCCCGGCACATCGGCGACAAGATCGTTGTCGGCATCGCAATAGGCGGTGTCGAGCTGCCCGCGATTGGAACAGGCATCCTGTGCCAGCGCCGGAACGGTGGTGCAGAGCACCGCCGCAATCATCAGTGTGCGAATCATGTCTGGCCTCAGGGCTTGGGGGCGGCTGGAGCGGCGGGCTGTTGCGCCTTGGCGGCGGCCTCCGCCGCCTTCTTGGCAGCGGCATCGGCCTCGCGCTTGGCCTCGGCATCATAGGCTGACTTGTTGTAGGGCGTGCCCGACTTCTCCGCCACCTCGCGCACCACCTTCCAGTCCTTGGCATAGGCAATCGGCAGGAAGCGGTCGTCGCCGTTGAACTCCTTGGTCATCGCCGGGGTGAAGCGGAAGGAATAGAAGCACTCCTTCAGCTTGGCCGCGAGTTCGGGCTTGAGATCATGCGCATGAGCAAAGGATGAGGTCGGGAACACCGGCGACTTGTAGATGATGCGGTACTCCTCGCGCTTGATGGTGCCGCGTGTCGCCATCCGGTCGAACACGTCGGAAGCCACCGCCGCCATGTCGTAGTCGCCCGAGCCGACGCCGAGCACCGACTTGTCGTGACCGCCTGACATCAAGGGCTTGTAATCATCGTCCGTCTTGAGTCCCTCGTCCGGGAACAGCACGCGCGGGGCAAGGTTGCCCGAGTTGGAGGAGGGAGAGGTGTGGGCGACCTTCTTGCCCTTGAGGTCGCCGAGCTTCTGGTAGGGGCTGGACGCCTTGACGACGGCGATCAGGTTGTAGCCGCGCACCTCATCGCCAAGGCCCTTGGCCGCGAAGGGCACCGCCCCGGCCAGGTTGACCGCAAAGCCGGTCGGTCCGGTCGAGAAGCCGGCAAAATGCAGCCGGCCCGAACGCATGGCTTCGATCTCGGCCGAATTTGACTGCACCGGATAATACACCGTGCGCTTGCCGACGCATTTCTCCAGATGGTCGGTGAACGGCTTGAAGATATTGGCATAGACCGCCGGATCCTCGACCGGCGTGTAAGCCCATACCAGTGTCGAGGGATCGCGCCATTTGGCCGGATCGGTCGGCGCATCGGCAACCAGATCCTTGTTGGCGTCACAGTAGAGCGTATCGAGCTGGCCGCGATTGGGGCAGGCGTCCTGAGCCTGGGCCGGCATGACGAAAAGGCCGGCAACCGCCGCGAGTGCAAGGCGCGCTTTCATGTTCTCCTCCCGAGAAATATTTTCCCCATGCTGCAAATGGAGGGGCAAACGTCAAGCGCCTTGAGGGGGTCGGCCCGGCGCCGCCGGTGTTTTGCGCGATAAACCAGAGTCCAGCGGCTTATCCGGTCTGGCGGGTCAGGGCCTGTTCGAGGTAGAGCCGCCGGAGTTCACGCGCGACCGGGCCGGGCCGCCCGTCGCCGATTCTCGCGCCGTCGATGCGGACGATGCCGTGGCAGATCGTCGAGGCGGAGGTGAGAAACGCTTCCGCCGCGCCCAGCGCCTCGGCCACGCTGAACGCCCGTTCCTCCAGCCGGTAGCCTCGTGCGGCGGCCAGTTGCAACAGTGCCCGCCGCGTTACCCCGGCAGGATCGCCGGCGACAGCGGACGCGTCACGATGGCGCGGTCGGGCGTGACGATGAAGGCGCTCGACGAGGCGCCTTCGGTCACCATCCCATCCTCGACCAGCCAGGCCTCGGCCACGCCGGCGGCGCGCGCCGCGCGCTTGGCCAGCACCTGGGCCAGCAGCGACACCGATTTGATGTCGCGCCGCGCCCAGCGCAGGTCCGGCAGTGTGATGACCGCCACGCCGGCTTCCGCCGCCGGCTGGTGGCGCACGTTCTTGGCCTGCGTGAACATCACCACGGTCGGCCGGAGACCATCGGCGGACAGGAAATCCCGCTCGGCCACCCCGCGTGTCACTTCGATATAGACAAGACCCTCGTCGAGGCGATTGCGTTCGATCAGCTCCTCCTGCAGACGGGTCCAGTCGGCGACCGTATGCGGGTTGGCGATGTCGATGGCGGCAAGCGATCGATCCAGCCGGGCAAGATGGGCCGGATTGTCGACCAGCCGACCGCCGAGCACCAGTGTCACCTCATAGATGCCGTCACCGAACAGGAACCCGCGATCCATCACCGGAATGCGTGCGTCCGCCGCCGGCACAAGGGCGCCGTCGACATGGATGAAGCGTTCCCCGCTCATGCGGTGATCGCGCCCAGCGACCACGGCAGTGTTTCGCCGCCGCGGAACACCACCACCTCGCTGTCGCCGACCTTGACCGCTTCGGCCTGCCGATCGGGCGTGCGCACCAGCGTCAGCGTGCCGGCATTGACCGGCAGGTTGTGGAAGCGCGCGCCGTTGAGCGCGGCGAAGGCGGCGAAATGCTCGAGCGCGCCTTCCTCGTCAAACACCTGCACATAGGTCTGCAGCGCCGTCGCCCCGGCGAACACGCCGGCCGAGCAGCATGAGGCTTCCTTGGCGCTGCGCGGATGCGGCGCCGTGTCGGTGCCGAGCATGAAGCAGGACTGACCCGAGGTGACTGCCTTGCGCAGGGCCAGCCGATGCCGCTCGCGTTTGGCCACCGGCAGACAGTAGAAATGCGGCCGGAGGCCGCCCTGGAACATCGAGGTGCGGTTGAGAATGAGATGGTGCGGGGTCACCGTGCCGGCGACGCGCGGCGCATGCGCGGCCACCAGCGCCACCGTCTCCTCGGTGGTCACATGCTCGACCACCACCTTCAGCCCCTGATGGCGCCTGAGCAGCGGCAGCATCTCGGTATCCATGAACACCGCCTCGCGGTCGAAGATGTCGACGGCAGGATCGGTGGCTTCCCCGTGCACCAGCACCGGCATGCCAATCCGCTCCATCCGCTCCAGCACCGGGGCGATGCCGCGGATGCTGGTCACGCCGTGGTGGGCGTTGGTGGTGGCGCCGGCCGGATAGAGCTTGGCAGCGATCCACACCTTCTCGGCAAAGCCGCGCTCGATCTCGTCGGGGTTGGTATGGTCGGTCAGGTAACAGGTCATCAGGGGCTCGAAATCCGAGCCTTCCGGCCGTGCCGCCAGAATGCGCTCCCGATAGGCGGCGGCCATGGCGACATTGGTCACCGGCGGCACCAGATTGGGCATGATGATGCCGCGGCGGAACTGGCGGGCCGTGAACGGCAAAACCGCCTTCAGCATGTCGCCGTCGCGCAGATGCACATGCCAGTCGTCGGGGCGCGGCAAGGTAAGGCTCACCGGCGGCGCACCGGGCGTTGCCGTTTCGAACAGGCTCGACAGGGAGGATTGGCTGGCCATTATGGGGTGCCCTTGCTGTAGTTTATTCCCTTAGCGCTCCCCTGCGCCCCGTCAATCGGTGGTGGCCCCTGTCAATGGTGGACAAGCCGCCTGGATCGCTGCAATCGGGGTTGATCGGGCGCCCGATTGACGCCAGAAACGCGGGCGGGTCCTGCGAGTGGGCCCTGCTGTCCGCCATGGAGCCCTGCGATGAACAACCTTTCGCTGCCGATCGATCGCGCCATCATCGCCGAGGAGGCGGCCAAGATGCTGCTCGAAATCGGTGCGGTGCACTTCTATTCGGACAAGCCGTTCATCTTCACCTCCGGCTGGGCGAGCCCGGTCTATACCGACTGCCGCAAGATCATCTCGTTTCCGCGCCTGCGCGCCGCGCTGATGGATTTCGGCGCCGCCACCATCGTGCGCGAGGCGGGCTACGAATCGATCGACGTGGTGGCGGGCGGCGAGACCGCGGGCATTCCTTTCGCCGCCTGGATGGCGGACCGGCTCGGCCTGCCCATGCAGTATATCCGCAAGAAGCCGAAGGGGTTCGGCCGCAACGCACAGATCGAGGGCGAGGTGATTCCCGGCAAGCGCGCGCTGCTGGTCGAGGATCTGGCCACCGACGGTCGCTCCAAGGTCAATTTCGTCAACGCCCTGCGCGAGGCCGGCATGACGGTGGAGCACTGCTTTGTCGTTTTCTTCTACGACATCTTCGCCGGCAGCCGGCAGGCGATGGACGATATGGGCGTGAAGCTGCACGCGCTCACCACCTGGTGGGATGTGCTGAAGGTGGCGAAAAGGTCCGGCCATTTCGAGCCCAAGGTGCTGGCCGAGGTGGAAAAGTTTCTGCATGAACCGGCCAAATGGTCGGCGGCGCACGGCGGCATTTCCGATTTCGGCGCCAAAGGCGAATAGCTGGGCGAGTGACGTGGCCAACCTGCTCCTCGATCTCGATGGCACGCTGATCGATCCGGCGCTCGGTATCCTCAACGCCTATGCGAAAGCGCTGGCTGCGATGGGTCATCCGATGCCCCCGCGCGAGGCGCTGGCCTGGGTCATCGGGCCGAGCCTGCGCGTCAGCCTGCCGAAACTGCTCGGCCCCGACGCCGATATCGAGGCGGCGGTCGGTCACTACCGCGCCTATTACGGCGAAACCGGCCTGTTCGAGGCCCATCCCTATCCCGGCATTCTCGATGCGCTATCCCGCCTCAAGGCCGCCGGCCACCGGCTGATCGTCTGCACCGCCAAGGCGGAGGTCTTTGCGACGCGGATCATCGATCGGTTCGGCTTCGCCCCGCTGGTAAGCCGAACCTACGGCCCCGATCTCGCCGGCAAGCTGGACGACAAGGCCGATCTCATCCGCCACATCTTCGCTTGCGAATCCCTCGATCCAGCGGAAACCGTGATGATCGGCGACCGCATGTTCGATTGCCGTGCCGCCCGGGCCAACGGCCTCAGATCCATCGGCGTGCTGTGGGGCTATGGCAGTCGCGAGGAACTCTTGGAAGCTGGCGCCGACCGGCTGGTGGCGCGGCCGGACGAGATCGCGGGGACTCTCGCCGCCCTCGGCCTTTGAGGCTCAGACGAAGGTCATCTTTCCGTCGGTCAGACTGACGCCAAGATCGAACCCGCCCTGATCGAGCCGCCAGGGCCGCACCGTGAACCTGCGGTAGCCGCCGGCATTGTAGGGATCGGCAGCTGCGAGCGCCTCGGCCTCGGCCAGCGATCCCGCCCTGAGCACGAACAAACCGCCCCCGGTCGAGGCGCCGTCCTCGCCGACGAACGGGCCGGCAAGGAACAGCTGGCCCCGCTCCTGGAGCCCGCGCAGATAGGCAAGATGGTCGGCGGTGGCGGCATGCCGCGCGCCGGCGCGGTCGGTCGGCTCGGCAAGGACCACGTAGAACCTGCGGCCGAGCCGTCCCGGCCCCGCTCCGCTCACGCCGGCAGTTCCGGGATCGATTGATGCCCGGCCAGCGTGATGCCGTAGCCGTCGAGCCCGACGATGGTGCGCCGGTTGTTGGACACGAGGATCATCTCGCGCACGCCGAGATCCTGCAGGATCTGCGCGCCGATGCCGTAATGGCGCAATTCGCCGCTCCAGCCGGCGGGCGGATCGCCGGCACGCTCGCGCACGATGCGGCTGACCGCATGGGGTGAAGGCTCGCGGATGATCAGGATGACGCCGCGCCCGGCCTGCGCGATCATCCGCATCGTTGCCTCCAGCTCGCCCGACCGCGTCGCCCCGTTCAGATCCCCGAGGGTATCGGTGAGGAAATGATGCTGATGGACGCGCACCAGCACCGGGTCGGGCCCCGCGACATCGCCCATCACCAGGGCGATGTGCTCGGCATAGCCGATCTTGCTGGCATAGACCTTCATCGAAAAGCCGCGCCCGTAGCGGCTGTCGAACGGGCATTCGGCGATCTTCTCGACCAGTTTCTCGGTGCGGCGGCGATAGGCGATGAGATCGGCGATGATGCCGATCTTGATGCCGTGGGTCTGGGCGAAGCGGACAAGATCGGGCATTCGCGCCATCGTCCCGTCATCGTTCATGATCTCGCAGATGACGGCCGAAGGGTTGAGGCCGGCAAGGCGCGAAATGTCCACCCCGGCTTCGGTATGGCCGGCGCGCACCAGGACGCCGCCATCCTGGGCGACCAGCGGAAACACATGGCCCGGCGTCACGATGGAGCGCGGGGTAGACTGGGGATCGATCGCCACCTCGACGGTGCGGGCCCGATCGGCGGCGGAAATGCCGGTGGTGACCCCTTCGCGCGCCTCGATCGACACGGTGAAAGCCGTCTTGTGCGGGGCATGGTTCTGCGCGGCCATCAGCGGCAGGCTGAGCCGTTCGACCTGCTCGCGCGTCATCGCAAGGCAGATGAGGCCGCGGCCGAACTTGGCCATGAAATTGATGGCCTCGGGCGTTGCCATCGAGCCCGGAATGACCAGATCGCCCTCGTTCTCGCGATCCTCGTCGTCGGCGAGGATGAACATGCGCCCGGCACGCGCATCCTCGATCAGTTCATCGATGGAGGAAAGCCAGCTGGGATGGGTGTTGAGCATGGGACGCGTCCACTTATCGGCCCCGGGGAGGCGGCCGTTCCGACGCGTTGAGAGGTAGGGGATCGGACAGAAGCGTTCAAGCCGGAAACGTTCCGGCTCACATTTTCTGCTGGCGGGCCTGCTCGGCCTTGACGATTTCCGCCCAGGTATTGGTCGGCCCGGAGCTGTTCGTGGAGGTTCTTGCCGGTGCCGGGCGGGCAGTCCTGGCCGGCGCGCGGCGGGGGCTGGCGACGGGAGCGGCCGCGCCGCCCTCGGGCGTGGCCGCAGCCCCGCTGATGCCGGCCGCAAGGCGCTGCACCAGCTGAAGGTTTGCCTGCACCCGCACATCGGCGTTGGGATGGCTCGCCGCTTCCTGCAGCACGCGCTGGGCGTCGCCGAGTCGCCGGGTCAGGGCATAGGAAAGCCCGAGGTTGGCGAGCACGCTCGGCTCGCCGGGCGAGACCTGCAGCGCGTTCTGGTAGAACTCCTGCGCGCGCTCGTGATTGCCCATCTGGTCAGCGACCACGCCTTGCGCCGACAGGATGCGCCAATCCGGCCGGTCGGGCATGTGGGCGCGCGCCAGCACTTCCGAGGCTTCCTGATAGCGACCGACCTCGGCCAGCGTCTTGCCGTAGGCGGCGGTGATGTCGCGATCGTTGAGATTGGTCAGCGCCGCCTTCTGCAGCACCGCTACCGCCTGACCGTGCTGGCCGAGCCGGCGCAAGGCTGCCGAATAGCGCAGCGAGGTGGCCTTGTCGCCGGGACTGCGGTCGTAAGCCCGGCCGAGCGCCTCGACCTCGCGCTTGGTTTCGGCATCGTTCCAGCCCGGCTGGCCCGCGACCGAGGCGGTAAAATCCGGCGCCGAGCGCTGGCACGCGCCGAGCGTGGCGGCCAGGAGCGCGATCGCGCCGAACCGCGCGAGGCGGGCCTTGTGACGGGACCATGCGGGGACGCAGACGGGCGAAGCGGCCATGATTGAACCATCCTTGCGGCGTGCCGTCGTGTGCTGGCACTGCGCCGGCAAATCAGAATTGGGCAAATCAGCAATAGTTCGTTAACCCTAAGCCTTGGTTAATGGCCGCCTCCAAAGAGGACGCGACGATGCTTCATCCCAACCTTCTGCCGCGCCGTAGCGCGGCCAGCCGCCCGGTCCATCTCGTTGCCGCCGCCGACTGGCCGGCGCTCAGCACCGGTTTTTCGCCGGCGGCGCGCGCCTATGCCGAGGCCAGCGGCTTTACCGGCAAGCCCGGCCGGCTGATCGTGCTGCCGGGGCCGGATGGCGCGATCGAGCGGGCCGTTCTCGGCATTGAGCCGATGGACAAGGGCGGCGATCCGTTCCAGACCGGCCTTCTCGCCGGCCTGCCCGAAGGCAGCTACCATCTCGATCCGGTGCCGGCCGATGCGATGCTGGCGCTGCTCGGCTTCCTGCTCGCCACCTACCGGTTTGACCGCTATCGCAAGGCCGAGCCGTGCAAGGTCCGGCTGGCAGTGCCCAAGGGGGTCTCTGGCGCCGGGCTGAGCGAGATGGCCGCCGCCGTCGCCTATGGCCGCGATCTCATCAATACCCCGACCGCCGATCTCGGCCCGGACGCGCTGGCCAAGGCCGCGCTCGATCTTGCCGAGGCCCACGGCGCCAAGGCGCGCGAGATCGTCGGCAAGAAGTTGCTGAAAAAGAATTTTCCGATGATCCATGCGGTCGGTCGCGCTTCGGCCGAAGAGCCGCGCCTCATCGACATCCGCTGGGGCAACCCCGATCATCCCAAGGTGACGCTGGTCGGCAAGGGGGTCTGCTTCGACACAGGCGGGCTCGACATCAAGCCCGATGCCGCCATGCTGTTGATGAAGAAGGACATGGGCGGGGCGGCGACCGCGCTCACCGCGGCGCGGATGATCATGTCGGCGGGGCTGAAGGTATCCTTGCGCGTGCTGCTGCCGATCGTTGAGAACGCCATCTCCGCCAATGCCTTCCGGCCCGGCGATGTGCTGGTCAGCCGCAAGGGCCTGACCGTGGAGATCGGCAACACCGATGCCGAGGGCCGGCTGATCCTTGCCGATGCGCTGGCGCTGGCCGACGAGGAGGCGCCCGATCTGCTCCTCGATTTTGCGACTCTGACCGGAGCGGCGCGCGTGGCGCTCGGCCCGGACCTGCCGCCATTCTATACCCGCGACGAAGCGTTGGCGGGCGAGATCGCGGCGGCGGGCACGGCGGTCAACGATCCGGTCTGGCGGTTGCCGCTCTGGGCGCCCTATCATGCGATTTTCGACTCCAAGATCGCCGATCTCAACAACGCCGGCACCGGCGGCATGGCGGGGTCGATCACTGCCGCGCTGTTCCTGTCGCGGTTTGTGGAGAAGGCCAGGTCCTACGCCCATTTCGACATCTATGCCTGGGTTCCGGCGGGTCGGCACGGACAGCCGCAGGGCGGGCTGCCGCAGGTGGCGCGGCTGGTGCTTGCGCTGCTGGAAAAGCGTTACGCAACGCCCTCCGAGGGCCGGTAACGCTCGCCCATGATGTAGGTCGCGCGCACCGCCCGTTCGTCGCCCATCGTCATCAGAATGAACAGCTCATCCTCGAGCGTCCGGGCGCGATCCATGCGGTGCGCCATCTCTGGCGTCGCGCGTGCATCGAGCACCACGAAATCAGCCTCGCGACCGGGCGAGAAACTGCCGATCTGCCGGTCCAGCCCCAGGGCGGTCGCGTTGCCCAGGGTGATCGCATGGAAGGCATCGAGCGGCGGCAGCGAACGATCCTGCAGGCGCTGCACCTTGAATGCCTCGCCCATGGTGCGCAGCATCGAATAGCTGGTGCCGGCGCCGATATCGGTGGCGACCGCCACCTTCAGGCCGGCCCTGCGCGCGCTCTGCCAGTCGAACAGGCCGGAGCCGAGATAGAGGTTCGAGGTCGGACAATGCACCGCGATGCTGCCCGTTTCGGCCAGTCGCGCCCGTTCACGGTCGCCGAGGTGGATGGCATGACCGAACAGGCTCCTCGGCCCGAGCAGGCCGAACCCGTCATAGACATCGGTATAGTCGCGGGCCTCGGGGAACAGCCTCGCCACGGTGGCGATCTCCTGCCGGCTTTCCGACAGGTGCGTCATCATCGGGCAATCGGGGAAGGCCTTCACCAGTGCCCCAGCGGCGGCGAGCTGGTCCGGGCTTGAGGTTATGGCAAAGCGCGGCGCGATCGCGCAGATCTGGCGGCCATGGCCGTGCCAATGCTCGATCAGCGCCAGCGTCTCGTCATAGCCCTGCCGGGCCGTATCGGTGAGCGCGGCCGGCGCATTGCGGTCCATCATCACCTTGGACCCGATCATGCGCGTGTTCAGCCGGTCTGATTCGGCAAAGAACGCTTCGGCCGATTGCGGATGCACCGAGCCGAACACCGCGGCGGTGGTGGTGCCATTGCGCAGCAGCGCATCGAGAAAGAAGCGGGCCACGGCACGCGCATGCGAGGGATTGGCGAAACGTTGCTCCTCCACAAAGGTATAGCGGTTGAGCCAGTCGATCAGCCCCTCCGCATAGGAGGCGATCACTTGGGTCTGCGGAAAATGCAGATGCGCGTCGATGAAGCCCGGCAGCACCAGGCCGGCACCGGTCTCGATCACCTCGATTGCCGGGGACAGCTGGCGTTCGAGCGCCGCCGCTTCGCCGACGGCGGTGACCAGCCCGTTGCGGATCAGCATCAACCCGTCGTCGAGATAACGATAGGCGCGCGGCCCGTCGATGGCCGGGTCGCCGACAAACCACAGGAGGCGGCCGCGAACGGCCTGCTGCGAATTTCGAACGCGCATGAGGCTCCAGATAGACCAGCCAAAATGCCAAGGCCAGAGGCTTTCACTCCGGCACTTTGCGCTTTGCAAGCATTCAAGCTATGCCCGGAGACATCAAGTGACGAGGCTTCAATGACCATCCGCTTTCACAAGGGCGACCTGCCGGCGCCGCTGCCGCCGGGATCAACCGTCGCCATCGATACCGAAACGCTGGGGCTCAATCTGCAGCGCGACCGGCTGTGCGTGGTGCAGCTCTCGCTGGGCGACGGCACCGCCGATGTGATCCAGATCGCCGCCGGCCAGAAGGCCGCCCCGAACCTCACCCGCAGCCTTGCCGATCCCTCCATCCTGAAGCTGTTTCACTTCGCCCGCTTCGATCTCGCCATGCTTTACCGCGCTTTTGGCGTGGTGCCCGCGCCGGTCTATTGCACCAAGATCGCCTCCAAGCTGACCCGGACCTATACCGACCGGCACGGGCTCAAGGAGCTGGCGCGCGAACTGATCGGCATCGAGATTTCCAAACAGCAGCAGTCTTCCGACTGGGGCGCCGAGACCCTCAGCGAGGCCCAGCTCGCCTATGCCGCCTCCGATGTGCTGTATCTGCATGCCATGAAGGCCAAGCTCGATGTGATGCTGGCGCGCGAGGGACGCACCCGGCTCGCTGAAGCGGCGTTCGGCTTTCTGCCGGCCCGGGCCGAGCTTGATCTGGCAGGTTGGCCGGAGACTGACATTTTTGCCCACGAGTGAGCGAAGGCCGTGGTTCATGCGGGCTTAACGAGACCTGCGCCATAACTTCGCCACTGAAACGCGGTTTGCGTGTTGCCCATGGCCCTGTTGGCTTTCCTGCGTAGCGGATTGGTGCCGGCCCCGGCTGGGCGGGCCGGAGAGCCGCGCGCCGCCGAGCGGGGCGAGATCGCCTTTGCCGAGGCTGCGCGCCACAGCGCCCGCGTCCGCTTCTTGCGCCGCGCCATCCCCATCGGCTGCGCGTCGGCGGCCGGGCTGATCTTCATCGCGCGCTTTCTCAATCCGTTTGCTGCGGTCGATGCCGATGTGTCCGTGGGCAATATCGCTGTGCAGGGCTCCAAGCTCACCATGGAGCAACCCAAGCTTTCGGGCTTCAAGCGCGACGCCAAGGCCTACGAGGTGATCGCCGATTCGGCTGCGCAGGACATCCGCACCCCCAACATCGTCGAACTCGTGAGGCCGGTGGCGCGCATCGAGATGCAGAAGGGCAGCTGGGCGCGGCTGGCGGCGGAAAAGGGCGTCTATGACGCCACTACCGAGAAGCTCAAGGTCGAGACCAACGTCAACGTCAAGACCGACAGCGGCATGGAACTGCGCCTCAAACAGGCCGACATCGAATTCAAGCCCGGCACCCTGGTCAGCAACGATCCGGTCGAAGTCACGCTGCCCAACGGCTGGGTCAAGGCCGACCGTCTGAATATTCTCGATCACGGCAAGTCGGCCGTCTTCGAGGGCAACGTCAAGAGCGAGTTCATCGATGCCGGCCCCGAGCAGCCGGCCACCACAGGACAGCAAGACAAGCAATGATTCCCGTTTCTTTCCAGCTCCGTCTCCTGATCGCTGCCGCCTGCAGTCTCGCCGTGGCCGGTCCTGTGCTGGCCCAGGCGCCGGCCAAGAAGGCGCCGACGCCCGCCAAGAGCAATTCGCCCTTGTCCGGCTTCGGCTCCAATTCCAAGGATCCCTACAAGATCGACGCCAACAAGCTCGAAGTGGTGCAGAAGGACAATTCCGCCATCTATTCGGGGGATGTCGTTGTCGTGCAGGACAAGATGACCATGCGCTGTTCCAAGCTGGTGATCTTCGCCGATCAGAAAAGCACGGAAGCGCGCAGTCAGGCGCTTCGTGGTGGCGTGCCGGGGGCCCAGCCGGCCTCAGCCGCGCCGGGAGCCGGAGCCAGCGGGCTCAAGCGGCTGGAATGCCACGGCCCGGTGTCGATCGTGAAGGAAAAGCAGACCGCGACCGCCAACCTTCTGGTCTATGAGAACGATGTGGTCACCCTCACCGGCGCGGTTGTCGTCTCGGATGGCGAGAATGTGCAGGCCGGCGACAAGATGACTTACAACACCAAGAGCGGTATCGCCACCGTGGAGGGTGGTCGCGTGCGCGGCATCTTCACGCCCGGACAGGGCGAAGCCGGTCCCAAGCGATGACCCGGGCCCCGCTGTCATCCGCTTGGAGGATGGACGCGGGGGTCGGCGGCATGCGAAGATAACACCCGTGGTCACGTCCCTCCTTTCCCGTCTGCGCGGTCGCCTGACCGCTGATGCCCTCCGGTCGCCCGGTCCGGTGCCCGCCACGTCGCGCGCCGCTGCAGGCGATGACGGCGCGGCCGCGGCGACCGCCCCGCGGTTTGAGACGCCGGGGGCGCCGACGGTCCTTCCACAGGGCCAGACGCTGTCGGGCAAGGACATCCTGTCGGTGCATCAGGTCGGCAAGAGCTACCGCGGCCGCGAGGTGGTGCGTGGCGCCAGCCTCTATGTGCGCAAGGGCGAGGCGGTAGGTCTGCTCGGCCCCAACGGTGCCGGCAAGACGACGATCTTCTACATGATCACCGGACTGGTGCCGGCCGACAAGGGCGAGATCGTGCTCGACGGACACGTCATCACCCCGCTACCGATGTATCGCCGGGCGAGGCTGGGCATCGGCTACCTGCCGCAGGAAGCGTCGATTTTCCGCGGCCTCACCGTTGAGCAGAATGTGCGCGCGGTGCTGGAGGTTGTGGAGCCGGACCGCAAGCGGCGCGAGCGTGAACTTGACGCCCTGCTGGAGGAATTCAACATCGCCCGGTTGCGCAAGTCGCCCTCGATCGCGCTGTCGGGCGGCGAGCGGCGGCGCTGCGAGATCGCCCGGGCATTGGCCGGGCGGCCATCCTTTATGTTGCTCGACGAGCCTTTCGCCGGCATCGATCCGATCGCTGTCGGCGACATCCAGGCGCTGGTGCGCCAGCTCACCGCGCGCGGCATCGGCGTGCTGATCACCGATCACAACGTGCGCGAGACCCTGGGCCTCATCGATCGCGCCTATATCATCCACTCCGGGCAGGTGTTGATGGAAGGCGGACCGGAGGACATCATCGCCAACAAGGACGTGCGCCGCCTCTATCTCGGCGAGGATTTCCGTCTCTGATGCGAATTTGCCGGCGGCTTCGGGCATAGACCCTTGGGGGCATCACAGAGCCGCTGATAGGAGCAAAGCGACGCCGAGCTGATGCGAGGGTCGTCCACCTGAGGTGGACCACAATGAACTTGCGAAGCGACGCCGAGCCGCTCCCATGAGACCTGCGACGACACGCCTGCCCTAGCGGCAGACGGTTTCATTTTTGGTCAAGCAAGATTCATGCTAGTCCGTGGCACGCAAAGATGTGGCAAGGTTCTGGCGCTAGAACCGTGATCCACGTCCTTTGGAGCAGGCAACCCACGGTTCGGTATGGCGATCGGTCCAAAACTTGTGATGCGGCAGAGCCAGTCGCTGGTGATGACGCCGCAGTTGTTGCAGGCGATCAAGCTGCTGCAACTGTCGACCACCGAACTTGGTGCCTTCGTCGAAGCCGAGCTTGAGCGCAACCCGATGCTGGAACGCGCCGAGAACGACGAGGACGCGCCGTTCCAGCGCGAGAGCGAGGCGGCGCCCGAGCAGCGCGAGGAGGGCGACTGGGCGCTGGAGACGCTGTCGACCGACAGGGGCGCGCTGGAGCGCGATCTCGGCACCGAACTTGAGAATGCCTTTCCTGACGACGCGGTTGCCCAGCCAAGTGGCAGCACGTCCGATACCCCGGCCGACAGCCCGTTCTGGGATATGCGCGGCGGCGGTGGCGGAATCGCGCTGGATGGCGACGATCCAAATCTCGAAGCGTATCTGGCAACCAGCATGTCGCTGGCCGAGCATCTGCATCACCAGCTTGCCGAGACCCTTCCCGATGGAACGCCGCGGCTGATCGGCGCGGTTCTGATCGAGGCGATCGACCCGACCGGCTATCTTGCCGAACCGCTTGAGGACATCGCCCGCCGGCTCGGCGTGTCGCTGGAGGAAGTGGAGGCGGTGCTCGCCATCGTGCAGGGCTTCGAGCCGACAGGGATCGGCGCCCGGACCCTTGCCGAGTGTCTGTCCCTTCAGCTCAAGGAGCGTGACCGCTTCGATCCGGCCATGCAGACGCTGGTCGCGCATCTCGACCTGCTGGGCAAACGCGATTTTGCGGCGCTTAGGCGCCTGTGCCGGGTGGACGACGAGGATCTCGCCGACATGGTGCGCGAAATCCGCGCCCTCGATCCCAAGCCCGGCCTCCGGTTCAACTCCCCGCCTGCCGAGCCGGTGACCCCCGATGTCATCGTGCGCCCCGCCCCCGATGGCGGCTGGCGCGTCGATCTCAACACCGAGGCACTGCCGCGGGTCATCGCCAACCGCACCTTCTATGCCCGAATCGCCCGCGATCCGGAGGCCTCGGTGCGCTCCTTCGCCGATGAGGCCTGGTCGAACGCCACCTGGATCGTGCGCAGCCTTGAGCAGCGCGCCCGCACCATTCTCAAGGTGTCCATCGAGATCGTGCGCCAGCAGGATGGCTTTTTCACCTATGGCGTTGCCCATCTCAGGCCGCTCAATCTCAAGACCATCGCCGATGCGGTGCAGATGCATGAATCGACGATCTCGCGCGTGACCGCCAACAAGTTCATCGCCACCCCGCGCGGGCTGTTCGAGATGAAGTATTTCTTCACCGCCGCAATTGCCTCCTCCGACGGCGGCGACGCCTATTCGGCCGAAGCCGTGCGCCACCGCATCCGCCAGCTCGTCGAGGCCGAAAGCCCCGATCGTATCCTCTCCGACGATGCGATTGTCGAAGTGCTCAGGACGGTCGGCATCGACATTGCCCGGCGCACCGTCGCGAAATATCGGGAAAGCATGCATATCCCCTCGTCCTCGGTGCGGCGGCGCGAAAAGAGCGTCTCCTGCCAGCGCGTGCCCGCCTGAGAGCGCAGTGCTGAAGAAGGCTTCAATTCAGACCGCATCGTGACTAGACTCAAGGCGTTCGGCGAACCGGATTCGCCGGGTTCAGCAAGACAGGAAAGTTCATGGCACTGAAAGTTACCGGCAAGAATCTCGACATCGGCGATGTGCTGCGCGCGCAGGCTGAGGAAAAGATCAACGAGGTCATCACCAAATACGCCGAGGGCAGCTATTCCGGCCAGGTAACGGTGGTGCGCGATGGCCAGGGGTTCAGGACCGACTGCACACTGCATCTGGCGCATGGCCAGGACATTCATGTCACCGGCGAGGCTGCTGACGCCTATACCTCGCTGTCGGTGGCGGTCGAGCGCATCGCCAAGCAGCTGCGCCGCCACAAGCGCCGGCGCTCCGACCATGCCGGTCACGGCGCCTCCGGGCGCGGCCTGCCGGCTTCGGCCGCTGCAGAGGCCGATGTCGATGACGACGATGTCGATGTGATCGAGACCACATCGGCCGGCGCCGCGATTGTCGCCGAGCCGGTTGCCAATGCCCGCACCATGACCGTGTTGGGCGCCGTGGCAGCCTTCGAGAACAGCAAGGCGCCGGTGATGGTGTTCCGCAACGCCGGCACCGGGCGCGTCAACGTTCTCTATCGCCGGCAGGACGGACATTACGGCTGGGTCGACATCGGCTGACCGAGAATGGCGCGGTTCCTGCTTGTCCCGCGAGGGCAGGGCGTGTGGATCATCCCGATGTTTTTGCGAGAAGGCTCTGGAACCGCCGCCTGACTTTGAGTATGAGACCGCCATGAAGCTTGGAAGCATCCTCCCCTCCGACGGCATCGCCGGAGGACTGAAAGCCAACAGCAAGAAGCAGGTGCTGCAGGAGCTTGCCGCGCTCGCGGCCCGGGGCGCCGAGGTCGGCGAGCGGGATATTTTCGATGCCCTGCTGCAGCGCGAACGGCTCGGCTCCACCGGTATCGGCAACGGCATCGCCATCCCGCACGGGCGTTTCGCGCAGGTCACGCGGCTGACCGGCGTTTTCGCCCGGCTGGAAAAGCCGATCGATTTCGAGGCGGTCGATGACCTGCCGGTCGATCTCGTGTTCGTCCTGCTGGCGCCCGAGGATGCCGGTGCCGATCACCTGCAGGGTTTGGCCAAGATCGCCCGGCTGCTGCGCACGCCGAGCATCGTCCAGGCGCTGCGAGCGACGCGCGATCCGGCGGCGCTCTATTCCATCCTCACCGTCGGCGATACCTCGCGCGCGGCCTGACAAGGCTTATCGCCAGAGGCGACCGGCATAGTCGAGATGGTAGCGCTGCGGCGTTCGCGCCAGCGCCGCAAGCCCCGTCAGCGCCGGGTCCGGTCCCTTGATCAGGCGAACCGGGATCGTCTCCAGAAGCGACCGATGGGTGGCATTGTCGGCAAACGCCTGCCGGAACACGGCTGCATTGATGAGGGGACCGAGGCGCGGCAGGATGCCGCCGGCCAGAAACACCCCACCGCTCGCCATGAACGTCAACGCCATGTCGCCGCAGAAACGGGCAAGAAACCGCAGCCACAGGCCGACGGCTTGCACCGCGGCAGGATCCTGGCCGGCGCCCGCCGCCGCCAAGATCGCCGCAGGAGCATAATCGGCGGCCGGCCGTCCCGGTGCCAGCGCCTGCATCAGCCGGCCGAGGCCCGGCCCGGCCAGCAGGACTTCCGCCGGCAGCCGTCCGCCCCCCGGGGTGAGGGTATCGAGCAGGCGCCGCTCCGCATCACCGGCCGTCGCCAGCGCGATATGCCCCCCTTCGGAGGAAAGCGGCAGCAGGCGGTCCCCGGCCTCGACCAGTGCGCCGACCCCGAGCCCGGTGCCGGGACCGATCACTAGCCGCACACCCGGCCGGACACAGCCGCCACCGATCGGGCTGAGGTCGCCGGGCTGCAACGCCGGCAGCGCGAGCGCCAGGGTCTCGAAATCGTTCAGCAGCATGCCCTGTGCGAGGCCGAGCCGATCCGCCAGCGCCGGCCCGTCGATCTGCCAGTCGGCATTGGTCAGATGCACCGAGCGGGCATGCACCGCGCCGGCGGCGCCGATCAGCACGGATTGCGGGCGCGGCCAGCGCTGTGCGGCCACCGCCGCCTCGACCGCTTCGGCAAAACCGGCGTGATCGCCGGTGGCCAGCCGCACCACCGGTGACAGCGCGGCGTCCGGCGCCGTCAGCAGCGCAAAGCGGGCGTTGGTGCCGCCAATGTCCGCAACCAGAACCGGAAAGGGCCAGCGCATGGGGCCGGCGCTATTTGCCGGTCTTCACCCGCGTCCACTGGCGGGTCACCACCTTCTGCACCTTCTCGTCATAGGCGGTGTTGGTGAACAGCCGGGCAAAGGTCGCCGCATCGGGATAGATGTTCGGATTGTCGAGGATGTCCTTCTTGATCTCCGCCTTGGCGGCCAGATTGCCGGAGGCATAGGAGACCATGTTGGAATTCTTGGCCGCCACTTCCGGGCGTAGCATGTAGTTGAGGAAGGCGTAGGCATTGTCCTTGTTCGGCGCATCGGCCGGGATGACGAAGGAATCGAACCACATCAGCGCCCCCTCTTTGGGGATCAGGTAGTCGATCTTGACCCCGTTGTTGGCTTCCTCGGCGCGGCGGCGCGCCTGCAGCACATCGCCCGAATAGCCGATGGCAACGCAGATATCACCCGAAGCCAGCGCGTTGATGTATTCGGATGAATGGAACTTGCGCACCGCCCCGCGCACCTTCATCAGGTGATCGGCGGCCTTGGTGATGTCCTCCGGCTTCTTGGAGGACGGCTCCAGCCCCAGATAGCGCAGCGTGCCGGGGAACACGTCCTCCGGCGCATCGAGCATGTAGACGCCGCAATCCTTCAGTTTCTCGACCACCTGCGGTTTGAGCACCAGATCCCAGGAGTTCAGCGGCATGTCGCCCAGTCGTTCCTTGACCTTGGCGACATTGACGCCAATGCCGGTGGTTCCCCACATGTAGTTGACGGCATAGGTGTTGCCCGGATCGTAGACCGTCAGCTTCTTCGCCACATCGCCCCAGATGTGCTTGAGGTTGGGCAGCCTGGCCTTGTCGAGCTTTTCGAACACATTGGCCTGGATCAGCCGCTGCAGGAACGGACCGGAGGGCACGACGATATCGTAGCCCGATTTGCCGGTCAGCATCTTGGTCTCGACGATCTCGTTGTTGTCGTAGGTGTCGTAGACCACCTTGATGCCGGTCTCGGCGGTGAAATCCTCCAGCACCTTGGGGTCGATGTAATCATTCCAGTTATAGACGTTGACCGTTTTTTCCTGCGCCATCGCGGTGGTGGCGGCAAGAACTGCGGCGATCGAAATCAATCGGAGCGACATGGCAGGGACCTCCCTTTGTTCGTTTTCGAATAGGACAACGGCCGCCAAATGCAAGACCTCAGCGCTTCAAGCCGGCCAGCCGTTCGAGCGCCGCATCAAGGGTCGCATCCTTCTTGGCAAAGCAGAAACGGACGACGGTTCGCACCGCATCCTCCGCATAGAAGGCCGAGGCGGGAATTGCGGCGACACCCTGTTCGCGCACCAGCCGCTGGCAGAACGCCGCATCGTCGCGCTCGCCCAGGGGAGCGATGTCGACATTGACGAAATAGGTGCCGGTGCTGCTCAGCACGGGAAAGCCGAGCCCGCGCAATCCGTCGACGAACCGGTCGCGGCTGCGCTGGAAGGCGGCGCGCATGCCCGAAAAATAGGCCTCCTCCTTGCCGAGCCCGTAGGCGACGGCCGCCTGCAGGTTGGGCGGCGTGGTGAAGGTGAGGAACTGATGCGCTTTGGCCAGCACCTGCATCAGTGGCGGTGCGGCGACGACGAACCCGACCTTCCAGCCGGTAAGCGAGAAGATCTTCCCCGCCGAGCCGATCTTGACCGTCCGCTCCGCCATGTCCGGCAGGCCAAACAGCGACTGATGGGAAAGGCCGTCGAACACCACATGCTCCCACACCTCGTCACACACCGCGATCGCATTGTGCCGGACGCAGAAGCGGGCGAGCAGAGCCAGATCCTCGGCCCCGTAGACCACACCGGCCGGATTGAGCGGGTTGTTGAACAGCACCACACGCGTGCGCTCGGAAAAGGCGGCGGCAAGGTCGGCCTCATTGAACCGCCAGTGCGGCGGCTTCAGCTTGACAAAACGCGGCACCCCGCCGGCGCGGCGCACCAGCGGCAGATAGGCATCATACATCGGCTGAAACAGCACCACCTCGTCGCCGGGTTCGATCAGCGCCATCAGCGCGCCGGCAATCGCTTCGGTGGCGCCGGAAGTGACCATCACCTGCCGGTCGGGGTCGAGATCAAGCCCCTGGAACCGCCGGTAGTGATCGGCCACCGCCTGCCTGAGCTCCGGCAGGCCCATCATCGGCGGATACTGGTTCCAGCCGTCCACAACAGCCTCGGCGGCCTTTTGCCTGACGTCAAGCGGACCCGGATCGTCGGGAAAGCCCTGGCCGAGATTGACCGCCTGATGGGCGCGCGCCAGCGCCGACATTGTATCGAAGATCGTGGTGGGCAGGGCGGAAAAGACAGAGTTCACGGCGACGTTCCCGGAGTTGCACGGGTTCGTCTTAGAGCAAGTTGGGGTGATGCGGAACCATTCTGCGGCGCGCACTTTGTTCCACGGGTCGGGAAAGGCCCGCGGGGCAAACTCCCAGCAAAACGACGTGCGCTGGCATCGGCGGGCCGGTTTGCAGGGCAGGGGCGAGGTTAACAATTCGTCAACAGGGCCGGGATGCACCTTGCGCGCCTCCTGGTTGCCCCGTATCAAGGTCGGGTCGTTGGTGCCTTGAGGGGGTCATGCCCCAAGAGGTGAAACGGGAACGCGGTGAGGTTCGAGAAGGACCGATGCCGCGGCTGCCCCCGCAACTGTAGGCGGAGGACAGGCGCCGATCTTGATGCCACTGGGATGTTTCCCGGGAAGGCCAGGCGCCCGTCCGTCAATCCGCGAGCCAGGAGACCGGCCAGCGACATGTGAAGTGACCTTAATCCCGGCGGTGGGCCGGACAGGAGCAAACATGTCGATCGAAAGAACCCGGCGGGCCGCGCTGGCCGCTGGCCTTGTTGTATTTTCATTTCCCGCAATCGCACAGCCAGGCGTCGAGACGCCGAGCGATATCGTGCTCACCCCGGGCCGCTCGCCCGAGGCGGTCAGCCGTTCGGGCTCTGCCGTGACGGTGATCCGCGCCGCCGAATTCGAGGCATCGAGCGGCAAGAGCCTGGCGGACCTGTTCCGACAGGTTCCCGGCGTTTCGGTGACCGAGGCTGGTGGACCGGGACAGGCCGCCACCGTGCGGGTGCGTGGTGCCGAGGCGCGCCATACGCTGGTGCTGGTCGACGGCGTCCGCGTCAACGACCCGTCCACCGGTGCTTCCGAATTCGACTTCAACGCCATTGCGCCCGGCGATGTCGAGCGCATCGAGGTGCTGCGCGGTCCCCAGTCGGCGCTGTACGGCTCGGACGCGATCGGCGGCGTCATCAACATCATCACCCGCAAGGGGCGCGGCGGCTATCGCGGTTTTGCCGTTGTCGAGGCCGGCAGCTACGGCACCGCCGCGACGCGCATCGGTGTTTCGGGCGGCACCCGGAACTTCGATTATGCGTTCGCGCTGTCGATGGCGCGCGGCGCCGGCTTTTCCAGTTATGGATATCGCGTCGACCGCCTGAAGCCACACCTTGCCGGCCCGCTGGAGAACGATTCCTTTGCCAGGCTGGGCGGTAATCTCAAGCTCGCCTGGCGCCCGGTCGAGGGGGTCGAGGTCGAAGTGGGAGCGACCGCCACGACCAACCGCCTGCAATACGATGCCGCCTACGGCAGCCAGCCGGATACGCCCTCGCTGGCCCGCGCCCGGTTCTTGACCCAGTATCTGCGCTTCAGCGCCGATTCCTTCGAAGGGCGCCTGCGCCACAGCGTGACGCTGTTCGCCAACCAGACCGACCGCTCCTACAAGGACATCAGTTATTTCGATTTCGGCTTCGGTCCGTTACGCGAATGGAGCCGCTACGGCTATGCCGGTCGCCGTTTTGGCGCCGAATATCAGGGCGACCTCAAGCTCGATCGGTTCGGCAAGCTGATTTTCGGCGCGCGGATCGAGGAGGAAAAGCTGACCTCCAGCACCCGTGTCGTCGAATCGCTGTTCAACTCACCCTCGCGCGATACCGCCCGCCAGCAGACCCGCTCGCTGTTCGCCCTCTACCAGATCCCGGTAGGCAGCCGGCTCGATCTGTCGTTTGGCGCCCGGCTTGACGATATCGAGAACGTTGACCGCTTCATCACCTGGCGGGCCACCGGCGCCTACCGGATCGACGAGACCGGCACCAAATTCCGGGCAAGCGTCGGAACCGGCGGCAAGGCGCCATCGCTGTTCCAGCTGCACAGCCCGCAATATGGCACCAAGAGCCTTGAGGCCGAGCGCTCCTTCGGTGTCGATGCAGGGGTCGACCAGCAGCTGTTCGGCGGCCGGCTGACCCTGTCGGCGACGCTGTTCCGCAACCGGGTGACCAATCTGATCGATTTTTCGGCCTACGATGCCGCGACCTTCAGTTATCCTAGCTGCCCGGCGTCGCAGCTCTATTCCGGCTGCTATCAGAATGTCGGCAAGGCGGAGACCAGCGGGGTCGAAACCAGCGCCGAGGCTGTGCTGGTCGAAGGTCTGCTCACGGCGCGGGCAAGCTATACCCATCTGGTGGCCCGCGATCTATCGACCGGGCTCAAGCTCGCCCGCCGTCCCGAGCATGAGGGGCGGCTGGCCTTCCGCTTCACCCCGATGGAGGGCCTCAGCATCGAGCCGGTCGTGCAGTTCGTCGGCGTGCGCTATTCCTCGGCCAATCAGGTTTACAAGCTGGCCCCCTACGCCCGCTTCGATCTGCGCGCCGAGTACCAGCTGCACAAGCATCTGGCGGTTTTTGCCCGCGGCGAGAATCTGACCAACGCGCGCTATCAGGAAGTCTACAATTACGGCACCACCGGCCGGGCGGCTTACGCCGGGCTGCGCGCGACCTGGTAGGTTCCTTGCAGGCCGAACGGGGGGCTCGGCTGAGGCCGCGCCCCCTCTTCGGTTGACAAAGCGGCGGTTGCGCCGGATAGCGTTCTTGAATCGCGCCGGCGCCAGGCGCGGCAGGCGGGCCAGCCCCGTTCGAGCCCAGGATTGCCGTCTTGTTGAAAGCCTTGAGCTGGAAATCCCTCGTCATTGTCCTGCATGACCTTGTCATGACGGCTGTTGCCGTGGTGGCCGCGATCATGCTGCGCTTCAATGAAGCCGAGCAGGCCGAGCGGTTCCAGTATCTGACCGGACTTCTGCCGGCCTTCGTCGCCTATGCCGGCCTCATCTACTTGTTCTTCGGTCTCTACCGGTCGAAATGGCGGTTTGCCTCGATCGCCGACCTGCTGGCGATCGCCCGGTCGGTGGCGACGCTGGCGATCACCGCGATGGTCATCGACTATATCCTCGTCGGCCGCGAGTTCTACGGTTTCTATTTCTTCGGCCGGCAGACCATCCTCATCTATGCGCTGTTGCAGATGGCGCTGCTTGGCGGGCCGCGCATGGCCTACCGCGCCTGGAAGGACAGCCGGCGCCGGTCGAGCAATGCCGCCTCGCCGGCGGCTTCCGCGCTGCTGGTCGGCCGCTCGAACGAGGCGGAGTTTGCGCTGCGCGCCATCGAGAGCGGCGCGCTGACCGGGCTGGCCGTTCGTGCCATCCTGTCGCCCCGCGCGTCGGACATCGGCCAGTTCCTCCGTGGTATTCAGGTGGCCGGGAGCCCGGCCGACCTGGGCGAGGTCGTGGCCGATCTTGCGGCCCAGGACATCACCATTCGCCGGCTGATCGTCATGCCTTCGGCGCTGGCGCACGAGAGCGAGCCGGACAAGCTGTTCCAATCAGCGCGCAAGCTGGGCCTTGCCCTGTCCAGCCTGCAATCGGTGGATGGGGAAGCGGCGCGCATCGCGCCCCTCGCCATTGAGGACCTGTTGCTCAGGCCGTCCGTTGCCATCGACATGCCGCGTCTGGCGGGCCTCATCAAGGGCAAGCGGGTGGCGATCACCGGCGGAGGCGGGTCCATTGGCGCCGAGGTGTGTCGCAAGGTCGCCGGGTTCGGCGCCCGCGCGCTGCTGGTGCTGGAGAATTCCGAGCCGGCGCTGTTCGCCATCACCGAGCAATTGCAGGCCGAAACGCCGCGTCTCGAGGTGATCGGCCACATCTGCGATGTGCGCGATCGGGCGCGGTTGCGCGCGCTGTTCGAGGATTTCCGCCCTGATTTCGTGTTCCATGCGGCGGCGCTCAAACATGTGCCGTATCTTGAGCAGGACTGGGGCGAGGGCATCCGCACCAATGTCAACGGCTCGATCAACGCCGCCGATGCGGCGCTGGAAGCGGGTGCCGAAGCCTTCGTGATGATCTCCACCGACAAGGCCATCGAGCCGGTCTCGATGCTCGGCGCCACCAAGCGGTTTGCGGAGATTTACACCGAGGCGCTTGATGAGGAACTGCGCCGGCGCGACGCCGCCACGCGGATGATTTCCGTCCGCTTCGGCAACGTCCTCGGCTCCAACGGCTCCGTCGTGCCCAAGTTCAAGGCGCAGATCGAGCGGGGCGGACCGCTCACCGTCACCCATCCGGACATGGTGCGCTATTTCATGACCGTCAGCGAGGCCGCCGATCTGGTGCTGACGGCGGCCACCCATGCCAAGGACCCTGCGGCGAGCAAGCGCGCTTCGACCTATGTGCTGCAGATGGGCCAGCCGGTGCGCATTCTCGATCTCGCCGAGCGGATGGTGCGCTTGTCCGGCCTTGAGCCGGGCGTCGACATCGAGATCCGCTTCTCCGGCGTGCGGCCCGGTGAGCGGCTCCACGAAATCCTGTTTGCCAAAGACGAGACCAAGGTCGACATCGGGGTGGAGGGTGTCCTGGCGGCGCAGACCGTCGGCGCTTCGCTGGCCACCATCGCCGGCTGGGTGAAGCGCCTTGATGCAGCGGTCGCCGCACGCGACCGGGCCGCGGCGGAAGCGGTTTTCAAGCAGGCGATCCCCACCTTTGCGGTCAGCGCGCCGCCCCTGCCAGCGCCGGAAGCACCTCGCGCATCGGCCGGATCGGCCTGAACCCCAGCCGGATGAGCGCCTGCGGCCGCGCCTCCAGCGGGCTGGCGATACGCTCCCACAGGTCTTTGCGCCCGACGAGCCGGAACGGCAGCGACAGCAGCGCCGCCGGCAGCGCGAACAGCCCCGGCCCACGTCCCATTCCGTGCCGCAGCAGGCCGAGCATCTCGGCCATGCTGAGGGGCTCGGGATCGGCGACGACGAACGTCCCCCCGGACATCGCCGCATCGGACAGCGCCCTCACCATCAGCGCCACCACATCGTCGCGGCTGACCAGCGAGCGCCGGCCGGAAAGCCCGCCGAGCGGCAACGGCAGTGGCAGGCGCGCGAGCCTGAGGAGCAGCGAAAGATTGCCCTTCGGCGCATCGCCGACGATCAGCACCGGGCGCAGGATGATGCTGTCGATCCGCCGGGCGGCAATGGCCCGCTCGGCGGCCAGCTTGGCCCGGCCGTAAGCGTCGGTCGGCGCCGGCGTGCACGTCTCCGTCTCCAGTCGGGTCGAGCTTGCTCCGCATTGGGCGCGGATCGAAGAGAGAAACACCAGCCGGCTCGTGCCCTGCCGCTCCATCGCCTCGGCCAGCCTTGCCACGGCAAGATGGTTGACCGCGTCGTAGCGCTCCTCCGGCACATCCTTGCCGATATGGGCGATGGCGGCGAGATGGATGACCGCGTCGATGCCGGCGAGCAGGTCCTGCCAGTCGGCGACGGAAAGCGTTTCGATCGGCGGCGCGAGGCGCCGGGTGACGCCCGCCGGCAGAAAAGCCTCCGCCGTCCGCACCAGCGCGACCACCTCATGTCCGGCCGATTGCAGTGCCGGCAGCAGCGCAGCGCCGACAAAGCCGGTCGCGCCCGTCACCAGCACGCGGGTGCTCATGGGGCCCCGCCCGGTTTGCCCCGGCGCAAGCGGTGGCAGATCCATGCCGTTGCGGCCAGCCCGATCAGCAGCAGCCCCGCCTCGATCAGCGTGTTCTCGGCCACCACTGCAGCCAGCGCCAGCACCGCCAGCCCCAGATTGAGCAGCACGACCGTGGCGGTCACCTGCGGGGCGGCCCAGCCGCCATCCACCGCGTTCTGATAGGCATGGCGGCGATGCGCCTTGGTCACGTCGTGGCCGGCGAGCACCCCGCGCACCAGTGTCTCGGTGGCATCGAACAGGAAATAGAGCGGCAGCAGCAGCGCCGCGGCCAGGCTTGCGGTGGTCGCCAGCTCCGTCAGCAGCGCGGCGATCATCAGCCCGATCGGCAGGCTGCCGACATCGCCGAGAAACAGCCGCGCCGGATGCCGGTTGAACGGGGCAAAGCCGATCAGCGCGCCCGCCAGCGCCGCGGCGATCACCCCGCCGCCCGCCGAGGTGATGCCAAGGGCCGCCAGAAGCGCCAGCACCACCAGCATCGGCACCGCCTCGACCACCACCATCCAGTCGATCCCGTCCATGAAATTGGTCAGGTTGACGAACCAGACAGCAGCCAGCGCCAGCACGGCCCGTTCGGCAAACACCGGCACGGCGGAGAGCAGCCGCCAGTGCTCGGGCAGGCCGAACATTACCACGCCCACCAGCCCGAGCTGGATGACCAGGCGAAACAGCGCCGGCAGCGGCTGGATGTCGTCGAGACCGCCGAGCAGTGCCAGCGCGAAGGCGGCTGCCAGCACCAGGAGATAATAGCCCGCGCTTGCCTCGCGCGCGCCGAACAGGCCGCTGACGGCGGCCAGGCCGGCGACGATCAGCACCGCCAGCACCACCGGCGCCCCGCCGCCCTGCGGCGTCGGTTCCCTGTGGCTCGACCGCGCGTTGGGCCGTGCCAGCGCATACTTCCTGAACAGCGGCATCAGCGCGGGGATTGCGCGCCAGACCAGGCCCGCCGCCAGTGCCAGCGCCAGCATGAGGTTGAGTAGAAGAGTGAGCGCGCCGGCCTCAGACACGGTGATGCTTCCTGTACCACGCGACGAAGCGGCCGATCCCCGTATCGAGATCGGTTTTTGGCGTAAAGCCGGTCAGCCGGTTCAGCGCCCCGATGTCGGCATAGGTGGCGAACACATCGCCGGGCTGGTGCGGCTTCAGGCGCTTGTCCAGCGTGCGGCCGGTATGTTTCTCGATCAGGCGGACCAGCTCCATCAGTTCGTTGGGCCGGTTGTTGCCGATGTTATAGACCCGATAGGGCGCCGCGCCGCTGGCAGGGTCCGGGTCGGCGGGATCGAAATCCGGGTTCGCCGCCGCCGGCCGGTCGAGCACGCCCAGAATGCCGGTGACGATATCGTCGATATAGGTGAAGTCGCGCTGCTGCCGGCCTTCGTTGTAGAGATCGACCGGCTTGCCCTCGAAGGCGGCGCGCGTGAAGGTATAGACCGCCATGTCCGGCCGGCCCCAGGGGCCATAGACGGTGAAGAACCGCAGCCCCGACACCGACAGGCCGTAGAGATGGGCATAGGCATGCGCCATCAGTTCGTTGGCCTTCTTGGTCGCCGCATAAAGGCTGATCGGATGATCGACACTCTGCCGCTCGGAGAACGGCTGGCGCGGCGTGACGCCATAGACCGAACTTGACGAGGCGAACACCAGATGGCGGGCGCTGCTGTGGCGCGCGCCTTCGAGCACATTGAGAAAGCCGACCAGATTGGCATCGGCATAGGCATGAGGATTGGTCAGCGAATAGCGCACCCCGGCCTGCGCGGCGAGGTGCACGATGTCCTTCGCACCAGCCGTCTCGAACAGGCGTGCCGTCGCCGGCCGGTCGGCCAGGTCGAGCCGATGGAAGCTGAAGCCCTTGAGCGGCTCAAGATCGGCGAGGCGCGCCTGTTTCAGCGCGACATCGTAATAGTCGTTCAGGTTGTCGACGCCGATCACCGGTCGGCCAGCTTCCAGCAGCCGCCGTGCCACCGCATGGCCTATGAACCCGGCCGCTCCCGTCACCAGTACAGGCGTCATGCCGCACCTCCTCCGTCGCTTCCCTCAGCCCTTGGCAGATCGGTGGGGTATCCGCAAGGGTGTGGCAAGGCGCGGGTTGCGCGGGCCGGCCCTCTACGCCAGACTGCCGCCGGATTGCAAAGGGGTGTTCGGCATGGCGGCGACGGCTGAGGCGGGGGAGACGTTCGATTACATCGTTGTTGGCGCGGGCTCGGCCGGCTCCATTCTTGCCAACCGCCTCAGTGCCGACGGCAAGCGTGTGCTGGTGCTGGAGGCGGGCGGCAACGACAACTGGATCTGGTTCCACATTCCGGTCGGCTATCTGTTCGCGATCGGCAATCCGCGCTCGGACTGGTGCCTCAGGACAACGAAGCAGCCGGGTCTCAACGGCCGTGACATCGCCTATCCGCGCGGCAAGGCCATCGGCGGATCCTCGGCGATCAACGCCATGCTCTACCTCCGCGGTCAGGCGGCCGATTATGACGGCTGGCGGCAGCTGGGCCTTCCGGGCTGGGGCTGGGACGATGTGCTGCCGATCTTCAAGAGCCACGAGGGCCATGCCGGCGGCAGCAACGAGTTTCACAACGGCAATGGACCGCTGAAGGTCGACTACGCCCGCGCCCGTTGGGAGATCCTCGATGCCTGGCGCGAGGCGGCGGTGGGCGAGGGCATTCCCAAGACCGACGATTTCAATCGTGGCGACAATCTCGGCTCCTCCTATTTTCAGGTCACGCAGAAGAACGGCCTGAGGTGTTCGGCGGCGAAAGCCTTCCTCAAGCCGGTGATGCAGCGTCCCAACCTGACGGTGGAACTCAAGGCGCAGGTGGAGAAGCTGGTGCTCGACGGGCGCCGGGTGGCCGGCGTCGCCTACCGGCGGGAGGGGACGCTGCGCACGGCGCTCTGCCGGGGCGAGGTGATCCTGGCCGCCGGCGCGGTGATGAGCCCGCACCTCCTCGAACTGTCCGGCATCGGCCGCGGCGATGTGCTGCAGAAGCTCGGCATTCCGGTGGTCAACGAATTGCCCGGCGTCGGCGAGAACCTGCAGGATCACCTTCAGCTCAGGCCGATGTTCAAGGTCAGCGGCGTGAAAACCCTCAACGAGATGGATCAGTCGCTGGTGCAGAAGGCGCTGATGGGGCTGGATTTCATGTTCCGGCGGCGCGGGCCGTTGACCATGCCGCCCTCGCAGGTCGGCGCCTTCGGCCGGTCCTCGCCCGATTATGCGACGCCCAATGTCGAGTTCCACGTCCAGCCGCTGTCGCTCGACCGCTTCGGCGAGCCCCTGCACAAGTTCCCAGCCTTCACCACATCGGTCTGCAACCTGAGGCCGTCGAGCTGCGGCTCCATCCACGCCCATTCGCCCGATCCGTTTGTTCCGCCGGCGATCGATCCCAACTACCTGTCGACCGATGAGGATCGCCGGGTGGCGGTCGATTCGCTGCGGCTTGCGCGCCGGATCGTCGATGCGCCGGCGCTCGCCCGCTACCGGCCGCAGGAGTTCCTGCCCGGCGCCCATCTTGTCAGTGACGACGACCTGGTGCGCGGCGCCGGTGATTGCGGCACCACCATTTTCCACCCCGTCGGCACCGCCAAGATGGGCATCGCCAGCGATCCGATGGCGGTAACAGATGCGCGGCTCAGAGTGCGCGGCATGGAGAACCTCAGGGTGATTGACGCCTCGATCATGCCGCGCATCGTCTCGGGCAATACCAACGCGCCCTCGATGATGATCGGCGAGAAGGGCGCGGCGATGGTGCTTGAGGACAATCGCGGCCGATGACGGAGGATTGGGCGCCCGGGCTTGCCGATGGCCGCCAGTCGCCGGCGGCGCGGCGCATCATCCGTGGTACGCGGCGCCTGTTGCGCAGCATGGGCTTTGCCAGCTTGTGCGAGGTGCCGCTGCGCTCGGGCCGGCGGGCGGATATCGTCGCACTGGGTGGCAAGGGCGAAATCTGGATCGTCGAGGTCAAGTCGTCGCTTGCTGATTTCCGGGCCGATGACAAGTGGCCCGATTACCACCTGCACTGCGACCGGCTGTTTTTTGCCACCTCTCCCGAGGTGCCGGCCGAGATTTTTCCCAGCGATGTCGGCCTGATTATCGCCGATGCCTTCGCCGGCGCCTTTGAGCGCGAGGCGCCGCTTAACCCGCTGGCGCCTGCGACACGCCGCGAAGTCTTGCTGCGCTTTTCCCGGCTCGCCGCCGATCGGTTGCTGATGCTCGACGATCCCGGTCTGCCCTTGGCGCCGGGGTGAAGCTGTCCGCTCGCCATTTGCGGCACCCTGTCGTATATCTAGCGCGCCGGGTGTCGGGCGTCCGAGGCCGCAGGTTCGCCAGCAGGGAGGTTTTCCGTGTCCGCTTTCTGGATTTTCGTCATCGTCCTTGTCGGTCTCGCCCTGTGGGCGGTGGGCCTTTACAACGGGCTTGTCACCATGCGTCAGCGGGCCAAGCAGGCGTTCGCCGACATCGATGTGCAGCTCAAGCAGCGGCATGATCTCATCCCCAATCTGGTGGAGACGGTGAAGGGCTATGCCGCACACGAGAAGGACACGCTCGACGCGGTGATCAAGGCGCGCAATTTGGCGTTGAGCGCGCAGGGTCCGGCCGCGCAGGCGCAGGCGGAAGCCGGGCTGAGCGGCGCGCTCGGTCGGCTGATCGCCCTCTCGGAAGCCTATCCCGACCTCAAGGCGAACGCGAACTTCCAGCAGCTGCAAGGCGAGCTGTCCGACATCGAGAACAAGCTTGCCGCCGCGCGCCGCTTCTTCAACAATTCGGTTGCCGAATACAATGCCGGCATCGAGAGCTTCCCCGCCGTGCTGATCGCCAGCCGCTTCGGGTTTTCGCCGATGGCGCTGTTCGATGTGGGCGAGGAGGCGCGCAAGAGCCTCGATGCAGCCCCGCCCCAGGTGAAATTCTGACACTCAACGCGAGGGGCGCCTGATGGCCGCCGCCTTCGGTCTCTACAGCCATATCACCAGCAACCGCCGCCGTTCGGTGCTGCTGGTCGTCGGCCTGTTCCTTCTGGTCGATGCGATGGTGTTTGCCGGGGCGCTGGTGGGGGAGGCCTTTGGCCCCGCCCGCTCGCTCGACGCCATGGTGGCGCGGGCGATGAATGCGACGGTTGCCGCCTTGCCCGTCACCACGCTGGCGACGCTGGCCTGGGTGCTGATCGCCTACTGGTTCCATCAGGCGATGATTGATTCGCTGACCGACAGCCATGAGGTGACGCGCCTGCAGGCGCCCGAACTCTACAACCTGCTCGAAAACCTGTGCATCTCGCGCGGGATGCCGATGCCGCAGTTGAAGATCATGGAATCGGGCATGCTGAACGCATTTGCCAGCGGCATGAACGAGCGCCAGTACGCGGTCACCGTGACGCGCGGGCTGATCGAGACACTCGACAGGAACGAATTGGAAGCGGTGCTGGCGCACGAACTGACCCATATCCGCAATGGCGATGTGCGCATGATGGTGATCGCGGTCATCATCGCCGGCATCATCGGCTTCACCGCCGAGCTTGTCTATCGCTGGATGGCCTACGGTCCACGCGTCGTGTTCTCGGATGATTCCTCGCAAGAGCGTCGCACCAGCCCGGCTGCTGCCGCGCTGCTGCTGGCCGGGGTGGTCATCCTGGTGGCCTGGATCGGTTCGGGCCTGATGCGCTATGCCCTGTCGCGCTCGCGCGAGTATCTCGCCGATGCCGGGGCGGTCGAACTGACCAAAAACCCCGATGCACTGATCTCGGCGTTGCTGAAAATCTCCGGGCGGGCCGAACTGCCCGGCGCCCCGTCCGGCATCATGGAACTCTGCATAGAGAACGAGCATTCCGGGTTCGTCGATCTGTTCGCCACCCATCCGCCGATCGACCAGCGCATTGCCGCGCTGGTGCAGCATGCCGGTGGCCGCATGCCGGGCGAGTCGCCCAAAAAGCCGTCCTTCATTCCAGAGGTGGTGCATCTCGACCGGCGCCTGTCGCCCTGGGGGCCCAGAGAGAGCCGCCCGCCGGGCTGAGCAGGTTTAATAGTTATATAAGTGGCCCTCGGATTTGACCTGTCTGGCAACAGGTCACCTTCGGGCCGCCCCTCGCGAAGGCTCGGTGTCGCTTCGCTCCTATCAGCGGCCCTGTCATACTCGCAGGGGTCAAGCCAGAGGGCCGCTGGTATTACTTCACGATCACCGGTGCGCCGACCGGCACCCGCTCATAAAGATCGATCACATCCTGGTTGATCATGCGGATGCAGCCGCTGGAGACTGCTGTGCCGATGCTGGAAGGATCGTTGGTGCCGTGGATGCGATACATCAGATCGCGCCCGTTCCGGTGCAGGTAAAGGGCGCGCGCGCCCAGTGGATTGTCGAGTCCGGGCGGCATGCCGCCGGCCCACGGGCCGTTCTTTTCCGGTTCGCGCGCGATCATCGCCTTGGTCGGGGTCCAGCGTGGCCACTCGGCCTTGCGGCCGACGGCGGCACGGCCGCTCCAGGCCAGTCCCTCGCGGCCCACGCCGACGCCATAACGCAGCGCCTCGCCGCCCTCCATGACCAGCAACAGCGCGCGTTCCCCTGTATCGACAATCAGCGTGCCGGGTGGCTCGGGTGTCTGGTAGGGCACGAAGCGCCGCAGAACCCTCGTATCCACTTCCTCGAAATTGACCGCCGGAACCGGGAACTGCTCGTCAGGATAGTCGGCATAGATGCCGCGCCACTCGCTCCAGAGCGCCTCGTCAACAGGCTCCGGGGCGGCGCTCACTGCCGGTCCCTCGGGCGGCGGCGTCGCACAGCCGCCGAGCGCCGCGATCCCACCAACTGCCCCGAACCAGGTCAACAGCCGTCGCCGGTCCGAGTGCCACACACGATGCATGCGCCTATCCCCTCGCGGCACCCTTCAGCGCATCTCCGGTGCCTACAGGGTTGGTATATAGACGGTTGGCGTCGAAGGACAACCCGCCCCGCGCGGTCCGCCGGTCTGCAACCGCTCATCGAACGCGAACCCGGCCAGGCTGTGTTGCTCCGGGTGGGGCTATCATGATCGAGGCAGCACGCCATGGTCACAGCCCGCCGGCGGTGGCGACGAAGAAACCTCCGCGACGAACGGCACAAAAAGCTTCAGCTTGCTGTTTGGAGAAGTCTATACAAAGTGGCTTGCCGGGGTTCGGCCCCGACAGGGGCGACCGCCGGCTATTTCAGCTGGGCCGCAATCTTGTTGTACATGATCGCCGAGCGGTCCGCGAACAGCGTTACAGCAGCCACGATGGCCATGAACACAAGCGCGCAGATAAGGGCGTATTCGATGGCGGTTGCGCCGCACTTGTCGACCAGAAAGGCCCGGATCATCCGTTTCATGAAGCCACATTGCGAAATAGTGGCTAATAATCAGTTATCTTCGGGCATCGTTGCTCAATTTATGCCCTAAGGTGAGGTCTGCGGCGCCGCCGCGCCGGCGACGAGCCGCCCCGCGGCCAGATCCTCGAGCGCATTGCCGACGGATTTGAACAAAGTGATCGCTGTGGGTGACGTCCGGCCGGGATGCGTACCGCGCGCAAGATCCGCGAAATCCGCGCGAATGTCGCTTTCGGCAATCACTCCGGCAGCGAGCGGTTGCGATAGGTCGCCGGCTAACAAAGCGCCGGGCCGCGCATCGATGAAAATCTCGGCGCGGCGGATGGTCTCGTCGTCGACCTCCCGCATATCCGCCTTGAAACCGCCGACCAGATCGATATGGCAGCCCGCCTTCAGCCATCGGCCCAGGATGACCGGCACTGTCGCCGAGGTGCAGCAGGAGATGACGTCGGCTGCCCGTGCGGCGGCCTCGATGTCGCCGACAACCTCCGCTTCCACGCCCTCATCGGCAAGTTTGGTCACTACTTCCGCCGCCTTGGCCGGATCACGCCCATAGATGCCGATGTGCCGAAAGCGCCGAACCGCGGCATGGGCCGAGGCCATCATCGGAGAGAGCTGTCCGGTACCGACTACCAGAAGGCGCTCGGCATCGGGGCGCGCCAGCCGTTTGGCCGCCGCTGCCGAGGTCGCGGCCGTGCGCCGGACGGTGATGGCATCCCCGTCCATCGCCGCCCGGATGGCGCCGGTGCGGCCGTCGAACACCAGATAGGCGGCGCTGATGGTCGACAGCCCCAGCGTCCGGTTTCCGGGAAAGAAGGTGACGGCCTTGACACCGATCGTGTCGCCCTCGATCCACGCCGGCATCAGGAGCAGGCTGCCGTCCTCCCCGCCCGGCACCGGCACGTTCAGCACCTGGCGGGGCGGCACCGATCCGCCCCTGGCAAACAGCGCTTCGATGGCACCGATCAGCACCGGCCAGCCGGTCAGTGCGTGGATGTCCGCATCGGAATAGACTTTCATGCAGCGGTTCCCGGAGCGAAGGGGCAGTTGGGCGAACACCATAGATAGCCGCGTTGTGCCCCTGCAAGCTCTCGCAGCGTGCGAGCGACGAATTGCGGCTGGTTTTTGCCCGAGGCATGCGCTATGCCCGGGCCGGATTTCTAGACAAGGAGTGTGCGGCTCATGAGGAAGGTTTATCCCAGCGCCAAAGCTGCGCTGGAAGGTATCTGCCGGGACAACATGACCATCATGGCCGGCGGTTTCGGCCTTTGCGGCATGCCCGAGGATCTGATCATCGCCCTGCGCGATACAGGCGTCAAAGGCATCACGGCGATCTCCAACAACGCCGGCGTCGATGGCAAGGGCCTGTCGCTGCTGCTGGAGACGCGGCAGATCAGGAAAATGATCTCCTCCTATGTCGGGGAGAACAAGCTGTTCGCCGCCCAGTATCTCGCCGGCGAACTGGAACTGGAGTTCAACCCGCAGGGCACACTGGCCGAGCGTATCCGCGCCGGCGGCGCCGGTGTTCCGGCCTTCTACACCAAGACCGGCTTCGGCACGATCATCGCCGAGGGCAAGCCGACCGCCGAGTTCGACGGCGAGAACTACGTGATGGAGCGCTGGCTCAGGGCCGACATCAGCCTCGTCCACGCCTATATGGCGGACACCGAAGGCAACCTGGTGTTCCGCAAGACCGCGCGCAACTTCAACCCGATGATGGCCACGGCGGGCAAGATCACGGTGGTGCAGTGCGAGCATCTGGTGCGCGCCGGCGACATCAACCCCGATCACATCCACACGCCCGGCGTGTTCGTGCAGCGCATCGTGCATACGCCGGCCGCCGCCAAGTACATCGAGAACCGCACGACGCGGAAGCACACCTCGCCGCCCGCCGGTACTGGAGGAGAAATCTGATGGCCTGGACCCGTGAACAGATGGCGGCCCGCGCCGCCAAGGAATTGCGCGACGGTTTCTACGTCAATCTCGGCATCGGCATTCCGACGCTGGTGTCCAACTACATTCCCGATGGTATCTCGGTGCAGCTGCAGTCGGAGAACGGCATGATGGGCATGGGCCCCTTCCCCTATGAGGGCGAGGAGGACCCGGACCTGATCAACGCCGGCAAGCAGACCGTGTCGGAATTGCCGACGACGAGCTACTTCTCCTCGGCCGACAGTTTCGCCATGATCCGCGGCGGCCACATCAACCTGTCGATCCTCGGCGCCATGCAGGTGGCCGAGAACGGTGATCTCGCCAACTGGATGATCCCCGGCAAGATGGTCAAGGGCATGGGCGGGGCGATGGATCTGGTCGCCGGCGTGCAGAAGGTCGTCGTGGTCATGGAGCATGAGGCGAAGGGCGAATCCAAGCTCATGCATCGCTGCAACCTGCCGCTGACCGGCGCCAATGTCGTCGACATGGTGATCACCGATCTCGGCGTGTTCACCATCGACAAGAAGGGCAGCGCCGGCATGACGCTGATCGAACTCGCCGACGGCGTCACTCTCGACGAGATCAAGCAGAAGACCGAGGCGACCTACAAGGTGGCGCTCAAGGGCTGAGCCAGGGCTGGTCCGGCGGGAACGACGGCGGGGAGTGCCCCGCCGTTGTCGTCGCATCCCAAAGGTCATTGAAAATGACTCTTTGGGATTCTGCCCTGAATTTATCAACCCATTGAGTATATTTGATAAATCCAGTTCCGTTCAAAGGCCCCATGCGCCAGCATCCGGGGCCTTTGGCGTCAATAGTCGACCGAAACAAAATATAGCCCCCGCGCCGGGGCTGTTGGCCCGCAGGCATCGCGCCGCCGCGCGTCCCGCGCCCGTTCAAGATCGTCCCGCGACCAGCGCCCCAGTCCCACTTCGACCAGCGAACCGACCATCGAGCGCACCTGATTGTGCAGGAACGAGCGGGCGAAAGTGGTCACCTGCACTTCGTCGCCGAGGCGCGCGACGCCAAGATGTTCCAGCGTCTTGACCGGGCTTTTCGCCTGGCAGTTCGCGGCCCGGAAGGTGGAAAAGTCGTGGTGGCCGATCAACACCTCCGCCGCCGCGTTCATCGCAGCCACATCAAGACGGCGCGGCACATGCCAGGTGTGATCCATCAGGAGCGGGCTGGGCGGGCGGCGGTTGAGGATACGATAAAGATAGTGCCGGCGCCGGGCTGAAAACCGCGCATCGAACCGTTCATCGACGCGCTCGGCCGCAAGCACCGCGATCCGCGCCGAAATCAGCTTGAGCTTGGCATTGAGCGCATCGCGCACCGTATCGGTGCGCCACTCCCGATGAAGATCGAGATGGGCGACCTGTCCCAGCGCATGCACACCGGCATCGGTGCGTCCGCAGCCGTTGACGCGCGCGCTCGCGCCCGAGAACTGCCGCACCGCCTCCTCAAGATCCCCCTGCACCGTGCGCCAGCCCGCCTGCAACTGCCAGCCGGCATAGGGCGCCCCGTCATATTCGATGGTCAGCTTATAGCGGGGCAAGGACGGTCCCCGTGCCGATCCTGGCGCCGTTCAGGAATTCGGCGGCCATCATCGGTCCCTTGCCAGCGCGCTGCACGGTGATGAGGCGCAGTGCAGCTTCGCCGCAGGCGATGGTCAGCTTTCCATCGAGCACCGTGCCCGGATTGCCGTTGCCCGCCACCGGCTCGGCCCGCAGCACTTTCACCCGTTGCCGCCCCTGCCCCCAGTCGGCCTCGAACCAGGCGCCCGGAAACGGCGACAGGCCACGGACATGGTTGTGGATGTCGCGGGCCGGGCGCGACCAGTCGATGCGCGCCTCCTCGTTGCTCAGCTTTGCGGCATAGGTAACGCCTTCGGCCGGTTGCGGCCGGAATGTCAGGGCGCCGCGTTCGAGCGCGCCAAGTGCGCGCGCCATCAGGTCGGCGCCGAGCCGCATCAGCCGGTCATGCAGCTCTCCGGCGTTCATCTGCGGCGCGATCGAGACCTTTTCGACCATGCCGACCGGGCCGGTATCGAGCCCTTCCTCCATGCGCATCACCATGACGCCGGTTTCCGTATCGCCGGCCATGACAGCGCGCTGGATGGGGGCCGCCCCGCGCCAGCGCGGCAGCAGCGAGGCATGCAGGTTCAGGCAGCCGAGCGGGGGAGCGTCCAGCACCTGTTTCGGCAGGATCAGCCCATAGGCGACCACCACCGCCACATCGGCGCCGAGCGTGGCAAATTCCGCCTGCGCTTCGGCTTTCTTCAGCGATTTCGGCGTGAGAACCTTGAGGCCGAACTGCTCTGCCGTGCGGTGAACGGGGCTTTTCTGCAGCTCCATGCCGCGCCGTGCCGGAGCCGGCGGGCGCGTATAGACGCCGACCACCTCATGCCCCTGCCCGAGCACCTCGGCCAGCACCGGCACCGAGAAATCGGGTGTGCCCATGAAAACGACGCGAAGGGTCATGCGGAAATCTCGAACGGGTTGAGAAGGGTGAGGCCAAGGCCGTCGAAATCATCGACGTTGCGCGTGGCAAGGGCAAATCCATGCGCGGCGGCGGTGCCGGCCACCTCGCAATCGGCAAGATAGACCGGCCGGCCGAGCGACACGCGCCGCGCCCGGAATGATGCGGCAAGCTCGATCGCCGCAACATCCAGCGCCAGTATCCGGCCACGAAAATGGACACTCTTGAGATCGACATAGAAAGCTTCGATTGCCGTCCGCCGCTGCCCCGGCGGCAGGCGCTCGATGCCGTAGCGCAATTCGCCGAGCACCGTAACAGAGAGATAGAGGGTCGCGCTCGATTGCGCATCGATCCACGCGATAACGCGACGGTCAGGCTCTGGCCGAACCAGTTCGGAAATAACGTTGGTATCGAGCAGAATCACGAAAAGTCCGGCGGTTCGCGGCCTGCATCCCGCGGCGGCGGTTCAAGACTGCCATAGGCCTCTGCCGGGATCGACGCCCGGATGCGCGCAGCGAGCCCGAACTCCGCCGTCGCCTCGCGGCCGGTCTGGAAGCTCTTGCGCAACTTGTCCTTCACCTCCTCCGACAGCGAGCGGCGATGGCTGCGCGCGCTGTCCTCGATCAGGCGCTTGAGCTCCGGCTCGATGTTGCGGATCAGGATGTCATTCATGGCGGCTCCGATTGATATCAACGATATCACAACACAATGAGTGACGAAAGGCTGGAGCGAATTTTATTCCTTTTGGGCGCCAATCTTCAGAGATGCTCGGCAATGATCTCCAACAGGGTCAAGGATTCTGCGCAATCAATCAGTAAACAGTAGCTTAACATGTCAGTCCTATGATGACCCAAATTGAGACAGTTGGGTCCAGAGGCGAGCCATGGCGTTCGAGAAAATCCTCGAATATCGCCGTGCTGAGAAATGCCAGAAAACGGCAACCGGCGACCAGAAGGTCATATCGCATCAGATCCGCGTGCGGTCACTTCTTGTTATTTTGCTTCTTCTCTCAATTATTGGATTGCTGGCTGTGATCAATCCAATGGGAGCAAGCGTTTTCAGGAAAATCGCTGCATTGGCGTGGGCCGCCTAAATAAACCCGCTTATGCCAGCAGCCCTCACAGGGCCGCTGATAGGAGCAAAGCGACGCCGAGCTGATGCGAGGGGCGGCCCGAAGATGACCTGTTGCCAGACAGGTAAAATCTGAGGCCCAATAATATTACGCCTCGCCGCGTTCCTTCGCCATCTTGGTGAACTTCTTCATCACCATCGCCCTTTTCAGTCGCGAGATATGGTCGATGAACAGAACGCCGTTGAGATGGTCGATTTCGTGCTGCAGGCAGGTGGCAAGCAGCCCCTCGGCGAGCACCTCGTGCTCCTGGCCGTCGAGATCGCGGTATTTCACCTTCACCCGGGTCGGCCGCTTCACATCAGCGAAATAGTCGGGGATCGACAGGCAGCCTTCCTCGTAAGGCGCGACCTCGGGCGAGGACCAGACGACCTCGGGATTGACGAAAACCTTTGGCTGCTTGGCTTCGTCCGCCTTTTTCGAGACGTCGATGGTGACCATGCGCACCGGCTCGCCGACCTGAATGGCGGCCAGCCCCACGCCGGGCGCGTCGTACATCGTCTCCAGCATGTCGTCGGCCAGGCGGCGCAGGGTGTTGTCAATGGCCCGCACCGGCTCGGATACCTTGCGCAGGCGGGCATCGGGCAGGATCAGCAGCGGTCGGATGGTCATGGAAACGGCTCTCGGCAAAGTTGCCCGTGTCATAATTGGGACGCGTCACCGGGTCAACGCGTTCTATTTTCGTTCGAACGCGAATCGGGTTAGCTGTGTCGATGCAGGAGACAGTTCTCATCATCGCCGGCCATGTGGTGACGCTGCAGGATGCGCTGGTCTATGGCGCGGTTCTGTCGCTCGTATTGCTTGTGCTGCTGGTATGGCTGAACGCCCGGGGGGCCAGCCAACGCGCCATCGAGGCAGCGGCGGCGGCCGAGCGGGCGCGCGAGATGGACGACAAGATCGCCACGCTCAACCAGTTGCAGGCCGAGATGACCGGCCGCATCCAGACCTTCACCGACGTGCTCGGCGCGCGTCAGAACGATCTGGCCCGTGTCGTCGTCGAGCGGCTGGATTCGGTGCGCACCAGTGTCGGCCAGGGCCTCTCCCAGCAGGCGGAAAAGACCTACGAGAACCTGTCCAAACTCAATGAGCGGCTCGCCGTCATCGATGCGGCGCAGAACAATCTGGCGGGGCTGACCAGCGAGGTGCTCGGCCTCAAGGACATGCTGTCCAACAAACAGGCGCGCGGCGCCTATGGTCAGGGGCGGATGGAGGCGATCGTACGCGATGGCCTGCCGAGTTCCGCCTTCACCTTCCAGGCGACGCTGTCGAACCGGCTGCGGCCCGATTGCGTCATCCACCTGCCGGGCGATTCCCGGCCGCTGGCGATCGACGCCAAGTTCCCGCTCGAAGGGTTCACCGCGCTCAGGCAGGCAGCCAATGAGGAGGCGCGCATCGCTGCCGGGCGGCGCGTCAAGCAGGATGTCGGCCAGCATATCAAGGATGTCGCGGACAAATATCTGATCGCCGGGGAAACGCAGGATCTGGCGCTGCTGTTTGTGCCGTCAGAGGCGGTCTATGCCGATCTCTGCGAGCATTTCGACGATCTGGTGCAGCGGGCGCATCGGATGCGCGTGCTGATCGTCTCGCCCTCGCTGCTGATGATGGCGATCCAGGTGATGCAGGCCATCGTCCGCGATGCTCGCATGCGCGATCAGGCGCGCGTCATCCAGACCGAGGTGGCCCGGATCATCGAGGATGTGCGCCGCCTGCAGGAGCGGACGCTGAAACTCGATACCCATTTCCGTCAGGCGCAGGAGGATGTCGCCGGCATTCTTGTTTCGTCCGACAAGATCTCGAAGCGCGGCGAACGCATCGAATCGCTGGAGTTCGAGCAGCCGGCAAGCCCTGTCCCGACCGTCGCGGTGCCGGCGCCCCCCGCCGATCCTCAGCAGTCGCGGCTGCCGCTGGCCTCCGACGTGTTGCCCTCTCCGCTCATGCGCCGTGCCGGGCGGTGAAAAACGCTGTGATGATGCGTTCGTAGACGCGCGTCAGCGCCGCGATATCGGCCACCGCCACGCATTCGTCGATCTTGTGCATGCTCTGGCCAACCACGCCGAATTCCACCACCTCGCAATGGTTCTGGATGAAGCGCGCATCCGAGGTGCCGCCCGAGGTGGACAGCACCGGCGTGCGCCCCGTTTCAGCGGTGATCGCCGCGCGAACCAGATCGACAAAGGCGCCGGGTTTGGTCAGGAACGACACCGAATTGGTCGGATCGAAGCGCAGGTCATACGGCGCGCCGGCCCCGGCGCCAGCCAGCCGTTCAGCGATTTCCGCGGCCAGCGTCTCCGGCGTCCAGCGATCGTTGAAGCGGATATTGAAGGTGGCCCGCGCCGTGACCGGGATGACGTTGGTGGCCGCATTGCCGACGTCTACCGTCGTCACCTCAAGATTGGAAGCATCGAAGAACGCGGTGCCGGCATCGAGCGGCGCTGCCTTCAGCGCGGCAAGCAGCCTGACCATGGCATCGATGGGATTGTTCGCCAGATGCGGATAGCCCACATGGCCCTGGGTGCCGCAGACGTCGATATGTCCGGTCAGCGACCCACGGCGGCCGATCTTCATCATCTCGCCGAAGTCGCGCGGATTGGTCGGTTCGCCGAGCACGCAGGCGGTGAACACCTCGCCGCGCGCCTTTGCCCAGTCGAGCAGCTTGACCGTGCCGTTGACCGCAGGGCCTTCTTCATCTCCGGTGATCAGGAAGGCGATGGAACCGGTTGGCGGCGGCCCGTGCCGGTCGAGATACCTGAGCACGGCCGCCACGCTCGCCGCCACTCCGGCTTTCATGTCGCAGGCGCCGCGCCCGTAGAGGACGCCGTTGGAAATGTCGCCGGCGAACGGTGGGTGGGTCCACAGCGCAGCGTCGCCGGGCGGCACCACATCCGTATGGCCGGCGAACACCAGCGCCGGCGTCCCGGTGCCGATACGGGCGTAAAGGCTTTCAACATCCGGTGTGCCGGCATCGCTGAACACTGGCCGGTGCACGGCAAAGCCGGCGCCGGCGAGCAGGTCTGCGAGCAGTGACAGCGCCCCGCCCTCGGCCGGCGTCACCGAGGCGCAGCGCACCAGCGCCTGGGTCAGCGCGACGGGGTCGACCACGACCGGCTCAATCCCTGAGCAGCTCGTTGATCCCGGTCTTGGAGCGGGTCTGCGCATCCACCGTCTTGACGATCACCGCGCAATAGGTGGATGGGCCGGGCGAGCCGTCCGGCAGCGGCTTGCCCGGCAGGTTGCCGGAAACGACCACCGAATAGGGCGGCACATAGCCGACATGCACCGCGCCGGTGGCGCGGTCGATGATCTTGGTCGAGGCCGAGATGAACACGCCCATGGCGATCACCGAACCCTCGCCGACGATCACCCCTTCGACCACCTCGGATCGTGCGCCGACAAAGCAGTTGTCCTCGATGATGGTGGGGCTGGCCTGCAGCGGTTCGAGCACGCCGCCGATGCCGACGCCGCCCGACAGATGCACGTTCTTGCCGATCTGCGCGCAGGAGCCGACGGTGGCCCAGGTATCGACCATCGTTCCCTCGTCCACATAGGCGCCGAGGTTGACGAAGGACGGCATCAGGATGACGTTCTTGGCGATGAAGGCCGAGCGGCGCACGACAGCGCCCGGAACCGCCCGGAACCCGGCGGCCTGGAAGTCCGGCTTGCCCCAGCCCTGTGTCTTGAGCGCCACCTTGTCCCAGCCGTAATGGGTGCCGCCGTGGTCGTGCGCGCCAAACGGCACGATGTCCATGTCGTTGAGCCGGAAGCCGAGCAGCACGGCCTTCTTGAGCCACTGGTTGACTTTCCAGCTGCCGAGGCCGGTCTTGCCCGCCAGCTTCTCGGCGACGCGGATCTTGCCCGCATCGAGCGCCGACAGCGCCTCCTCGATGCAATCGCGCATCTCGCCCCGCGTCGCGGGCGTGATGTCGTTGCGATTGTCCCAGGCCTTCTCGATGGCGGCTTCGAGCTGAGCGGTGTTCATGGCGGTATCCGGCGTTGATAGGGCTGAAACGAGCCGCTGTTTTCGTCAGGGAGCGGAGCGGAAGTCAAGGCCTATGCGCTGGTGCCTCCCTCCGGGTCAATATCCAGCGCCGGAAAGCCACCAGCGCCCAGATGCCCTCGACGACCCCGAACGGCCAGGCGCCCTGCGCAAATCCGTAGATCGACGCCAGCACGCAGGCCCCGGCAAAGGCCAGCACGAACCAGGGACTGCGGTGTTCCAGTACATAACACAGCAGCATCGCCGAGACGGCGAAAAGACCGAAAAGGGTCAGCCCGTCCACGGCGTCAGCCGAGCGCGCCGCTCAGGAAACCGGCGAGATCGTCGGTCACATGATCGACATAGGCCGGCGCCCGTTGGGTGACTTCCCAAGCCTCGCGATGATCGGCGGCTCCCTGTCGTGGCACCACCAGCACCGTGGTCATGCCGAGTGCCTTGCAGGGTTCGAGGTTCTTGGCGATGTCCTCGAACATGATCGCGCGGGCCGGATCGACCTCATGGTCGAGCAGGAACTTGGCGTAGGTGACAGGGTCCGGTTTGGGCCGGAAATCGCCGGAGACGATGTCGAACACGTCGTCGAACAGATGGGCGATGCCCAGCGCCAGCATGGTCTTTTCCGCATGCCCGCGCGAGCCGTTGGTGAAAACCAGACGCCGGCCGGGCAGCCGGTCGATAGCCTCTGCCAGCGGCGCATCGATCATCAGCGTGGTGCGGTCGATGTCATGCACGAAATCGAGAAAGCGTTTGGGCTCGATGGCCTCGGAATGTTCGGCCATCAGCCCGTTCAGCGTGGTGCCGTAGCGCTGGTAATAGTGCTTCTGAAGGGCGCGCGCCGACAACCCGTCGAGACCGAGCAGATCGGCCAGAAACACGGTGATGCGATGGTCGATCTTCGGCCACAGATCGGCGTGCGGCGGATAGAGGGTATTGTCGAGATCGAACACCCAGGTCTCGATGCCGCCAAGATCGGGAAGGCGCGGGCTCATCAGGCCGAGCCTTTGCGCGGCGGAGAGGGGGGCACCGGCGAGGGCGCCGGGGACAAGGCAGATCGGTTCTTCCAGCATGCATCAAGCATAGCGGCAAAGTGTTGCACAAATGTGGAACCGGTCGTCAGAACCCGACCCCTTCCAGCGCCCAGGCGCGGACGAGCTGGGAAGCGAGCGAGAACTTGAACGGCACCCAGAGGTTCTCGGGATGCCGCCGCTCCAGCATGGCCTTCACCTCATCGCGGGAAAACCAGCGCACATCCTCAAGCTCGGTCTCGTCGCGTGTGATCGCGGCGCTGGTCGCTTCGGCGATGCAGCCGATCATCAGCGATTCCGGGAACGGCCAGGGTTGTGAGGAGAGATAGCGTACGCGGCCGGTGTGGATACCGGCCTCCTCCTGGACTTCGCGCCGCACCGCCGCCTCGATCGTCTCGCCCGGTTCGCAGAACCCGGCCAGGCAGGAATACATGCCGGGCAGAAAACGCGGTTGCCGGCCCATCAGGCAGCGCTCGCCCTCGACCGCCAGCATGATGACCACCGGATCGGTGCGCGGAAAATGCTGGGCGCCGCAGGCCGTGCAATCGCGGCGCCAGCCGCCCTGCACCGCATGCGAGGGCGCCCCGCAGCGTGCACAGAACCGGTGCGTGGCGTGCCAGAACAGCAGCGCCTTGGCGGTGGCGAGCCCGCCGAGGTCGCCCGGCGACAGCAGGCTTTCCACCGCGCATTGCCGAAGCCCGATCAGCGCAAGGCCCGGCACGCCGGCGAGCGCCTCGCCCGCCGTCTCGTCATAGAGCACGGCAAAGCGCGGCGCTTCGCCGTCGAGCCCGAGAAAAACCGTCTCGCGCTGCTGCCCGGCCAGCGGCAGCTCGCGCTCTGAAAACAGGCAATCGAGCGGCGGGCCGGCCTTCAGCACCACATTTTCGCCGACCACGGCCGAAAAGCGCGTGCCGCTGTCGGCCCTCGCAGCGGCGAGGAAGGACTCGTCGGCGCGCAGATGCCCCGCCCGGTCGAGCCGGCCATGCGCGAAGCCGAGATCGGCGGGCGGCGTCCATTCGTTGAGGAACAGGAACCGGCTCACGGGGCGATCGCCTTCAGTCCGTGCGGAGTCAGCAAGGCGCGCAGCCGGTCGATGACGATGCCGGCGACATGCGCCGGATAGGGCACCGCCGGGCTATGGCCCCACACCGGTCCCGGCCAGGCAGGGTCGGAGGCAAACCGCGCCATCACATGCACATGCAGCTGGCGCACCTTGTTGCCGAGCGCGCCGATGTTGAGCTTGTCGGGCTCGGCGGCGGTCTTGAGCACCTCCGAGGCGAGGACGATCTCATCAAGAAGCCGCGTCCGATCCTGAGGATCAAGATCGATGATCTCCGCCATGCCAGCCCTGCGCGGCACCAGCACCAGCCACGGATAGCGCGAATCGTTGAGCAGCAGCACCCGGCACAGCGGCAGATCGCCGAGGATCAGGCAATCGCCGGCCAGCGTCGGGTCAAGCGAGAAATCGGTCATGGCAGTCCTTCCTGACGGGTTATTCCTAGGGTCAGGCCCCAATAAATCCATTGATTTGATGGGAGCTCTGGCGTGAAAACAACCAGGAGCGCCTCGATGCGCGGACGTCCGTCCGGTCGAGAGGCGGTTGCCCGCCAAAGCCCCACCGAAGGCGCGGCGAATTTGGGTCCTCTTCTTCCGCCCTTTCCTTGAAAACCGGACGGTTTCCAGCGGAAAGGCCGAAAGAACCTGATCTCCAAATTCACTCCGCGTCAAATCCATGGATTTATTGGGTCCTGACCCTAAGCCAAAAAGGCGGGGTCACGCCATGCTTGTTTTTGTTTCCCGATTGCCCGATATAGGGGCCGGGAGGTTGGCGGTGGACGTACCACTCGCCAACCGGGTCAGGTCCGGAAGGAAGCAGCCCTAACGAGTACGGGCGGGTCGTTGTCCAGCCTCCCAACATCTTCCTTTGTCGCCGGCATTCGGCTTTTCGGAAACGCGGGATGGCCCTGATCACCGAGACCGGCGGCGCGGACACGACGGCATCGGCCTATCGCGTGCTGGCGCGCAAGTATCGTCCGCGCGATTTTTCCGATCTCATCGGCCAGGAACCGATGGTGCGCACCCTGCGCAACGCGTTCTCGGCGGGGCGCATCCATCAGGCCTATATCTTCACCGGGGTGCGCGGCGTCGGCAAGACGACGACGGCCCGCATCATCGCCCGCGGTCTCAACTACGATACCGAGGAGGGCGGCGGCGCCCCGACCGTCGATCTGCCGGGGCTCGGCCGCCACTGCCAGGCGATTCTCGAAAGCCGGCATGTCGACGTCATCGAGATGGACGCCGCCTCGCACACCGGCATCAACGACATTCGCGAGATCATCGATCAGGTGCAATACCGGCCGGCCTATGCCCGCTACAAGGTGTTCATCATCGATGAGGTGCACATGCTCTCCACCGCCGCCTTCAACGGTCTGTTGAAGACGCTGGAGGAGCCGCCCCCGCATGTGAAGTTCCTGTTCGCCACCACCGAGATCCGCAAAGTGCCGGTCACGGTGCTGTCGCGCTGCCAGCGCTTCGATCTCAGGCGCATCGTGGCGCGCGAAATGATCGAGTATCTCGGCAAGATCGCCGGCAAGGAAGGCATTGTCATCGAGGATGAGGCGCTGACACTCATCGCCCGTGCGTCGGAGGGCTCGATGCGCGATGCGCTGTCGCTGCTCGATCAGGCCATCGCCCATGCCTCGGGCACCATCAGCGCCGAACCCCTGCGCCACATGCTCGGCCTGGCCGACCGGACCCGGGTCATCGATCTGTTCGAGTCTTTGATGAAGGGCGACATCGCCGCCGCGCTGGGGGAGCTCAAGAACCAGTATGATGCCGGCGCCGATCCGGCCGGCATCATCGCCGATCTTGCCGATTACGTGCATGCCGTCACCCGCCTGAAGATCGTGCCCGGCGATGCCAATGATCTGACCCTGAGCGAGAGCGAGCGCACGCGCGGGGAGGCTTTCGCCGGCGCCCTGTCGCAGCGGGTGCTCACCCGGGCCTGGCAGATCCTGCTCAAGGGTCTGGCAGAGGTGCAGACGGCGCCGCGCCCGCTCGCCGCTGCCGAGATGCTGCTGGTGCGCCTAGCCTATGCCGCCGATCTGCCGACGCCGGACGAGGCCCTGCGCCGGCTCAGGGATCTGGAAGCCTCCGCCGGCGCACCCGCGCCGCCGCGCGCCGGTGTGGCCGAGCGCGCCTCACCGGCAGCGCCCGCGACCTCTGCCGGACCGCGCCTGCAGCTTGCCGCCACCGCCAGCCAGCCTCGCCCGGCGCCAGCACCGGCGGCGCCATCCGCCGCGCCGGCGATGCGAATCCGCCGCTTCGAGGACATTCCGGCGATTGCTGCCGAGAGGCGCGACATCGCACTGAAAATCGCGGTTGAGCGCGACCTCAGGCTGGTATCGTTCCAGGAAGGGCGGATCGAGGTCAATGTCGTGGGCAAGGCCGGCGATGTCGTTCCGCGCCTGGCGAAGGCCCTGCAGGACTGGACCGGCAGCCGCTGGGTGGTCGCCATCAGCCACGAGGAGGGAGCGCCCACCCTGCACGAGCAGGAGCGCGAGCGTCAGGCCAGCGACATGCGCGGTGTACGCGGCCATCCCGGCGTGCGCGCCATTCTCGAAACCTTTCCGGGCGCCGAGATCGTCGCGGTGCGGCTCAACCGTGCCGAAACAGGGGACGGCGAGGAGGGCGCCGGCGAGGCGGCGCTGCCCGCCTTGCCCGGCCTTGACGATCCCGACGACGAGCTTTGATTTCAACCACCACGATGGATCAGGAAGACGGCCATGATGGGCATGATGAAACAGGTGCAGGCCATGCAGGCGAAATTCGCCGAGATGCAGGCCGAACTTGAGCGGCTGGATGCGGAAGGCAGCGCCGGCGGCGGGCTGGTCAAGGTGGTGGTCAGCGCCAAGGGCGCCCTCAAGTCGGTGCGTATCGATCCGTCCCTGATGAAGGAGGACGGGGCCGAGATTCTGGAAGACCTGATCGTCGCGGCCTGTGCGGATGCGCGCGGCAAGGCCGAAGCGATCATGCAGGACAAGATGAAGGCGCTCACCGGCGGCCTGCCGCTGCCGCCTGGCCTCAAGCTGTTCTAGGCTGCGCTGTGGCCGCCATCGCCGGACCGGAGATCGAGCGTCTGATCCAGCTTCTGGCGCGGGTGCCAGGGCTCGGGCCGCGCTCGGCCCGGCGCGCGGCTCTGCATCTGATCCGCCGCAGGGACGAGTTGCTCGCGCCGCTGGCGGGGGCCATGCAGGTCGCTTCCGAGCGCATCGTCACCTGTTCGGTCTGCGGCAACATCGATACCGCCGATCCCTGCACGCTGTGCCGCGATCTGCGGCGCGACGACAGCATCCTGGTCGTGGTCGAGGGGGTAGCCGATCTCTGGGCGCTGGAGCGGGCCCGGGTGCTCAATGCGCGCTATCACGTGCTCGGCGGGGTCCTGTCGCCGCTCGACGGCATCACGCCGAAGGATCTGGCCATCGCCGGCCTGATCGACCGGGTGGCGGCGGGCGCGGTGAAAGAGGTGATCATCGCCCTCAATGCCACCGTCGACGGCCAGACCACGGCCCACTATCTCACCGACATGCTGGCGCCGACCGGGGTGAAGGTCACCCGCCTGGCGCATGGCGTGCCGGTGGGCGGCGAACTCGACTATCTCGATGAAGGCACCCTGGCCGCCGCCCTGCGCAGCCGCACGGCACTCTAGGAATGCTCAGGCGCTGCCCTTCTGCCGGAACGGATTGGCCCGATAGACGCCGAGGATTTTCAGCTCCTTCGAAAAGAAGCGCAGTTCTTCCAGCGCGTTGCGCAACGGCGTATCGTCCGGATGTCCCTCGACATCCGCGTAAAACTCGGTTGCGGTGAAGGCGCCGCCCACCATGTAGCTTTCAAGCTTGGTCATGTTGACGCCATTGGTGGCAAACCCGCCTAGCGCCTTGTAGAGCGCTGCCGGCAGGTTGCGCACGCGGAACACGAAGCTGGTCAGCACCGGCCCTTCGTCGGCCGGTGGGGTGATCTGGCTTTTCGACAGCACGACAAAGCGCGTGGTGTTGTTCTTCTCGTCCTCGACATCCTCCATCAGGATGTCGAGGCCGTAGATTTTTGCAGCCAGCCTAGGGGCCAGTGCCGCCCGCGTCGGATCGGCCCATTCGGCCACCTCGCGCGCCGCCCCGGCGGTATCGCCCGCCACATGCGCACGCGCGCCCAGCTTGCGGATCACCTTGCGGCACTGTCCCAGCGCGTGAACGTGGCTGTAGATATCCTTGATCGCCTCGGTGCGGGCGCCCTTCGGGGCCATCAGCTGAAAGCGGATCGGCAGGAAATGTTCGCCGATGATATGCAGCCCCGATTTCGGCAACAGGTGATGCACATCCGCGACCCGGCCGGCAATCGAGTTCTCGATCGGGATCATGCCGAGACTGGCCCGGCCTGTTTTGACCGCCTGCAACGCGTCCTCGAAGGTCGGGCAGGGCAGCACGTCGTGGTCGGGATAGGCCTCGTTGGCGATGATGTGCGAATTGGCGCCGCTCTCGCCCTGGAAGGCGATGGTATGGGTCGCATTGGCGGAATGGGGCACGGGGTCGGTCCTTGGCTGTCAGGCGGGCGTGAGCATCGCGCGGGCGCGGTCGAGATCCTCGGGCGTGTCGACCCCGAGCGGCACGGTATCGACCACGGAAAAATCGATGCGCATGCCGTTTTCGAGCGCGCGCAGCTGTTCGAGCTTTTCGCGCATTTCAAGCGCAGCCGGCGGAAGCGCGACAAAGCGGGCAAGCGCCGCCCGGCGATAGGCGTAAAGCCCGATGTGATGATAGAGCGGCCCCGGCCCGGTGGGGGCGGTGGCGCGGGTAAAATACAGCGCGCGGAAACGATCCCCGGCCAGCGGCGTGCCGATCGCCTTGACCACGGAGGGGTTGCTGCGTTCCTCCTCGCGCCGGATTTCAGCGACGATGGTGGCGATGTCCGCGGCCGGCTCGTCGAGCAGGGCCAGCGCGGCGCGGATCGGTGCGGGTTCGATGGTCGGCAGGTCTCCCTGCACGTTGAGGACCACGTCGTGCCGGCCGTCGGGATCGAACAGCGTGACCGCCTCGTGGATACGGTCTGAACCGGAGGGATGGTCGGCCCGCGTCATCACCGCGACGCCCCCGGCCGCGCGCACAACGCCGGCGATCGCCTCCGAATCGGTCGCCACCACCACCGGTCCGGCATCGGCCTCCATCGCGCGGCGCCAGACATGCACAATCATCGGCACGCCGTGAATGTCGGCCAGCGGCTTGTCGGGCAGCCGCGTGGCGGCAAGCCGTGCCGGAATGAGAACCACCGGATTGGACATGATCGGCTCAGCCTCCTTGCAGCCCGCCGATGGTGGGGCCTTGATTGAACGCCAAAAAGTAGCAATAGGGAAAGCGCTTATACGGGTTGCGCGAACCCGTGCAAAGCGGCTAATCAGGAGCGGCGCCGCAGCGGGTGCGGCATCGATATTGTCTTGCGCGCCTGAAATCGGACGGGCGCGCATCAACGGGCAGCGGCAACAAGGGATTGCCGCAACACCCGGCGGAGGTTTGGGCATGAGCATGGCGGGTGAGATCAACAAATTTGCCGGCGCGATTCTGGGCGCGGCGACTCTGGCGATGGGGCTGAGCCTGTTCTCGGGCGTGCTCGTCAATCCCAAGAAGCCGGAAAAGGCGGGCTATGACCTGCCGAGCGGGGAGGCTGCCAAGCCGGCCGCCGGCGGTGGCGCTGCGGCCGCTGCCGAGGAGCCGATCGCCAAGCGTCTGGCCAGCGCCGATGCCAAGCGCGGCGAGGGTCTCGTCAAGCAGTGCAACGCCTGCCATACCTTCGATAAGGGCGGTGCGGTCAAGACCGGGCCGAACCTGTTCGGCATCGTCGACCGCAAGGCGGGCAGCGTGGCGGGTTTCAACTATTCGGATGCGCTCAAGGGCCTCGGCAAGGGGTGGGACTATGAGCAGCTCGACAAGTTCCTTACCAACCCGAAGACGGCGGCGCCCGGCAACAAGATGTCCTTCGCTGGCATCGCCAAGCCCGATCAGCGGGCGGACCTGATCGCCTATCTCAACAGCCTCGCCGACAGCCCCAAGCCGCTGCCGAAGTAAGGCAGGCCGACAGAGGCGATCTTCTGCGAAGGCCGGGGCGACCCGGCCTTTTTGCTGGGCGCTTTTCCCGTTGGATCGGCGCGGCGATCCCGCCATAATTGCGCTTTCATGATTTGCCCCGATGGCGTTGACGGGCAGGAACAGGGCGGGAGCCGAGCGATGCGCAAAAATCATGGAATGAGCCGCCGTGCGGTGCTGGCGGGTGCCGGCGCGCTCGGGGTTGCAACGCTATTGCCGCGCACTGCTGGCGGCCAGCAGCCCGCCGCCTTCGGCCCGGAACGGCATGGCATGAGCATCTTCGGCGATCTCAAATATGCCGAGGGTTTTGCCCATTTCGACTATGTCGAGCCGAAAGCGCCCAAGGGGGGCGAGATGGCGCTGCAGGTCTCGTCGATCGGCGGCAACCAGAACTTCCTCACCTTCGACACGCTCAACATGTTTTCGCCCAAGGGGTCGGGCGCGGCGGGGCTTGGCCTGCTGTTCGACAGCCTGATGGTGTCCTCGGGCGACGAGCCCGACGCCATGTACGGGCTGGTGGCCCGCACCGTTCAGGCCAGCGCCGATGGTCTGGCCTACCGGTTCCGCTTGCGGCCGGAGGCGCGTTTCCATGACGGCTCGCCGCTGACGGCGGAAGATGCGGCGTTTTCCTTCAATCTGCTCAAGGCCAAGGGCTATCCGGGCTTCCGCATCATCCTCAAGGACATGGCTGGGGCCGAGGCGCTGGCGCCCGATCTTCTCGAAGTGCGCTTTGCGCCCGGCCGCAGCCGCGAACTGCCGCTGATTGTCGCCGGTCTGCCGATCCTGTCCAAGGCCTACTACACGACCAATGATTTCGAGGCCGGCACATTGGAGCCCCCGCTTGGCTCCGGCGGCTACCGGGTGCTCAAGGTCGATCCCGGCCGCTCCATCAGCTTCCAGCGCGATCCGGCCTACTGGGCGAAGGACCTCAACGTGGCGGTCGGCACCGGTAACTTCGACCGCGTGCGCTATGAGTATTTCCGCGACCGCGAGGCGGCATTTCAGGGGTTTACCGGCGGCGCCTATACATTCCGGCAGGAGTTCACCTCGCTGATCTGGGCGACGCGCTATGATTTCCCCGCCTTTCGCGATGGCCGCGTCAAGCGCGAGGAAATCCCCGACGAGACGCCCTCGGGCACGCAGGGCTGGTTCCTCAACACCCGGCGGCCGCAATTCAAGGACAAGCGCATCCGCGAGGCGGTGGGCCTCGCCTTCGATTTCGAATGGGCCAACAAGAACCTGATGTACGATGCCTACCGGCGCACGGCATCGTATTTCGAGAACTCGACCCTGAAGGCGACGGGTAAGCCTGCCCCGGAAGAACTCGCCCTGCTCGAACCCTTCCGCGACAGGCTGCCGGCGGAGGTGTTCGGCGAGCCCTATGTGCCGCCTGTGACCGACGGCTCGGGTCAGGATCGCGCCGTGCTGCGCCGGGCGCAGCAGCTTCTCGTCGAAGCCGGCTGCAAGCGCGACGCCAAGGGCGGCCTTGCCCTGCCCGATGGCCAGCCCTTCTCAATCGAATTCGTCGAGGACGAGCCGACCCTGAACCGGCACCTGCAGGGCTATGTGAACAACCTCAAGCTGCTCGGCATCGAGGCGACGATCCGCGTTGTCGATGCGACGCAGTTCCAGCGCCGGGTCGAGGATTTCGATTTCGATCTGGTCTCGCGCCGTTTCACCATGTCCGAAACGCCGGGGGAATCGCTGAAGTCCTTCTTCCATTCGGAAACCGCCGGCCAGCGCGCCTCGCGCAACATGTCGGGCATTGCCGATCCGGTGGTCGATGCACTGATTGCCCGGGTGATCGAGGCGCAGGATCGCCAGGCGCTCGGCCATGCGGTGCGCGCGCTCGACCGGGTGCTGCGCGCCGGGCGCTACTGGGTGCCGGCCTGGTATGCGGGGCGTCATCGGATTGCTTATTGGGATGTGTTCGACCGGCCGAAGGCGAGCCCGCGCTACGGCTTCAATCCGCTTGGCCTGTGGTGGTTCGACGCCGATAAGGCCAGGAAGATCGGGCTTTGAGCAGGGACCGTGAGGAGCCGGCCGCAGCCGTCGCGATCGAGGCCGGTTACCGTCCCGGCCTTCTCGGCGCCTGCATTGGCCTGCATGGGCACAGCTACGCCGCGCTGAGCGGCTTCGGCCTCAGCTTCGAAGCACGCATCGCCGCCGCTCTTGCAGAGTTCGCCGGCCGGCTCGACCGGCCGGTCAACGCGATCTGGTCGGCATGGAACGGCGACAGGCTCGTCGGCACGATCGCCATCGACGGTGAGGATCTCGGGGCCGGCAAGGCGCATCTGCGCTGGTTCGTGGTCGCCGACGGCGTGCGCGGCGCAGGGCTCGGCCGCCGGCTGATCGGCGCCGCTCTCGCCCATTGCGACCGGCTCGGTTTTGCCGAGGTGCATCTGTGGACCTATGCCGGGCTCGACGCCGCCCACCATCTCTATCTGGCGCACGGCTTTGAACTGGTGGCGGAAAAGCCCGGCGCGCAATGGGGAGTGGCGCTGCGTGAACAGCAGTTTGTCCGGCATCATTCCTTGCAAGATTCCGTTAACCGCATTTCTTAACCAATTCGGCTATAAACCGAATCATGCTCGCCTATATCGCCCGCCGCATCCTTTTGATGATCCCGACGCTGCTCGGCATCCTGCTGGTGGCGTTCGTGATTGTGCAGTTCGCCCCGGGCGGCCCGGTGGAGCGCGTGCTGGCGCAGTTGCAGGGGGCGGATACGTCGGGTTCCTCGCGCGTCGGCGGTGGCAGCGGCGATCTCGGCGGCCAGGCGGCGCTGCAAAGCGCCCAGTCGGGGTCCAGCTATCGCGGAGCGCAGGGGCTTGATCCTGCCTTCATCAAGGAGCTGGAAAAGCAGTTCGGCTTCGACAAGCCGGCCCACGAGCGCTTTTTCAAGATGCTGTGGGACTATTTGCGGTTTGATTTCGGCAAGAGCTATTTCCGCGATGCGACGGTGCTGGAGCTGATCAAGGAGAAGCTGCCGGTCTCGATGTCGCTCGGCTTGTGGATGCTGCTCATCTCCTACGGCATCTCGATCCCGCTCGGCATCCGCAAGGCGGTGAAGGACGGTAGCCGCTTCGATGTCTGGACCAGTGCGCTGATCGTCATCGGCTATGCCATGCCGGGGTTTCTGGTGGCGGTATTCCTGATCGTGCTGTTCGCCGGCGGCTCGTTCTTCAACCTGTTTCCGCTGCGCGGCCTTACCTCGGAGAACTGGGAGAACCTGTCGCTGGCCGGCAAGATCGTCGACTATCTTTGGCACATCACGCTGCCGATCATCGCGATGTCGCTCAGCGCCTTTGCGACGCTGACCTTCCTGACCAAGAACTCCTTCCTCGACGAAATCCGCAAGCAGTACGTGCTCACCGCCCGCATGAAGGGGCTGACCGAAAATTCCGTGCTCTACGGACATGTGTTCCGCAACGCGATGCTGATCGTCATCGCAGGCTTTCCCAGCGCCTTCATCCACGCCTTCTTTTCCGGTTCGATCCTGATCGAGACGATCTTCTCGCTCGATGGGCTCGGCCTCCTGTCGTTCGAATCGATCCTCAACCGCGATTATCCGGTGGTTTTTGCCAACCTGTTCATCTTCGCGCTCGTCGGTCTGGTCATCAACCTGATCACCGACCTGACCTACACCCTCGTCGATCCGCGCATCGACTTCGAGGCGCGGGAGGTCTGAGATGAGCGCCTCGATCCTGTCCGCGGACGATCGCGCCCCCGCCACCGCCGCGGCGCCCCGCTCACGCTGGGCGCTGTCGCCGATCAACCGGCGCCGGCTCGACAATTTCAAGCGCAACCGGCGCGGGTTTTGGGCGCTCTGGCTGTTCCTCGGCCTGTTCGTGTCCTCGCTGTTTGCCGAGTTCATCGCCAACGACCGGCCGATCATCGCATCCTACAGGGGCGAACTGCTGTTCCCGGTGTTTGTCGATTACCCCGAGGAGAAGTTCGGCGGGTTCCTGGCGCGCACCGACTATCGCGATCCGGTGATCGCCAACGAGATCCGGCGGGAAGGCTGGATGATCTTCCCGCCGATCCGCTTTGCCTACGATACCGTCAACCGCGACCTGCCGGCGCCGGCGCCTTCGCCGCCGACCTGGTGGCTCTCGGATGCGCAATGCCAGCCAGCGGCGGCCAAGACTGGCGGGTCCCGCTGCCGCGACCTTGAGTGGAACTGGCTGGGCACCGACGACCGCGGCCGCGATGTGGTGGCAAGGCTGATCTACGGCTTCCGCATTTCGGTCCTGTTCGGCCTGATCCTGGCGCTGGTCGCCTCACTGGTCGGCATCGCGGCCGGGGCGGTGCAGGGCTATTTCGGCGGCTGGATTGACCTCGTGCTGCAACGGTTCATCGAGATCTGGACCTCGATCCCGCGGCTGTATCTGCTCATCACCATTTCCTCGGTGGTGGCGCCGGGGTTCTTCGTGCTGCTCGGCATCCTGCTGCTGTTCGAATGGACGGCGCTCGTCGGCGTGGTGCGGGCCGAGTTTCTGCGCGCCCGCAATTTCGAATATGTCAATGCGGCACGCGCTCTTGGGCTGTCGGATGCCACCATCATGGTCAAGCATGTGCTGCCCAACGCCATGGTCGCGACGCTGACCTTGCTGCCCTTCGTGCTCAACGGCTCGATCACCACGCTGACCAGCCTCGATTTTCTCGGTTTTGGGCTGCCGCCCGGCTCGCCCTCGCTGGGTGAACTGCTGCAGCAGGGCAAATCCAACCTGCAGGCGCCGTGGCTGGGCATCTCCGGGTTCTTCGTCATCGCGCTGATGCTGTCGCTGCTTAATTTCATCGGCGAGGCGGTGCGCGACGCCTTCGATCCCAGAAAGACTTTCGCATGAGCCTTTCGCCGCTGCTCAGTGTCCGCGACCTTTCCGTCGGCTTTCGCCAGGGCGGGCGCGAGAGCATCGCGGTTGATCGGATCAGCTTCGACATCGGGCGCGGAGAGACGCTGGCGCTGGTCGGTGAATCGGGCTCGGGCAAGTCGGTTTCGGCGCTCTCCGTGGTGCGCCTGCTCAATTATCCCGCCGCCTTTCATGGCTCCGGCGAGATAGTCCTGAATGGCGAGGATATGCTGAAAGCGGATGAGGCGCGGCTGCGCGCGCTCCGCGGCAATGCCGTCTCCATGATTTTCCAGGAGCCGATGACCTCGCTCAATCCGCTGCATACGGTGGAGCGGCAGATCGGCGAGATCCTGTCGGTGCATCGCGGCCTTTCGGGCGAGGCGGCGAGGGCACGCACGCTCGAACTGCTGACCCGCGTCGGCATTCCGCAGCCTGAGACCAGGCTCGCCTCGTTTCCGCACCAGCTCTCCGGCGGCCAGCGCCAGCGCGTGATGATCGCCATGGCGCTTGCGAACGAGCCCGACCTTCTGATCGCCGACGAGCCGACCACCGCGCTCGATGTGACGGTGCAGGCGCAGATCCTTGATCTGATGCAGAAGTTGCAGCGCGAGACCGGCATGGCGATGCTGTTTATCACCCATGATCTCGGCATTGTCCGCCGCATCGCCCACCGCGTTGCGGTGATGCGCAAGGGCAGCATCGTCGAGACCGGCAAGGTGTCGGACGTTTTTGCCAACCCGCAGCACGCCTACACCAAAGCCCTGATGGCGGCCGAGCCGAAGGGGCTGCCGCCGCCGGAAAACACCGAAAAGCCGGTTATTCTGGCGGCCGAAAACCTCAAGATCTGGTTCCCGATCCGCAAGGGCCTGCTGCGCCGCACGGTGGGCCACATCAAGGCGGTCGACGGGATCTCCTTCGCGGTGCGCGCCGGTCAGACGCTGGGCATTGTCGGCGAATCCGGCTCGGGCAAGACGACGCTCGGCCTCGCCGCCCTGCGCATGATCCGCTCCGAGGGGCCGATCCTGTTCATGGGCAATCGCATCGACGGGCACGGCTATGCCGCCATGCGCCCGTTGCGCAAGGACATCCAGATCGTCTTTCAGGATCCCTACGGCTCACTGTCGCCGCGTCTTTCGGTGGCCGAAATCGTCGAGGAGGGGCTGATCATCCAGCGCCCCGACCTGACCTGGCAGGCGCGCCGCGACACCGTGGCGGCCGCGCTTCAGGAAGTGGGCCTCGATCCGGCGGCGATGGATCGCTATCCGCATGAGTTCTCGGGCGGCCAGCGCCAGCGCATCGCCATCGCCCGCGCCATGGCGCTGTCGCCAAAGGTCGTGGTGCTGGATGAGCCGACCTCGGCACTCGACATGTCGGTGCAGGCGCAGATCGTCGCGCTGCTCAGGAAGCTGCAGGCCGAGCGCGATCTTGCCTATCTGTTCATCAGCCATGATCTGAAGGTGGTGCGCGCGCTCGCCAACCGGCTGATCGTGATGCGCCACGGCCGCATCGTCGAGGAAGGGCCTGCGGCTGAGGTTTTTGCGCGGCCGCAGGCAGCCTATACCCGCGAATTGCTGGCGGCAGCCTTTGATCACCGCCCCGCTGTCAACGGTTGATTCACCCTTCATCGCATCGGTGCCTGGCCGGAAACCCTCTCGAAAGGCTGATGCGCGATCATGGCCTTGCGCGGGGTAGGGTCGATGCTCAAGTTGGTGGCGATGTTTGCGGTGGCAGGGGCGGGGATGCTGGCGTTCGGCCAGGGTCTGACGTCCTACTACGGAACGCAGCAGACAAAGGCGGCGACGCCGGCCAAAGCCGCGCTGGCAACGGCGGCGCCGGCCGCCTCGGGGCCACAGGCGGTGTCTCTGGCCGCCGACAGTTCGGGTCACTTCTCCACCGATGTCCGCATCAATGGTCAGTTCCTGAAAGGGCTTGTTGATACCGGGGCGACCATCGTGGCGATCCCGCTCGAGGAAGCGCGCAAGATCGGCATCAACCCGCAGGCCTCCACCTTCGATGCGCCGATCCAGACCGCCAACGGCATTGTCAAGGCCGCGCGCATCAAGCTCAACGAGGTGCGTATCGGCTCCATCGTCGTGCGCGATGTTGAAGGCATGGTGGTGCCGAACGGCCTGCCGGTCACGCTGATCGGCATGAGCTTCTTCAAGCGGTTGCAGAGCTTCGAGATACGCGGCAAGACACTGGTGCTGCGCCAGTAATTCAATCCACCGGCAGTCCGAGCTGCCGGAAGGCGCCCGCCGCATCAAGGCCCAGCCCGTAATGGATCGTGGCAAAACCGAGCGCCGCCGCCGCCTCGATATTGTGGGCCGAATCATCGATGAACACGCAATCACCAGCCTTGAGATTGTAGCGATCGAGCAGCAGCCGGTAGATGGCCGGGTCTGGTTTCAGCAGCTTTTCCCGGCCGGACACGATCATCCCGTCGAAGCCTTTGAGGAAGGGGAAAAGCCCCTGCGCCTCGATGAACGTATCGGCGGCGAAATTGGTGATCGCATAGGTGGGAACGCCGTTGGCGCGCAGCCGTTCGAGACAACGCACGTTGTCGGAAATGGCCCCGCCCAGCGTTTCCTGCCAGCGCAAGCGAAAGGCTTGGATTTGCTCGGAGAAACCCGGGTGCCGCCTGATCGCTTCGGCGATGCCGTCCTCCCAGGGGCGGCCGCGATCCTGCTCGAGATTCCAGCCAGGCGGGCAGACCTCGCGCAGGAAGAAATCCGTTTGCGCAGGATCGGTGAAGATCTTCTGGTAGAGATTGCGCGGATCCCAACGCACCAAGACGTTGCCGATGTCAAAGACTGCGATGGTGGGATAGGCCATTGTCTCTCCTGCGCCCAACCAAGAACAGGGTGCCGCGATGGCGGCACCCTGTTGAAGATCTAGAGCGCTTTCCTGCCGGATTGAAGCGCAATCGCCTCCATTGGGTCGGAAATCGCTCTAGCCGGATTGTGCCGTGTTCATAGGGGGAATCTCTGCCCCTTCCTGGTGACGACAGCGCAGAGATCAGGGAATCGGGCTGCAGGCCGTTGAGGGAATGTTCTCCCGCAGGACCGTCTGGCTGACGCGCGGGCGCATCGGCATGTTTTCGGTCATGGTGATGCCTGTGGGCGCCAGCACCTGCCCAATGGTGGGCGTATGCTTGAGCTTGACCTCTGCATAGATCAGGTAGCTGCGCGGCACGCGCAGGGCGGCGGGAATGAAGCTGTTGGCGAGGTTGCACCGGCCATAGGGGGAATACGGGAGGACCGAGCCGGTGTTTTTCACGTCGGACCAGTCGACATAGGCATTGCCCGCCCCGTCGATCGTAATCGAGCTGATCCGCATCGCCACATCGGTGTTGGAATAGGGCGCCAGCACCGATTTGGAGGCAGAAAAGATGGTGTTCATGTCGTTGTTGGTGATGCCGCGCGACTGGCTGGTCATGTCGGCCAGAGTACGCGCCAGAATAACCGACTTGCGGGCGTGGCCGAGCCCCTGGGTCAGTTCAACCATGCCGAAGTACATCGTCAGCATCACCGGCAGGACGAGCGCGAATTCGGTGGCCGCAATGCCGCTGCGATCCTTCCGGAATGCGGCCAGCCGCCGGCGCGTGCGCCGGCTGAAGCCATCGAGAGTAGCGACCATCTGGCCGCACAGCATTTGAGCGTGTGTGAACATCGGCATCTCAGTACGGCTCGTTCTTGAATGCGGCGGTGCCAACCAGCAGGCGCTGGTTGCCGGAAAGGTTGCCCATGCCGGCGCCCAGGAGATCGGCATAGATCGGCATCTTGTAATAGACCCGGACGATGACAACCTCGCCCGATCGGCCGGGGTTGAAGCGCGGCAAGGCGGTCATGTCCAACGTGCCGCCGCTCATCGGGATCGGCAGCATTGTATCGCCGAAGGTGGCATAGGCCGTGACATCATAGGCGAGCTGGCCACAGTTGATGAACGTGCCAACGGTGGCGCAAACCTCGGTCTTGAAGGCGTTGAAACGGGCTGCAGGCGTCGGGTTCTGGTTGACGTTCTGGCCGGTGAACAGCTTGCGGCTCGCCTTTTCCACGGCCCGGTCGAGAAACTGGCCGTTGAGGAAGGCGATGCCGGATTCGGCGATCGCGAACAGTATGGCGAAGAACGGTAGTGAGATCAGCCCGAATTCGACCGCGGTGGCGCCATGCTCATCGCGGCGGAAACGCCTGATCCGCTTCAGAAAGCGGCCCCTCGTGGGCGCGGCGTGCTCCATCGTCCCTCCTTGATCCGCACGTTCAGATGCAGATCCCTCATTCGAGGAAGGACGATAGCGGCTTGAGGTTGATTGTTGCTTGCCGCAACCGCGCAACGGCGCTTCTGGCGCCCGCCTTTGCCGGTTTCAGTTAATGAACCGTTATGGTTGGATTTACTGCGCCGAACCGCGGATGGCGCCAATACGCTCCTGCGCCTGACTGTTGGCGCGCTTGAAGTGCCCGTCCTCGTCGCCGATCTGCGAAACCGCGCCACAATCGGGATTGCACGAGTAGGTTTCCTTGGCCGGGCCGCGGAACACGATCAGCCGGTCCTTCTGCGGGGACATCACCACCACGCGCGATTCGGAAATGATCGCGCCTTTCTTGTCGAGCGCGATCATGTTGGTGGTGCCGAACTGCTTGCCCGTGACCACCATCACGTTGTTGCGCTGCAAGGACACGTCGGCAATCAGCGGGTTGCCGACCACAATGGTGTCGGTGCCCTCGGGCATCTTCAGCAGCTTGGCCGTATCCATCTGCACGTCGATGACATCGTTCGCACGCGCGGGGGTGCTGACAGCAGCCAGAGCCATCACGAGCGTCAGCGGCAGCAGCCCCGGCAGTGTTCTGTTGCGCATCGCTGCTTTGCTCATTGCCCGTCTCCAAAGGTTGCGCCGCCTGCAGGCAAGCAGGATCGCCGGTCTCGACATCCTGCGCGATCATGGTGAACAAAATGCTAAGCCCCGCCTGCTTTGCCACAATCAATCTGATCGGAGCGCGCTTCGATATGCGGGCGACGGGATTTTCTATTGTGCAAGAGCCATGATGTCGCGTGTATACAAAGATATCTAAAGAACCAAGCATTGAAGGTTCTTTAACTATAGGTCATGTAACGATACTTTAATAGTAGTTAATATATTATCTTTTCGTTAACTATCTGCGGGATTTGGCGGATTTTGCGCCATTTGTTTCTCCGAATTAACTGGTCTTCAAGGGCTGGTGCCTAGGATCGCTCTCGGTTTCAGGATGTGCCGCCTTGGTAGGCGAACAGGAACCAGACATTGAACGGAGCGAGAAATGAAGAATCTTTTCCAGCGTTTTGCCGCCGATGAATCGGGCGCCACCGCCATCGAATACGGCCTCATCGCCTCGCTGATCGCTGTCGCGATCATCGCCGCGCTGACCACCATGGGCGGCAAGCTCAAGACCACGTTCGGCTCGGTTTCGGCCCAGCTGAAGTAAGACGGTTTCGTCCGGCCAGCCCGGACCATCACGGAAAAGCCCGCGCGAAGCTTCGCGCGGGCTTTTTCATTTGACTGGAGTCACGGCGTTAACGACCTCGTGACGGATGATACCTAGACTGGCGGCTCTGCTGACCTCACGCGGGGAGTTGATGCGAATGTCGTTGGTTGATGGCGCGATGCTGGTGTTCTTCTCGGCGCTGATGTCGTTTGCCGCCAGCAGTGATCTTGTATCGATGACGATTCCCAATCGCCTGTCGGTCCTGCTGGTCAGCGGCTTTCTGGTTTTTGCCTTTGCCATCGGCCTGCCGATGGAAACGGTGCTCTGGCATCTGGGCGCGGGGCTGGTTGTGCTCATCATCTCCTTTGCCATGTTCGCCTTCGGCTGGATCGGTGGCGGCGATGCCAAACTGGCGGCGGCGACGGCGGTGTGGTGCGGCTTTGCGACATTGTTCGAATACTCGCTCATCGCTTCGGTGCTCGGCGGCCTGTTGACGATGGCGTTGCTGTCGGCGCGCGAGCATCATCTTCCCCTGTTCGCCCAGCGCTTCGGCTGGATCGTGCATTTGCACAAGCAGACCACGGGTATTCCCTACGGTATCGCCCTTGCTGCGGCCGGGTTGATCATTTTCCCCGAGACGGCGATTTGGAAGGCGGCCTTCGCGGCCGTTTGAGCGGAACGCCCGCGTTCCGCCGCGCGCCGGAATTGCGCGTGCTGACAACGAGTTACCTCAAACACAGCGCCTGACGCTCGGGAATCCCCGGCTGCGACCGGAGATTGATGGGCATCGTGCGCGCATCATTATTGTTCCGATGTTTCAGTTCAGATCGCTGTTGCGGGCCTCTTGCTAGGAAATGTTAACCATACTTTGAGGATTGCCTGCTCAAATCATGCCGTCGCCCAAGTCCGGTGACGCTCCTTCGTGGGTTTGAGTCATGAGAACATCCAATTTGATTGTCGCCGGCATCTCGGTGCTCGCTGGAATGGGCGCCTGGCTGCTGTCCGGACCGGCGCCGCAGCCAGTGGATCCGGCTCCCGGCCCAGTCGCGGCCTCGTCTGCGATCCAGACAACGGATGTTCTGGTGGCGGCGGTCGACATACCGATGGGTGGCACCATCAACGAGCCCGAGATGAAGTGGGTTGCATTCCCCACCGACGCGTCGAGCCAGTTCATTACCCGCACTGCCGGAGAGGACCCCAGTGCGGAGATCAAGGGGGCCATCGCCCGCTTTCCATTTGTCGCCGGCGAGCCGCTGCGGCGCGAGAAGCTGATCAAGGGCAACGGTTCGGGCTTTCTGGCGGCCATCCTGCCCGAAGGTAAGCGCGCCGTTGCGATCAAGACGGAAGGCTCGGGTGAGACCAGCGCGGGCGGCTTTGTCCTGCCCAACGACTTTGTCGATGTGATCAGCGTGGTTCGCGACGAGGAGACGAGCAAGGCGCGTGGCCTCGATGTCTACAAGAGCACCACCGTGCTGCATGCGGTGCGGGTGCTGGCGATCGGGCAGAACATCCAGGAGCGCAACGGCGAGAAATTCATTACCGGTCAGACCGCGACGCTCGAACTCGATCCGACCCAGACCGAGCAGGTCATGCTGGCCCAGCGTGTCGGCACGCTGTCCCTGTCGCTGCGCAGCATCATCGATGCCGGCAAGAAGCCGGAGAGCGTCAGCGAGGATTCGCGGGCCAACAAGGGCCTGACCGTGGTGCGGTTCGGCCGGGCCCAGGACGAAACGGTGAAGTGATGCGGAACGCCCATACCCCGATGCGAGGCACAATGGTGAAGTCTCATTCCGGTCTGTTGCGGTCCCTGCTGCGCGGCGATCGCCTGGCGCTGGCCGTTCTTGCCCTGGCTGCAGGTCTCGGTACGGCCGGCGCGCGCGATCCAGCGGTGCCCTATGACACCATTCCCGTGCCGAAGATTCAGGCCGGCGCCGCCGATACGGTGTCCGCCCGTCGCCTCGACATTCCGCTCGGAAAGTCGATGGTTATCGATCTGCCGCGCGACGCCAAGGAGGTGTTCGTCGCCAGTCCCGAGATTGCCAACGCGGTGGTGCGCACCGCGCGCAAGATCTACATCATCGCGCTCAAGCCCGGCTCGACAAGCGTGTTTGTCAACGATGGCGACGGGCGCCAGATCGCCGCTTTCGACATCGGTGTGTCCAAGGAACTGACGCGCGAACTCAATGTCATGCGCGAGGTGCTGCGCACCGCGATGCCAGGCGCCAAGGTCGAGGTCAACGGCGTCGGCGAGAACATCGTGCTGTCGGGCACCGTCGATTCCCCGCTCGAAGCCCAGCGCGCCATCGACATCGCCAACAACCTTGTTGGCAAGAGCCGCAGCCTGTTCTTCGAATCCTCGGGTTCCGTCATCAATGCCCTGCGCATTCGCGGCAAGGATCAGGTGATGCTGAAGGTCACCGTGGCTGAGGTTCAGCGCACAGTGCTCAAACAGCTTGGCGTCAACTTCGACGGCACCTGGCAGGTGGGCGACAGCACGATCACCGCACTCGTCGATAACCCCCTGTCGGTGCAGAAGCAGATCCTTTCCAACACCGCCATCGGAGCAGCTCTGAACGGTGGCCGCCAGAACCCCTCGCTCAAGGCGCTGGAACGGCAGGGTGTGCTGCGCACGCTGGCCGAGCCGACGCTGACCGCGATTTCCGGCGAGAGCGCCAAGTTTGTGGCGGGCGGCGACATTCCGGTGCCGCAGAGCGAAACCTGCGATTATTCGACGGGTCGCCGCATCTGTACGGTTCAGATCACCTATCGGCCGGTTGGCGTGTCGCTCAACTTCACCCCCGTGGTGATGGCTGAAGGGCGCATCAGCATCCGCCTCGCCACCGAAGTCACCGATCTTGACGCCGAAAACCAGTATGTCGGCGCCGTGTCGAACACCCCCGCCTTCCGCACCCGCAAGGCCGAGACGACGGTGGAGCTGCCCTCGGGCGGTGTGCTGGCCACGGCCGGCCTGATCATGCAGCAGAGCCGCCAGGCGATTAACGGTCTGCCGGCGCTGATGAACGTGCCGATCCTGGGATCGATGTTCCGCTCGCGCGATTACCAGCGCAACGAGACCGAGTTGATGGTGCTGGTCCAGCCCTTCATCGCGCGGCCCTCGGAGGCCGGGCAGATTGCCCGCCCGGACGAAGGTTTTGCCGATGCCTCCGATCCCTCGACGGTCTTCATGAACCGGCTCATCCGCTCCTACGGCCAGGGCGTCGCTCGCCATGGCAGCGGCCGCGGTCCGGTTGGCTTCATCACCGACTGACGGGGCGGCCATGCCTGCGACACCCTTTGAATCCTGTTCTGCGGAGCCCACCTCCATGACCCTGCCCGCTTCCAGCCTGCTTCCGTCTGTTGCCCGCATGGGTCGCTGCCTCGTGGTGGGGGCGCTGGTTCTCGGCGCTGCCGGCTGCATCCGCAAGCCGGTCGAGACCTATGCCCAGATCCCGGATGACTTCACCGAGCGCCATCCGATCGTGCTCGGCGATGTGCCTGCCAAGCTCGACGTATTCCTTGCCAACAACAGCGGTCTCGATCACCGCCAGTCCGGCGATGTGAAGGCGTTCGTCCAGCAGTATCTCAAGGATGGCAAGGGGCCGCTGGTCGCCACGCTGCCGGCCGGCGCACCGGGCGGTTCGGTGCAGTTCACGCTGGGCCAGATCCGCAAGGTGGCGGGCGCTGCGGGTCTGCGCGCCGGGGCGTTGCGCGTCAGTCCCGGGGGAGAGACACACCCGACCGCAGCTTCCATCCGCCTCAGCTTCAACAAGCTTGATGCCAAGGTGGTCAGCCGCTGCGGCCAATGGCCCGACGACCTGGCCGGCGGGGCGACGCTGAAGGGCTGGGAGAACCGGCCCTACTACAACCTCGGCTGCTCCTACCAGACCATGATGGCGGCGCAGGTTGCCAATCCGATCGACATGCTTCGGGGCCGTCCGGAGAGCGAGATCGACATCCAGAAGCGTCTCGGCGACTTCAAGTCGGTGCGCGAGAACGCCGATCCGACCACCAAGTGGCCGGCGGATCAAACCAAGATCAATTCGGCGCTTTGAGTTGAAGTGGGATGGGTAGCGACATGACCGATGCTTATGGCGATAAGGGTGGTGTGGGAATGGAGCCGATAGCTCCTTTGCCGCGCATTTCAATCCAGGTCTTTACCGAGACGGATGCCGTCGCCCATGTCGTGCAGGCGGCCTGTCAGGATCGTCGCATGTCCAAGGCGCATGTGAAGATCCAGACCGGCGGTGCAGGCGCCGCTGTCGAGGCCTACCGCGATGCGCCGACCCCGAATGTCATCATCATTGAATCGCGGTTGAATGCCCAGACGCTGCTCGGGCTGCTCGACGAGCTGGCGTCCCAGTGCGACGCCGGTACCAGAGTGGTGGTGATCGGGCACGTCAACGACGTACTGCTCTATCGCGACCTGATGCGGCGCGGGGTCTCCGAATACCTGATCGCGCCGTTCGACACGCTCGAATTCATCCGCGCGCTGTCCGCCATCTTCCAGCAGGAAACCGGCAGCAAGCTCGGCCGCATCGTCGCTGTCATCGGCACCAAGGGCGGCGTCGGCTCTTCCACGCTGGCGCACAATCTAGGCCACATGCTGGCCAACCAGCTCGACCAGGAAACGGTCATCGTCGATTTCGACCTGCCGTTCGGCACCGCAGGTCTCGATTTCAACCAGGACCCGGCGACCGGGCTGGTCGAAGCGGCCAGCGAGCCAGAGCGCCTCGATGCCAACCTGCTCGACCGAATGCTGTCGCGCTGCGAGGACAGGCTGAGCCTGCTGGCGGCGCCGGCGACGCTTGAGCGCACCTACGATTTCGGCTTCCAGAACTATGAGCCGATCCTTGATCTCCTGCGCCAGTCGGTGCCGCAGGTCGTGCTTGATCTGCCGCATGTCTGGAACGACTGGACCCGCAAGGTGCTGCTCGCCTCGGATGAGGTGCTGATTGTCTCCTCGCCGGATCTGGCCAATCTGCGCAACGCCAAGAACATGATGGATAACCTCGTTCAGCTGCGCAAGAACGACCGCAAGCCGCATCTGGTGATCAACCAGGTGGGCGTCCCCAAGCGCCCCGAAATCGCAGTGGGCGAATTCGCCAAGGCGGTCGGCGCCGAGCCGATCGCGGTCATTCCCTTCGACGCGCAACTGTTCGGCACGGCCGCCAACAACGGCCAGATGCTTGACGATGTGCAAGCCAAGAGCAAGCCGGTTGAGGCCATTGAGGCCATCGTGCGCGTGGTCAGCGGCAAGGGCGGCGATCAGACCAAAGCCAAGCGCGGCCTGGCGGCGGTCTCGATGCTGGCACCGATTCTGTCGAAAATTCGCGGCCGGCAGGCGGGTTGAAGCGGTTGAGGAAAGGCTGACGAATGTTTGGCAAGCGCGGCACCTTCGGCGGTGGTCCTCCGGCACCGGCGGGCATCAAGCCGACACCGGCTCCTGCAACGGCGCCCTCGCCGGTCGCTTCGGCGGCCGCTAGCCCGGCGCCTGCCGCGGCTCCGGCGCCGGCGCCAGCTCTCGCGCCCGCATCGGCGCCAGAGCCGAATCGTGTCGTTGTCGAGGCAAAGGTCGCCACCAAGTCGGAAGAATACTACGCCACCAAGAGCATGATCTTCGGCGCCATGATCGAGGCCATCGATCTGGCGCAGCTGTCGCGTCTTGATGCCGAATCGGCGCGCGAGGAATTGCGCGACATCATCACCGAGATCATCAGCCTCAAGAATGTGGTGATGTCGATTGCCGAGCAGGAAGAACTGCTCGAGGACATCTGCAACGACGTCCTGGGCTACGGCCCGCTCGAACCCCTGCTGGCGCGCGACGACATCGCCGACATCATGGTCAACGGTGCTGCCCGGACCTTCATCGAAACCGGCGGCAAGATTCAGCTCACCAACATTCGCTTCCGCGACAACGCCCAGCTGATGAACATCTGCCAGCGCATCGTCAGCCAGGTCGGTCGCCGCGTCGACGAAGCCTCGCCGATCTGCGACGCACGTCTGCTCGATGGCTCGCGCGTCAACGTCATCGCGCCGCCCCTGGCCATCGACGGCCCGGCGCTGACCATCCGCAAATTCAAGAAGGACAAGCTGACGCTCGACAATCTCGTCAAGTTCGGCTCCATCTCGCCCGAAGGCGCGGATATTCTCAGGATCATCGGCCGCGTGCGCTGCAACGTGGTTGTCTCCGGCGGCACCGGCTCGGGCAAGACCACGCTGCTCAATTGTCTCACGCGTTACATCGATGATGACGAGCGCATCATCACCTGCGAGGACGCCGCCGAACTCCAGCTGCAGCAGGCGCACGTCGTCCGCCTGGAAACGCGCCCGCCCAACCTTGAGGGCAACGGCGCGATCACCATGCGCGATCTCGTCAAGAACTGCCTGCGTATGCGTCCTGAGCGGATCATCGTCGGCGAAGTGCGCGGCCCCGAGGCATTTGACCTGTTGCAGGCCATGAACACAGGTCACGACGGTTCGATGGGCACGCTGCACGCCAACTCCCCGCGCGAGGCGCTCAGCCGTATTGAATCGATGATCACCATGGGCGGCTTCTCGCTGCCGACCAAGACCATTCGTGAAATGATCTGCTCGTCGGTCGATGTCATCGTGCAGGCCACCCGCCTGCGCGACGGCTCGCGCCGCATCACCCACATCACCGAGGTGATGGGGATGGAGGGCGACGTCATCATCACCCAGGACGTGATCGTCTATGAAATGCTCGGTGAGGACGCCAACGGCAAGATCAAGGGCCGCCACGTGTCCACCGGTATCGGCCGTCCGCGCTTCTGGGAGCGCGCGCGCTATTACGGCGAAACCGAGCGGCTGGCCGCCGCCCTCGACAATGCCGCTGCCAAGTCGCTGGACGGCGATAAGGCCGCCTGAGGCGAGGGACCGACATGAACCTGAGCCATTACTTCCCGGTCCTCCTCGCGGCCACAGCCGTCGGCGGGCTCGCCTATGCCTTTGTGATCCCGTATCTGGACGGCGATGTGAAGGCCGAAAAGCGGCAGAAGAAGCTGCTGGCCCAGCGCGAGCGCGGCGACAAGGCCGGCAAGGGCCTGTCGAAGAACAGGCAGGTTTCCGAATCCCTCAAGGAGATCGAGCGCAAGGCGGCGGACCAGCACAAGGTCACCCTGCAGGATCGTTTGATCCACGCCGGCCTCGATTGGGACAAGCGCAAGTTCTACCTGGTATCGGCAGTCATCGGCATCGTTTGCGGGCTTCTTGGTTTTGTGGCCTCCGGCTTCAATCCGTTGATGCTGATCGGCGCGGCCCTTATCGGCGGTGCCGGCCTGCCACGCTGGATCCTCAACTTCAAGCGGAACCGGCGGGTCAAGCAGTTCATCCAGGAATTTCCCAACGCCATGGATGTGATCGTGCGCGGCGTCAAATCCGGCCTGCCGCTCGGCGATTGCGTGCGCATCATCGCCAGCGAGGCGAGCGAGCCGGTGCGATCGGAATTCCGCCAGATCGTCGAGACCCAGACCCTCGGGCTCAGCCTGCCGGAGGCGACGGCAGGGCTGTTCAAGCGCATGCCGACCCCGGAAGCCAACTTCTTCGGCATCGTCGTCGAAATCCAGTCGAAGGCGGGTGGCAACCTGTCCGAAGTGCTCGGCAATCTGTCGCGTGTGCTGCGCGAGCGGCGCAAGATGCGCGACAAGGTGCAGGCGATGAGCATGGAGGCGAAGGCTTCGGCCGGCATCATCGGCGCCCTGCCGATCATCGTGGCTGGCCTGGTGGGCGTTACCACGCCTGACTACATGGCGCTGCTGTTCACCACCGAAGCGGGCAAATTCTCCATTGTCATCAGCGCCTTCTGGATGGCGCTCGGCATTCTGTCGATGAAGAAGATGATCAATTTCGATATCTGAGGACGATCCGTGGCAGGCGATATCATCCGGTATGTGACCGATCCCCAGTTCATGGGTGCGCTGCTGACCGCCATTGCGGTCGCGGCGACGGTCATCACCATTGCCCTGCCGCTGCTTGACCGCAACCAGTTCAAGCAGCGCATGAACTCGGTCGCCATCGAGCGAGAGGCCATCCGTCGCCGCGAGCGCGAGCGCATGGCTACCGAAGGCCCGCGCGCGTCGCTGCGCTCGGCGCCGAAGGGCTACATGAAGCGGCTGGTCGAGCAGTTCGACCTCAAGAAACACGCCACCTCGGATGACCTGAAGATCAAGCTGGCCGCCGCCGGTTATCGCGGCACATCGGCCGAATATACCTTCCTATTCTTCCGCCTGGTGACGCCGATTGCCCTGGTCACCATTGCGGCGCTGGCAGTGTTCGTGTTCGACGTCGTCGAGCAAACACTGGCGGTCAAGATGCTGATCGTCATGGTTGCCCTGTTCCTGGGCTTCAAGCTGCCCGAGATGCAGCTGTCGAGCCAGACCAGCAAACGGCAGTTGAGCATGAAGCGGGCGTTTCCCGATGCGCTGGACCTGCTGCTGATCTGCGTCGAGTCCGGCATGTCGGTGGAGCATGCCTTTCGCAAGGTCTCGACCGAAATCGTGCCGCAGTCCGTCGCACTGGCCGAGGAGCTGGCACTTATGACCGCGGAACTGTCCTATCTGCCGGACCGGCGTACGGCCTATGAGAACCTGGCGCGTCGCACCGGTCTTGAATCGGTCAAATCGGTCTGTACCGCGCTCGTTCAGTCCGAACGTTACGGCACGCCGGTCGGCACTGCGCTGCGCACCCTGTCGCAGGAAAGCCGCGACCAGCGCATGAACGAGGCCGAGAAGAAGGCCGCTGCCCTGCCGCCCAAGCTGACCGTGCCGATGATCCTGTTCTTCCTGCCGGTGCTGTTCGTCGTCATTCTGACCCCGGCCATGATCCGCGTCTTCGACTGGAAGTGACCGGATGAGTCCGGACAGCCGGATCCGGGCGTGAGGACAGGGCACATGCGCGGGGCCAGTTTCATCACCTATTTCCTTGCCGGGGCCGTGCCCCGGCTCGGCATGTTCGTGATCCTGCTGGTGCTGTCGCGCTGGATATCCCTGGCCGAGACCGGGTTGTTCACCCTGGTTGTCACGGTCGGCGAGATCATCGAGATGACGACCGCCAACTGGCTGCGGGTGTTCGCCCAGTCGAGGGATGCCGGTCAGCGTCGCATCCGCCCGCTGCGGGCCGGGCGGCTGCTGACCCTTGCGCTCATGATGTATGGGCTGGCGGCGCTTCTGGTGCTTCCGGCCGCCTGGCTGGTGGCGGACGACCGGTTCTGGCTGTTTGCCATCGCGGTCTTTGCCTATGTCACCGCGTTTGCGGCGCTGCGTCTGGTGCTGGTGATCCAGCAGGTGACGCACGACCACATGATGTTTGCCCGCATCGAACTGGTGCGCGGCGTCGCGGTGATCGTGCTGGTGATTGCTGCGGCGATGCAGGGCGGGGCGACATTCTTCGAGCCGGCCATGGCACTTGCAGGCACGACGTTGGCCTGCGCGGTATTGGGAATGTCGCTGTCGAGGTCCCGCATCGCGGATCCCAGCTTCATCGCGCGCGGATATGGCACTGCCGTCCGTTTCGGGGCTCCGATCATCGCCGATACGCTGCTTGGCTTCGTTATCATGTATTTTGAGCGGCTGGTGCTGAACGAGTTTGTCGGCCCTGCCGGGGTCGGCGTCTACGCCATCGCTTACGCGCTCGGCCGTCAACCGGTCGATTTCATCACCGGGCCGCTCAACAACCTGACGGTGCCGGTGCTTTTTGCGACCCGCGCGAAGGAGGGCGAGGCGCGTGCCCGGGAAATCCAGACCGGCGTGTCGATCTCGCTGTTCATTCTGTGTGCCGGCGTTTTCACCGGCATCCTGCTGCTGCGCCACCCCTTCGCCGATCTGTTCGTCAAACCCGAACTGAGAGCCGAAACCGCCTGGCTGCTGCCGGTCATCACCGGTGCGGCCTGCATTCTGGTGTTCAAGGTGTTTCTCTATGACAATGCCTTCTTCATGCTCGGGCGCAACGCGCTCAAGCTCAAGGCGATCATTCCGGCGGCCATTGGCGGAGCGATCGGCTCGCTCATTCTGGTGCGGGCCTATGGCGTGCAGGGCGCTGCGGTCGCGGCGGTGCTGTCAACGACGCTGGCGCTTACCGCCAGCATCATTGCTTCACGCAGCTTTTTCCGCTTTCATCTGCCGGTCGGCCGCCTCCTGGCCATCGCCGGCGTGGCCGCTCTCGCCGGCGGCGCCCTCAAACTTGCAACCCTGCTGGTGGCCGGCTACGGCCCGATGGTCCAGTTGGCGGCAGGCTTTGCTGCATTCTGCCCCGTCTACGCCCTGGGGTTGACGCTGCTCGGCATTTCGCTGCGGCGGTTGATCTCCGCGCCCTGGGCACCGCTCGCCTCCGACCGGGTTTGAGCCGGCGCGCGACCCTGCGCCAGCCCTCTGTAAAGTCTCAGATGCTGGACCAGCGTTTCCGAGATGTCGTAGCGCGCGGCGGTGGCGAGCCCGGCGGCGACATAGCGGTCGGCGGTCAGACGGTCGCCCGCCAACGCCAGGATCGCCTCGGTCAACGCTGCCGGATTCTCCTTTTCGAAGGTCAGGCCGTTGCGCCCGCTCTCCACCAGTTCCGCCGCCCCGCCGGTGTGAGCGGCGATCACCGGCAGTTCGGCAGCCATTGCCTCGATCAGCACCAGCCCGAAGCCCTCCGCCCGCGAGGGCAGCACGAACAGGTCCGCCTCATGCAGGAAGGGCACGAAGTCGGTGCGGTCGAGCACGAAGCGCACATGGTCTTCGAGACCGAGCCGGCGCACCTGATCAAGGAGGCTTTCGTAAAAGGTCTGATCCGAGCGGATGCCGACCAGCGTCAGGTGCGCATCGAGCCCGCGCGCCCGGCAGCGGGCCAGCGCCTCGATCAGGATGTCCTGGCCCTTGATCGGGGCGAAGCGGGCCACGTTGATCAGCCTGAGCGGCTTGCTCCACGCGCCCTGCCGCTGCGGCCGGCGAAACATCGCCAGCGGCACCCCGTTTTCGATGACCTGAACGGTGCGCGCGCCGAACTCGGCGCATTCACGCGCCACATGGCGGGAGATCGCAATGCTGGCATCGATGAGCCGATGGTAGGCGTATCGGTTGAGACCGGTGATCTCGCTGCCGATCCCTTCGGCATGAACGGTATAGACCAGCTTGAGGCGCGGCCGCATGAGTTTGGCCAGCATGCCCCAGGTCCGGCTGCCGCGATTGTGGGTGTGGATGATGTCGATCCCGTGCGCATCGATCAGCCGCAGGATGGCGCGGATATAGCGCGGCGACAGATGACCTTCGGCCCGCTTGAGATGCACGACCGGAAAGCCGGTTGCCACAAGGTCGGCCATCAGCCCGGCATCGACGCCCAGGTTCATGACGCAGATGACGAAACGCTGGCCACCGGCCTGCGCCGCCGCCTGCATGGTGGAAACCAGCAGGCGTTCGGCGCCGCCGACATTCAGCGACGAGATGAGATGCAGGACGGCCGGCGTGGTCATGGCGATCACGCTGCCCGCCGTTCACCGCCGAGCCAGTGGCGCAGCAGTCCCGGCAGCATCAGGGCGAGAAACAGGGTGTTGGTGCGGGCATAGCGCCAGAACATGCGGCGCGGTTCCTGCATCAGGCGGTAGAGCCATTCCATGCCGAGTTTCTGGTAGAGGTCCGGCGCGCGCTCGACCTTTCCGGCCACCACGTCGAAGGTGCCGCCCACGCCCATCAGGAAAGGCACGTTGAGCTGGTCGCGCCAGGCATGCATGAAGCGCTCCTTGCGCGGGGTCGGCATGGCGATGAACAGGCAGTCGGCGCCGCTTGCGCGAATATCGGCGACGACCCCCGCTTCTTCCTCCGGCTTGAAGTAGCCATTCCGCGCCCCCGCAAAATGCAACGTGGGATGACGGGGGCTGAGAACCGCCATCGTCTCGTTGAGCACCGCCTGGGTGGCGCCGAGCAGATAGGGGCGGAAGCCGCGTTCGGCAGCGGCGGCGATCAGGTCGTCGAACAGATCCACCCCAGCCACCCGCTCCTCGACCTTGTGGCCGAACAGCCGCAGCGCGAACACGATCCCCATACCGTCGATGCCGACGATATCGCTGTCGCGCACGTCACGGTCGAGTTCGGCATCGGAACGGGCATTGACCAGTTTTGCGACATTCAGCGCCACGTGCTGGCAACGTTGGCGGGTCGCCATCGCGGTCACTGCACGATCAATCGTCTCCTGACGGCTCAGAATGTCGACAGGTGTGTCAAAAAGGAACACGCGCATCAAGGGCTCTCCGAAACCTGTGCCACTCCGGAACGGAGCGGCGGCAAACCGTGGGGTTCACCGCCTAGGCAGCAAGCTTCAGGCCATTGCGCTCAGCGCGCTGACGTTCCTTTCGAGCGTGATGAAGGCCCAGATCTTGTCGGCGAAATCGGCCTTGCCGGACATATGGGCGGCGACGATCCGCTCCATGGCGCCGGGCTTGATGAAATCCCTTTGCCAGGTCGTGGCCAGCGTGTCCTCGACCATCGGCCTGAGGTCGGTCCTCAGCCAGTGTCCGAGCGGCATGTCAAAGCCGACCTTGGGCCGCTCCACCGTCTCATGTGGCAGGTAGCGCAGCGCGAGCTTGCGCAGCAGATACTTCTGCTGGCCGTTACGCACCAGCATGTCCTCTGGCAGCGATGTGGCGAAATCAGCCACATAGCGGGTGATGAAGGGCACACGCGCCTCGATCGAGGCGTGCATCGTCGCCCGGTCGGTGACGGTCAGAAGATCGTCGGCCAGCCGGTAGCGCTGGTCCAGAAACAGCGCATCGCGCAGGTTGGCGGCCGAGGGCAGGGCGCCGATATTGCGGCGGAACACCTCGCCCATCAGATACGGCTCGAAAATCATGCTGGTGCCGTAATAGGCCGGATCGCGCGTCGCCTGCATCATGTAGTGCACGAGGCGCGTGTGCGGCCAGGCGACCTTTTGCGCGAGCGGGCCGACGAAGGGCAGGAACCGGCCGACGCTGCCGATCTGACGGGCGAGCTGAAAGCGGCGATACTGGTTGTAGCCGCCGAACATTTCATCCGCGCCCTCGCCGGACAGCACCACTTTGAACCCGCTGTCATGCGCGTAGCGGGCAACAAGATAGCGCATGACGGAAGCCGGCTCGGCACTGGCGTCATCCGCGATGACCGGCCAGTCCTCAAGCATGCCGAGCATGTCGCCAGCATCGACGAACTTGATGAAATGCCTGAGGTTGTAAGCGCGCGCAATCGCCGAGGAATAGACGCTCTCGTCAAAGCGCGGATCATGGAACCCGATCGAGAAACATGCCATTTCAGGCACGTAGCGGGCAGCCAAAGCCGTCAGCAGGCCGGAATCGATGCCGCCGGACAGCAGACTGGCGACCGGCACATCGGAAACCAGATGCCGCTGGATGGACAGGTTGAGGAGCCGGTCGAGTTCCTCAAGAAGTTCTTCTTCCGGGACCGTCGTTTCCGGCGACTGCTTGCGCTCCTCCCAGGTCACCACATCAAGAGTGTGGGACGCAAGGTCGAACACCACCGCCTGGCCCGGCGCCACCTCGCGGATGTCGTCGAACAAGGTGCGGGCGCCGCGTGCGCCTCGCCCGATGTAGAACTGAAGATAGGCTTCGGGATCGACCCGCCGGTCGGAGAACATCATCAGCGCCGGCAGGGTCGAGGCGAAGGCGAAAACGCCGGGCTTGTGCACGTAGTACACCGGCTTGATGCCGAACAGATCTCGGATCAGGTAGAGCTTGCGCTTTTCCCGGTCGAGAAACGCGGCGGCGAACATGCCGTCGAGCTTTTTCAGGAACGCCAGCCCCTCGCGGATGAGGCCCTTGAGCAGCACCTCTGTATCGGAGGTGGTCGCATAGCTCTCGCCGGGGATATGCGCCTCGGCGTGGTTATACACTTCGCCGTTGTAGGCGATCGCGCCGCGGCTTTCGACCATTGGCTGCTGACCGTGGGCGATGTCGATGATCGCAAGACGGGTATGGATCAGTTCGACCCCGTCGATCGTTTCGCTGCGTCGGTCATCGGGGCCGCGCCGCCCGAGGGCACGAAAAGCCGCGTCGCGGAACCTCTGGTTCCGGTCCGGGGAGGGGTTGCGCATGACCAGGCCGGCAAATCCGCACATTGAATGGTCTCGTTCCGTATCGGGACTGCGGTTGTCGAACAGCGTCCAAGGCCTAACACACCAGGTTAAACAAACCTGCTCGGCAGGACAGGGCCGGCGGCTTTGCCGGACCTGCCTTGGCAGAATTGGTTACTCGTCTTCGACGCCCTGCAGGAGGCCGACGGTGTCGATCACCACCTTGGAGGCCAACGCCGCGCGGTCGACATTGCGGAACTTGGAATGGGCGACCAGGATGGCGACCACATCGGCCTCGGCCACGGCGGTGTGATGATCGACGAACTCGACACCCGGCTTGCCGGCCAGCCCCTTGGGCAGCGCCTCGACATTCGGCTCGACGATCAGCAGGCGACCGACACCGCGCTCGGCGAGATCCATGGCGATCTTCAGCGCCGGGCTCTCGCGCAGGTCGTCGACATTCGGCTTGTAGGCCAGCCCGAGCACGGCGACCACCGGCTGCTTGTAGCGCGAAGCGAGGCGGCTGATTTGATCGGCCACGCGCACCGGCTTGTTGTCATTGACCTCGCGGGCATGGCGGATCAGCGGCGTGGCTTCCGGCAGCGCCTCGTGGATGAACCAGGGGTCGACCGGGATGCAGTGACCGCCGACGCCGGGACCCGGCGACAGGATATTCACACGCGGATGCAGGTTGGCCATTTTCACCACCGACCACACATCGACGCCGAGATGGTCGCAGACCAGGCTCAGTTCGTTGGCAAAGGCGATGTTGACATCGCGGAAGGCATTCTCGGTCAGTTTGGACAGTTCAGCGACGCGCGAGGTCGTCAGCTTGATCTTGCCCATCGCGAAGGTGCGGTAGACATCGCGGGCGCGCAGGGCCGAGCGATGGTCGAGACCACCGACGATGCGGGCGTTGTCGATGAGTTCGCGCAAGGTCTGGCCGGGCAGGATTCGCTCGGGGCAATAGGCCATCATGACGTCGGAGAGTTCCGGCATCGTGTCGGGGTAAGTCAGATCGGGGCGCAGACGACGCAGCTGATCGGCGGCGCGCTCGGTAGTACCGACCGGCGAGGTCGATTCGATGACGATGAGATCGCCCTTCTTGATGACCGGGGCGATCGAGGTGATCGCCGCATTGACCAGCGACATGTCGGCGGTCTTGTCCTCGTTGATCGGCGTCGGCACCGCGATCAGGAACACGTCGGCCGGCTGCGGCTGGGTGTAGGCCTTCAGCTTGCCGGCCTTGACCACGGCATTCAGCACGATGTCGAGATCGGGCTCGGAGATATGCGCACGGCCTTCGTTGATGCGGTCGACGGCATCCTGCTTGATGTCCACCCCGACCACATCGAGCCCGCGCGAGGCGAGAAGCGCAGCGGTCGGCAGGCCGACATAGCCGAGGCCCACCACCGAAACCGTCTCGAACGCCTTCTTCGGCCGGGCCGCGAGAGCGGCAGCTTCAGTGGTCTGCGGGAAGATCGAATTGGTCATCAACATGGGAACTGGCCTTTCGCTGCGTCTCGATTTGAGCCGGTGGGGCTCTTGGTCCTCCTTGAGTGCAAGCGCGATGCCAGCGGCGGAAAAGCCGTGCCAATCGCATGTTTTGCTGGATTCTGGCGGTGCATCCGCGATTTTGCGGGTCAATCCGGCTGATGCACCCGGCGCGCGGGGTGCCGTTTCCGAAACATTATCGGTTGCCGGCCTAGGCTCTGTGCCAGTTTGAACCGTGCCGAAAGAACGCTTGCCGTGTCCCTAGACCGCCTTCGCTGGTATGCCGCCCGCCTCGCCGCCATGAGCCCGCCGGAAGTGCTGCACCGGGTCGGCGAGGTTTTGAAAAAGCGCGCCTGGCGCGCCAATGGCAAGGGCTGGCGCAATTTTGATGCGGTTGGCCCCGCGCTGCCTGCCGAAATGCCTGGGCTGCGCGAACGGCTGGCTTCAGCAGCGCCCGCGGTGGCACCGGCACTTGCCGAACTCGATGCCGGCCGGCTCTGCGGTCTTGGCAAGGTCGCCGAGGCTGCGGCCGCCGGCGTCTGGCTGCGCGATCCGATCACCGGATCTGCCTGGCCCGGCAGCGAAGCCTATTGTTTCGATATCGATGTGCGCAGCACCGGCAAGCGCATCGGCGATGTAAAGTATGTCTGGGAGATCAATCGGCTGCAGATGCTGCACCCGCTCGCCGCCGCGATCGCGGCCCAGGCGGAGGAGCGGCGCATCGATCAGGCGTTCGCGCTTCTTGAACAATGGGCGAGCGCCAACCCGCCCTATCGCGGCGTCAACTGGATTTCGGGTATCGAGCTGGCCATGCGCATGGTCAGCCTGACGTTGCTGGTCTCGGCACTGCCGCGCGCCGCGCTGACCCCGGCCCGGGCGACGCTTGTAAATCGGCTGGTGGCTGCGCACGGCTTCTGGCTGGCCCGCTATCCCTCTCGCTATTCGTCTGCCAACAACCATCTGGTTGCGGAGGGGTTGGGGCTCTATCTTGCCGGTCATCTGTCTCCACATCTGCCGGACGCGGCAGCCTGGAGGCGCGAGGGGCGCCACATCCTGACCGAAGAAACCGGTCGGCAGATCTTCGCCGATGGGGTGGGCGCCGAACAGTCGCCGACCTATCAGGCCTTCACCATGGAAATGGTGGCCCTGGCGGGGCTGATCGGCGAAGCCACGGGGGAGGCATTTCCCCAAACCGTTGCCGACCGGCTCGCTCTCGGAGCGGTGTATCTCAACAGCCTGATGGATGAGGCGGGACAGGTTCCCGAGATCGGCGACAACGACGAGGGTCGCGTCATCGCCCAGCCGCCGGATCGCGAGCCACGCTATGTCGCCTCGGTAACGGCGGCAGTCGCGGGCCTGTTGCAGCGCCGCGACCTGCTGCCGCCCACCGCCGCGCCCGCGCATCTGCGCGATCATCTGTTTGCCCGACCGGAGGGGCAGGCACGCGTGCCCGATGGCCTGCACATCTTCAAGGAGGGCGGCTACAGCGTCGGCCGCGCGACGATCGACGGGATGCCCGCCGTATTGACCTTCGATCACGGCCCGCTCGGCTATCTCAGCCTTGCGGCGCACGGGCATGCCGATACGCTTTCGGTCTGGCTCTCCGTGGATGACCGGCAGGTCATCGTCGATCCCGGCACCTATCTCTATCATTCCGGCGGCGCGCTGCGGAACCTCTTGCGCTCAAGCCCCGCCCACAACACGCTGTCGGTCAACGAGACGTCCTCCAGCCAGCCCTCCTCGGCCTTCTCATGGTCGCGCAAGGCGATTGGCAGGCTCGACAGCACCGGCGAAGCGCCGTTGTGGCATGTCAGCGCCAGCCACACCGGCTACGAGAGCCGCTTCGGCATCATCCATCGGCGCACCGTCGCCCAGACGCCGGAAGGCTTCCGTATCACGGACCGTATGGACGGGGCCGGCAAGCTGACGCTCGCCGAGATCAGCTTTCTGATCCACCCCGATCTCGAGGTCATCCCCGACGGCCACCGATTCCTGATCCGCGACGGTCAGCGCTACCTGCTCGAAATCATCGGCTCTCCGAAGCTCAAGGTGCGGGTCAAGCGCGGTGATCGCAATGCCGGGCACGGCCTGCATTCGCCCTGCTTCGGCAGTCTTGCCGATGCCCGGCAGATCGTCTTTTCCGGCGAGGTGACGGGCGAGGAACTCGTCACCGAACTGCGCATCTGGCCGCGCGAGGGCGCGGCTGCCGAGGACTGAGGCTCAGCTCGTCACCAAGCCGCGCACCCGGTCGCGGAACGGGCCCAGCACATCGAGCGCATCGCGGATCTGGGCCGGCGAGGTCTGGCCCACCCCGGCCACCAGCACGATATCGTCGACACTGGCAGCCAGCGCATAGCCGGTCGCATCCTGGCCGATCACGCCGCCGTCGATGAACAGGAGTTCGAACTCGTTCGCGGGGGCCAGCAGCACCCCGTTCACCTGCTGCGGAGAGGGCCGGATGGCGGAGGAGCGCACATGCCCGGCCCCCGCGTTGGGCAGAATGCGCACGTTGGTGCGGTCGTCGGTCAGCAGCGCCGAGGTCAGCGAGCAGCGCTGGTCGAGCACATCCGACAGGCCCCAGTGCGGCGCGATGTCGAGATGCCGCGACAGGCCGTTGCCGGAGCCGTCTGCATCCACCATGATGACCCGCCAGCTAGCCTGTGCCGCGGCGATCGCCACGTTCAGGACGAGTTCGGCATTGTTGTTGTCCGGCGCCATCGACAGGAACAGCACGGACCGTGCCCGGTCGCTGTAGGCTCTGGCTGCGAACAGGTCGGCAAGACGGAAAGCACCGATGGCAAACGGCGAGCGCGGTGCCTCGATCACGGCGGCCTGCACCCCGTTCTTGCGGCGCCGGCCGCTATCTCCCGGCAGTTCGCTCAGAACCGGCAGGCCGGTTGCCTGCTGGAACTGCTTGCGTGTGCGCAGGTTCGGATCGAGCTGTTCGGCGAGGATCGCCAGCAGCAGGCCGAGGATGCTGCCGACCACCACCGAACCGACCACCACGATCGATTTGCCCGGCCCGTTCGCGAACTGGGCCGGTGTCGCCGGCGAGACGATGCGCGCATTGATGGTGGCGATGTCCTCCTGCTCGGTCAGCTCGCGGGTGCGCTTGAGGAAGGCGTTGTAGATGGTGCGCGAGGCATCGGCCTGTCGCTCAAGCTCGCGCAGGCGAACCATGGCATCGCCTGAGGTCGAATACTGGTCGCGCAACTGGTCGAGGCTCCTGGTCAGTGCCTCCTCTGCGGCGCGCGCCCGTTCGTAATCGCCCTGCGCGGAACGCGAGATGCGGGTCAGCTCCTCCTGGATGAGCTGGCGGGCATCGCGCAACTGCGCGGCAATCGAGGCCATTTCCGGGTGCTTGGCGCCGAGCCGCGAGCGCGCATCCGCCTCCAGCCGCGAAGCTTCGGCGAACTTGAGCCGCAGCTGCGAGATCACCGATGAATTGTTCGCATCGGGCAACTCGCCCCGCTCGATCGCTTGCAGCGACAGCTTGCGCACGTTGTCGTATTTGGAACGCGCCTCCGAGGCGCGGGCACGGGCCAGCACCAATTGCGAGTTCAGTTCCTGAAGCTGCTGCTCGCCCACCAGCTTGCCGTTGGCCGATTGCAGGGCGTGGCGGGTCTTGTAGTCCTCGACGTCACGTTCAGCCTTCTGCACCTGCTGGCCGAGTTCATCGAGCTTGGAGGCCACCGAATTGGCCGCCTTACGCGCGGTGTCCGATTCCGCCCCCTGCTGCTTGTCGATGAAGATGGTTGCCAGCGCGTTGGCCAGCCGTGCCGATTTATCGGCATTGCTGGTCCAGATCGACGCCTCGATAACCGAGCTGCGGTCGGCACGCTTGGTGCCGATGCGCCGTTCCAGCGTCCGAAGCGCGCGCAGCTGGCGCCCTTCCAGCGTGTCGGCGGTGCCTTCCTTGGCCGGCCCCTTGCCGATGAACTCGGCGTCCTCGTGCAGCTTTTCCTTTTCCACCAGGCTCATCAGCACCAAGCGCGAGCGCAGGATCACCATGGCGTTCTCGGCCATGGTCTGGCCGGTCTCGGGGGCATTCTGCCTGAGCGGCGTGTCGGAACGGATCACCTGGATTTCGCGCGGATCGACAAGGATCTGCACCGCACTGGTGAATTTTGCCTCGGACATCAGCGCGAAGGCCAGGCCCGCCAGCGTGGTCAGCACCATCGGCACCAGCATCCACAGCTTGCGCCGCATGAGCGAGCGCACCAGCGCGCGGAAGTCGATGGTCAGCGATTCTCCCGCCGCCGCGACGCTCGCCGGCAATGGCAGGGCCGGTGCGTGGGCCGGAACGGCCAAGGCCGGGGCGCGGCCGTCGTGCTTGACAATGAAGCTCATGGTCGGACCTCTGGAACCTATTCCTGCGCCACGGCGTCGGGGGCGAGATTGAGCCTGTTCTCGATGGCGGAAACATCGAGCCGCTGGTCGATGAAGCGGCGCTTGGCGCGCGGACTGACCGGCAGCGCATCGACGAATTCGTGGGCAAGCTGCACCAGCCCGCCGGATTTGCGCATGACCAGATCGAGGAACGGGCGCACGTCGGGCAGCGGCCCCACTTTCGGTCGGACGATGCGGATCAGCGCTTCGCCGGGGGTGTCCTGATAGAACTGGAACTCGCGGATCTCATCCATCTCGGTGCCGAACACCAGCAGCGCCAGGATCGGGATCAGGCTGCCATCGCGTGAGACCAGGAACTCGTGCCCGCGCCGCGGCACGATCCGCTCCACCCGCAGCCGCCAGCCGTTTGCCGCCGACGGCGCCTGGATCAGCGTCGCCTCGTCGCGCGTGTCGTATCGGATGAACGGCATGCCCTTGAACAACAGGCCGGTGGACACCAAACGGCCGCGCTGGCCCGGTTGGGTCACCGGACGGTCGTTGGCATCGAGCAGTTCGGTAAAGCCGTAGAGCGGTTCGAAGTCATAAACATCGGGCTTGCCTGGCACTTCGACGGCGAAGGCGCACTTTTCCGACAGGCCGAAGAACGGCACCAGTTCCGCTTTGGGGAAGGCGGCTTCGATCGCCTCGCGATAGTTGGGATAGAGCCGCTCGCCCATCAGCATCACGGCGCGGATGCGGGGCATGGGGCCGCGCCCCGTGCGCATCAGGAACGAGGCGAACATGCCGATGGCAGAGGGATAGCCATGCAGATAGACGATACCGTCCTTTTCGATTTCGCTGTGGAAGCGCGCCATCAGCTCGTCGGTCAGGTTGAAGATCGAGAACCGCATCTCGGCAAGCGCCGGGTCCTTCTCGATCGCCTGGCCACCGGCATCATCCACCTCGACGCCGCGGAACACCGCGCGCCAGTCACCTTCGCGATAGCCGACGCGCGACCACGCATCGAACACGAAGGCGTATTCGATCGGGCTGCGATTCTTGTCGAGATAGAAGCGCACCGGCTTGCCCGAGGTGCCACCGGTCGAGCCTGACGAAAGCTGTGAGGTCGGCACAGTGCAAAGGGCATCGCGCCGGTCCGAAACCGTCTCCGGCGACAGCAGCGGCACGCGCGCCCACACCGCCGGATCGAGCGCCTCGGCGGGGTTGAAGCTCTCGCCGAATTCGCCGGTCAGCGCCGCCCGGTAATAGGGGCTTTTCTCGAAAGCTTCGGCAAGCATGGCCACCCGCATCGCATCCTGCATCGGGCGGATGCCGGTAGGATTGGCGCGCGCCGCGGTGAGCCGCTTGCGCCAGGCCTGATAGGTGGCGCCGTAGCGATAGCGGGCTGGCAGATACTGGAGCAGGGCACCGATCTGGGCACGGGTGCGGAACGGGAGCTTGGCATAGGCGCCGCGGGCCACGTCCAGAAGCTGTGTCATTGTGATACGCCTTACTCGTTACTGACGAACTCAAGCCCCTCGTTTGCAAGCCCCGTGCCGGCTCTAAACCGTGTCTTAAGTCCGTAGGGTATTTAATAGCAGTCACAGGTTGTTAGATCGTTGCGGTCCAACACGCGGGAGGTATCGGATGATGAACCGGACGGACCGGAAGCCCAGATTGAAGGTGCTGTGCGTGACCCCGGTGGGCCCTGAAGGCATGGGCGGCGTGGACCGGCTCTACTATTACATGCGCCAGCATCGGGCGGCCGGTGCCGGCAACGACGACATCGACATCCGTTTTTTTGCCTCACGCGGGCCGGTGAGCGGCTTTCGCTCGCTGTTCGCTTTCCCGATGCGTTTTGTCGCCTTCTTCTGGCTGATGCTGACCCAGCGGTTCGATGTGGTGCACATCAACCATTCCACGGGCGGCAGCGCTTTGCGCAAATGGGCACTGGTCTGCATCGCCAAACTGTTCCGCAATCGGGTTTCGACCCATTTCCATGGCATGGTCGAGGATGCGGCCTATCGCGACCGCCCGCTGTGGCTCACCGCCCTGCGGGCGCTGCTGCGCAAATCGGACAAGGTGGTCATTCTGGGCGAGTACTTTTCTGCCGATTTCCAGAGCCGGCTGGGGATTCCGGCTGAAAAGCTGACGATCATCCACAACGGCATTCCCGACTTCGCTCCCGATCTGGCCCTGCCCAAGCCGGTCGTCGACCAGCGGCTGATCCTGTTCGCCGGCGAGGTGGGGCCGCGCAAGGGGGCTGGCCTGCTGCTGGAAGCCCTCGCCATGCTGCGTCAGCGCGCGCCTGGATGGCACTGTGTGATGGCGGGTAACGGCGACATTCACGAGTACAAGGCCATGGCGGGCATGCTGGGGCTGAAAGACCTCGTCCGCTTCACCGGTTGGGTGGATGCGGATGCCGTTCACGACCTCATGCGCAAGGCCGACATCGTCGTCCTGCCCTCACGTATCGAGGCTCTGCCGCTCTCCCTGATCGAAGGCACCTGCGCTGGTGCTGCGCTGGTGTCATCGACCGCAGGCGCCAGCGCGGAGGTGACCGTGCATGGCCGCAACGGTCTGATCGCGCCTTTGGAATCGGAAGCGATCGCCACGGCGCTGGCCGATCTGGTTACCCATCCTGCGCGGCTGGCGGCAATGCAGGTCGAGAGCCGCAAGTTGTTCGTCGAGCGGTTCGGCATCGCCCGGTTTGAAAAAGAACTTTGCCAGATGTTCCGCGCGCTTGCCGGTCGGGCGGCCGGGTCCGCAGAACCGGTCGCCGCCGGCAATCTGAGTGGCCGCCAGGCCGGCTTCAGCCCGGGGTCTTGAGCCCCAGCGCCGCGACGGTCGGCCCGTCGAAGCGCACGCTTTCGTCGGTCTCCACCAGCGACATGCCGCCGTAGCCGGTTAGCACCCACAGCGACCAGCCGAACCCGCGTGCTTCAGCTTCCTCGCGCACGTCCGCCAGCCAGTTGCCGAGCGGCGCCGGCGGCGAGGCGCGGTAGCGGCCATAGGTCCGGGTCACGCCGAATTCACCCAGAAAGATGCGCGTGCTCTCAACGCCATTCTTCTTAGCCCATTCACTGACGCGCTCGAACTGGGTCTTGATGTGCTTGCGACCGGGGCGCGCCTCCAGATACCGGGCCACCGCCTCGCGTGCCTCGGTTTCCGTCTGGGTGCGCTGGCTCGCATTCAGGCTGCGGTCGGCGGCGATATTGCTGCTGATGAGCCGCATCGCGTCGTCGAGGTGTTCCGGCGCGCCCGGATAGGGCAGGTCGGACATGTATTTCCACATCCGTGCCGCGCCTTCGTTGGCTTTCACCCCTTGATGGGTGAGCAGGAACGGCTCGTAGAAGTGAAACGACCACAGCGCGTTGGAGCCGGCGAAGGGGCGCGCGTCCATCTGCAAGAGGCCGTCGATGCCTCCGCCCCTGGCGCCGGACAGCACAAGCATCAGATCGGGCGCCACCGACCGCACGCCCGCGTGCCAGCGTTCCAGCATTTTCTGCCAGCGGGCCGCAGTGCCGGCATCCCAGCCCCATTGCGGCTCGTTCATCAGTTCGAGCGCGATGCGCTTCTGCGACAGGGGCGCCAGCAGTTTGGCCATGCGCTGCAGCATCGCCCCGTAGTCCTTGAACAGTGCCCCATCGATGTCAGCAGTGATCTTGTCGGGCGAATAGGTCGGCACCTGGCTGTTGGGATGGAAATCCACCACCACGCCGAGGCCAAGCCCCAGGAAGCGGTCGAGATGGCCCCTGAACTGGGTGTCGAGGTCGCCTCGCTGGGCCTCGGTTGCCTGCATGAACACGCCGGGATCCAGCGTAAGGCGCACGAAGTCGAAGCCCGTCGCCTTGAGATTATCGTAGATTCCAGGCTGCAGGCGGTGATTGTCACTGGCGAACGGCGGCCAGCGGTAGCGCGTTTTGTCCGTCGGCTCCACCGCGCCCCAGTTCATCAGGTTGTGGATTCCGACCCCGCGCCGGAACGGCGTCTTGGGCTCGCTCGCCCGCGTTGCCGGCGCCAGCGCCAGGGCGGCGCCGGTGGCCAGAATGGCGCGGCGGTTCAGGATGATGGACATGGCTCAGGCCTCCCAACGGGGACGTACACGTGGACCGAGATAGTCGTAGGCGTTGTTCCTGAACGCGAGGAGGCACAGGAACAGCACCGCAAAGTGGAAATGCTTGCCCGACAAGGTGTCGTTGCTCATGGCCACGGCCGAGAAGGCGGCTGCGGCGATCACCCCGCGCCAGTCGCTGGCCGAGGCGATGCGCCACACCGTCCAGAAGATGGTGCCAGAGAGCGCGATGGCACCGAACAGGCCGAACTGGAACACGAAGATGACGACCGAGCTTTCGATCAGCAGCTTCAGCCGCTCCATAACCATCGCCTTGATTTCGAGTAGATCGGCACCGAACAGGATCTCGTTCCAGCTCACCCACTCGAACACCTGATAGACATCGATGCGCGCCGAGGCATTCTCGTCGATGTAGCCGCCCTGGAAGCGTTCGAGGAATCCGGCGGCCATCGCCAGCGAACCGAGCAGGACGCCGCCGAACACCATGCCGCCGAACATCAGGAAGCGGCGGCCGAAACGTTCCTCGCCGCTGCGCCCGCCGACATCGGTGAGGATCAGCGCGCCAACGACCGAGGCAAGCGTGAAGATCAGCCCGGTGCGCGCGCCCGATGCCGCCGTGCCGATGACGATGGTGATGAGTGCGATGGCCTTGATCCAGCCCGCCCAGCGTGTCGCCACCACGAATGCTGCCCCGCCGGCGCTGAACAGGCCGACCGCCAGCGGGTGATTTGTGAGTGCGGTGGGACGGAAGACCGCTTCGCTGTACGGATAGGGCATCACCCTCATACCGGTGACCTTCTCGCCGATCGAGACCAGTGAGTTGGCGATGATGAAGCCGACCAGAACATGGCCGATCATCCGCCGCTTTTCGAGCGGAAAGGCGAACATCATGAATGAGGCGACGCAGGCGCCGAAGTAGGTGTCGATCAGATAGCCCAGCGAGATTGAGCGGCCGAGCACCTGCACCAGCATCACCATGGCGGCGATCATGGCCAGCAGGATGAGCAGCTGGCGGGCGATCAGCGCCTCGCTCGGGGTCAGCGCGATCTTCACCTTGGCCAGGGTGACCACCAGCAGCAGCAGCATCGCCTGCGTGGCGGGGTGGATCTTCTCCAGGATGAACCCGCCCTCGCCCGAGTAGTTGATGAACATGTTGAGGACGTTGTCGGTGAGCAGCAACCTGAGGACCACCAACACCGCAAAGATATAGGCCACAACGCTGATGAACAGGCTGTTGTCCACCTCGCCGGAAACCGGCGCCACCTCCATCGCCAGTGCCTGCGGGGGCAGGGCATGGCGATGGCTCGGCGCGCCCGCATGGGGTCTGCGATGCACGGGCCTGAGCATCAGTAGGCGTTCCTGTAGCTGCGCAGCGAGAAAACCGTCAGCACCATGATGAGGAGATCGAAGCTTAAGGACCAGTTATCGAGGTAGAAAAGATCGAGATCGACGCGGCCCTGCATGGCTTCATCATCGGTCGCGCCGCGAAAGCCGTTCACCTGCGCCCAGCCGGTGATGCCGGGCAGCACGTTATGGCGGCGGGCATAAAGATCGATCTTGCGCTCGTAGAGGCGGTTGTGGGCAACCGCATGCGGGCGTGGGCCGACCAGCGACATCTCGCCGATCAGCACGTTGATGAGCTGCGGCAACTCGTCGATGTTGAAGCGGCGCAGGTAGCGACCGACGCGGGTCACCCGGTCGTCGTCGCGACTCGCCTGCTGCACCACCGGCCCGTCGTCCATCGTGCGCATCGAGCGGAATTTCCAGATGCGGAACTGCCGCTGGTTGAAGCCGTAGCGGGTCTGCCGGAACAGCACCGGGCCGCGACTGTCGAGCTTGATCAGCGCCGCCACGATCAGGAAGAGCGGCGCCAGCAGCACCAGCGCGGTGGCGGAAAAGATGATGTCCATCGCCCGCTTGGCGGCGCGGCCGGTGTGGCCCATCGGCGGGCGCAGCACATTGAGGGTCGGCATGGCGCCGAGGCGGCCCAGCCGGAGATCTGAATAGCGTTCGAGCAGGCGCTCGGGCGCCAGTTCCACCCGGACCGGCAGGTTCATGAAGGCCCGCACGCAGCTGTCGATAAGGTCGCCGCGCGACCAGGGCAGCGCAAGCACGATGGTGTCGGGCTGCAGGTAGCGCGCCTTGTCGACGATGGCGTCGATGCCGAGCCCCTGGGCTGCCGGTCCACTGGCGCCGTTCGCCAGCCACTCGACGCCGATGACGTCATAGCCCTGCTGCTGCGGGGCGCCTTTTTCCAGCACCCATTTGAGATCTTCGGCAAAGCCGACCATCAGCACCCGGCCGGCCGAGAACCAGCCGGCGCGCGTCATTCCGGCCACGGCCTTGCTGGCGAGCAGGCGCGTGCCGACCAGCCCCGGCAAGCCCAGCAGCAGGAACACCACCACCGAACCGCGCGAAAAGGCATCCGAACTCTTGGTCAGGAAGGCCAGCACGATCACCGCCACCAGCGACAGCGCGAAGGCCGGCACCAGTCGGCGCACCGCCTTGCGGGCATCCTGGTAGAGGCTCATCCGGTAGTCGTCGCGATAGAAGCTGACCAGTGTGAACAGGATGGAGAAGGTCGCGGCCAGATCGAACTGCGGGTTGGTATAGGCAAGCGACCGGTTCACCGCCAGGTGATACAGAACGCCGGAGACATAGGCGGCGAGGAACACCGCCAGCCATTCCATCCCGATTCGGAACGCCGTGACCACCGGCGGGCTCAACGTGCGCTTTTGAGACGCCGGAGCAACGGAAAGTGTTTCGATGTGATGCGCCATGGGACACCTGCTGAATGCTGTGTCTCGCTGGCTGCAGGCACCGTGCCACGGCGGCCGGGGCGGGGGGCGGCGGGCCGCTAAAGTAAACGGTTCCTAAACTTTTCCCGTCCGATGATCGCTTTTGGAACAGTCTGATTCTGAAGCTGCCGCCGGGTTCGTCCCGGCAGGGCTTCGGGGCATTCGCACGGGGCACAGTTATGGTCATCCGATATGCCAACGATCCGGAACCGGCGTCTGCCACGCTCGCGCGCCATCCCGCCGCCCCGGCGGCGATGGCCGCCGGGATTGGCGAGCAGTTGGGCGGGTTGCTGGCGGCGGCCGGCGCTCGCCTGCGCCGGCGCCTTCCGGCCATGCTCGTGGTCGGGGCGCTGCCGTTCGCGGTCGGCTTTGCCTATCTCAAGGTTCTGCCGCCTCTCTACACTGCCGAGGCGACGGTATTCGTCGATCCGGCCGGCGGCCGGCCAGGCCGCGCCGACTCTCCGGCCGATCAGGCGCTGGTGACGGCGCTGATGCGTCAGGCCACCTCGCGTCCGGTGCTGCAGCGGGCGATCGAGAAGGACAAGCTGGCCGACGATCCGGCCATCTACACGCGCCCGACCGGCATGGCCGCGCTGGTATCCACGCTGTTCGATCTTGCCCGCCGCCCGGCCGCCGACAAGCCCGAGAACAGAAGCGAGGCGATCCTGCGCATGCTGGGTGAGCAGGTCGCCATCGCCCAGGCTGGGGAGGTCAATCTGCTGGCGATCTCCGCCCGTGCCGGCGAGGCCGGCACCGCCGCGCGGCTCGCCAACTCCGTCGCTCAAGCCTTCGTCGACGAGGTGGTGACAAACGGCGAGGGGGCTCTGGGCGCTGAAAAGACCCGCATCGACAGCCGCATCGGCGAGGCGCGCCGCAGGCTGGCCGACGCCGAGACGCGCCTTGTTGAATTCCGCCAGCGCAACGGCATCGATCATCCCGCGGCAAAGCCGGGGGCGGAGGTCGATCTTGCGGCGCAGCTCACCCGCGCCCGCGCCGCCACCATCGACCTCAAGGCCAAATCCGACCAGATTCAGAAACTGCTGGCCAGCGGCAAGGACATCGAGGCGATCGCCGATCTGGTCCGTTCGCCGTCGATTGAACGGCTGCGCATCCAGTATAACGAGGCCGTGGCGCAGGAGGCGAATTTCCGCACGTCGCTGGGGCCGCGCCATCCCTCCTATCTGGAGGCAGCCGAACAGGCGCGCGAACGTCGCCGTCTGCTGCAGGAAGGGCTCAGGCTCGCCGCTTCCAGCGTGCGGGCGGACTGGCAGGCCGCGCGCGATCAGGAGCTGGCGCTGGAAAAGCGTGTCGGAGCCGACATCAACGCGGCGCCGGCTGCGGCCGAGCCGCCGCCGGCCCAGTTGCGTGAACTTGAACGCACTGTCGAGACGGCACGTCTTGCGCTCGAACGGGCGCAGCGCAGCCAGGACAGCAGCGATGCGGTGCCAGGCACGGCGCTGGCTCGCATCGTCGCTCGCGCCAGTGAGCCGACGGCTCCGAACGGCAGGGCATCGGGGCAGGTCTGGACAACGGCCGCGACGGCTTCGCTTGCGCTGTCTGCACTGGTCTTTGCCGCCGGTTGGCCGCGCCGTCGCAGCAAGCCGGCCCTGTCGCTGCGCGGCGCCGCCTCGGTGCCGCCGCCCCCGCTGGAGGTTACCGGTGTTGCCGCTGCGCCCGCCGAGCGTCCCCGCCCCAGCAGCTGGGCTGAGGCTGCTGCCAAGGCTTTCGCGGAAGCTGCGGCGGTCGATCCGGTGGAACCGCTTGCCGAGCCGGCGGCTCCCGCGGCTCCGGCAGCGCCGGCACCTGATCGACCGGCCGACCGCATTGCCCGCGAATTTGCCGAGCGCGAAACCAACTTCGCCCTTCAGATGGTGCTGGTGACCGCCGACGAGGGCGTGGGCCATCAGGTTGAGGTGGCCCTCAGCCTCGCCAACGCCGCCGCCCGGCTGGCGGTGCGCGTGCTGCTGATCGACTCCGATGCGGGCGAGGCACCGCTGTCGCGTCGCTGCATGAACGGGGCGGCCGTGGGGATCCTGTCGCTGTCCGGGCGCGACCGGTTGGTGCTCGCGGTGGAAACGGCGGAGAACCATCTGGTGCATTTGGTGCCGAACGAGGCGATCCGCCCGCTCGCCGCCAATGATTCCGGCCTGCGCCGGCTGCGGGGCATCGCCGGCCATTTCGATCTGGTGATCGTGAATGCCCCTGCCACCGCCGATGTGATGACCCTGCGCGCACTGGCGCGCAATGCCCAGTCGGTCGTGGTGGCCTCGAACGGGCAAAGCGATCTCGCCAGCGCGGCCCATCGCCTCGGCGTGGCGCCGGCCAATGTGCGCCAGGTCCCGGAAGAGCCATCTTCCGGCACACCGCCCCCGCAGCGCCCGATGGCGGTTGTGCGAATGCCAAAATGTGCCTGATCCAGTCTACAGCGCGGGAATCGCGGGTCCGGCTGCGGCTGCCCGAGACCGGCGCGCGCCGCTGGCATGTGTTTCTGCTGCAGGCTCTGGAGCGGCGCGGTCATCCGGTCGAGGTGGAGTTTTCCGGTCCCGCACCGGCCGAAGTGCCGGGGCTCACCCTGTTGCGGCTGATCGAGCAAACCCTCTATCAGAGCCGCGCGCGAGGCGAGAACGACGCTGCCGCTGCTGTGGGACCCAGTGCGTTCCGCAACAATCGCCAGATGTTGGCTCCCGATCTCGTCCTGGATCTGACAGCAGCGCCGCGTCCCTGCGGTAATCTTCCGGTGCTGGTTCCGGTATTCGACGGGATCGCCGACCCTGCGGCGCTCGTCTGGGCGCTGATTGAGGCGCGTCCCGCGCATATCGGCTGGCAGCGGCTGGCCGACAGTGAAACCGTGGCCGCCGGCACCGTGGCGACGCGGGCGCGGCATATTCTGACCCAGGGGCTGAGCGAAGCGCTGGCGAGCGTTGCGATGTTGGCGCCGCGCGCCGCCGCTGCGGCCAGCCTCGCGCCTTCCGCAACGGGTGCCACCGCACACGCTCCGGCGCGTCTGCCGCCGCTGGCACTGCCGCGGTTTGCGCTGGGCACATTGATCGATCGTGTGCGCAGGCGCGCCGACCGGACGCTGAAGGAGCCGCGGCAGTGGAACATCGGCTGGCGTCCGCTTGCCGCCGCGGAGCCGGGACTTGTGGACAGCGGGCGCATCGAAGCGGCGGCCTATCGCTGGCTGCCGAAGCAGGATGGCCGGTATTTCGCCGATCCGTTCCCCTTTGAACATCAGGGGCGGCTGCATCTGTTCTGCGAAGAGTTTGTCTACGCCACCGGGCGCGGGCTGATCTCGGTGATGGACATGGGCGCCGACGGCGGCTTTTCCGCGCCGCGCCCGGTGCTCGAACACGAGGTGCACCTGTCCTATCCCTGCGTGTTCCGCTGGGGCGACGGCATCTACATGCTGCCCGAGACCTCCGCCGCCGCCACCCTCGAACTCTATCGTGCGGAGGCGTTCCCGTTGCACTGGCGCAAGGTGGCGGTGCTCGCCGAGAACATGCTGGCGGTCGATGCCACGTTCTTCGAACACGACGGCCTGTGCTGGATCGCAGCGGCCACGGCCGGTCCCGGCACCTCCGACCGCGACAGTTGCTCGCTGTTCTTCGCCGAACGCCCGGAAGGGCCCTGGACACCTCACCCCGGCAATCCGGTGGTGGTCGATGCCTATGGCGCGCGCCCGGCCGGCCATCTGCAACGCCGCGGTGACAGGCTGTTGCGGCCGGCGCAGGACTGCTCGCAGGGCTATGGCTGGGGCCTCTCCATCCGCCGCATCGACCAGCTGGACCGCGAGCGGTTCAGCGAGACCGAACTGGTCCGTCTATCGCCGCCAAGCATGCTGCGCGCGACCGGCCTGCACACAGTCAACCGCGCCGGCAGTATCGAAACGATCGACGCCATCCTGCCGTGACGGCGCTCAATCGCGCGGCACCAGCACCTTGCCGGGGTTGAGGATGTTGTCGGGATCGAGCGCGCGCTTGATCTCGGCCATCACTTCCAGCGCCACCCCGTCCTTGTAGCGAGGCAGCTCGTCGCGCTTGATCAGCCCGATGCCGTGCTCGGCCGAGATCGAGCCGCCGAGCGAAAAGGCGATGTCGTGGACGATCTCGTTGAAATGCCCCCACATCGCCAGATAGGCCGCCTTTTCCATGCCGACCGGCTGGCTCAGGTTGAAATGGATGTTGCCGTCGCCGAAATGGCCAAAGGCGCAGACACGGATGCCGGGCAGCGCCGCCTCGCAGGCGCGCGTTGCCTGGTCTAGAAAGTCCACAAGCCGCGAAATCGGCACCGACACGTCATGCTTGATTGAACCGCCTTCGAGTTTCTGCACATCGGACATGCTCTCCCTCAGGTGCCAGAGCGCCTCGGACTGGGCGTGGCTCGCCGCGATGGTGGCATCGCTGACCAGCCCGTCCTCGAAGGCGGATCCAAGCATCTCCTCCATCCGGGCCGAAAGGTCGAGCGAGGGATCGGGCGAGGTCAGTTCGATCAAAGCGTGGAACGGGTGCTTGCCTTCCAGTGGGCGGACAAGATCGGGCCGGTGCTTTTCCATGAAATCGACAATGGTGCGATACATGAACTCGAACCCGGTCAGGGTGTCGCCGGCGCCCTGGCGGAAGCGGGCGAACAGATCGAGCGCCGCCTGCAGGCTGGCCAGCCCGACCCAGGCGGTGGCGCGCACCTTGGGCTGCGGGAACAGTTTGACCACCGCCCCGGTGATGATGCCCAGCGTGCCTTCCGCACCGATGAACAGATGCCGGAGGTCATAGCCGGTGTTGTTCTTGCGCAGCCGGTTGAGATCGCTGATGATGCGCCCGTCCGCCAGCACCACCTCCAGCCCCAGCGCGAGTTCCCGCGCATTGCCGTAGCGCAGCACCGCGGTTCCGCCGGCATTGGTGGAAAGATTGCCGCCGAGGGTGCAGGAGCCTTCCGACCCGAGCGACAGCGGAAACAGGCAGCCGGCCGCCGATGCCGCCTCCTGCACCATCTTGAGCACGGCGCCGGAATCGGCCGTCAGCGTCATGTTGACGGGATCGACCTCGCGGATACGGTTCATCCGGGCGAGCGACAGCACCAGCCCGCCCTGAGGCACGCCGCCGCCGACCAGTCCGGTATTGCCGCCTTGCGCGACCACTGCCACCTTGTGCCGGCGGGCCAGCCGCAAGACGGCCGCGACCTCGTCGGTCGTGCCCGGTCGCACCACCGCGATGGCGCTGCCCCGATAGAGGCCACGCCCCTCCACCAGATGCGGTTCGATGTCGGCGGGATCGGTCAGCACCTGTGCGGCGCCGAGGGCGGCGCGGAGGTCCTCGACAAGGAGTTTGCTGGCGTTGCTCATGCCGCAGGTATCAGCCGTGACAGCGATCCGGTCAACACCCAGCTCGCGGCCTAAACCAGCCCCGGATCAATCCTCGCCCGCTCCTTGAGCCAGGCCGGCACGGCCAGACCCTTTTCCTCAAGGAAAGCCGGATTGTAGAGCTTGGAGGCGTAGCGCTCGCCGCCATCGCAGAGCAAGGTGACGATGGTCTTGCCGGGGCCCAGATGCCGCGCCAGCCGCATCGCGCCGGCCACGTTGATGCCCGAGGAGCCGCCGACGGAGAGACCTTCGTGTTCGAGCAGGTCGAACATTACCGGAATGGCTTCCTCATCCGCGATCTGAAAGGCGATATCCACCGGCGCGCCGTCGATGTTGCGGGTGATGCGGCCCTGTCCGATCCCTTCGGTGATCGAGGAGCCGGTGGCCTTCAGTTCACCGCTGGTGAAATAGGCATAGAGCGCCGCCCCCATCGGATCGGCGAGCGCGATCGTGATATCCTTGCGATAGCCCTTCAGCCCCAGACCGATGCCCGCGAGCGAGCCGCCCGTGCCCACCGCGCAGACGAACCCGTCGATGGCTCCGCCGGTATCCTGCCAGATCTCGCGGGCCGTTGTGGCGATATGCCCCTCGCGGTTGGCGACATTGTCGAACTGATTGGCCCAGAAGGCGCCGTTCGGCTCGCTGGCATTGAGCCGTTCGGCCAGCCGTGCCGACACCTTGATGTAGTTGTTGGGGTTGGCATAGGGCGCAGCCGGCACCTCGACCAGTTCGGCCCCGGCATGGCGCAGCATGTCCTTTTTCTCGCGCGACTGGGTTTCCGGGATGACGATCACCGTCCGGTGCCCGAGCGCATTGCCCACCAGCGCCAGCCCGATGCCGGTGTTGCCGGCCGTCCCCTCGACGATGACGCCGCCGGGCCGCAGCGCGCCGTTCTGCCGCCCTGCTTCGATGATCGCCAGCGCCGCGCGGTCCTTGACCGAGCCGCCGGGGTTCATGAACTCGGCCTTGCCGAGAATGGTGCACCCCGTCGCCTCCGAGGCGCGCCTGAGCCGGATGAGCGGCGTGTTGCCGATGGCCTCGACAAGACCGTTGCTAAACCGCATGTCGTGCCTCTCAGGCGGTGACGGGAATGACAAAGGCCGTGGTCGACTTGATCCGTTCCATGGCGAAGCGAGACGTGACGTTCTTCAGCGCGATGGTGTTGATCAGGCGCTTGTAGAACTGGTCGTAGGCGGCCATGTCGGCCACCACCACATGGGCGAGATAGTCGACATCGCCGGCCATGCGGTAAAGCCCCATGACCTCGGGCATCGCCGAGACAACCTCGGCGAACTTCTCCAGCCATGGGCCGGAATGGTCTCCAGTCTCGATCGAGACGAACACCGTCAGCCCAAGCCCGATGCGGTCGGGATCGACCAGCACCACCCGGCGCTGGATCACGCCGGACGCCTCCAGCTTCTGGATGCGCTTCCAGCACGGGGTCTGCGACAGTCCGACACGTTCGGACAGTTCGGCCAGCGATTGGCTGGCATCTTGCTGCAACAGCGTCAGCAGCTTGCGGTCAATGGCATCCATTAGAACGTCCAGAACTCCAACTATTGGCAAATATTTCGCTACAAATCAGTGAATCGCGAGATTTTTAGCAAAATCTTCTACGATTGCAACCCGCCTTTGGTCGAGCGCCCTCCCGACCGCCTTAGCCGGCTCGGCCGAGCCGAACGCGATTTCGTTCGGATTATAGCCCAATCGTTCGTCTTGTCGAACGAAAGAGAATATTCTATTGCTGTCTCCCACATATTGGAGTGAGCCATGGCACAAAAGGACGATTGGACATCTGCGACGCCGCGCCTTCACCCGGAGACCCTGCTGGTGCACGCCGGCGGCCTGAGATCGCAGTTCGGCGAAACCTCCGAGGCGCTGTTTCTGACCCAGGGCCATGTCTATGACAGTGCCGAGCAATGCGCCGCCCGTTTCGATGGCAGCGAGAGTGGTTTCATCTACGCGCGCTTTTCCAACCCGACTGTGCAGATGTTCGAGCAGCGCATGGCGGCGCTCGAAGGGGCTGAGGCGGCGCGTGCCACCGCCACCGGCATGGCGGCGGTCACCGCCGCGCTGATGGGGCTGGTGCGTGCCGGCGATCATGTGGTGTCCTCGCGCGCGCTTTTCGGCTCCTGCCGCTATGTGGTGGAGGAGCACCTGCCGCGCTACGGGGTGGAGACGACTCTGGTCGACGGCACTGACCTCGATGCCTGGCGCCGTGCCGTCCGCCCCACCACCAAGGCGTTCTTTCTTGAAAGCCCGTCCAACCCGACGCTGGAGGTGATCGACATCGCTGCGGTCGCTGCCATCGCCCATGCGGCCGGCGCGCAGCTGGTGGTCGACAACGTTTTTGCCAGCGCGCTGTGGCAGAAGCCGTTGGCGCTGGGGGCCGATTGCGTCGTCTATTCGGCCACCAAGCACATCGACGGACAGGGTCGCTGCCTTGGCGGGGTCATTCTGGCCTCGCGCGCCTTCATCGACACTCATATCCACACGCTGCTGCGCCAGACCGGACCGGCCATATCGCCGTTCAACGCCTGGGTCATGCTCAAATCGCTGGAAACGTTTCCGTTGCGCGTGCGGCGCCAGTCGGAAACGGCGGCACAGATTGCCGACTGGCTGGCCGGGCGATCCGGGGTGCGCGCCCTGCGCTTCTGCGGTCGCAAGGACCACCCGCAGGCCGATCTGATTGCCCGCCAGATGTCCGGCCCCTCGACGCTGATGTGTTTCGAGGTGGGCGACAGCCGGGCGGAGGCCTTCCAATTTCTCAACCGGTTGCGGATCATCCGGATTTCCAACAACCTCGGCGATGCCAAGAGCCTGGCGGTGCACCCCGCCACCACCACGCATCAGCGCTTCACCCCAGCGCAGCGGGCGGAGATGGGCGTCGGCGAGGCACTGGTCCGATTGTCGGTCGGCCTCGAGCATGCCGACGATCTGATCGCCGACATTGACCAGGCGCTTGGGCCTTGAAGGCTTGCGCCGGATACGTCAGAATTGCCGCCGCAAAGTCAAAGTAAGTGAGGACCGGCGTGGCCGAACCGACACCACCTCCCGCCAAGGGCCCCCGGATCGGGCTGTTTGTAACCTGCCTGGTCGATCTGATGCGACCCAATGTCGGCTTTGCCGCGGTCAAGCTGCTGGAGGAGGCGGGTTGCACGGTGGAAGTGCCGTTGCAGACCTGCTGTGGCCAGCCCGCCTATAATTCGGGCGATCGCACCACGACGGCCCGGCTGGCGGAGCAGATGATCGCGGCCTTCGCCGGCTATGATTATGTGGTCGTCCCCTCCGGCTCCTGTGCCGGCATGATCCGAGCGCATTATCCCGGCCTGTTCGCGGGCGATCCCAACCTCGGCCCCAGGGCTGAGGCATTGGCGGCCCGCACCTATGAGTTGATCTCTTTCCTCACCGATGTGATGGGGGTGACCGAGGTCAAGGCGCGGTTCGACGGCACGGTCACCTATCACGACAGCTGCTCGGGCCTGCGCGAACTCGGCGTCAAGGGTCAGCCGCGCGCCCTGCTCGCCACCGTCGAGGGGCTAACGCTCAGCGAGATGAACGAGTGCGAGACCTGCTGCGGTTTCGGCGGCACCTTCGCGGTCAAGTATGGCGAAATCTCCGATTCCATCGTCACCAAGAAGGCGGAGAACGTCGAGAAAAGCGGCGCGGCGACCCTGCTGGCCGGCGATCTCGGCTGCCTCATGAACATGGCCGGCAAGATGCAGCGGAGCGGGGCCAAGGTTCAGGCCCGCCATGTGGCCGAGGTGCTCGCCGGCATGGCCGACGGACCCGCCATCGGCGAGGCTGCAGCGCAGGAGAACAAGGGTGGCTGACAGCGCGGGCGCTTCCACACTCCACCTGCCGCGCACGCTCGTGGCGGCGGTGCTGGTGCTGCTGGTGCTGTCGGTGGCGCTGTGGGCGCGCTTTGGCGGCGCGATGTTCGCCGACTGGCTGTCGGCGGCCTGGAGCCTCTGTTTCTAGGCTCTCTTACTCCCACTTACTCCCATAGGAGCGAAGCGACGCCGAGCCGATGCGAGGGACGCCCGCGCGTTGCGCGCGGGCCACTTTAGCCGCCAGCGAAGCGACGCCGAGCCGATGCGAGGGACGCCCGCGCGTTGCGCGCGGGCCACTTTAGCCGCCAGCGAAGCGACGCCGAGCCGTGCTGCGTGATGAGGGGTTTACCGCAGATCCTCGGGACTGAAGCGGTAGCGCGTCGAGCAGAACTCGCAGGTGACGCCGACCATCTGGTCATCCCCCACCATGGCCTGCTGCTCCTCGGCGGTGAAGCGGCGCAGCATGTCGAGAATGCGCGCCGACGAGCAGCGGCAGCGTTCTTCCAGCCGGGCGGGCTCAAACACCCGTGCGCCGCGCTCGTGAAACAGCCGGTAGAGCAGATCCTCCGTGCTCAGCCCGGGATCGACAAGCTCGTGATCCTCGATGGTTTCGACCAGCGAGCGCGCCTCCACCCAGGCATCGTCCTCGGCAAAGACCGGACGCGCGGTGCCCAGCGGGGCATCGCCCGGATCGAACTCCGCCTGCCGCTGCCGCTCGGACGAGGAGGGCAGGAACTGCACCAGCAGCCCGCCGGCGCGCCAGCGCGTGCCGCTGCCCGTCTGCTCCTCGGCCACCGCCAGCCGCACCTTGGTCGGGATCTGTTCGGACCGCAGGAAATACTGGTGCGCGGCTTCCTCCAGCCCCTGTCCTTCCAGCGGCACCAGCCCCTGATAGCGCTGCATATGCGCGCCCTGATCGATGGTGAAGGCCAGGTGGCCCTGGCCGAGCAGCGCGGCGGGACTGGCTGAGGTCGCTTGCGCCAGCCGCTCGGCATCGAACCGCGCATAGGCCCGCAACGATCCCGGCGTTGCATAATCGACCACCAGCATGTCGACCGGTCCATCGCTGCGCGTCTGCAACTGGAACTGGCCGTCGAACTTGAGCGAGGCGCCGAGCAGGGCCGTCAGCGCAACCGCTTCGCCCAACAGCCGCGAAACCGGGGCGGGATAGGCATGTCGGGCAAGGATGGCATCGATCGTCGCGCCGAGCCGCACCACGCGCCCGCGCACATCGAGCGCGTCGATCTGGAACGGCAAAATGGTGTCATCGGCGCCGCGCGCAGAGGAGACCTCCGCCGGCGTCCCAACCGCCTCGCTCATCGTTCAGCCGACCGTCGCGCCGAACACATGCGCCAGAATGGCCTTCTGCGCATGCAGGCGGTTCTCGGCTTCGTCGAAAACCGCCGATTGCGGGCCGTCCATGACCTCGTCGGTCACTTCCTCGCCGCGCGTGGCCGGCAGGCAGTGCATGAAGATGGCATGATCCTTGGCCCGCCCCATCAAGGCGGAATCGACCTGATAGCGGCGCAGCAGGTTCTGCCGGCGACCCTCGTCCTTGTCGCCCATCGACACCCAGCAGTCGGTGATGACGCAATCGGCGCCCTTCACCGCAGCTTCGGGATCGGTGGTCAGGGACACGCGGGCGCCCTGCTTGCGTGCGGCGGCGATCAGGTCGGCGCGTGGCGCCAGTTCCGCCGGCGTGGCGATCCTGAAGTCGAACGGAATCTTGGTGGCCGCATGCACCCAGGAGGTGAGCACATTGTTGGCATCCCCGGTCCAGGCGATGGTGCGCCCGCCCAGCGGTCCGATGCGCTCCTCGAAAGTCATGATGTCGGCGGCCACCTGGCAGGGGTGCGACCGCTTGGTCAGCCCGTTGATGACAGGCACGCTGGCATGCCGCGCCAGTTCCCTGAGCTGGTCGTGATCGAGCATGCGGATCATGATCGCATCGACATAGCGCGACAGCACCCGCGCCGTATCGGCGATGGTCTCGCGTTCGCCCAGTTCGATCTCCTTGCCGGTGATCATCAGCGGTTCGCCGCCAAGCTCGCGGATGCCGACATCGAAGGAGACGCGTGTCCTGAGCGAGGGCTGCTCGAACACCATGGCGATCTTCTTGCCTTCGAGCACGCGATCCCTGCCGGATTCCGGCGTGCGGCGGCGCGCCTTGATGCGCGCCGCAGCGTCGAGGATGGAGCGGAAGGTCTCGGACGACAGGTCCGAAATATCGAGGAAATGTGTGACGCCGGACATACGCGGATACCTGTTCTATTCGGCCGCGGGCTTGGTCAAGGCCGCTTCCAGTTTGCTGCACGCGGCATCGAGCGACCGCATCGCCATCTGCACTTCGGCCTCGCTGATGATCAGCGGCGGCAGGAAGCGCACCACGTTGTGGCCCGCCGCAACCGCCAGCAGGTGTTCGCCGCGCAGGGCGGCGATGACATCGGTATTGGGCACGCGCGCCTTGAAGCCGGTCAGCAGGCCCTCGCCGCGCACGTCCTCGATGATGGCCGGATGCCGGTCCTTCATCTCGGCCAGACGCTGGCGGAACAGCAGCGACATCTGGCGCACATGGGCGAGGAACTCCTCGTTGGCCACGATGTCGAGCACGGCGTTGCCGGCCGCCATCGCCAAGGGATTGCCGCCATAGGTCGAGCCGTGCGTTCCAGCTACCATGCCCTTGCCGGCCTCCGCCGTGGCAAGGCATGCCCCAAGCGGGAAACCACCGCCGATGCCCTTGGCGATCGCCATGATGTCCGGTGTGATGCCCGACCATTCGTGCGCAAACAGCTTGCCGGTGCGCCCGGTGCCGCATTGGACCTCGTCGAGCACCATCAGGAGGCCATGCTCGTCGCACAGCGCGCGCAACTCGCGCATGTCCGCCGGCGACAGGCTCCGAAGCCCGCCCTCGCCCTGCACCGGCTCGAACAGGATGCCGGCGGTTTCCGGGCCGATGGCGGCCTTGACCGCTTCAAGATCGCCGAACGGCACCTGATCGAAGCCGGGCGTCGCCGGGCCGAAGCCTTCCAGATATTTCTGCTGGCCGCCGGCTGCGATGGTGGCGAGCGTGCGGCCGTGGAAGGCGCCCTCGAAGGTGATCAGCCGATAGCGCTCGGGATGGCCGCTGGCCGCATGATACTTGCGCGCGGTCTTGATCGCGCATTCCAGCGCCTCCGCCCCCGAATTGGTGAAGAACACCATATCGGCAAAGGTAAGGTCAGTCAGCCGCTTGGCCAGCCGTTCGCCCGCCGGGATGCGAAACAGGTTGGAAGTGTGGCACAGCTTCTCGGCCTGCGTCTTGATCGCTTCGACCAGATGCGGATGGCTGTGGCCGAGGCTCATCACTGCCACGCCCGCGACGAAATCGAGATAGCGCTCGCCGGTGGTCGTGATCAGCCATGCGCCCTCGCCTCGCTCGAAGGCGAGATCCGCGCGCGCATAGGTCGGCATCATCGCCGATGCGGTGTTGGTCTCGCCGTGTGCTTTGGCCATGGCAACCTCCCCGGGGCAGGGCCTGTCAAAAACGCAAAAAGCCGCCCACCTAAGGCGGGGGCGGCAGCCAACTTTTCCCATGTCTTGCCGCCCCCGTCAATCGGCGCAGCGGGCCTCGAACTCATGAATTGGTGTGATCCGAGCTGGTGCTGGCGGTGATCGATGCCCCAGGGGAACCTGTTGCCGGTGCGCCGCTTCAAGTGGACTCTTGACGGGCGCGCAACTTTCCCACAGGAGATCGTTGGGGAAAACTGGCACGGATCGCCCTGCGGAATCTGCCGTTTTCATCCTCGATCTTGTAGCGTCCCATTCAAACGACACCAGATGTCGTAACTGTCGCGTGATTTCAAAATGGTTGTGTGGTGCTTGCCGGAGGGCGTTCCCCCGGGCATGGGCGGATTCACACTTGGGCCGAAGGATTGAAGATGTCTTGGACCGATGAACGCATTGAGCGCCTCAAGAAGCTCTGGAGCGAGGGGTTGAGCGCCAGCCAGATCGCGGGCGAGCTTGGCGGCGTCACCCGCAATGCTGTGATCGGCAAGGTGCACCGCCTGCATCTGTCGGGCCGCGTCAAGACTTCGAGCGCCTCGGCGCAGCGCTCGCGCAAGGCGGCGCGGCCGGTGGTGCGCACCGCCTCCCCCCAGCGGGTGGTCACCGCCACGCGCGGCAATCTGCTGGTCGTTCATTCCGTCGATGCCGAGGAGCAGGTAGCCTATCGACCCGTCGAGGAAGTGGTGGTGCCGATTTCCCGCCGCATCACCATCATGGAACTGCGTGAGGGCACCTGTCGCTGGCCGCTGGGCGATCCGCTCGCGCCCGATTTTGTGTTCTGCGGCGGCGATTGCGAGGTTGGCAAGCCGTATTGTACCGCCCATGCCAATATTGCCTACCAGCCGTCCATGGAGCGTCGTCGCGCCGGCGGGCGCTGAGCGGTTCGGAAAAATTTCGATCCGCCACGCGGGAGAGTCTGGAAATTGCCGCATTGGCACGCCAGTTAATCACCTGCCCGCATCCGGCTGGCGATGGCCGCCCCGGCGGCGGATCCGTGGAGGAAGTCCCATGACCCCGCAGGAACGCGAGGTAATCACGTCCATTTTTGACCGGCTGAAGTCTGCGGCCACCCAGGCGCGCGATCCTGAAGCCGAGCGGCTCATCGCCGATCTGGTCCGTCAGCAGCCCTATGCCCCCTACGCACTTGCCCAGTCGGTCTATGTGCAGGAGCAGGCGCTGAACAACATGCAGGCCGAACTACAGCGGTTGCAGGGGCAGGTCGCCCAGTTGCAGCAGCAGGCCCAGCAGCAACAGCAGCAGTCGGGCGGTTTCCTGTCCGGCCTATTTGGCGGTGGTCGTCCGCAGCCGGCTGCGCCGCAGCCCGGACCCTGGAGCCGTCAGCCCCAGCAGGGCATGCCGCATCAGGGCATGCCGATGCAGCCTGAGGCGCCCGCAGCCGGCCCCTGGGGTCGTTCGGCCGCGCCGGCAGGCGGTTCGGGCTTTCTCGGCACGGCGCTGACGACGGCGGCTGGCGTGGCCGGCGGCATGGTGGTTGGCAACATGCTGATGAATGCCTTCAAGGGCACAGGCTCCAGCCCGACCCAGTCGGCCTCGTCCGATTTCCAGCCGATGTCGCAGAACTCGGCCTCCGATCAGGCCATGCTGGCGCAGGCCGAGGCGTATGACGCCGGGTATGAGGACGGCGACACCGCAGACCTGGGCGGCGACAGCTACGACGTCTGAACGCTCACAGGATCATCAAAAACAAAACCGCCCGGGGGAAGCCCCGGGCGGTTTGGCTTTGAGCCCGCAAGGAGCAGTCAGATGACCACGACACGGGTGCCGACGCGCACGCGCTCGTAAAGATCGCTCACATCCTCGTTGCGCAACCGGATGCAGCCGGAGGATACTGCCTGGCCGATGGTGCTCGGCTCGTTGGTCCCGTGAATGCGATAGAGCGAGGAGCCGAGATACAAGGCGCGCGCGCCGAGCGGATTGTCGGCACCGCCGGCCATGAAGCGCGGCAGGTCGGGCCGGCGCTTGAGCATTTCCGGCGGCGGCGTCCAGTTGGGCCATTCTGCCTTGCGGGTGATGGACTTGACCCCGGCCCATTCGAAGCCCGGCCGGCCGACGCCGATTCCGTAGCGCATCGCCTTGCCGCCTTCCTGCACCAGATAGAGGAAGCGGTTGGGCGTATCGATGACGACGGTGCCTGGCCGATGCGGCGAGGGGTAGTCGACCACCTGCCGCTCGTAGCGCGGATCAAAGCCGTTCATGGCCGGCATGGGGGCGGGCGCCACAGGCGCCGCCACCGGTCCGCGCGGGACGGGCTGGTATTGCTCGTCAGGCAGTGCCGGAGTGGCAACCGACCCGGTGGTATAGGCTGGCATGGCCGCCGGTGTCTGCCGGGCGGGGGCCTGATAGGGCGCCGCGTAGCTGGACACCGCGGGGCGGGCCTGGCCTGTCACCAGAAATTCAATGAACCCGCCACCAAGATTGTTCTGCCGCGGATTGGCCAAGGCCGCGCCCGCCTGTGACAAAGCTCCTGCGAGGAGGAGCACACCAAAAGAAACTCGAACCATTCTGCAACCCGACGCAACGAACTGAACACGACCGCATTGACGGCCGGGATTGAGCCTAGGAAGGCAAGTAAATGGAAAGGTTAATGCGCGGCGGTTCGTTAGCTGTGTTGAGGGGATCGGAAGGCAGTTCCCGCAATCAGGGCAAAAAAACGGTTAGGCAACGAGGTAAACGTTTGAATAATCGGTAAGAATAACAGCGCCTTAACGCCCCTGGTCGGGCATCAAAGGCATGCGGACATCGTAGAATTGGACGTCAGGCAGCCGCCGGGCGCAACCGGCGCATGAGCAAGGCCCGGCAATCGCCGATGTTGAGCATCACGCCGAGCAAGCCATACACGGTCGCGCCGGCGCAGGCGGTCAGGGCAAGGGTCATCATGCCCGGCTCAAGCGCGCGCAGCGGCAGCACGGCCAGCACCATCGCGGCGGTTGCTGCGCCGCTGCGCGCCAGCATGCCCCACGGCACGGCCACCGGTGCCACTCTAGCGGCAATCGCGATGATGACGACAAGCCCGGCGACGAACCCCACCGAAGTCGCCAGCGCCCCGGCAAGACTGCCCTGAACCGGGAGCAACGCGAGCGCCGCCAGCCCGGCCGCCAGGCTCACGGAGGCCGAGGCGATCACCGGCAGCGTCCTGCGGGCGATCTGGAACAGCGGATTGATCGCATATTGGATCAGCGCATAGGCGAACAGACCCGGCAGCAGTGCCGTCACGCCGGTCTCGAAAGTGCCGCGATAGGAGGGGCTGACGAACAGCGCCTCGAAACTCGGCAGGGCCAGCCACAGCCCGACAGAGGTTGGCAGAAGCGCGGCGACGACAAGACCGATGCTGCGGCTGAGCTGCGCGCGCGCCGCCTCTGCGCCGTGCTCGGCTTCCGCCTTGACGGCCAGCTGGAACAGCACCAGATCGAGCCCCGAGCCGATCGTGGCCACCAGCTTGAGACCAATATCCAGCGCCAGTGAATAGCGGCCGCTCTCTGCCAGCCCGTAATACATCGCAACGCCCGAGCGCATCAGCAGCATCATCGCCAGAAACATCAGGTTGGCGATGATCAGCGGTGCGGCATAGCGGGCGAACTGGCCCAGCAGGTCCGGCCGATGGCCGTGCCCTTCAGCGCCTTCACCAGTGTAAAAGCGCGAGGAAACCGCGACACCTGCCAGCGCCGACAGGCACAGCCCGGCCAGCACCACATCGGCGCGGGCGAGGACATAGGCCGCGCCCAGCATCAGCACACTCGCCGCCGCGTTCTTGACAATGACCAGCGTCGCATAACGCTTGTGCTGGAAGCGGGCGCGCGCCAGCGCCGAGCGATAGTCGAACAACCCGCCGGCGATCGCCACCAGCGGCGCCATTGCCGCGATGATGGCACTGGTTCCGCCGAGGCCGCCCACCAGATACAGCACCAGCGCGATCCCGCTCAGCGCAATGGCGATGAGCCCTGTCCCGCGATTGAGCGTTGCGAGTATGCCGGGGTCGGCCTCGTTCTGCGCCTCGCCAAAGAAGCGGTTGGTGGACAGCCGCAGCCATTCGAACAGCAGCGTCTGCAACACCACTCCCGCCGCCGACGCCAGCGCATAGACGCCGAACTCCTGCGCGCCGAGAAAATAGGCAATCCCCAGCCCAATCCCGAAATTGACGAGCGAATTGAGGATGAAGGTGATAAGTGTCAGCATGACTGTCCCGGCGAGACTTTTACACCGATGCGGGATAAGGAACGTTTAAGCGCCTCCCTCCCGATGAACCCGCCCCAGTTCCCGCCTTTGCAACGTCCGCCGGTTCCTCCGCCAATGGTTCGGGGCTGATCCGTCATGCTGTCGCGCCCCGTGCTTTTCTGCCTTGCGGCAGTCGGCGTCATCACGCTGATGAATGGCGGCATCAAGACGCTGACCACCGGCTACGGCACGCTGGAGGTTGCGTTCTATCGTTATGTTTCCGGCGGCAGCTGGGCACTCCTGATCGCGCTCTGGCAACGACCGGGCTGGCCGCAGCGCGAGGTCGTCGGCGCGCAGGTGCTGCGCGGCGTGCTCGGCACCATTTCCGGCACCACCTTCTTTTTCGCGCTCAAGCACCTGTCGCTGGCCGACAGCTTTACCATCTCCTTTCTTGCTCCGCTGTTCGTGGTCATCCTCGGTTTCCTGTTTCTCAAGGAAGTGCCGCGCCCGCGCGATCTGGTGGCGCTGGTGCTCGGCTTTGCCGGCATGATCGTCATCGTCTCGAGTCTCGACAGGTCGGGCGGCGGCGGCTCGCTGGCCGGCGCGCTCGCTGCCGTCGTCTCGGCCATCACCTATGCCATGTCGCTGATCATGCTGCGCTCGCTGGCGCAGAAGGTGCCGTTCATTCACATCGTGCTGTTCCAGCACTGGGTGTCGGCGCTGCTGCTGCTGCCCTTCGTCGTCACCACAGTGCCGTTGCCCGCGGCAGCGGACTGGCCGGTGGTGCTGATCGCTCCGCTGCTGGGTGTGGCCGGGCACATCTTGTTCGCCAATGCCTATGCCGCCGCTCCGGCCGCGCGGCTGGCGCCGGCCGAGTATTCGGCGCTGATCTATGCGCTTGCGATCGACGCGCTGTGGTTCGGCGTCCTGCCGACGTCCGCGACGCTGGTCGGTGCCACGGCGATCATCGTCGCGGCAAGCCTCGCCGCCCGGCGTTAACCCTGCCGGGGCAAAGCCCGCGCGACTTCGACCAAAGTCCCATCGGCTCTTGACTCGCCTGCGGGCGCTGACTACCTAGCCCATGTCGATAGCACTCTCTGGGTATGAGTGCTAACAGCCCGTGCCTCCGGGGCGGGCGGTTTACTCGGCCCCAGAAACGATTCAGTCACTAGGAGAAGTTTTCCATGAAGTTTCGTCCGCTTCACGACCGCGTCGTCGTCCGTCGCCTGAACAGCGAGGAAAAGACGAAGGGCGGCATCATCATTCCGGATTCCGCCAAGGAGAAGCCGCAGGAGGGCGAGATCATCGCCGTCGGCTCCGGCGCCCGAGATGAGAACGGCAAGTTGACCCCCCTCGATGTCAAGAAGGGCGACCGCGTCCTGTTCGGCAAGTGGTCGGGCACCGAAGTCAAGATCGATGGCGAGGAGCTCCTGATCATGAAGGAGTCCGACATCATGGGCATCATCGGGTGAGATGAAGACGGTTGGTGATCGCCCGATCGGATTGCACCGACAGGCTTTCTCGCCGCTCCGTCTTCCCTTTGCCTATTCGCGATTGGCCACCTGCCGCTCGCGCTGAACAGAAACACCAACTCCAGGATTTTGCACAATGGCCGCTAAAGACGTCCGTTTCTCCTCCGATGCCCGCGAGCGCATGCTGCGCGGCGTCGACATCCTCGCCAATGCCGTCAAGGTCACGCTCGGTCCCAAGGGCCGCAACGTCGTGATCGACAAGTCGTTCGGCGCTCCCCGCATCACCAAGGACGGCGTGACCGTCGCCAAGGAAATCGAGCTTGCCGACAAGTTCGAGAACATGGGCGCGCAGATGGTGCGCGAGGTCGCTTCCAAGACCAACGATGTGGCTGGCGACGGCACCACCACCGCCACCGTTCTCGCCCAGTCCATCGTCCGTGAAGGCGCCAAGTATGTGGCCGCCGGCATGAACCCGATGGATCTCAAGCGCGGCATCGATCTTGCGACCGCCGCCGCCGTCGAGGACATCAAGAAGCGCGCCAAGAAGGTCAAGGATTCCTCCGAGGTCGCCCAGGTCGGCACCATCTCCGCCAACGGCGATGCGCATATCGGCGAGATGATCGCCAATGCGATGCAGAAGGTCGGCAATGAGGGCGTCATCACCGTCGAGGAGGCCAAGACCGCCGAGACCGACGTGGACATCGTCGAGGGTATGCAGTTCGACCGTGGCTACCTCTCGCCCTATTTCGTCACCAACGCCGAGAAGATGGTGGCCGAGCTTGAGGACCCCTACATCCTCATCTTCGAAAAGAAGCTCTCCACCCTGCAGCCGATGCTGCCGATCCTGGAAGCGGTCGTGCAGACCGGCAAGCCGCTGCTGATCATCGCCGAGGATGTCGAGGGTGAGGCGCTGGCCACGCTGGTCGTCAACCGGCTGCGTGGCGGCCTCAAGGTCGCGGCCGTCAAGGCGCCGGGCTTCGGCGATCGCCGCAAGGCCATGCTGGAGGACATCGCTATCCTCACCGGTGGCAACATGATCTCCGAGGATCTCGGCATCAAGCTCGAGAACGTCACCCTGCCGATGCTCGGCCGCGCCAAGCGCGTCCGCGTCGAGAAGGAGAACACCACGATCATCGACGGCGCTGGCAAGAAGAAGGACATCGCCGACCGCGTTGGCCAGATCAAGGCGCAGATCGAGGAAACCACCTCGGACTACGACCGCGAGAAGCTGCAGGAGCGTCTCGCCAAGCTGGCCGGCGGCGTCGCGGTGATCCGCGTCGGCGGCGCCACCGAAGTTGAGGTGAAGGAGAAGAAGGACCGCGTGGACGACGCGCTCAACGCCACCCGCGCGGCGGTGGAAGAGGGCATCGTCCCGGGCGGCGGCACTGCGCTGCTGCGTGCCAAGGGCGCCGTCTCCAAGCTGAAGTCGGACAACGCCGACATCATGGCCGGCATCGCCATCGTGATGAAGGCGCTTGAGTCCCCGATCCGGCAGATCGTCGAGAACTCGGGCTGCGAAGGCTCGATCGTTGTCGGCAAGATCCTGGAAAACACCAAGTCCGATACCTTCGGCTTCAATGCCCAGACCGAAGAGTATGTCGACATGATCAAGGCCGGCATCGTCGATCCGGCCAAGGTCGTGCGCACTGCTCTGCAGGATGCGGCCTCGGTCGCCGGCCTGCTCATCACCACCGAGGCGATGATCGCGGAAGCACCGAAGAAGGACTCCCCCGCTCCGGCCATGCCGGGCGGCGGCATGGGCGGCATGGACTTCTGACAAGTCCATAAAGCCGCCCATCACCCTTGATGCTCAAGTCGGCAACAGCCGACTTGAGTGGCGGCATGGACTTCTGACAGGTCCATAAAGCCGCCCATCACCCTTGATGCTCAAGTCGGCAACAGCCGACTTGAGTGGCGGCATGGACTTCTGATCCATCGGTCCATCGTGATGCGACAGTCAAAGCCCGGCGGCGACGCCGGGCTTTTTCTTTCCAGTTTGTGATTCCGGATGTCCCGATGAAGGCGATAGGGTTGGGCCGCTGATTCTTGCCTCCGCGCCTTTTCGCCAAGGAGCCCGCATGCGCTTTCTCGCCCTCCTGATCGCCGCCCTGAGCCTTGCTGCCGCAGCCCAGTCGCAATGGCTACCAACCGGCGGTGCGCCGATCTATCTGGCGATGACCGGCCTTGTCGTGGCGCTGCTGACGCTGCGCGCCGGAGCGCTCGGACCGTTCCTGCGGTTCTTCTCGCTGTTCTACGCGCTGTCCTTTGCGCTGCTGCTCGCGCTGACGATGGCCGCTCCCTATCTGCCGGCCGGCCCCGCCAAGCTGGTGCCCCCGCCGCTGACGGCGTTCACTGCCGGCGCATTTGTCGCCGCTGTGGCGCTCATGGCCCGGATTCCGGTGATCCGTAACATCGTGGCGATCGCCGATCCCTATTTCTCCACCGGGGACCGCCGGCCGCTTGGCCTGCCGTTTCTCGACGGACGGCTGCTGCCTGAACGGTATGTGGCGATGGGGCTGCTGGCGCTGCTGATCCTGATCAATCTCGGCCAGGTGGCGATTTCCGTGCAGCTCTCGTTCTGGGGCCGCAACTGGTTCGATGCGATCCAGGCCAAGAATGCGGCCGAGTTCTGGCGGCTGATCTACGGTGAATGGGTGATCTGGGTGGCCATCCTGATCACCTCCAACCTGTTCGAATTCATCATCGAGAACGTATTCAAGATCCGCTGGCGCAACTGGATGACCGACCGCTTCACCGGCCGTTGGCTGGAGCGGAGCACCCACTACCGCCTGACGTTGATCGATGGCGGCGTCGACAACCCCGATCAGCGTATCCAGGAGGACATCAACGCCTATATTCTGACCGCCTACACACTGTCGATCAGCCTGATCCAGCAGATTTCCTCGCTGATTTCCTTTGCCGCGATCCTGTGGGGCCTGTCCGCCAACCTCACCGTGCCGGGCACCGATACCCAGATTCCCGGCCTGCTGTTGTGGATCGCGCTCATTTATGCGGCGATCGGCACCGCTGTCGCCCACCTGCTCGGACGGCGGCTGATCCCGCTCTATTTCGCCCAGGAGAAATATGAGGCGAACTTCCGCTTCGGGCTCGCCCGTTTGCGCGAGTTCTCCGAGCCGGTGGCGCTGCTTGGCGGGGAGACCACCGAACGCCGGCGGCTGGGCAATCTGTTCGGCGAACTGGTCGAGAATTTCTTCCGCATCGTCCATGTCCGCAAGTGGCTCAACGCCTTCACCCAGTTCTACGGCTCGTCGAACAGCGTGGTGCCCTATGTCATCGTTGCGCCGTTCTACTTCGCCGACAAGGTGACCCTGGGCGTGATGAACCAGACCGCCGGAGCTTTTTCGCGGGTGGACAGTGCCCTGTCGTTTTTCATCGATCGCTATGCCTCGCTGGCCAACTTCAAGGCGGTGGTGGATCGCCTGAACAGTTTCGAGGCCTCGATAAACCGGGCGCTCGATCTGGCCGCGACCAGCGCCATCAGCCAGGCCCGTGCCGAGGGCCGCGATCTGACAGTGCCGGAACTCGATCTTGCCCTGCCCGATGGTCGCCGCATTGCCGAGATCCGCGATCTCACCCTGCGGGCGGGCGATCATACGTTGATCACCGGCCCCTCGGGCTCGGGCAAGTCGACCCTGTTCCGGGCGCTGTCGGGCATCTGGCCGTTCGGACGCGGGCGGATGCACCTGCCCGAGGCGAGCGTGATGGTGCTGCCGCAGCGCCCCTACCTGCCGATCGGCACCCTGCGTTCGGCAGTTTCCTATCCCGACATGAAGGGCACCTATCCGGACGAGGCCATCCTCAAGGCGCTGGATGCGGTCAGTCTTGGCCAGCTCAAGGGAAGGCTCGATGAGGAGGCGCACTGGACGTCGGTGCTCTCCGGCGGCGAGCAGCAACGGTTGGCGATCGCCCGTGCGATTCTCGCGCGTCCCGCCTGGCTCCTGATGGATGAATCGACCTCCGCGCTCGACGAGCCTCTGGAGAAGTCGATCTATGCCGCCCTGCGCACCCTGTTGCCGGATACGACAGTGGTCTCCATCGGCCATCGCTCGTCGCTGATCCCCTATCACGACACGCGCATCGCTATGGAGCGCCGGGCAGACGGATTGTTCGAGCCGGTGGCCGTCAAACCCCAATAGGAGCGAAGCGACGCCGAGCTGATGCGAGGGGCGCCCGCTCAGCGCGCGGGCCACTATGAACTTGCGAAGCGACGCCGAGCTGATGCGAGGGGCGCCCGACTACTGCCGCGCCAGCACCATCGCCCCTTGCGCGGTCTCCAGCACCAGCCGGGCGCCGTCCATCCGCCAGGCCGTGGCCGAGCCGAGGGCGGCGGTAAAGCGGCGCTCATTGTCGCCGGCGCCGTCGACGCAGGCCATCCGGGTCATGCCGAAGCCGGAGACCTTCACCGCCTCGCCGGAGACCGCCACCGCACCGAAATACCGGTTGCAGCCGGTCGAGCCGGCGGCCTTGCCGTCGCTGGCGACTGTCAATGTCGGCAGCGCCACCGGATCGAACGGTTTGCCGGCCAGACTCTCGGCCTTGAAGGCGACCCCATGCGGAAATCCGGCGGCGAGCGCGGCGGTGCCCGCCATCACCAAGCTTGCGATGAGCAGGCGCGAGTTCACGCAACCCTCTTTGCAAGCGCGGCAACACGAGCATTGGCCTGTTCGAGCCGCGCCATGTTGATCCTGTTCTCGCTCAGCGCGTCACGCACCGCAGCGACGACCCGGCGCGGCAGCTCGGGATCGGGCGCGGCGGAATTGGACATCAGGATGATGTCGTTGCCGGCGGCGAGCGCCGCGACTGCCGCTTCCGGCGGGGCCAGCTGCGAGCGGATCGCCGCCATGTCGACATCGTCGGTCATCACCACGCCCTGCCAGCCGCACTGGCCGCGCAGCACGCCTTCGATCGCGGCTTTCGACAGCGTGGCGGCCGTGCCGGCCCCACCCATCCGTGCATGGGCAAGATGGCCGCTCATCACCACATCGACCAGCCCGCGCTTGACCAGCGTCCGATAGGGCGTGAGTTCATCCTCGCGCCAGGTGCCGGTCAGATCGACCGGCGCCTTGTGGCTGTCGATCACTGTGGAGCCGTGGCCGGGAAAATGCTTCAGCGCGGTCAACACGCCGGCGCGCCGGTGCCCCTCGCAGAAGGCGCCGGCGTATCGGGCGACGGTCGCCCCGTCGTCGCCATAGGCGCGCCCGTGCTTGGCGATGATCGGATTGCGGCGTTCGAAGCCAAGATCGACGACCGGGGCGAGATTGAGATTAAACCCTGCCGCCCGCATCATCCGCGCCATTTTCTCGTAGAGAGCGGTCGCCTGCGCTTCGCCCCGGTCGGCCATGGCGCTGGCGGCCGGCGTATCGCTATAGCCGATCTTGGCCGACAGGCGCTGCACGACGCCGCCTTCCTGATCCACCGAGATGAGCGCCGGCTGGCGGCGCGGCGCCTCGCTGAACAGTGCGGTGAGCGCCTCGATCCCTGCCTTGCTGCGCGTGTTATGGCCAAGGAAACAGACCCCGCCGGCGGCACCCGAGGCCAGATGCCGGGCCAGGGTCTGCGCGCCGGCCGCCTCCGCACTGGCACCGTGGAAGCCGAGCATCAGGCAGGGGCCGACCAGTTGGCCGAGATCGTCGGCACGCGCGATGCGGGAAACGAAGGGGGTCGCAACGGCTGCTGCCGTCAACGACAGCGTCCGGCGGCGAGTGGGGTGCGGCATGGGCAACTCCGAGAAGCGCCCCGACCCGAATCAGCCAAGGCGCGCGTTCAGCCGCTCAAATAGCGGGTTCTCGGCGCGGAAAATATAGGCAAGCGCCGCCACTGTCACGGTGCTGGCCCCGTTGCCGATCAGCCAGTCGGCGAGCGCACCAACCCTGCCGGCCGGACAATGCAGGATCACCTCCCCGGCGTTCGAGGCAAAGGGTTGACTGGCGCCGAACTCGGCCAGCATCTTGGCATCGAGCGGCCGCTCAAGCCGGGTGCGCACCTCGCGTTGGCGCCGGGCCGCTTCCTCGGCCGCGATCCTGAGCAGGACCTGGCGGGCGGTATCGCGCGCTTCGGCCGTCCAGTCGGCAGCCAGCGAAGCCACCAGATTGGCCTCCGATTTCAGGATGGTGCCGTCGTCGAGCACCTTCAGCCCGTTGGCGGCAAGCGTCGCGCCCGTGGTGGTGATATCGACAATCATCTCGGCGCTGCCGGCCGCAGGCGCGCCCTCGGTCGCCCCGAGGCTTTCGACGATCCGGTAGTCGGCAACGCCATGCTGGGCGAAATGCCGGCGCGTCAGGTTGATGTATTTGGTCGCCACCCGCATGCGGCGATGATGGCGCGCATGGAAGGCGGCGGCAACATCTTCGACATCGGCCATCGAGCGCACGTCGATCCACGCTTCCGGCACCGCCACCACCACATTCGCATGGCCGAAGCCGAGCGGGGTCAGCATGACGATCTTCTCGTCGCGGTCCGGCACCGATTCGGCCAGCAGGTCCTCGCCGGTCACCCCCAGATGCACGGCGCCGCGCGCCAGTTCGCCGGCGATCTCGGAGGCCGACAGGAAGGCGATTTCCACCCCCTCGATGCCCTCGACCTGGCCGCGATAGTCGCGTGCACCGCGCGCCTGGCTCAGCGGCATGCCGGCCCGGGCGAAGAACGCGAAGGTGTTTTCCTGCAGCCGCCCCTTGGAGGGCACGCCGATGATCAGCCTGGCCCCGCTCATACTGTCTCTCCGAACCGTTCCAGCCAGATCGCGCAGCCGACCGCCGGCACGTCCCGCCCCGCGCCCAGGCGGCGGAGCAGCCCGTCGTAGCGCCCGCCGGCGATGGCCGGGCGACCCGCCACGCTGCCGGCGAACTCGAATACGAAGCCGGAATAATAGTCGAGATTGCGGGCAAAGCCGCTGTCCGCGACCAACCGCCCAAGATCGATGCCGCGCGCCGCCATGAAGCCTGTCCGGGCATCGAAGCGGTCGAGCGCCGCATCGAGTTGCAATCCGGCCGCCGAGGCGAGCTTGCGCACGGAGGTCGACACGCTGTCGGGATCGCCCGCAATGCTGCGGAAGCGGTCGAGAATGGCGGCCTGTTCGGACGACAGGCCAACACCGTCGTCGGCGGCCTTCTCGAGGAAGCGGTCGGCGATCTCCGCCGGTGTGCGCCCGCCCACCGCCTTGATGCCGGCGATGGACAGAAGATCCTTGACGAAGGCGCGCGCTTCGCCGGGATCGGCGCCGCGCAGCGCGTTGAGCACGCCCTGATAGGCCGCAAGCCCGCTGGCCGGCGCGGCGGGCGTTGCCCCAGCCAGCGGGGCGAGCCCGCTCTGGCGGATGCGGCGCGTCAGCGCCGGCGGCAGGTTGAGCGCCTCGATCAGCGCGCGCATGAGGCCCACATCGCCGATGCGGATGGCGCGGCGGCGGTCATCCAGCAGCGCTTCGGCCTCGATGGCGAGCGCCAGCATCTCGGCATCGGCCGCTTCGATGTCCGTGCGACCGTAGGACTCAAGGCCCGCCTGGACGAACTCGCCGGGCGCTTCGGCCCGCTGGCGGAACACCGGACCGAGATAGGCATGAGCGGACGGACGTTTCGCCCCGTCCGCGAGATAGGCGCGCGCGGCCGGAATCGTGAACTCGGGCCTGAGGCAGGTTTCCGCCTCGCCGCCGTCGCTGACCAGGAACAGCCGCCGGCGAATGTCCTCGCCCGACAGTTCGATGAACGGCTCGGCCGGCTGCAGGATCGGCACATCGGACGGTGCGAACCCGTGGCGGGCGAACAGCGCCATCAACCGGTTGGCATCGGGGGGCAGGGTCACGGGGCGGCTCATCCAGATCTATGCGTTGCGACGCCTATTAGCAGAAGCGGCTACCCTGCCGCGATGTCAAATCGTTGACATCGTGAACGGGCTCACGAATGCCGCCCCAGCACTTTGCTCACGCCGGCGACGATGTCCTCCACCTTCACGGTGAACTGCGCCTCGGCCTGCTTTCTGAGATATTCGCTACGGTCGGCGATGGCGGTCAGCGTGGCGCCCAGCACCAGATCCTTGACCTGCGCCTCACCCTTCTCGCGCTCGTTCGAGCCCTGGATGACCACGCAGATGCTGCCGCGCCGGTCGGCATATTTCATCTGCGCCTTCATGCCGGCGGCGCCAAGATACATCTCGGCGGCGATGCCGGCATCGCGCAGGGCGCGCACGATGGCCTGGTAGCCGGCGAGCGCTGCCGGCTCGCGATCCATCGCCAGCACCACCACCGGGCCGGCGCGGGCGGCATCGGCGACGATGGGCGAATCCACCGCCTTCAGCGCCGCTAAGAGGCGCGAGACGCCGATGGAAAAGCCGGTGGCGGGCGCCGGCTCGTTGAGGAAGCGCGAGACCAGCCCGTCATAGCGCCCGCCGCCGCCGACAGAGCCGAAGCGGATCGGCCGCCCGTCCTCGCCCTTCACCTCGAAGGTCAGCTCCGCCTCGAACACCGGGCCGGTATAATATTCGAGCCCGCGCACAACGGAGGGGTCGAGCGATATCCGTTCTCCGCCATACCCGGCTGCCGAGATCAGTTCGGCAACCAGCCGCAACTCCTCCACGCCCTCCCGGCCGAGCGCCGTGTCGCCGACAACCTTGGCCAGATTGTCCAGCGTGATTGCATCCGAGATGCCGCGCGCCGCCGTGAAGGCCAGCACCTTGTCGATGGCACTGGCGGCAAGCCCCGCGCCTTTGGTGAAATCGCCGCTCTCGTCCTTGCGGCCGACGCCCAGCAGAAGGCGCACACCTTCCGGCCCGAGCCGGTCGAGCTTGTCGATCGCCCTAAGCACCGTCAGCCGCCGGCCCGCATTTTCTTCCCCGCCAAGGCCGATGGCCTCCATCACCCCGTCGAGCACCTTGCGGTTGTTGACCTTGATCACATAGTTGCCGCGCCGGATGCCGAGCGCTTCCAGCGTGTCGGCCGCCATCATGCAGATCTCGGCATCGGCTGCCACCGAGGCTGAGCCCACCGTGTCGGCATCGAACTGCATGAACTGGCGGAAGCGGCCCGGCCCCGGCTTTTCGTTGCGGAACACCCAGCCCGCCCGATAGCTGCGGTAGGGCTTGGGCAGCTTCTCGTGGTTCTCGGCGTAGTAACGGGCGAGTGGCGCGGTCAGGTCATAGCGCAGCGAGAGCCACTGGTCGTCGTCGTCCTGAAACGAAAACACCCCCTCGTTGGGCCGATCGAGATCGGGCAGGAACTTGCCGAGACAATCGGTGTATTCGATGAATGGTGTCTCGACCGCCGCAAAGCCGTAGAGTTCATAGACCTCGCGGATCTTCGCCATCATCCGATCAGTGGCGGCAACATCTCCGGCAGTCCGATCGCCAAAACCGCGCGCAAGCCGCGGGGCGAGGGGGCTGGACTTCTTTTCCGGGGTTTCAGCGGACATGGCGGGGCCTTCAGGGTTGTCTGACCCCGCGTTTAGTCGCCACTCGCCGCCGAAGCAAGCCGCAACAGCCGGGCCCCGCCCGGCTCTATGGCAAGATCAGGCCACCGCCTTGATCGTCCGCGCCATCTTGTCGACCAGTTCGTCGATCTGGTTGTCGGTGATTGTCAACAGCCGGGCCGTGGCCCGGCCCCTAGGCAGGATCAGGCCACCGCCTTGATCGTCCGTGCCATCTTGTCGACCAGTTCATCGATCTGGTTGTCGGTGATTGTCAGCGGCGGGGTCACCGCCAGCGTCTCGCCGGTGATGCGCAGGCACAGGCCGATATCATGGAAGGCGGTTTCCATCGCATCGAACGCCCGCTTGCCGAAGGCATCGGGACGCGAGGCGAGATCGACCGCCGCGGTAATCCCGAACTGGCGGATATCGAGCACGTTCGGCAGGCCCTTCAGGCTGTAGATTGCCTCGACCCAGCGGCTCTCGATCGCCTTTGCCCGCTCGAACAGCTTCTCGTCGCGATAGACATCGAGCGAGGCGAGCGCGGCTGCACAGGCCAGCGGATGCGCCGAATAGGTGTAGCCGTGGAAGAACTCGATCACGTGCTCCGGCCCGGTCATCAGCGCATCGTGGATATGCCGGCGCGAGACGACGCCGCCCATCGGCACCGTGCCTGAGGTGACGCCCTTGGCGAAGGTGAACAGGTCGGGGATGACGTTCATTTTCTCACAGGCGAACGCTGCCCCGGTGCGCCCGAAGCCGGTGATCACCTCATCGAAGATCAGCAGAATGTCGTTGCGGTCGCAGATCTGGCGCAGGCGCTCAAGATAGCCGACGGGCGGCGGCAGCACGCCGGTCGAACCCGCCATCGGCTCGACAATCACCGCGGCGATGGTGGAGGCATCATGCAACTGGATCAACCGCTCGAGCTCGTCGGCAAGATGCGCGCCCCATTTGGGCTGGCCGACCGAGAACGCCTGTTCGGCCCGGTTGTAGGTATGCGGCAGATGGTCAACGCCGGTCAGCATGTTGCCGAACTGCTTGCGGTTGGCGACGATGCCGCCCACCGACACGCCGCCAAAGCCGACCCCGTGATAGCCGCGCTCGCGGCCGATGAAACGGGTCTTGGCGCCCTGGCCCTTCGCCTTCCAGTAGGCAAGCGCCATCTTCAGCGCGGTATCGACCGCTTCCGACCCCGAGTTGGCGAAGAACACATGGTCGAGATCGCCGGGCGCAAGTTCCGCGATGCGCGTCGCCAGCCGGAACGCCTGCGGATGCGAGAACTGGAAGCTCGGCGCGAAATCGAGTTCCGCCGCCTGATCCTGGATAGCCTTGACGATACGGTCGTGGTTATGGCCGGCATTGCAGCACCACAGGCCCGCTGCCGCGTCCATCACCTGCCGACCCTCCGGCGTGTAGTAATAGAGGCCCTTGGCCCGCGCGATCAGCCGCGGCCGCCGCTTGAAGGCGCGGTTGGCAGTGAACGGCATCCAGTAGGCGGAAAGATCGTTGGGCGTCAGTGTGCTGAGCGGACGGGCGGCATTCGGCATGGCTCATCTCCGGCATAAAAAAATATCGTATCAGCCCTACGGGGGCCGTCAAATGCGGCCGCTTCATCGCATCCATCAAGGGCGATGATGGATCAGCCCTTGATGTCGTAGCCGGCTTTCTCGATGGCGGCGGCGACAGCCTCCCGCCCCGGACCGTTGCGCACCGCCACAGTGCCGTCGGCAAGGTCGACGCTCACCTCCGCCGCGGGCGCGATCGCCTTGACCGCGCGCGTCACCGCATCCACGCATCCCGAACAGCCCATGCCGCCGACGCTGAGGGTTACTTCGCTCATGGTTAGCTCCTGATATCGCCCCGGCCCGTGGTCGCACCGGCACGCGTCTCGCTCCAGTCCGCGCCGATCATGTCGGCGTCCTCGACCACCGCCTCGCCCTCGATCTCGAACATGAAATCGGGCCGCGCCAGTCCGCTCACCTCAAGATAGGTGGACGCCGGCTTGTGGCCCATCAGCCGCTGGTCGCGGACAGTGCGGAATGCGTCGATTGAGCCCGGAACGGTGACGTAGGCGGTGATCTTGATGAGATCGGTCACGCCCATTCCCGCCTCTTCCAGCGTGGCGATTAGATTGTCCCAGGCGGCCTGCATCTGCCCTTCGAGGTCGGGCAGGATGGTGCCATCCGCCAGTACGCCGACCTGACCGGAAATCACCAGTCGCCGCGCCCGCGCCGAATGCACCACACCGTGCGAGAATTTCGAACTCGGACGCGCCGTGGTCTTGGGATTGAAGAAGCGCGGCATTAATGCTCCCGTAGGTTGTATTTAAGAATTAACGCAATCTTAAGGTTGCATCGCCGATTCTCTAAAGTCATACGTCCAGTGACGGGATTCGCCAAATGCCGGCGGACCCGTTCCGACAGTCCGGGGGGCTCGGGTGCCGGTTGCAACGCTTTTGGGAAGGTTCCTGCGGCTGGCACTGGCGCTGTTGCCCGGCGCGCTGGCCGGTATGTTCATTTTGATGTCGGCGCGGAATGTCGAGGAAATGACCTTTGCCTTGCTGGCGGCGTCGGTGGCGCTGTCTTTGGCCGGCGTCGTGCAGGTGGCTTTGCTGCTGCGCGATGCCGACCGTCTTTCCCGGCGCGATGCCGAGACGCGGCGGATGGCGCTGGCGCTCACCGCCTGCATGAAATCGCTGGCCGGCAGGCTCGGCGCGCTTGAGGCGACGACGAGCCCCGGCGAAGGACTGCCGCCGGGCTTCATGGCGCCGGCGGCCAATTGGGCCGCGCCGGTTGCCGCGCCCGTGCCCGCGCCGGTTCCGCACCTGCTGGAGCGGCGGCTGTTGACCCTGCCGCAGCGCCGGCTTGCCGGTGTAGAGATTGCGGCCGGCGATGCCGGCGGCGGCGATGAGGTTGCGCTCGCTTGCCGGCTGCTGTCGGCGGAGGGGCGTCTGATCGACAAGTTGAGGGCCGCGCGGCAGCGGATCGAGACGGCCGACGGGGCGCCGGGCGTGGTGCTGGTGGGGGCCGAGCGGCCGCTCGCCGACATGCCGCTGGCGGTCGATCATCTGGCTGAGGTGGCGGCGCTTCATCCCACGGTCGCCGCGCATCTGCTGCTCGGCATCGATCAGCAGGCGGTGCGGCTCGGCGGTGTGACCGAGGCGGCGGCGTTGGCCCGGCTGGCCCGCGTCGGCATCCGTTTCATGCTGACCGGCGTGACCGATTTCCGTCTCGATCCGGAGGCGCTGGCGGTCTGCCGCTTCAGCCATGTCTCTGTCGAGGCACGGCGGCTGCTGGCGGTAGCGGGCGAGGAAGGCGGCGCGGCCCGCCGCATGGCGGCGCAACTGGCGGCGCGCGGCCTCACCTTGCTGGTCACGGGCGTGGACGAGGCCCGCCAGGTGCCTGAACTCATCGATCTCGGTGTCGCGCTGGTAGAAGGCCCGGCGCTCTCGCGCGAGCCGCCGCGTCCGATACGCCCCGCGACGGCGGCGCCCGAACTGTCCCGCCCCGCGCCGCCACCCGTGGAACTCGGCCCTGCGGATCGCCGCCGTTTCGTCGCCTGATCCGTCAGTGAAAATCGCGCGAGCGCGGCAACAGCCGCACATCGCGCGGATGCCATGCCCGCTGCGCGGGGTCGAGGCCGGGCGCGTCCGCCGGCATTGCTTGCCACAATCGGTCGAGCAGATCCGAGCGGTCGATGATGCGCGCCGCCATCAGATGGGTCACGCCCTCCGGGCTTTTCTCCAGCCGCCCCGCCACCTCCATCAGCCGTGCCCCCATCACCGCCCGGCGGAAGCGGTCGAGCTGGCTGGCCCACAGCACGATGTTGGCAATGCCGGTTTCGTCCTCCAGCGTGATGAAGACGGCGGTGCCCTTGCCCGGGCGCTGGCGCACCAGCACGACGCCGGCGGTGCGCACGAAGGCATTGCCCGGCCGTGCGACGGCGGCGGCGCAGGTGAGCAGCCCCTCGCGGTCGAGATGGGGGCGCAGGATCGCCAGCGGATGCGCCTTCAGCGACAGCCGGAGGGTCTGGTAGTCGCTCGCCACCTGCTCGCCCGGATGCATCGCCGGCAGGCAGGCATCCGGCTCGGCGCCGAGTTCCGGCGCATCGGCTGCGGCAAACAGCGGCAGCGGCGGGCCGGCCGGCAGGCGCCGCACCTCCCACAGCGCGGTGCGACGATCGAGACCGAGCGAGGTGAAGGCATCCGCATCGGCCAGGGCCCGCAGGGTCCGGCCCTGCAGCCCGGCACGCACCGCCAGCGCTTCCACACTGTCAAAACCGGCCCTGCGCGCCGCCACCAGCCTGTCGGCCTCTTCCTGCCATAGACCCTCGGCCTGGCGGAAGCCCAGCCGGAGGGCCAGCCCGCCACGGCCGTCGGGCTCCAGCGTATTGTCCCAGTGGCTGTGGTTGATATCGACGGGGTGCACCGCGACGCCGTGTTCGCGCGCATCGCGCACGATCTGTGCCGGCGCGTAGAAGCCCATCGGCTGGGCATTGAGCAGCGCGGCGGCGAAAATCGCCGGATGGTGGCACTTGAGCCAGGCGGAGATATAGACCAGCCGGGCGAAGGAGGCGGCATGGCTCTCGGGAAAACCGTAGGAGCCGAACCCCTTGATCTGCTCGAAGCAGTTCTGCGCGAAGCCGCGATCGTAGCCGCGCGCCACCATGCGGGAAACCATCAGCGCTTCGAACTGGCCGATCAACCCTAGGTGCCGGAAGGTGGCCATCGCCCGCCGCAGCCGGTTGGCCTCGATGTCGGAGAAGGTGGCCGCCACCATCGCCAGCCGCATCGCCTGTTCCTGGAACAGCGGCACCCCGAGCGTCCTGTGCAGCACCTGATGCAGTTCGTCCGCCGGGCCGTGTTCGGGCGCCGGGCTGGGAAACCGCACCGGTTCGGCCCCCGCGCGGCGGCGCAGATAGGGATGCACCATATTGCCTTGGATCGGTCCGGGCCGGACGATCGCCACCTGGATGACCAGATCGTAGAACTCTCTCGGCCTGAGCCGCGGCAACATGTTGATCTGCGCCCGGCTTTCCACCTGGAACACGCCGATGGAGTCCCCCCGGCACAGCATGTCATAGACGGTCGCATCCTCCCACGGCACGCTGGCCAGATCCATCGGCCGGCCAAGGTGGCGGCCCATCAGGTCGAACGCCTTGCGGATGCAGGTCAGCATGCCCAGCGCCAGCACATCCACCTTCATCAGCTTCAGCGTGTCGATGTCGTCCTTGTCCCATTCGATGAAGGTGCGCTCCGCCATCGCCGCATTGCCGATCGGCACCAGGTCGTCGAGCCGCCCGCGCGTCAGGATGAACCCGCCGACATGCTGGGAGAGGTGGCGCGGCGCGCCGATCAGCCGCTGCGCCAGCCCCACCGCGCGCCCGATTTCCGGATTGTCGGGATCAAGCCCGGCCTGTGCCACTTGCGCCCTTGTGATCTCCGATCCCCAGCTGCCCCATTGCGTGCCGGCCAGCGCCGCGGTCACATCCGCGCTCAGCCCCAGCGCCTTGCCGACATCGCGGATGGCGCTTTTGGGCCGGTAGCGGATGACGGTGGCTGCCAGCCCCGCCCGCTCGCGCCCGTAGCGGGCATAGATGTGCTGGATGATTTCCTCGCGCCGCTCGTGCTCGAAATCGACATCGATGTCGGGTGGTTCGCGCCGCTCCTCGGAGATGAAGCGGGCGAACAGCAGATCATGCGCCGCCGGATCGACCGAGGTGATGCCGAGCACATAGCAGACCGCGGAATTGGCCGCAGAGCCGCGCCCCTGACAGAGAATACCCTTCTCCCGTGCCACCGCGACGATGTCGTGGATGGTCAGGAAATAGCGGGCGTAGTCGAGCCGGCCGATCAGGTCGAGCTCCTGCCGCAGCAGGCAGCTCACCTTTTCCGGCACGCCGGCGGGATAGCGCGCCTCGGCATGGCGGAAGGTCAGCTCCGCGAGCCATTCCTGCGCCGAGCGGCCCGGCGGCACCGGTTCGTCCGGGTAGTCATAGCAGAGCTGGTCGAGGGAAAAGTCGATCGTCTCGACAAAGCGGAGGCTCTCGGCGATGGCGGCGGGGCAATCGGCGAACAGCCGCGCCATTTCGGCCGGCGTCTTCAGATGCCGCTCCGCATTGGCCTCAAGCCGCCGTCCGGCGGCGGTGATGGGAACCCCCGCACGGATGCAGGTCAGCACATCCTGCAGATCGCGCGCCTCGGGCCGCGCATAAAGCACGTCATTGGTCGCCAGCAGCGGCGTTCCGCTGCGCTTTGCCGCCTGCATCAGCAGGGCCAGCCGGCGGCGGTCGTCGCCGCGGCGCGGCATGCTGGCGCCGAGCCACACGGCGCCCGGGGCCACCTCCCCGAGGCGCCCGAGGGTGTCATCGAGGCGGGCCAGGCTGCGTCCGGGCCGCAGGATCAGGTTGAGATCGCCCGCATCGGCGCACAGATCGTCAAGGCCGAGATGGCACTCACCCTTCGGTGCCCGGCGGTTGCCGCGCGTCAGCAGCCGGCACAGCCGGCCCCAGCCGGCGCGGGTGCGCGCATGGGCCACGATGTCGGGGGTTCCATCGGCAAATGCCAGCCGCGCCCCGGTGACCAGCCGGAAGCAGCGTGCCCTTTCCAGGATAAGCGCGCGCATATCCTCCGCCGCCGCGCCATCAGCAGGGGGCACAAGCACATGTTCGCCCGGCCCCGACCCGATGCGCTGCCGCAGCGGCGGCAGGCTGCCGCCCTCGCCCAACTCGCGCAGCGCGGCAAAGGCGCGGACGACACCAGCCACCGAATTGCGATCGGCGATGCCGAGACCGGCATGACCGAGCAGGAGCGCGGTCAGGATCAGCTCCTGCGCCGAGGAGGCGCCTTCGAGAAACGAAAAGTGGCTCATCGCCACCAGTTCGGCATAGACCGCCCCTCCTGCCGCCGCGCTCATGCGAACAGCCCGTGCATGAACCAGCGCGGCAGGCCGGGATCGCTGCCATAAAGCCCCTGCCGGAACAGCCAGAACCGCCGGCCCGCCGCATCCTCCACCCGGTAGTAGTCGCGCGTCGGCGCTGCGGGGCCGGCCCGCCACCATTCGGCAGCGATCCGTTCCGGCCCCTCGGCGCGCGCCACCTCGTGGACGACGCGCCGCCAGCGGAACCTGAGCGGCGGGCCGTCCGGCACCTCGGCCAGTGCGTCGATCGGGTGCGGTGGATCGAACAGGGTCAACGGCCGCAGCGGCGGCTCGCCGGAAGGCGCGGCGGACATGAGCGGCGGCTCTGCCGCCTCCTGCGCTGGCACGCTGTCGTCCGCCCGGTCGGGATCGTGGCTGTCGTATCCGCAGAGCCGCAGCACCTGCTCGCGGCCGAAGCGGGCGCCCAGCCGGTCGATGAGCGCGCTCAGGCTGTCATCGGCCAGGGGCGGCGCATCGAGCCGCGTGGCGAGGGCCGTCACCGGTTCCAGCCGCCCCGCCGACAGGCGCAGCGCATCGAAGCCGAAGCCGGGGTCGACCGGATCGGCGAGACTGCCGAGCTTCAGCCGGATCAGCCGCAGGATCACGGCAGCGTCGCGGCACGGCTCCCCCGTTTCCACCGTGAGCCGCCGCACTGCCCCATCGGCCCGGAACAGCGTCACCAGGAACCGCCGCCCGCCCACGCCCCGCCGTTCGAGGGCGCCGCCGACATCGCCCGCCAGCCGCTGCAGCGCCGCCTCGATACACGCCATGTCGCCGACCGGTTCGGCGAAATGCCGCTCGGCGAGACAATCAGGGGGCCGTCGCAGCGGGGTGATGCGGTTGTCCTGCAGGCCCTGCAGGGCGTCCAGTTTTTCCGCAATCTCCGCCCCGAACCGTGCCGCCAGTACGGCAGGGGCGCGATTGGCAAGATCACCGATATCCCGTAACCCGGCCCGCAGCAGCGCCTGCGTGACCTCCGGCTCCATCTCCAGTGCCGCCACCGGCAGCCCGGCGACAGCTGCCGCCTGATCGACCGCCGCGACACGGCCGAGCCGGCTGAACCGGACCAGCGCCCGCGCCGCTGCCGGGGTGGCGGCAAGGCAGGCGCGCGTGCTCACCCCGGCCCGGTGCATGGTGGCGCGGGCGGTCTGCACCAGGGCGGCCTCGCCGCCGAACAGATGTGCGCACCCGGTCACATCGAGGATCAGCCCATCGGGCGGGTCGAGCCCGACCAGCGGAGTGAACCGCTCGGCCGCGCGTGCCAGCCGGCGCAGCAGCGCGGCATCCGCCACATCGTCGATCGGCGCCACCGCCAGCCGCAGCACGCGTGCCCGCGCATCGGCCAGCGTCATGCCGGGAACAAGGCCGGCCGCGCGCGCCGCAGGGTCGACCGCAGCCAGCCTGAGGCCGCCGGCCACCGGCCGGGTCAGCACCAGCGGCGCATCATCCGGCCCGGCGCAGGAGGCCGTCCCCGCCCGCCGCGCCCGCTCGCAGGCGAGCTGCGGGAACCACAGCGCCAGATAGCGGCGGCCGTTCCCGGCCGCGGAGGGTGAGAGAGACATCATCCCGGTTCCAGTCCACACAACATTCGGGCTGTTGCAGCCCCGCCCGATGGCGGAGCAGACGCAGGTGGAAAGCCGGTGGCCCCGGCGCCGCCGCCGCCAATGCACGCGAGGCAGCGGGCGCCACCTGCCAGCGCGTCTCGGCGGCGCTGGGGGCTGCGGCCGCCCCCGCCTGCAGCAGCAGCACGGTGGTGCCACTGGCCCGCGTCGCCAGCGCCAGCCGCCGGCTGGCGGTCAGGTCAAGCTCGCGCGCCGGGCCCCACAGGCTGATCAGCACGGCACCGGCGGCCGGTGAGCGCGCGCCTTCCAGTCCGGCCTGCAGCGCCTCGCCGGTCCGGCGCACGCGCACCAGCACCGGCGGCTGCGTGCCCGGGCCAAGGTCGGCAAGACCGGGCAGGAACGGCCGACCGATCTCCCGCTCCAGCGCCTCATGCCACACCCACAGCATCGGCCGCCCCCCGGCGAACGCCTGCAGCAGCACAAGCGCGCAGCCGAGCGCCGCTGATGCTTCGGCGCTGCCGGCGGCATGCAGTTCATGCAGCGCCCGCCGCGTCAGCCCGATGCCGGCCAGGCTGACATCGGGCGCCGCGACGGATGGCAAGGCGCTGGCGTGCCGTATATTCATGATATGTTCCATTAATGTTCATTTTAAAGTCCAGACTCGCGTCGGAGTCAAGCCTCAAAAAAGGCGCTCTAGAACCGGTAGGTGAGGCCGAGCGTCACCGCATGCCGGGTGAAGCTGGAGGCGGACAGGTTGGAAATCAGCCGCGTGAAATCGTAATCGAGCGTCACACCGAGATTGCGCGAAATCTCGTGGAACACCGCCATGCCGGCGCGGAATGCCTGATCGCGGCGCTGGGTGCCGAGGAAGCTGGAATAGTTGTAGCCGACCCGCACGGTCGCCAGCCAGTCGCGGGCGATCTGGTAGCGCAGGCTGAGCTGAGCGGTGGTCATGCGCTCGGGATGGCCCGCCGGGTTGCTGGGCGAGATCAGGCGCGCATCGGTGAAGACCTGCTCCAGCGAGGCGCGCAGGGTAAGATCGCGGGTCGGATACCAGAACAGCTTGCCGCCGAACACCGGCACGGTGGTCATCTTGAACGGCCCGGATTCATAGAATTGCTGCTGCACGCCGGCATAGACTTCGCCGCGAAACAGGCTGATCCGGTCCGAGCCCAGCCCCGCCACGGCGCGATATCCCTTCGCGCCAGCGCCGTCATCGCCGTAGTCGCGGATCGTTCCAGCCGTCTCGGCGAACAGATAGAACGCCGGCGACACCCAGACACCGCCGCGCAGCGTCGCCGTGGCTGCCATGCCGTCGCGGTAGTGCTGGTCGGTGCGCCCCTCGCCGGCGCTGAGATCGTCATAGACCGTCTTGCTGGCTTCGGCGGAGATGCCGACGAACAGCTTGTCGAAGCTCTTCTGCACCGACACCATCGCCGCCCCCTGATTGTAGGTCAGCGGCATGGCCAGCGTGGTGAAATCCCCGCCCGGCGCCATCGCCACCCCGCCGACATGCAGGGTCTTGCGGCGGTAGTCGACCTGGGTTTTCACCACGAGATCGCGCTGCACCTCCCACACATGCGACAGGCCGGCCTGCCCGGAGACGGTGTCTCCGTCGCGCACGTTGGGATAGAAGCGGGCATCCAGTTCGCCGTAGATGGTGGTCTTGTGGATGCCGGTATCGCGTGTGGCGACAATCGTGGGATTGACGCGGAAGCCGGTGGCGGAGATCGGCTTGCGCGACGACCAGACCAGGTTGTCGTCGAAAGTGCCGCCGATGGTGATGGTCGGGTAGAACATGAAATCGCCGATCGACAGGCCGCGATAGTCGCGGTCGGGCCGGATCAGCGGATTTTTGCGACTGTGCGGAATGGGGGCGAGCAGCGCGGCGGTATCTTCCGAGACGGTGGTCGGGGTGGGCGGAGTCTGGGCGCTGGCCGGCAGCGTCATCGCCACCAGCATAATGAGCGCACCGAGCCAGCCGCGGCCCGGGCGCGGCTCAGAAATACCGCTCTGGGACACTTATGAGATCACCCGGGTAGACCGGCACATTGCTGGCAAGGTCGTGCTCGGTGAAGCCCTGTTCGCCGGCGCGCTGGATTTTGACCTTGTACTTGCTGGCCCGGTAGGTGAACCCGCCGGCCACCGCCACCGCACTCATCACCGAAAGCCCGTTGCGATAGGCGTATTCGCCCGGCTTTTCCACTTCGCCGAGCACATAGAAAGGACGGAACGAGGAGACGTCGACGGTCACCACCGGATGGCGCAGGATCTGGCCCTTGCGCAGCCGGTCGGCGATCACCTGCTGCAGTTCCTTCTTGGTCAGGCCCGCAGCGGTTACCGAGCCGATCAGCGGCACCTGGATGGTGCCGTTGGTATCGACCTCATAATCCCCGCTCAGCCGTTCCTCGCCATAGACAATGATCTTGGCCTTGTCGCCCGGCTGCAGCCGTGGGGTGGGGCGCGCCTCGCCCAATGGCGCCGGGTCAGGGGATTCCGCCAGTGCAGCGGCGGGGGTGGCGCGCTGGATGCTGCCGGTATCGAGTTCGTCGGAGACGGGGGTCATGCCGCATCCGGCCAGCAGCACAAGCGGCGCCAGCGCAAGCAGCAAGGGGCGAGTCATGCAAGGATGGGTCATCACTGAACCCTTCTGACGGAACCGCTGCCGTCCCCGCTGCCCTGCACGGGCGCCTCGGAGAAGACCGCCTCCTGATCCGCCACGACAAGCCGGGCGGTGCGATGGAATACATCGGGCAGGCAGAGCTTGAGGAACGCGACGCCGCAGCCGAGATAGCGCAGGGCCAGCCGCTTGGGGTCGCTCACCATGCGCCAGAACCATTCCATGCCGATGCGCTGCATGAAGGCGGGCGCGCGCACCGCATGGCCGGAAATGAAATCGAGCGCTGCCCCGACGCAGAGAAAGCCGACTTCCGGGCAACGCCGGTGCAGTGCATCGGCCAGCAGTTCCTGCTTGGGCGCGCCCAGCGAGACGATGCAGACGCGCGCCTTGCTGGCGGCAAGCCGCTCGGCCAGCGCATCGACCGTTGCGCTGTCGAACTCCGGCCCGAGGGAAGGAGTTTCCGTTCCCGCGACAATCAGCTCAGGATAGCGCTGCTTCAGAATCTCCAGCCCGGCCTGTTGCGACTGCGGGCCCGGCCCGATGAAATAGAGCGGCAGGCCGTGCTTTGCCGCCTCGCGGCACATCGGCTCCAGCAGATCGGCGCCGGTGGTCCGCTCCAGCGGGCGGGCGCGGCGGCGATCCGGCGATCCGGCGCGAGGCATGCGGCGGCGATCCTGCCCGCGCGCCAGCCAGACAATCGGCCAGCCGTCAGCGGTGATATAGTTCGCGCGCTGATAGGCCTCACGGAATGGCCCGCTCTGGTTCAGCTTGACGACGTGATCGAGATTGACGGTAAACAGGGTGAAGCCCTGACGGGCGCGTGCGCTGGCGACAATTGTGGCCAGCGTTCCCTGCATGGTCAACATGTTGACACGCAACTCCGGCCCGCTCTGGGCCGGTTGACCACCGGACGCAAACATACGCATACAACAGCCCCGAACACATGACGCAACGCTACAGGATGCTGACGTTAGGGCACTGCTGTAAAAATATACCTAACGCTTTGATTCTGACTCATATTTTTCAGATTAAATTTATTAATACTTTTTAATGACAGATAAATTGGTGAATCAATTCTTGCCGGCGGCACGCCCGGCTTCGCGGTAGATGGGCCGGATGTCGCCGAACGACAGCTTGCCGGCGATCCCGGCCCAGGTGTAGCGGTAGTCGAGCCGTTCCCCGGCGCTGCGCCTGAGCACCAACGGCCAGCGCGCCAGATGCAGGCCGGCCTGCACCAGCGCCTTCAACCGCAGGATCCAGCGGGTGCGGCGGGGATGCGCCGAGGCGCGGGCGGCTGCCAGCGCGAAGGCCTGTCCGCCGGCGAAAAACCGTGCGGTCAGATAGTCGGGTGCGCAGCGCTGCGCCGGCACCACCTCATACGCCACCGCATCCGGCATCCAGACAAACCGCGATCCATTGCGTTCCATCCGGCAGATCAGGTCGTAGTCCTCGCCGCCGCCGTTGCCGAAGGCGGTATCGAACGGCGCCTCGTCCTGAGGTATCGCGCTGCGCCTGAAAATCGAATTGTTGGTGGCCAGCGAGATGTCCTTGTTCTTGCCGGGGCCGAGGGCGATGAGCCGGGTGCCCGCCGGTGCCGCCAGATCGCGCGAGAACAGCCGCCGTGTCATCGGGCTGAGCGGTTCTTGCGCCTCAAACCGCGGCAGTACCCGCCCGAACCAGGCGTCGACCCCGTCCTGCCGTAGTGCGGCGGCGATCGCCGCAAGCCAGGCCTCATCCAATTTCTGGTCATCGTCGAGAAAGACGATGAACGGCGCCTGCGTCGCCGCCACCCCCGCGTTGCGTGCGACCGAGATATTGGGCGGATGCGCGACGAGGCCCGTCAGCGGGAACGGTGCCTGCGTCGCCGCACTGGCGATCACCTCTGCCGCGCTGCCTTCATCGGAATTGTCGACGATCACCACTTCGAGGTTGAGGCCATCCGGCAGTTTCTGCCGCGACAAGGACATCAACAACTCAGCCAGCAGCTTCTCGCGGTGGAAGGTGCAGATCACCACGGCAAGGTCGGCAGGTCCAGCCACCGTCACGCCTCCCGGCCGTTCTGGTCGCGCAGCGTGAAGCCGGCCGCGCGGCTGACCAGAAACAGCGCCAGCGTCGCGGTGGAGTTGAATGAGGCGCCGCGCATGAACAGCGTCGCTTCGGTGAAATTGTGGAGCATGTAGAGGATCAACAGCATGGTGAAGGCGCCGAGCGCCGCCCGCGTCTCGACCGAGCCGTTGCCGAACAGCGCGAAGAAGGCGCCGTAGAGCGCGCCGAACACGATGATGGCGGTTGCCAGCACGGTGGCCGGTTGGCCGAGGTGCAGCCAGAGTTCAAGATAGCCGTGATGGGCCTGGTTGATGATGCCGATTTCCACCGAGGCGAGCCAGGTGCCGGCTTCGGCGCGCACCAGAGGATCGTTGAGCTTGCCGACATCCCAGTAGGCGCCATAGCCGTGCCCGAGCCAGAACCTTCGTTCCGCATCGCGCCGCGTGAAGGCCCAGAGTTCGTCGCGCCCCGAGAACGACGCGTCACCGATGACCAGCGTCATCGCCTCCTGAATGTTGAACTCGAACGTTGCCAGCCACATCGTCAGCCCGAGCAGCACGATCAGGCCAAGCGCCAGCGAAAACAGGATGAACGGGCGGCCGTGTTTCTCGATCATCGCGAAGAAGAAGATGACCAGCAGCCCCAGCGCGGTCAGGTTGATCGACGTCTTGGAGAGGGTGATGACGAGAAAGAATGCCGTCGGCAGCAGCGCGAGGAGGCCGAGGATGAAGTGCAATCTCTCGCGCGTGGCCAGCACCCAGGTCGCCCCGAGGATCATCGTCACCAGCCCGACGATGCCGGCGACGTTCTTCTGCGAATACATGCCGCGCACGCCGATGTCCGAAATCGCGATATCCGGCCACAGCACGCACCCCAGAAGATTGACGAGGATAGTGAGCGTCATGGTGACGAACAGCGTCGTGTGCAACTGGCGCAGCGAGCGCGTGCTGACCGCGGTGGCAAAGGCGATCACCGTCAGGAAGAACAGCAGCAGGCTGCGCCGGAATGTCAGCGGCGGATAATCGGACCACAGGTAGGACGACATCGCAAACCCGACCAGCAGGAAGGTCGGCAGGTTGGCAAGGAACAGCCGCGCGGCCCTGTGTCGGTGCACCCACAGGATGGCCAGCGACAGCGCGAACAGCCCCATCACCACGAGCCGGTCGAGCATGTTGCCTTCGGCGCGTTCCGCCACCGAAGCCGAATCGAAAGGGCGCGTGCCGACGAAGGTGAACAGCAGGAACCCCATCAGCAGGGCAAACTCCGCACGGCGCAGCCAGACAGAGGGCGCGGTGCTGCGCCCCCTGATTGTCATGTGGGTGCTGAGGCTGGCGATCGGTGTCATGACCCCGTCTGACGGCGCGGCCGTCCCTGTCGTCGATCCGTTTAGAGAATTGGTTACCCCGGCCCCCTAGAGTGGTGACCAAACGTCAACATTCCCTTTCAGGGCGCGCATGGCCCTGCCGGCGCCGAAAGCACGAGCATGGATCTGGTCTCCATCGTCATTCCCACCCTCAACCGGTCGCAGTGTCTGCGCCGCGCCCTGGCCAGCATTCAGGCCCAGCGACTACCGGGGGATGTCGCCATCGAGGTGCTGATCATCGACAATTCCGCCGATGCCAACCAGCGCGCCGGGCTGGCCCCGCTCTGTGCGGCCGATCCGCGTCTGCGCTATGTCAGCGAACCGGTGCCGGGCGTTGCCACTGCCCGCAACCGCGGCGTTGCCGAGGCGGCGGGGCGCTGGATCGCCTTTCTCGATGATGACGAGGAAGCGGGGACCGGCTGGATCGCCGATCTCGTCGCCGTTGCCCGCAGCACTGCGGCGGATGCGGTATTTGGCCCGGTGGTGGCCCAACCGGAGAACGGAGCGGCGATGGGAGCGCTCGCGCCCTACTTCTCGCGCAGCATCGAGCGCGCGGACGCCGCCGACATCACCGATATGGCCGCCTATCTCGGCACCAACAATTCGTTCTTCGATCGCGCGCGCTGCCTTGACGGGCCGATGCCGTTCGAAACCTCGCTCAACGAGACGGGGGGCGAGGATTCGTTGCTGCTGCGTCGTCTGGTCATGGCGGGCCGGCGCTTTGCCTGGGCACCGGCGGCGGTGGTGACGGAATGGGCGCCCGAGCGGCGCCTCACCTGGGCCTATGTGCGCAAGCGCAAGTTCCTCTCCGGCCAGATCCGGGTGTTCGTGCATCGGATGATCCGTCCCGTTTCATGGGCAGGGATTGTCAAATGGATGGCGGTCGGCGCTGTGCAGTTCATCGCAGCCGGAGCCTTGGCGCTGCTGCTACGCCCGGTTGATCGCGAGCGGTCGGAGCAGCTTGCCGCTACCGCGGCCGGGGGCCTCGGCAAGGTGCTGTGGACGCCCCGTTTCCGGCCGAGCATGTACGGCTCGGGCCTGGTCTCGTGACATCAACGCCGCGCCCCCACCCAGACGGCACCTCGCGGCGTCGCGTTCTGGCCGGTGCCCTGGCGGCGCTCGCCGGCTCCTCCCGATCACAGGCTTCGGTGGCTGGCACGGCGACCCTGAGCATTGACGATACCGCGCCGGGCCGTCCCATCAGCCCGTATATCTACGGCAGCAACGAGATCGGCGTGATGGATCGCGGCCTGCCCTCGGCCGTGCTGGATGTCCGCGCCGGCATCGCGGCCCGCCGCCTCGGGGGCGATCTGATGACCGGCTACAACTGGCTGAACAATGCCAGCCACGCCGGCAAGAACCATCGCCACTCCAACGGCGCCTTCCTGCTGGAAGCCCTGCAAATTCCGCCCGGCGACTGGCAGCGCCCGGCGGTCATCATCGAGGCGATGCACGAAGCTTCGCTGGCGATGGGTGCACGCTCGCTGGTCACGCTGCCCCTCGCCCCCGTCGTCGCCGGCGATTTACTGGGGCCCGTTGCCGAGGCGGAGGCGGGGACCTCGCGCCGCTTTTCCGCCGTGGACTGGACGTTGCAGGGCGGCGGCATGGCGGGAACCAGCATTCCCGACCTCCTGCGTCACCTCATGCGCCGGTACGGGGATGCCGCCTCCGGGCGCGGCATCCATGCCTACGCGCTCGACAACGAGCCGGGCATCTGGTTCCAGACCCACCCGCGTCTGTTTCCGCAGCGGCCGACCATCGCCGGCTTCATCGCCCGTTCGGTTGCGGTCGCGCGGGTGATCAAGACCCTCGATCCCGGCGCACAGGTGTTCGGTCCCGCAAGCTGGGGCGCCACCGAGTTCGTGTCGTTTCAGGATGCACCGGACTGGCCGGCTTACCGCCGCTACGGCACCTTTCTGGCGGCCTATCTCGACGCCTTCCGCATCGCGTCCGAACAGGCAGGCATGCGCCTTCTCGATGCACTCGATGTGCACTGGTATGCCTTCCATCAGAAGGGCGGGCTGTTCCGCAGCGAGGACCCTCAGCTGGATCAGGCCCGGCTCGATGCGCCGCGCTCACTGACCGAGCAAGGTTTCGTCGAGGACAGCTGGGTGCCGCGCGCCTTCGGCCACAGCCGAGAGACGCTGGCCCTGCCGATCCTGCCCGCCCTGCAGCGCCTGATTGCCCGCTGGTTCCCCGGTACCGGCCTGGCGATCACGGAGTTCAACTACGGCGGCGCCGGTCAGTTGACCTCGGGGCTGGCGCTGGTCGATGCGCTCGGCCGCTTCGGTGTGGCGGGGGTGGATTTCGCCACCCACTGGGGCAGCCTGCCGGGCTGGCTCGGCGAGGCCTACCGGCTGTTCCGGCTGGCCGATGCCGGCGGTCGCCGGTTCGGCGACAGGATGCTGAGCGCCGCCGGTCGCCTGCCTGCGGGCGTCGTTGCCTATGCCGCGGCCGATGCAGCCGGTCCTACTCTTGTGCTGATCAACAAGACGTCGGCGCCGGCCACCCTTGACATCGGTCTTGCCAGCCACCGCATCTTTTCGCCGGGCGAAGCCCTCGGCTTTGATGCCGCGACCCCTGCGACGGGCCCGGTGATGGGCGAGGAGCACCCGCAGGCAGGCGGCTGGCGCATCACCCTGCCGCCGCGCGCCGCTCGCCGCTACGCATTCAGTTATGCCTAACGATCATGGTTTTGAGCGCGCCGAACTCGTAGAGCGCCTCGAATCCCTTCTCGCGGCCGTGGCCTGATTTCTTCATGCCACCGAACGGCAGTTCGATGCCGCCGCCCGCCCCATAGCCGTTGACGAACACCTGACCGACCCGCACCTTGCGCGCCACGCGGATCGCGCGTGCCCCGTCCGTCGACCAGACGCCGGCAACGAGCCCATAGTCGGTGCTGTTGGCGAGCGCCACCGCCTCTTCCTCGCTGTCGAACGGCATCGCCGCCAGCACCGGCCCGAACACCTCCTCGCAGGCCAGTTCGGAGGTCGGGGCCACATGGTGATAAATCGTCGGATGGACGAAGAAGCCGCCTGCCGGCGCGCCGGGCGCGATCGCGCCGGTGGCGAGCACCTTCGCGCCCGCTGCCTCGGCCCGTTTCAGCATCGCTTCGATCCGGCTTTTCTGTCCCGCGCTGATGACGGGGCCGAGATCGAGATCCATCTCCGGGGTGCCGGCGCGAATCTTTTCAAACTTCGGCTTCAAATCGGCCAGAAAACGGTCCCACACCTTGCGCTCGATCAGCACCCGCGATCCGGCCGAGCAGGTCTGGCCCGCGTTCTGCACGATGGCGGCGGCAACCGACGTGGTCGCCGCATCGAAATCGGCGTCGGCGAACACGATCTGCGGCGACTTGCCGCCCAGTTCCAGCGTGCAACCGATATGGTTGCGCGCCGCTGCGGTCTGGATCAGCGTGCCGACTTCGGGACTGCCGGTGAACGAGACAAAATCGATGCCGCGATGCGACGAGAGCGCCGCCCCCGCCTCCTCGCCAAGCCCCGGCACCACGTTGATGGCGCCCTCGGGAAAGCCCGCCTCGGCGGCGAGTTCGGCCAGCCTGAGCGGCACCAGACAGGCTTCTTCCGCCGGCTTGATGACGGTGGCATTGCCCATCGCCAGGGCAGGGGCCACGGTGCGCCCGAACATCTGCGCCGGATAGTTCCATGGGATGATGTGGGCGGTCACGCCGAGAGGTTCGTAGAGCGTGTTGACGAGATAGCCGTTGAGGAACGGAATCGTATCGCCATGCACCTTGTCGGCCGCCCCGCCGTAATATTCGAAATAGCGGCTGACGGCGACGATGTCGGCACGCGCCTGCTTCATCGGCTTGCCGGTATCGCGCGCCTCGAGTCTCGCCAGCGCCTCGGCATGATCGTCGATCAGCCGGGCGAGCCGGGTCAGCAGCCGGCCCCGCTCGAAGGCCGCCAGCTTGCCCCAGGCCCCTTCCTCCAGCGCCTTGCGCGCGGCGGCAACCGCAAGATCCACATCCTCCGCATTACCGGCCGCGATGGCCGCGAACGGCTCGCCCTCGGCAGGCGCGATCATCGCGAGGGTGCGGCCCGAACGCGAGGGGTGCCAGCGATTGTTGATGAAGACGCCCTGGGCGGGCTGAGACTTGACCGGGCTGTTCATGGGCCTCTCCGCGACAATCCGAAAGCATAGGCTGTCGCCAAACTGCTACACCGGTTGCCGCAGCTTGTCAGGGGGCTATGGCATGAAGCGAAAGGCCGCCCCCTCGCCGGGAGCGGCCTTTGGAAAACGCATTCAGCGGGTGGTACAGCCGGCTGGGCTTGAACCAGCGACCTTCGGAGCCACAATCCGACGCTCTAGCCAACTGAGCTACGGCTGCATGACCTGCCGGAATGCGGGCGGACCCTATGGGTAATCGCCGCCGATTTCAAGGCCCCGCGCACAGCATTCTTAATGGAGGACAACGGTGGCCGCCGGGCGCTGCGACCAAACAAAAAGGGCGGGAACAACCCGCCCTTTTCCTTCCGCTCCGGCCTGCTGCCGGCCCGGAGTTACTTCTTCATCGAGGACGCCATCGCGGCCTTGACCGGCTCGGAAGCCTCGGTGACGACCTTCTGGCCGAGCGCGGCCAGCTCCTGCAGCTGCGACTGGGCAACCTCGGACTGCTTCTTGAAGAACTCGGTCTGCAGCGAGACGAAATCCTGCACGGTCTTGACGCCGAACAGCGCCTGAACGTGATCGAACGAGGCGTTGGCGTTCTTGCGGGCCAGTTCGAGCGCCTTGAGGTTGAGCGCCACGACGCCCGACTTGGCGGCGTTCATGGATTCCTCAATCTGGCCGGTCGCCTTCTCGGCGGCGTCCTTGACGGCTTCATACTGGCTGCGGGCCTGCTCGAGGCCCTTCTCGGCGGTCTCGCGGACCTTTTCCTGCATCTGCGCGATCGGGGCGAGGGCAGCCTTCACCGCGGTCTCGGCGGCATCAACGGGGGTGGCTTTCTTGACGGTGGCCATGACACTGATCTTTCGGGGCGGAGTGACAGGCGCCACGCTGTCCCGCCCTGGACAGTGTGGAGTGCAGGCCGCACCTGCGATATGTCACTCCGTATAGCAGGATTTTTGTGCAATGCAACATAAAATGCTGCGCATGCAATGCTGCATTGCACAAAAGGCAATCCAAAGCTCGGCGCCGGAATGCAGGGAGACTATTTCCCCGGCTTCTTGCCGCCCTTGACGGCATCTGCTGCCTTGGCGACCGTCGATTTCATCGTCTCGACGGTGGTAGCGACCTGACCGGCGGCGTCCTGCATCTGCTCTTTGACGCGGTTGCCGGCTTCCTGCATCTGATCCTGCAGCACGCGCGCCTGCGATTGCATGTACTCGGCCTGGATCCTCATCGCTTCTTCGAAGGTCTTGGCCTGCACCAGACGCTGGGCCATGTCGAACGCCGCGTTCATGTTCCGCTCGGCGAAGGAGACGGTCATCTTGGAGGCGTCAGCCAGATTTTTCGGCACCGGGATCGGTCCGCCGGTAACCTGATCGGAGGCCTTCTGCGCCGCGCCGATAAAGGTCTCGAACGCCTTGCGCGCCTGCTCGACACTGCGGCTGGCCAGGTCACGCATTTCGGTGGGCACCTCAAACGGATTCTTGGTCATGCTTTCCTCCCTCGCATTGGGAGGTCCATCATGCCATCCAAACGCTGCTTTACCAATTGCCCATTTGGCGGGGCCAGCCGGCCGGCCTGGCGCGTTTTGTCACGGCCGGCCGTTAAGGTTGACAGACGATGAGCCATCCCGAATCTGTGCCATTCATGGACGGTTTGCCTAAGGGGCGCTATTTAGAATTTGTTAGGAAACTGCCCGGGTGCCGAGCCAACGGCGCACGGCGGCGTTCCCGCCAAGTGGAGTAGTGTCGATGTCCAACCATGCCGAGCGTCAGCCGCTTGAAGCCCTGCTGGGCCGGGCCCGAGCCCTCGCCCTGGCGACGGAGCCGCTTCCGCTTGTGCTGCTGGGAGCGACGGGCGAGATCCTCTGGGCCTCTGACGCTGCCGCGACGCTGTTTGGCGGCGATGCCGGAAGCCCTGCGCTGATCGCTTCGGCTGCGCCGGGCCTCCAGCGGCTGCGCGCCTATGTGCGCGAGGGCGCGCCGGGGACATTGACCGAGCCCCTGAGATTTTTCGTGCGCGGCCGGCTGGAGCCGGTGTTCACGCGTGCCCGTTCCACGCGCCTTGCCGGCGGAGAGAGCGCGCTGCTGGTGCAGTTCGGCGACGGCCCGGCCTTCGAGCTGCCGGCGCAGGCGCCGCCTGTCCTCGCGCCGGCCAGTCCTGTTCCGCCGGTGGCCAGACCTGTGGCACCCGCCGCCGATCGCCCGGTGTCTCCGGCGCCGGCCGGCCGCGTGCAGCGCTTTGTCTTTCTGACCGATGCGGAAGGGGTGATTGTCAGCATCTCGCCGGCTTTCATCCAGGCGACGGGGACGGCGGGCGACGACTGGATCGGCCAGGGATTTGCCGATGTCATCGCCGGCGCCGATCCGGTCAGGGCCGCCGAGATCGCGCGCGCCATGCATTCGGGTGCCACCTTCAGCGCGGTCGCGGTGGAATGGCCGCTGGCCGATGGTGGAACTCTGCCGGTCGAGTTTTCCGCAATGCCGGCCTTTGCCGCCGATCGCGCCTTGTCGGGCTACAACGGGTTCGGGCTCATCCGCCAGAACCGCGAGCCGGCCGTGCTCGCCGCACCGGAGGCGGTCGTGCCGGCATCATCCGACGCTGACGACTACGAAGGGGCGGTCGAGCGGCTGGAAGCACTGCTCGGCAGCGACGCTGCCGTGGAGCCGGTGATCGATAGGGACGGAACGCTCGGCCATCAGTTGACGACGCGCGCGGAGGCGGATGAGGCGCCCGCCGCCATCGCCCCCGAACAGCCTGAAGCGCCCGCGCCAGCCGTGCCGCCCGCCGCCCCACCGGAGCGCACGCTCCCGGCCGCCCGGCAGGACAACGAGGCCGAGGAACCGGCAGTGGTGCCGCTGCATACGCTGCGCGCCCGCATCGGCGCGACACTGGGCGAGAAGAAGGTGGTGCCGCTCAAGCCGCAGGCGCCGGTGGCGCAGGAGGGCGCGCGCCTGAGCAATTCCGAGCGCAACGCTTTCCGCGAGATCGCCAAGGCGCTCGGCGCCCGGCTTGAGGATGTCGAGGACGTGGAACCGCCCGCTGAGCCCGCACCGGCGCCGGTGGCCCCCAACCGGGTCGCTGCGGCGCAGGCGGAGATTTCGCGCGCGCTGGCCGCTTCCGGCTCTCCGGATGGGGTGTCGGCCGGCTCCCTTTCGGAGGTGCTGGTTGACCGTCTGCCGGTCGGTGTTCTGGTATTCCGGGGCGACCGACCGATCTATCTCAACCGGGCGCTTCTTGATCTGACCGGCTATGCCGATCTTGCCGAGTTCGATGCCCTGCGCGGGCTGGAAAAGCTTTTCCGCGGCCGCAGCATGCCCGGCCTGGTGCATGGCGATTTCGATACCGTGACCATCATGGGGCGCGATGGTGGCACGCTGCCGGTGGATGCACATCTGCAGTCGATCGACTGGAAGGGCGAACCGGCGACGCTGGTCACCTTCCGCCGCGCGGTGGAGGCCGAGAACGGCCCGCGCGCCCGCACGCTCGACATGGAACTGAAGAAGCGGCAGGCGGAACTTGCCGAAACCCGCGCCATGCTCGACACCGCCACCGACGGCGTCATTTCGCTTGACGACGGCGGGCGCATCCTGGCGCTCAACAAATCCGCCGAGGCGCTGTTCGGCTACGACCAGAACGAGCTGACCGGCGAGCGCCTTACCCTGCTGCTGGCGCCCGAGAGCCATGCCGCCGCGCTCGATTACCTCGATGGGCTCAAGACCGGCGGCGTCGCCTCCGTGCTCAACGACGGACGCGAGGTGATTGGCCGTGAGCGCAAGGGCGGACGCATCCCGCTGTTCATGACCATCGGCCGCATCTCCGATACGGCGAAGTTCGCCGCCGTGGTGCGCGATCTGACCGCCTGGAAGCGGGCCGAGACCGAGCTGACCGAAGCCAAGCGCGCCGCCGAGCGGTCGAGCGCGCTTAAGTCGGACTTCCTCGCCAAGGTCAGCCACGAGATCCGCACGCCGATGAACGCCATCATCGGTTTTGCCGAGGTGATGCGCGACGAAAGGCTGGGGCCGATCGGCACCGAGCGCTACAAGGATTACCTCAAGGATATCCATACCTCGGGCGAGCATGTCATCAGCCTCGTCAACGATCTGCTCGATCTGTCGAAGATCGAGGCCGGGCGGATGGAGCTGTCATTCGGCTCGGTCGACCTCAATGCGGTGGTCACCTCCTGCCTTGGCATCATGCAGCCGCAGGCCAACCGCGACCGGGTCATCATGCGTTCGCAGCTTTCGGCCAAGCTGCCGCCGGTGGTCGCCGACGAGCGGTCGGTGCGCCAGATCATCCTCAACCTGCTCTCCAACGCCTCCAAATTCACCGAGGCCGGCGGGCAGGTGATTGTCTCCACCGCCTTGAGCGAGCAGGGCGAAGCGGTGATCCGCGTGCGCGATACCGGTGTCGGCATGACCGAGCAGGAGATTCAGGCGGCGATGGAGCCGTTCCGGCAACTGTCCAACGCGCGCGGTCGCGGCGGCACCGGGCTCGGCCTGCCGCTGACCAAGGCCTTGGTGGAGGCCAACCGCGCCAGCTTCGCCATCAAGAGCAAGGTGCGCGAGGGCACGCTGGTGGAGATCACCTTCCCGCCGACCAGGGTTCTGGCCGAGTGAGCCCCGCACCGGGGCAGCGCATAGAGGCGACAGCAAAAAGGCCGGTCGTTCGACCGGCCTTTCTATGTTCTGGCACTGACGGGAATTACCACCACAGCCAGCCGCGACGCGGGCTTTCCTGCACCGGCGGATCGATCAGCTGGCCGGCCACATAGGCGCCGTTCGCCGGCACTACACCGGTGGCTTCCGCCTGTTGAGCTTCACGCTGGGCCTGTCGCTGGGCGCGTTTTGCCTGCGTCATCGCCATCGCCTGCGGGGTATCGAGGCTGTAGACGTCGTCGCGGAAATGCGCCTTGCCATCGTCGGTGATGTAGCCGGTCATATAGACCCAGGCCACCGGCACCGGCCGGGCGAGCCGCACATCCCTGCGTTCCCCCTCGTTGATGGCACGGTCGATGGCGGCCTTGTCCCAGTTGCCGTTGGTGCCTTCCAGCAGCCAGGCGGCAAAGCTTTTGACATCCTGCACGCGCACGCAGCCATGGCTGAAGAACCGGTCCTGTGCGTTGAAGAAGCGCTTGGAGGGCGTATCGTGCATGTAGACCGCGTCGCGGTTCGGCATGTCGATGCGGATCTGGCCAAGCGAGTTGCGCACGCCCGAATCCTGCCGGAACGTGTAATTGACCGCCTTGTCACCGCTCCAGTCGATCGCTTCCGGCGCCACCTGAGTGCCGCTACGATCGAGGATGCGGATACTCGCCCGGCTGAGGAAGCCGGGGTCCTTGCGCATCTTGGGGATGAATTCGTTCTTGATGATCGAGGTCGGCACCGTCCAGGTCGGATTGATGTTGACCGTGCCGATGCGCGAGTCGACCTGCGGCGAGGCGTTTTCCGGCTTGCCGACCACCGCCACATAGCGGCGCTCCACCTTGCCGTTCTCCACCGCTTCGACGGCGGCAGAGGGGATGTTGACCACCACGTAGCGGCCGCCGAGGTTGAGCGAGCGGTCCATCAGGCGCTGGGCGCTGTTTTCGAGCTGGCGGGCGCGCGTCTCGGCGGAAACATTGAGCGCTGCCAGCGTCGAGCCGGCGACGACGCCCGAGCGCGCAAGCCCGTGGCGCGACTGGAACTGCTTCACCGCGTCCTGCAGGCCCTTGTCGTAGACGGTGCCGCTGGTCTCGGTTGCGGCAAGATCGCCTTCCGCCGCCAGTCGCTCGCGCAGCGCGAGCACGGCAGGTCCCTTGGCGCCGGGCGCCAGGCGCGGCGCAGTGATCTTCGGCCAGCCGCCGGCGGCGGCGATCTGCCGGTAACGCGCGGCCGCATCCTGCATCAATCCGATGCTGGAAGCGGTGAGCGAGGGCAGCGGATCGTTGGTGACGATGCCGCGCTCCTTGGGAGGCGGGGGCCGCTTGACGATCTTCTTTTTAGGCGCTTCCGGCGCTGCGGTCGGGGTGCCGGCCTCGCCCTGCGGCGCGGCTGCAGCCGGGGCCTGCGGGGCGGGATCGATCGCGGAAGCGGGCGCTGCCGGCGTCGTCACCGGGGCGGCGACGACCGCGGCGGGCGCCTTGATCTCGGGCGTGGCGGGCACAGATTGGGCCAGCGCCGGCGCGATGAGTGCCAGGGACAGGGCGGCGAGAGAAACACTGAGACGCATGGGTACTCTCGGTGACGTAAGCGGCTGGCAGATGTGCCGCCGCAAGGCCAATCATGAACTGTTAAAGTTACCTAGGTCTTGGCCCCGCCCCGGCCAGACGACCCTGTTTGACACATCTTGCGGCCAAATTCGCGCCGAATGCGGCCAAAATCCGGCCAGCCCGCTGGAGTGGCGCAGAAATGCAACGCATTTGGCCGCATATGTTGCCGGCCGGACACGCTTCGCCGCCGGCAGGCAGAAGCTGCGGCCTTGCGCCCGGCGATGAGGTGTCAGTCCGCCAGGATCAGGATGTGCAGACGGCGCGGGCCATGCGCGCCCAGTTGCAGCTTCTGTTCGATATCGGCCGAGCGCGACGGGCCGGTCACGTAGTTGACTGTGCGCGGCATCACGCCCTTGCCATGCGTTCGGCGCAGCTTCGACCACACCGCTTCGTAGTCACCGGCGATGTCCGCCCCCCGGAGCACGACGATATGGGTGTCCGGCAGGAAATTGAGTGTGGTCGGGTTATCCTGTCCCGAGGTCAGCACCAGCGTGCCGGTCTCGGCGATGCCGGCAAGGGCATGGCTCACGGCGACCGCATCATGCCCGTCGCTCGGTCCCTTGCGCACCTCGATCGCGGTGGCACCCCAGTCCATACCGGACAGCAGCGCGTCGCTACCGATGCGGATTTTCGCCGGCAGGTTGCTGTCGCGCAGGAAGCCGGCGATCGCGGCCGGCACCTCCTCGGCGCTGGCCAGGCGGGCGACGGTGGCCTGCACCGCCTCCGCCTGTTTCTGGAACAGCGCCCCGCGACCTTCCGCGTCAAGCTGGCCACGTTCGGGAATCACCCCTTTCGGCGCCCGTTCCAGCCGGTCCTCAACGGCCTGAACCCGCAGGCGCTCGGCGCCCTCGACGCCCAGCGAGCGGCGAATGTTGGAGAAGATTTCCGCCCGCGCGCTCATCGTGCCTGCCTCGTGCGTTTCCATTTGGCCTGGAAGGTTTCGCCCTCGGGCGCCGCCAGATCGCGGTACTTGGTCCAGCCGCCGGCGAGCGGCAGGAACGAGAAGCGCCCTTTGCGCGCGCCCAGTTTCGCCATGGCCCAGATCGCCGGGCGCATGGCGAGATTGTAAAGCCGCGGCCGCCGGGCGAGAAACGCCCAGGCGCCCAGGCTGGTGCGCACCACCGCCGGCGTCAGATGCCGCTCGAACTCGCGTTCGCGCCAGCGCCGCATCATCTTGGGCAGCGGGATGCGCATGGGGCAGACGCTTTCGCAGCGCCCGCACAGGGTCGAGGCGTTGGGCAGGTGGCCGGATTTCTCGACGCCGATCAGCGAGGGTGTCAGCACCGCCCCCATCGGACCGGGATAGACCCAGCCGTAGGCATGGCCGCCGATCGAATGATAGACCGGGCAATGGTTCATGCAGGCGCCGCAGCGGATGCAGCGCAGCATGTCCTCGAAGGCCCCGCCGAGCATCGCCGAACGGCCGTTGTCGAGGATGACGACATGATACTGCTCCGGCCCGTCGGGATCGCTCATCCGGCGCGGCCCGGTGGAGAAGGTCGTATAGACCGACATTTCCTGTCCGGTCGCCGAGCGGGCGAGCACGCGCAGGATCTGGCTGACATCCTCCAGCGTCGGCACCACCTTCTCGATCGAGGCGATGACAATATGCACCTTCGGCAGCGTCTGGGTCAGGTCGCCGTTGCCCTCGTTGGTGACGATGACCGAAGTGCCGGTCTCCGCGATGAGGAAATTGGCCCCGGTGATGCCGACATCGGCCGTCAAGAAACGGTCGCGCAGGACCCCGCGCGCTTCGGCCAGCAGGCTGGACGGCTCGCTGAGGTCACGCTGGGGATCGAGATGGGTGTGGACGCGGCGGAACTCCTTTTCCACCTGATCCTGCGTGACATGCACCGCCGGGGCGATGATGTGCGAGGGCATCTCGTTGCGAAGCTGGATAATGTATTCGCCGAGATCGGTCTCGACCGGCGTGAGACCATTGGCTTCGAGATGAGCGTTGAGGCCGATCTCCTCGGCCACCATCGACTTGCCCTTGGTGACGATCCTGGCGTCGACGGACTTGCAGATGTCGAGAATGAGGGCGCGCGCCTCCGCCGCATCGCGGGCGTAATGCACCTTGCCACCCGCCTCGACCACCCGCTGCTCGTAACGGTCGAGGTAGAGATCGAGGTGCTTGAGCGTATGGGTCTTGATCTCGCGCGCGCTGTCGCGCAGCGCCTCGAATTCCGGCAACCGCCCGGCAGCGGCGGCCCGCTTCTCGATGAAGCCGACCCGGACGAAACCCATCGCCTGCTGCAGCTTCTCGTTGCCGAGGGCCCGGTGGGCATTGCCCTTGAAGTCGTGCGAAGTTGAATGGACGCTCATGGCTCCCGCTGACCCTTTGATGTCAGGTAAGGTTAGCGGTAGCCGGCGGCGATGAAAAGCCGCGAATGATGTCACACCCGCTCGATGGCGATGGCGACCCCCTGGCCGACGCCGACGCACATGGTGGCAACGCCATAGCGGCCGCCGCGGCGGATGAGTTCGCGCGCCGCCGTGCCGGTGATACGCGCGCCCGACATGCCGAGCGGATGGCCGAGCGCGATGGCCCCGCCGTTGGGGTTCACGTGCTCGGCGTCATCCGCGATGCCAAGCATCCGCATCGAGGCGAGCCCCTGTGCCGCGAAAGCCTCGTTGAGTTCGATCACGTCGATCCGGGATACCTTGATCCCGAGCCGGTCGCACAGCTTCTGTGTCGCCGGCGCTGGGCCGATGCCCATGATGCGCGGCGCCACGCCCACCGTCTGCATGCCGAGAATGCGGGCCATCGGTTTCAGTCCGAGCCGCTCCGCCGTCTTGGCCGAGGCGATCACCAGCGCCGCCGCGCCGTCGTTGACGCCGGACGCATTGCCGGCGGTCACCGATCCGTCGAGGCGGACGATCGGCTTGAGCTTGGCCAGCTGCTCGGCGGTGGTGTCCGGCCGCGCATGCTCGTCGCACGCAAACGCGGTCACATTGCCTTTGGCATCCCTGATCTCGACCGGCACGATCTCGCCGTCGAACAGGCCCGCCGCCATGGCCCGCCCGGCCCGCTGCTGGGAGGCGAGCGCGAAAGCGTCCTGATCGGCACGCGAGACGTTGAACTCGTCGGCGACGTTCTGCGCCGTTTCCGGCATCGAATCGACGCCGTACTGCTTCTTCATCAACGGGTTGATGAAACGCCAGCCGATGGTGGTATCGAACACCTCCGCCGTGCGCTGGAAGGCAACTTCCGCCTTGCCCATGACCAGCGGCGCACGCGTCATCGATTCGACGCCGCCGGCAATCGCAAGCCCGATCTCGCCGGCGCGGATGGCACGCGCCGCCGCCCCCACGGCATCCATGCCCGAGGCGCAGAGCCGGTTCAGCGTCACACCCGGCGTCGTCTCCGGCAGCCCGGCCAGCAGCGCGGCCATGCGCGCCACATCGCGGTTGTCCTCGCCCGCCTGGTTGGCCGAGCCGTAATAGACATCCTCCACCGCGCCGGCGAGCGCCGGATGACGTCGCAAGAGTTCGCGAATCGGGATCGCCGCGAGATCATCGGTGCGCACCTTGGCCAGCGAGCCGCCGAAGCGGCCGATCGGCGTGCGCACGTAATCGCAGATGAAAGCATCGGTCATGGCGTCGGCTCCCTCGTTTGCCCGTTTGTGCCAAGCCGCACGATGGAACGCAAGCCATTAGTTGACCGACTGGTCAGCGAATTACGGCGGTTCAGTAGACCGCGCGACCGCCGGAAATGTCGAACACGCCGCCGGTGGTGAAAGAGCACTCCTCGGACGCCAGCCAGGCGATCATGGCCGCGATTTCCTTGACCTCGACAAACCGGTTCATCGGGATCTTCGACAGCATGAACTTGATGAATTCAGGTGTCATCTGCTCGAAGATGTCGGTCTTGGCGGCCGCCGGCGTGATGCAGTTCACAAGAATTCCGGCGGTCGCCAGTTCCTTGCCCAGCGACTTGGTCAGCCCGATCAACCCCGCCTTGGAGGCGGAATAATGCGAGGCGTTGGGATTGCCTTCCTTGCCGGCGATGGACGCGATGTTGACGATCCGGCCGTAACCCTTCTCCAGCATCTTCGGCACCACGGCGTGGCAGACAAGGAAGGGGGCGATCAGATTGACCTCGATCACCTTGCGCCAGACCGCAGGGTCCAGCTCCCACAGCTTGGCATTGCCGCCGGTGATCCCGGCGTTGTTGACGAGGATATCGATCTTGCCGTAGCGGCCGATCACCGCCTCGGTCGCTGCGGCCACCGCGGTCTCGCTGGTCAGTTCGACCGCATGAATGCTGACCGTGCCCTTGGCCACGAGCTTGCCGGCCGCCTTTTTCAAGGCGTCCGTATCCACGTCCCACAGCGCCACTGCCGCGCCCGAGGCCAGCAGCCGCTCCGCTGCGGCAAAGCCGATGCCGCGGGCCCCGCCGGTGATGATCGCGACGCGTCCGGCAAGATCGATCCGGGTCATCAATGCCTCCTCAGGCCTGTACGGTCGTCTGGCGCTGCTCGCCCAGCCCCTCGATGCCGAGGCGCATGGTCTGGCCGGCCTTGAGATAGATCGGACTGGGCTTCTGGCCCATGCCGACACCCGGCGGCGTGCCGGTGGAGATCACATCGCCCGGCTGCAGGCTCATGAACTGGCTGACGTAGGAGACCAGCTTGGCGATGCCGAAGATCATCGTCTTGGTCGAGCCGTCCTGGTAGCGCTTGCCGTCCACGTCGAGCCACATCCTGAGGTTCTGCGGGTCCTTCACCTCGTCTGCCGTCACCAGCCACGGGCCGATCGGGCCGAAGGTATCGCAGCCCTTGCCCTTGTCCCAGGTTCCGCCGCGCTCGATCTGGAACTCGCGCTCGGAAACGTCATTGATCACACAGTAGCCGGCGACATGCTGCATCGCCTCGGCTTCGGAGACGTATTTCGCCGTCGTGCCGATGACCACGCCGAGTTCGACTTCCCAGTCGGTCTTTTTGGAGCCGCGCGGGATTTCCACCACGTCGTTGGGGCCGGTGATCGCGCTGGTCGCCTTCATGAAAATGATCGGCTCGGCCGGAATCGGCGCGCCGGTTTCGGCGGCATGATCGGCATAGTTGAGCCCGATGCAGATGAACTTGCCGATGCCGCCGACACAGGGGCCGATCCGCGCGCCGGCCGGCGCCATCGGAAGGGTTGCGGGATCGAGGCTCGCAAGTTTCTTCAGGCTCGCCGGCGACAGCGCCGCTCCGTCGATGTCGGAAATAATGCCGGTTAGATCGCGGATACCGCCGCTGGCATCGACGATGCCGGGGCGTTCGTTGCCCGGGGCGCCAAAACGCACGAGTTTCATGGAACCTCCAGAAAGGCCGGCACTGTCCAACGGCCGGTCGCTGCCGGGTTGTATGACAACTTCAATCGCCGCTGACAACAGCTTTTGCCGCAGGAATGGACGCAGCGGGTTTTCCACTCTTGTCCTGATCGTCTAGTCTGCCGTCATCCCGTCAAACGAAAGGCATGGCCATGGCGAGCATCACCGAACAGGACCTGATCGAAAGTCTCGCCGATGCGCTCCAATACATCTCCTACTACCATCCCGAGGATTACATCCTCAATCTGGCGGCGGCCTATGAGCGTGAGGAAAGCCCGGCCGCCCGGCAGGCGATGGCGCAGATCCTGATCAACTCGCGCATGGCGACGCTCGGCAAGCGGCCGATGTGCCAGGATACCGGCTCGGCACAGATCTTCATGAAGGTGGGCACCGGCGCACGGCTTGCGACCCGTCGCTCCATGCAGGACATCGCCAACGAGGCGACGCGGCTGGCCTGGCTCAGAAGCGACAACCCCTTGCGCGCCTCAATGGTGGCCGATCCGATTTTCGAGCGGAAGAACACCCGCGACAATACGCCTGCCATGCTGCATGTGGAACTGGTGGCCGGCGACAGGATCGATGTGCATGTAGCGGCCAAGGGTGGCGGCTCGGAGAACAAGGCCAAGTTCGCCGCTCTGGAGCCCTCCGACTCGATCGTCGATTTTGTGCTGAAATCGGTCGAGGCGATGGGTGCCGGCTGGTGCCCGCCCGGCCTGATGGGAATCGGCGTCGGCGGCAGTCCGGAAAAAGCGCTGCTGCTGGCAAAAATGTCGCTGCTCGATCCCATCGACATGCCGGATCTGCTGCGTCGCGGCCCGGCCAGCAAGACCGAGGAGCTGCGCATCGAGTTGTTTCACAGGATCAATGCGCTAGGCATCGGCGCGCAGGGGCTCGGCGGGCTTTCCACCGTGTTTGATGTCAAGATATTGACCCTGCCCACCCATGCCGCCTCCAAGCCGGTGGGGCTGGTGCCGCAATGCGCGGCCGACCGGCATGCGCATTTCGTGCTCGACGGTTCGGGCCCGGCGCGGCTCGCCCCACCCGATCTCAAGTTGTGGCCGGAGGTGGTGCTGGCCGCCGCCGGCGCGGCGCGCAGGGTCGATCTCGACCGGCTGGGTGATGCGGAGGTGGCAAGCTGGAAGGTCGGCGAGACGTTGCTGCTGTCCGGCCGGCTGCTCACCGGGCGCGACGCCGCCCATGCCCGCATGGCCCGGATGATCGACGCCGGCGAACCGTTGCCGGTCGATTTTACCGGCCGGGCGATCTACTACGTCGGGCCGGTCGATGCGGTGGCCGGCGAGGCGGTGGGGCCGGCCGGGCCGACCACGTCCACCCGCATGGACCGTTTCACCGAAACGATGCTGGCGCGGACCGGGTTGAAGGTGATGGTCGGCAAGGCCGAGCGCGGTTCCGAGGCGATCGAGGCGATCCGCCGCCACAAGGCCGCCTATCTGATCGCTGTGGGGGGCGCGGCCTATCTCGTCTCCAAGGCGATCCGCTCTGCGCGGGTGCTCGCCTTCGACGACCTCGGCATGGAAGCAATCCACGAATTCGTCGTCGAGGACATGCCGGTGACCGTGGCGGTCGATGCCACCGGCGCCTCGATCCATACGCTCGGCCCCGCCCGCTGGCGGCGCAACGGCTGACAGCAAAAAGGGGCGGTTGCCCGCCCCTTTCGCATCCGAGCGTGATGAGTCTGATCAGTTGGTCGGCAGGCCGACGGCCGTATAGACCTGCTTGACGATCTCGGCGCCAACGCGCGGCGTCATGTCCTTGTGGACCGTCAGCATGGCCTTGACCCAGGCGTCCATTTCCGCCGGGGTCGGCTCATAGAAGGTGATCTTGCCCGACTTCTTCATCTCGGCGAGCGCATCAGCGTTCTCGGAATCCGAAATGGTGTTGGCATATTCGGTCGCCTCCGCCATCGCCTTGTCGAGGTTGGCGCGGATGTCGGCCGGGATGCCGTCCCAGAACTTCTTGTTCACGATCACCGCATAGCCGATGTAGCCATGGTTAGTCATGATGCCGTGCTTCTGCACCTCGTGCATCTTCTGCGTGAACATGTTGGACGGGGTGTTCTCCTGCCCGTCGACGACGCCGGTCTGCAGCGCCTGATAGACTTCGGAGAAGGCCAGCACCTGCGGGATGCCGCCGACCGCTCGGATCTGCGCGTCGAGCACCTTCGAGGACTGGATGCGGATTTTCTGGCCCAGCATGTCGGACGGGGTCTTCAGCGGCTTGTTGGCCGAGAAAACCTTGAAGCCGTTATCCCAATAGGCGAGGCCGGTGATCCCCTTGTCCTGCAGCTTGTCGAACAGGCCCTTGCCGACGGCGCCCTTGGTCACTTTGCCGAGAGCTGCCTTGTCCTTGAAGATCAGCGGGAAATCGAACACCTCGAATTCCTTGACGCCGAGCGGGGCGAACTTGGCGAGCGAGGGCGCCAGCATCTGCACGGCGCCGAGCTGCAGCGCCTCCATCTCTTCCTTGTCCTTGTAGAGCTGGGAGTTCGGATAGACCTCAACCTTCACCTTGCCGGCGGTGTATTTTTCGGCGAGTTCCTGGAACTTCAGCGCGCCCTTGCCCTTCGGCGTATCGTTGGCCACGACGTGGCTGAACTTGATGACGATCGGGCTCTGGGCCATCGCGGCAAAACCGGAGCCGGCGAGGATGGCGGCAGCAGCGGCGGCGCCGGTAAGAAAGCGGCGGGTCAATTTCATGGGGCTTCCTCCTGAAAAGCAGTGGCCCATTAATCAGATTTTGCAATGCAATAACAAGGGGGGCAGAGTGCCCGGCGCAGCAAATCTATGTGTTTGGCGGCAATTTTGTGCTTACGGTTGATTTGTCGCAATCGGAAGTCAGCAAGATTGCCGCCGCACAGCATGCAAACCGACACGGGCTGCCAGTTCACGCGCCGAAAGCGTGCCGAGCGCGCTGTCGAGCCGCACGAGGTCGGACGCCGCCGCCGGCACCAGCGCGCCGAGTTTGGCGATGATCTTCTCCCGCCGCACCGCGAGGGGCAGCGGTCGGTCAAGATCGAAATCAGCCGCCAGCCGGCGCCCGTCTCGGGTCTCGACCACCACCCGGGTGGCGGTGTCGCCGACGGCGGCATCGGCAGCGACCGTGACGCGCTCGGCGAGCTGGACCAGCACCGGGTCGGCGCAGGTCTGTTCCGTGTAGCTGTCGAGCGCCGCGGTGCTTTTGCCTGCCAGGGCCATCGCGGCGGTCAGCCGGTAGCTGAACTTTGCCTCCAGCCCGGTGCGCGGGGCGGTGATGTTGCACACCTTGAGCCAGCGCGGATTGGTGGAAATCGTGACCCTCTCGACCGCCTCGGCTGCAAGTCCCTCGCCACGCAGCAGCGCCAGCGCTTCCAGCATGGCATGCAGCCCGTGACAGCAGGCATGGAACTTGTGCTGCACATTTTCAAACAGCCAGGTCTGACCGATCCCGGCGAGGGCCGCGGCAGGATCACCCGCCTCGCCCTGATGGGTATCGGCAAACCCCTGCAGGCATTCGAGGCCGTCGGGCCGCGAGACGAAGTCGCGGCCGCCCAGCAACGCCGCCTCGACGCCGTTGGCGGTGGCGATCCCGGCGTTGAACGGTTTGCCCATGGTGCCGAACTGCGATTTCAGCCCCGAGGCGCGTGTGGCCGCCAGGCCGAGCGCATGCTGCATCTGCGGGCCCGACAGACCGGCGAGCCGCCCCGCCGCGACCGTCGCCCCGAAGGCGCCCGAGGTCGCGGTCTGGTGGAAGCCGTGGTTGTAGTGGCGTGTGCCGAGCCAGGCGCCGATGCGGCAGGCCGCTTCCATGCCGATCAGCGCCGCATCGAGGAAAGCGGCGGCGCTCGCATCCGTCCTTTCCGCCATGGCAAGGGCGGCGGGAAACACCGCCACGCTCGGATGCCCGACATAGGCAAAATGTGTGTCGTCATAATCGAGCGCGTGCGAAAGCGCGCCATTGCCGAGCGCCGCCATCCGCGCCGGCACCTTCGCTGCATGGCCGAACAGCGTTGCCTGCGGTGTGCCGGCTTCCTCTGCGGCGAGCGCACGCAGATGTGCGGAGACCGGCTCGTCGAGCCCGGCCAGCGCCACCGCGAGCCAGTCCAGAAGCGACAGCCTGGCCACATCGCGCGCCGTCGCGCCGATCGCCCGGGACGGAATGTTGGCAAAGCCGGCGATCGCGGCCGTGATCGAGGTCGTGCTGCTGCTCATGGCGCCTCTCCAATGGCGGGAACGGCACCGTAGCTGCGGTCGTCGCCGACAACGATCGGCGCGGGCGCCGGATAACTGACCGGCCCGTTGGGCGTGGCCACCGTGATGCGCCGGAGATGGGCGTGGCGCGACAGACCGGCCATGTCGTTGACCGAGGCAAAGGCGGTATCGGCGGCGATCAGCCGGGCGCGTGCCTCATCGTCGCCCAGGCCGGCGAAAGTGGCAGCCACCATCGCATCGGTCGCCGCGCGATGGGCGACGCGGGCGACGTTAGTGGCAAAGCGCGGATCCTTGGGAATGTCGGCATCCTTGAGGAACTCGGCGCAGAACTTCACCCACTCGCGTTCAGACTGGATGGAGATCAGCAGCGGGGTGCTGTCCCGCGTGGTGAATACGCCGTAGGGTGAGATCGACGGGTGCGCAAGGCCGATGCGTTTCGGGCTCTTGCCGCCCTCATGGTTGAGCAGCGGCACGGTCAGCCAGTCGGCCATCACGTCGAACATCGACACCCGGATGTCGGCACCCTCGCCCGAGATCGAGCGTTCGATCAGCGCTTCGAGGATGGCGGCATGGGCGGTGGCGCCGGTGGCCACATCGACGATGGACATGCCGACCCGCGCCGGCTCGGACGGGCCGCCGGTGATCGAGCACAGGCCCGACTCGGCCTGGATCAGCAGGTCGTAGGCCTTTCGATCCGCCATCGGGCCGGTTTCGCCATACCCCGAGATCGAACAGACGATCAGGCGCGGATAAGCCCTGCGCAGCGCTTCGGGACCGAAGCCCATGCGGTCGAGCGCACCGGGCTTGAGGTTCTGCACGACGACATCGGCGCCCGCGATCAGGTCCTGCAGCCGCGCCTTGCCGGCGGGGGTGGCCAGATCGATCATCACCGACTGCTTGCCGCGGTTGAGCCAGACGAAATAGCTCGACTGGCCCTTGGCGACGGCATCATAGCCGCGGGCGAAATCCCCCTCCGGGCGCTCGACCTTGAGGACGGTTGCGCCCGCATCGGCGAGGCGCGAGGTGCAGAACGGCGCCGCCACCGCCTGTTCGATGGCAATGACAGTCAATCCCTTGAGGGGCAGGCGCCGGCTCATCAGAAGCTCCTCGGCATGCCGAGGATGTGCTCGGCCACATAGGACAGGATCAGATTGGTCGAGATCGGCGCCACCTGATAGAGCCGCGTCTCGCGGAACTTGCGCTCGACATCGTATTCGCAGGCAAACCCGAAGCCGCCGTGGAACTGCAGGCAGGCATTGGCCGCCTCCCAGCTCGCCTTGGCGGCGAGGTATTTGGCCATGTTCGCTTCCGCGCCGCAGGGCTGGTGCGCATCGTAGAGCGCGCAGGCCTTGTAGCGCATAAGATTGGCCGCTTCGACCTCGATGAAGGCTTCCGCGATGGGGAACTGCACGCCCTGGTTCTGCGCGATGGGGCGGCCGAACACGATCCGCTCCTTGGTGTAGGCGGTCACCTTGTCGATGAACCAGTAGCCGTCGCCGATGCACTCGGCGGCGATCAGCGTGCGCTCGGCATTGAGCCCGGTCAGGATATACTTGAACCCCTGGCCCTCCTCGCCGATCAGGTTCTCAGCCGGAATTTCGAGGTTGTCGAAGAACAGTTCGTTGGTCTCGTGGTTGACCATGTTGAGGATGGGGCGAACCGTCAGCCCCTTCTTCTGCGCCTCGGCCAGATCGACGATGAAGATCGACATGCCCTCGGATTTCTTCTTCACCTGATCCAGCGGCGTGGTGCGTGCCAGCAGGATCATCAGGTCGGAGTGCTGGATGCGCGAGATCCACACCTTCTGCCCGTTGATGACGTAGCGGTCGCCCTTCTTCACTGCGGTGGTCTTGATCCGCGTCGTGTCGGTGCCGGTGGTCGGCTCGGTCACGCCCATCGACTGCAGGCGCAGCTCGCCGGTGGCGATCTTCGGCAGATACTTGCGCCGCTGCGCTTCCGATCCGTGCCGGATCAGCGTGCCCATGTTGTACATCTGCCCGTGGCAGGCGCCCGAATTGCCGCCCGCCCGGTTGATCTCCTCCATGATGACGGACGCTTCGGTCAACCCGAGGCCCGAACCGCCGTACTCCTCGGGGATCAGCGCCGCCATCCAGCCCGCCCTGGTCAGCGCGTCGACGAAGTCTTCCGGGTAGCCGCGCGCCTCATCGATCTTGCGATGATATTCGGCCGGAAATTCCGCGCAAAGCGCGCGTACGGCCTCGCGAATGTCCTGATAGCTGTCGGTCTGGTGGGTCATCTCGGGTTCTCGATGTGAGGGAATCAGGTCAGATCGGCGGTGGCGTCCATGGTCAGCGTGCCGGCCTTTTCCGCCCACAGCCGGGCTTTGCTGCCCCCGGCCTCCAGCCGTCCGCAGACGGCGAAGTCGTCCGTATGGAAGGTGGGCGCAACAGCGCGGAAAGCGAACCCGGTCACGCGGCGGTCGGGGTGAGCGCGCCGCAAGCCTTCGAGCAGCAGGGTGGCGATCATCGGCCCGTGCACGACCAGACCCGGATATCCTTCGACCTTGGTCACGTAGTCGAGATCGAAGTGGATGCGGTGCGAGTTGAATGTCAGCGCCGAATAGCGGAACAGCAGCACCGCATCGGGGTGGATCGGCCGCCGCCATTCGGCCCCTTCCGGCGGGGCCACCGGGGAAGGCACGGGTGCGCCGGGCGTCGGCGCCGCCCGATAGACGATGTCGTGCTCTTCCTCCATCGCCAGACCCGACGGTCCGGTCAGATCATGCCGCACCGTGACGAACACCAGTTCGCCGCTACGGCCCGCCTTGTGCTCGATCTTCGCAACGGTCGAAGTGCGCGACACGGTCTCGCCGATATGGATCGGCGCAAGAAAACGGAAGCGGCTGCCCGCCCACATGCGGCGCGGCAGCGGCACCGGCGGCAGGAATCCGCCGCGCGCCGGGTGTCCATCCGGCCCCGCCTGGGCGAGCGGGCTGATAGGGAGGAAGTGCAGCCAGTGCCACAGCGGCGGCAGTTCGCTGCCCTCCGCGTAAGGCGGGTCGTCGCGATCGAAGGTAGCGGCCAGCGCGTTCGACGGGAAAGGGGCAAGCCGTTCCGTCGCCGTCTCGCTCCTGCCAAGCCACTGGTTGAGATGATCGATATCGACCGCCATGCCATCCTCCACCGATTGCGCTCCTCTCTCTGCCACGCCGGCAGCGTTAGAAGAATTCGTAATTTTATAAGGAGGCGTTCCAAGAATCCGAACGCTGTGCTAACCGGAGACAGGGGGGGCGGGATGCACTTCGATCTGTCGGATCTGCGGCTGTTTGTCGGCATCGCCGAGGCCGGCAACCTCACGCGGGGTGCGCGCCGGGCCTACCTGTCGGCGCCGGCGGCCAGCGCGCGGCTGAAGGGATTGGAATCCCAGCTTGGCGCCAAGCTGTTCTGGCGCGATCATCGCGGTGTCTCGCTGACCGATGCCGGCCAGACCCTGCTGCGCCACGCCCGTGTCATCCTCCGGCAGGTCGAGCACCTGCGCAACGATTTCGGCGATGCGGCAAGCACGTCGGGTCACATTCGCATCGCCGCCAACACCACTGCCGTGACGGAGTTCCTGCCGGAGATGCTGGCGCGGTTCCTGGCCGAGCGGCCTGGCGTGACCGTGGACCTGCAGGAGCGCCTGACCGGTGATATCGTGAAAAGCGTGCTCGACGGCTCGGCGGATCTCGGCATCGTCTCCGGCGCGGTGCCGGAGCAGGGCTTGCAGGCGCTGCATTTTTCCACCGACCGGCTGGTGCTGGCCGTGCCCCGGCACCACCCGCTGACCCAGCGCGGCCCGCTCACCTTCACCGATACTCTGGCCTATGAACACATCGGCCTGCACGAAGGCTCGACCCTGCTGGCCTTCCTGCGCGCTCTGATGGAACAGCACGGCTACGACAGGCCGCTGCGTGTCCAGGTCCGCAGTTTCGAAGCGATGTGCCGCATGGTCGAGGCCGGTGTCGGTGTCGGCATCCTGCCTGAATCAGCGGCCATCCGCCATGCCAAGACCATGCGCATCGCCAGGCTGGCGCTCGACGAGGACTGGGCCGTGCGCGAGCGCAGCGTGCTGGTGCGTGAACTCGAAGCACTGCCCGCTTCCGCGCGCGATCTCGTCGCCCGCCTGCTCAGTGCAGGCGCCGGCGGCAGCGACCATGTCAAGACCTGATGTTTATGGATCAACCCGAGAAAGGATACGCCATGCCGGAGAGTGAATTGTTCGAGAAGGGCCTCAAGGTGCGGCGTGAGGTGCTGGGCGCCGAATATGTCGACGGCAGTCTGGCGCGCGCTGACGATTTCATGATGGCCTTCCAGCGCATGACCACCGAATGGTGCTGGGGCACAGCCTGGACCCGCCCGGAGCTCGACCGTCGGACCCGCTCGCTGCTCAACCTTGCCATGCTGACCGCGCTCAACCGGCCGGCGGAGATCAAGCTGCATGTCAGGGGTGCGCTCAATAACGGCGTCACCGTCACCGAGATTCGCGAGGTGCTGCTGCATGCCACCGTCTATTGCGGCATTCCGGCCGGGCTCGATGCCTTCAAGGCTGCCCATGAAATACTCACGGCCGAGGGCGCACTGACGAAAAAATGAGCGGCGAAATGCCGCCGCTTCTATCGGCCAGCTTGACGTTGACACTTAAACGGAGTGACCTAGCGCCAAAGGTTGTCTGATGACCGGCTGATAGGGTTGGGCTTTTGGGCGCCGCTGCATGGGGGAGGGAATGTGAAGCCCGAGAGTTTTGATGCGGCGACGTATTTCCACAAGGTCGTCGACTGCCAATGGGCCTGCCCGGCCCATACCCCGGTGCCCGAATACATCCGGCTGATCGCCGCAGGGCGCTATTCCGATGCCTATATGGTCAACTGGGAGTCGAATGTCTTTCCGGGCATTCTTGGCCGCACCTGCGATCGACCGTGCGAGCCGGCCTGCCGGCGCGGACGCGTGGAGAAGGAACCGGTGGCGATCTGCCGGCTCAAGCGGGTCGCTGCCGACAACAAGGACGACATCCGCCACCGTCTGCCGGCGCCTGCGGCCAGCCGTAATGGCAAGCGCATCGCCTGTGTCGGTGCCGGTCCTGCCTCGCTGACGGTCGCGCGCGATCTGGCGCCGCTGGGCTACGAAGTGGTGGTGTTCGATGCCGAGCCGAAGGCGGGCGGCATGGTCCGCACCCAGATCCCGAAGTTCCGCCTGCCCGAGGAGGTCATCGACGAGGAGACCGGCTATGTGCTCGATCTCGGCGTCGAGTTCCGCCATGGCCGGCGCATCGACAGTCTGAAAGAACTGTTGGCCGAGGGATGGGACGCGGTGTTCGTCGGCTCCGGCGCGCCGCGTGGTCGTGATCTCGAGATCCCCGGCCGCGAGGAAGCCGCCGCCCACATCCATCTCGGCATTGACTGGCTGGCGAATGTGGCGTTCGGCCATGTCACGAGCATCGCCCGGCGGGTCATCGTGCTTGGCGGTGGCAACACCGCAATGGACTGCTGCCGCTCGGCGCGGCGCATGGGCGGCGAGGACGTAAAGGTCATCGTCCGCTCCGGCTTCGAGGAAATGAAAGCCTCGCCCTGGGAGAAGGAGGACGCGATGCACGAAGGCATCCCGATCCTCAACTACATGGTGCCGAAAGCGTTCAACCACGACAACGGCCGGCTGACCGGCATGACTTTCGAGAAGGTGCGCGCTGAGTACGATGCGCGCGGCCGCCGTTCGCTGGTGCCGACCGGCGAGCCGGACGAGTTCGTGCCCTGCGATACCGTTCTGGTGGCGGTGGGGCAGGAGAATGCCTTCCCGTGGATCGAGCGCGACGTTGGCATCGAGTTCGATCGTTGGAACATGCCGGTGGTTCATGCGGAGACGATGGCCTCCTCGCTGCCCAACGTGTTCTTCGGTGGGGATGCGGCGTTCGGGCCGAAGAACATCATCTGGGCGGTGGCCCACGGCCATGCAGCGGCTGTGTCCATCGACCGATTGTGCAATGGCCTCGACGTGGCGGCCGTCCCGCGTCCGCAGCACACGCTGGTCAGCCAGAAGATGGGCATCCACGAATGGAGCTACGACAACGCGATTTCGACGCAGGTGCGCCTGAAGGTGCCGATGCTCGACACCGCCGTCGCGCTGAAGGATATCCGCACCGAAGTCGAACTCGGCTTTGACCGCCAGCTCGCCTATGCCGAAGCCGAACGCTGCCTCAACTGCGATGTGCAGACCTTGTTCAGCACGCCGCTGTGCATCGAGTGCGACGCCTGCGTCGACATCTGCCCGATGGACTGCATCACCTTCACCGCCGACGGCGAGGAGAGCGAGCTGCGCACCCGCCTGAATGCTCCGGCGCGCAACCTGTCGCAGGATCTCTATGTCGCCGGCGGGCTCAAGACCGGGCGCATCATGGTCAAGGACGAGGACGTCTGCCTGCATTGCGGCATGTGCGCCGAGCGCTGCCCGACCGGCGCCTGGGACATGCAGAAATTCATCGTTCAACTGCCACGCGCGGGGGCAACATGTCGATCCAGAGCGTGAATGACTTTGTCATCCGTTTCGCCAATGTGAACGGTTCCGGCTCGGCCTCCGCCAACCAGATGTTTGCCCGTGCCGTGCTCAGGATGGGCGTGCCTGTCGCGGCGCGCAACATCTTCCCCTCCAATATCCAGGGCCTGCCGACCTGGTACGAGGTGCGCGTGACCGAGGCTGGCTGGCAGGGCGCCCGTGGCGGCACCGATTTTGTCGTGGCGATGAATCCGCAGACTTTCGACAAGGACGTCAACGCGGTCGAGCCCGGCGGCTATGTCTTTTACGACAGTTCGCGCCCGGTGCCGGCATCGACTTTCCGGGCGGACACGACGGTCATCGGCATGCCGCTGACCGAGATCTGCAACCGCGAGTATACCGATCCGCGCCAGCGCCAGTTGTTCAAGAACATCATCTGCGTCGGCGCGCTCGCGGCCTTGCTCGACATGGGGATCGGCGTTGTGGATGCGCTCATCGCCGAGCAGTTCGCCGCCAAGGAAAAGTTGATCGCCGCCAACCAGAAGGCGCTGCATTTCGGCTACGACTGGGCGAGGAAGAACCTTGCCTGCCCGATCGGCCTGAAGATCCACCGTAGCAGCGCCGTCGGCAATCGCATCTTTGTCGAGGGCAATGCGGCGGCCGCGCTGGGGGCGGTTTACGGCGGTGCGACGGTGCTCGCCTGGTATCCGCTCACCCCCTCCACATCGCTGGCCGAAGCGTTTGCCAGTTACTGCCGCAAGCTGCGGCATGATCCGGCCACCGGCGAGAAGCGCTACGCCATCGTGCAGGCCGAGGACGAACTGGCCTCCATCGGCATGGTGGTGGGCGCCGCCTGGAACGGGGCCCGCGCCTTCACCGCCACCTCCGGCCCAGGCATCTCGCTCATGCAGGAGTTCTTCGGCCTGGCCTATTATGCCGAGGTGCCGGCGGTGGTGTTCAACGTGCAGCGCGGCGGGCCTTCCACCGGCATGCCGACGCGCACCCAGCAATCGGACCTGATGGCCTGCGCCTATGCTTCGCACGGCGATACCAAGCATGTGCTGCTGATCCCGCGCGATGCGAACGAGGCGTTCGAGTTCGGCGCCCTCGCCTTCGATCTGGCTGACCGGTTGCAGACACCGGTGTTCGTCATGCTCGATCTCGACATCGGCATGAACCATGCGCTGGTACCGCCGCTGGCCTGGGATGACAGCCGCAGCCTCGACCGCGGCAAGGTGATGACCTTCGAGGATCTGGAAAGCGGCAAGCTGTTCGGCCGCTATCTCGATGTCGACGGCGACGGGATACCCTACCGCACCTATCCTGGCACGCATCCGACCAAGGGCTCGTTCTTCACGCGCGGTTCGTCGCACGATTCGATGGCCCGCTATACCGAGGAAGGCCCGCCGATCGCCGAGAACATCGACCGCCTTTTGAAAAAGTTCGCCACCGCCGCCACGCTGGTGCCGGCGCCGGTGATCGAGCGCGCGGCGCGGAAGGCGCGGGTCGGCATCATTCATTTCGGCTCCACCGGCCCGGCGATGGACGAAGCGGCCCTGGAACTGGGCCGGCGCGGTGTCGCGGTCGATGTGATGCGGCTGCGCGGCTTTCCCTTCGTCCAGGCGGTCAAGGAGTTCATCGATGAGCATGAAACCGTCTACGTCATCGAGCAGAACCGCGATGCGCAGATGCGCAGCATGCTGATGATTGAGCTGGGCGCCGATCCGGTCAAACTGGTGCCGCTGCTTTTCTACGAAGGCTCGCCGATCACCGCTCGGTTCATCGTCGAGAAGATCGCCGCGCTCGCCTCGCCCAAGCAGCAAAAGGAGAAGGCGCTGTCATGACCTTCCTTCCCAAGCCGAAGTTCCATCACCCGGCCATCGAGCGCAACACGCTGGGGCTGACCCACCGCGATTATGAGGGCTCGATTTCGACTCTCTGTGCGGGCTGCGGGCATGATTCGATATCCTCGGCGATCATGCATGCCTGTTTTGAACTGAACCTGCCGCCGCACCGCATTGCCAAGCTGTCCGGCATCGGCTGTTCATCCAAGACCCCGACCTATTTTCTCGGCCCGGCGCATGGCTTCAACTCGGTGCACGGCCGCATGCCTTCGGTGCTCACCGGTGCCAACCTTGCCAACCGCGAGCTCATCTATCTCGGTGTCTCTGGCGATGGTGACAGTGCCTCGATCGGCTTCGGTCAGTTCGCCCATTCCATCCGCCGCGGCGTCAACATGACCTATATCGTCGCCAACAACGGGGTGTATGGGCTTACCAAGGGGCAGTTCTCGGCCACGGCGGACAAGGGCGCCAAAGCCAAGAAGGGCACCATCAACACCGATTCGCCGATCGATCTCGTCTCGATCGCCCTGCAGCTCGGCGCCACCTTCGTCGCCCGCTCGTTCTCGGGCGACAAGCAGCAACTGGTGCCGCTGATCAAGGCCGCGCTGGAACACAAGGGCCCCGCCTTCATCGATTGCCTCTCGCCGTGCGTTGCCTTCAACAACCATGACGGATCGACCAAGAGCTTCGACTACGTACGTGCCCACAACGAGGCGCTGAACACGCTCGATTTCATCGCCGAGCGGGCACCGATCACCACCGAATACGCCCCCGGCGAATTGCAGGAGGTGCGTCTGCACGACGGATCCTTCGTTCGTCTGCGCAAGATCGGCGCCGGCTACGATGTGCATGATCGCCATGCGGCGCTCGGCTATCTGTCGCAGCGCGAGGCGACTGGCGAGATCGTCACCGGCCTGATCTACCTGCATCCCGATCCGGACGAGATGCACGCCCATCTCGGCACCGCACAAAAGCCGCTGAACCAGATGGGCGATGCGGAACTTGTGCCCGGCAAGGCGGCGCTCGATCGGATCAATGCGGCGCTGCGCTGAACAGCCTCTGGGACAATTCGTCCAGTTGCCTTGAGGGTCCTGCTGCCTAGGCTTGCCTGATTGCCTGCGGGGGCGCGCGCCTACTGCATGGCACCAGACAGGGGAGGGGCGCATGCAGGGGACGTATAGGGGGCGGGCGGGCCTGGCCATGGCGGGCATTTCTCTCACCGCGGCTGTGCTCGCAGGCAGTTGGTCTTTGCGGGCGCAAACCCTGCCGCCGTTCTCGGATGTGCCGGGAGGTTCGGCCATCGAGGCCACCCAACGTTCCTTGTTCTACGATCTGCTCAAGTCCGGCGGTCTTGCCCCGCAGTGGCCTTTGCGCCGGTCGCGAGCGCAGCGACCGCCGCCCCCTTCGAGCCCTACACGGCATTCGCAGCCGAATTGCCCGCCGGCATCGCTACCGACGAGTCCGCGCAGCGGCAGGCATTTTTCATGAACTGGTCGATGGTGCAGCCGCAGGCGGATGCGCCGACGATGTTCTCGCCGCCGACCTGGGTGTCGACGCACCTGCACGCCGGCATCGCCACGGATGAGGCGAGCCAGCGCGCGGCGTTCCTGCAAGGGTTGGCGCTGCCACCGACGGAGCAGGTTCGCCGTTACACATTTGCCGATTTCCTTGCTCAGTCGATCCCGCGCCCCGCCATGCAGGACGCGGCATCCGCATTCGTTCCCGCGCTGACCGTGCCGGGCGTGGCCGATCGCGCAATGCTGGAGCCGCTTGGTGCCGCGCAGCAGGCGCCCGCGGCGCCGGTCGCTGCCGCGACCGGTCCGACCGCCGGGGATTATGCGCGCGAGTTCGAGGTGTTCACGCGCCAGCTCGGCGCCCAGCCCGGTGCGCCGGTGAGCATGCTACCCAACATCGGTATTGCATCGGCCGATTGTACTCGCTCGCTCGCCGGCATGGCACTCGGCGAAACCGTCAACTTTGCTACTGGCAGCAGCCAGATTCCGGCAGGCGTGTCGCTCAAGATCGACCAGCTGGCCTGGCTGATGCGCAATTGCCCGGCAGCACGCATCGAGATCGCCGGCCATACCGACAGTATCGGCGGGCCGGCGGCCAATCGGCGCCTTTCCGAACGGCGGGCGCGCCGGGTAGCCGAGGCGCTGGTCGAGCGCGGCATTGATGCGCGGCGCCTGTCGGCCGTCGGCTATGGCACCGCGCGTCCCCTGGCCGACAATGGCTCGGAGGCCGGCCGTGCGGTCAATCGGCGCATCGAGATCGGGGTGCTGCCCCCTGTCGGTTCACGATGACGCCATCGAGTTGTTTTGGTTGACGCGGCTCAAAGACACTTTCATATCTCTGAATATGTTTTAGCGATGGATCGGTGTAGACGTTGCGCGATCCGCATGGGGATTCGCTATGGGCATGGCGGCGGCCATCGAGGCACTGGGAGAAGGCGGCGTATCCACGCTCGGTGGGCTCTTTATTGGCATTTTCTTTGGCTATTGCGCCCAGCGCAGCCGCTTTTGTCTGAGAGCCGCTGCCGTCGAATTCGCACGCGGCAGCGTCGGGGTGAAGGTGGCGGTCTGGCTGATGGTTTTTGCCACCGCCCTGCTCGGCACCCAGGCGCTGGTGGCCGGCGGGTGGCTGGATGTGTCCGAAACCCGGCAGCTTGCGGCGCTGGGCAGCATATCGGGCGCGGCGCTCGGTGGGCTGTTGTTCGGGTCTGGCATGGTTCTGGCGCGCGGCTGCGCCAGCCGGCTGCTGGTGCTCTCGGCCAATGGCAACCTGCGGGCGCTGCTGTCCGGCCTTGTGTTCGCGGTGGTGGCGCAATCCTCGTTTCGCGGTCTGCTGGCGCCGGCGCGTGAGTGGCTCACCGGCCTCTGGCTGGTCGAAGGCGGAGCTTCGCGCGACATCATGACGGTGTTCGGCGGCGGGATGGCACTCAAGATCGCCTTCTGCCTGGTCTGGCTGGCTGCGGCGCTGTATTTTTGCCAGCGCAACCGCGTGCCGTTTCGGATCGTCACCGGCGCGGTGGGCACCGGGCTGGCGGTGGCGGCGGGCTGGCTGTTTTCCTACATGCTGGCGCAGAACGCCTTTTCTCCGGTGGCGGTCAAGAGCCTGACCTTTTCCGGACCGTCGGCGGATGTGCTGATGTTCGTGCTTTCCGGCACACTGGCCAATGTCAATTTCGACATCGCGCTGGTGCCGGGCGTGTTTCTTGGCTCGTTCCTTGCCGCCGCCTTCGCGGGCGAATTGAAGATCGAAGGCTTTACCGACGGGTTGAGCATGCGGCGTTACATCATCGGCGCCACCATGATGGGCTTTGGCGCGATGCTGGCCGGTGGCTGCGCGGTGGGGGCAGGGGTCAGCGGCGCCTCGGCCTTTGCGCTCACCGCCTGGATCGTGCTCATCGGCATGTGGCTTGGCGCGGCCATCGCCGATGGGTTGTTTGATCGGCCAACCGCGACGGCCATGGCGCTGCAGCGGCCGTGACCGGCAGGCTCCCTACCCCGCGTTGAGGTAGGCCTTCCGCGAAAACAGCGTAAGGAACAGGGTCCAGACGTCGAACACGAACGACCAGTGGTCGACATAGTAGAGATCGTAGTGCACGCGCTGGGCGATCTTGTCCGGCGTGTTGGTTTCGCCGCGGAAGCCGTTGACCTGCGCCCAGCCGGTAATGCCGGGCTTGACGTTGTGGCGGCGTGCATAGAGCGCGATGTCCTGCGAGAACACTTCGTCATGCGCCAGCGCATGCGGCCGTGGTCCGACCAGCGACATCTCACCCTTGAGGACATTGATGAGCTGCGGCAACTCGTCGAGGTTGTAGCGACGCAGGAAGCGTCCGACGCGGGTGATGCGCGGGTCGTTGCTGGTGGCCTGGGTCACTACCGGCCCATCCTCGCCCACCGACATCGAACGGAACTTGAAGATGCGGAACGGCCGCTTGTTGAAGCCATGCCGCCGCTGCAGGAACAGGACGGGGCCGGGCGAATCCAGTCGGATCGCCACAGCGATCATCAGGAGTACGGGAGCCAGCAAGACCAGGGCAATGGAGGCCAGCACGATGTCGCTGAGCCGCTTCAGCACCAGCCCGAAACCGCCCACCGCTGCCCCGCGCAGCTTGAAGCTGGAAATGGCGCCGTTGGTGCCGATATGGGCGCCGCCGAACCGGTTGAGCGGCGAATCGGGGTCGAGATGCAGGTGGATTGACGCCGGCACGCGCATCAGCGCGGTCATGAATGCGTCGACCAGATCGGTGCGCTCCCACGGCACGCAGATGATGACGTCATCCGGCATCAGGCGACGGGCGATTTCCGTGGTCTCGTTCAACCAGCCGGCGGTCGCACGACCGCGCTCGCCAAGCACCCGCTCGGCCACCACGATCATGCCCTGCCGTTCCGGGGTCTGCAGACGCACGAAATCGTCGATGTCTTTTCTCAGCCCGACCAGCACCACCCTTGCCGCCAGCGCGCTGTCAGCGGTGGCGTTGCGCTTCATCAGATGCACCAGCGCCGCGCGGCCGAGATACAGCGCGAACAGGCCGCTGAAGTAGAAGATCAGGAAAGTGCCCCGCGAGGAATCCTCGATTTCCTTGGCCAGGAAGCCGAAAGTCGCAGCAGCCAGAAACGTCACGTTCCATTGCGAGAACGTACGCTGCGCGTGACCCGACAGATCGAGATAATCGGAAACGGAATAGCCCTGCCGGGCAAGATTGGCGACTACGAAAAGGATCGCGCCGAACAGGCCGAACTGCATGTTCGCCATGTTCAAGCCCATGTTGCCGTTCTTGAACAGGTTGTAGCCGAAATCGGAAGCGGTGATCGCCGCCAGGATCGTGCCGCAATCGACAAGCATCGCCACCATGGAGAAGCACAGGCGGGTCGCCAGCACTGTCGTGCGGCGACCCTGCCCGGCTGGATCGTTGACGAGAGCCTTCCGCAGTTGCGGCGAGCTACTCCCCTTTGCGCGCGTCGGCCCGAATAGCACGGGCGCCGTGCATCCCAAATCACTCATCTGACTGCCCCTATCTTCGCGCCGGTCGTCGAGCGACTTTCTTTCCGCGATGACAGGTTGACCCTAGGGCAGGTCACTGAATTCGGTGCTAAAAAACACGCTGAATATCGTATTTACCACGCATATCTGAGACAAGGTGAACATTAAATCAATTGAATACGCTGTTTTATCGGGCAATTCCGTTACGAAAGCTTCATGATGAACAGGAGGATAAACCGGCTGAGGCATGGTCCTGGATAGCAGCGCATGTCGGCACGTCAGGCGCTTGGGCGCCAGGATGGCAGCAAGGTTTCTGGAAAGACGCCACGGGGGCTAAAGGCGGCAGGACGCAGCGTGTCAGCCCTGCGCCAGCGACTTGACGAAGCGCGCCAGCCGCTGCTTGCCGCGCAGACCGAGGACGTTGGCCATCACCACATGGCCGAACGATCCGTGCTGGCCGTCAAAGCCTAGGCGCCGCGCATGGCCTTCCGCCGTCGCGCCGATGGCTTCCTCGGCATTGGAATAGGCCAGCCGCGCCAGCGCATAATAGGCCAAAGCCAGGTCCCGCGAGGGATCGAAAGCAAGGTCGCCGAGCCGAACGCGGATCTTGTCGAGCACGCAGAGCTGCGACTGCAGGGTGCGCGCCGAGTGCCGCCGGGTGATCCGGCCGGGGTTATCGTCCTGCACATAGACTCCGAGCCCGTCGGCCGCGGCCGCGATGCGGGCGCCGTTCATCAGTGCTCGATGGATGATGTCGCCGTCCTGATTTTTTGCGAGCGTTTCGTCCCAGCCGCCGAGGGCGCGGACGTAGTCGCTGCGCCACAGCACCGCGCACGGTGGTATGTAGTGCCCGCCCAGCCAGCGCTTCATGACAGTGCCGGCCGACAGATCGCGGAAGCGCTGCAGCGGCAGGTGGCGTTCGCGCCGACCGTCCGGCATCTCAAAGGCGAACGGGCCGAAGATCAGGTCGGCATGGTCGGCGTCGCCGGCGGCGGCCATTGCCTCCAGCAAACCATCCTCGACATAATCGTCAGCATCCAGAAAAATCACATACCGCGTGCGCACCAGGTTGAGACCGGCGTTCCGGCAGACCGGCGCGCCCTGATTGACCGGCAGCACGACCACCTGAACAGCGGGAAACGACCGGGCGACGTGCTCCATCTCCGCATCCGGACCATCGAGGACGATGACCACCTGCGAGGGGCTGAGCGTTGCAAGGCAGCTTTCCACCGTGCGGCGGAGCGTGGTGGCGGCCCGGAAGGCCGGAATGACAACGCTGACTGACACGAAATGCTCCCCGGTGCCGCTTCCGCCGGGCAGGATCGCCCCCGGCATATCGGCGCCCATTGCAAGCATCCTCCGGTTAAACCTTCCTTGGATGACCTAAGGAAAAGGGGGAGTTCACCCGGGTTTTGCGCCGGTTTCTCGGCGTCTGTTTAACAAATCGCAACACCGGCTCACTAGCGTGATGCAGGAACATCAGGGAACTACCCAGCGGAATGACAGCGGATCAGACCACTTCGATTGCGATCGTCGGCTGCGGTTATGTGGCCGACTCCTATCGCCACTGCCTGCCGCTGCATGCCGGCACGCTGGCCCTTGCCGGTGTTTATGATCGCGATCCCGCCCGCTTGCGGGCCTTCGCCGACTGCTGGGGCGACAGGACCTACCCCGACCTTGACGCGCTGCTCGCCGATCCCGCCGTAGGCATCGTCGTCAACCTTACCCCGCCCGAGGCGCATGCCGAGGTCACCCTCGCTGCGCTGGATGCCGGCAAGCACGTCTATACGGAAAAGCCGTTGGCGATGTCGCTGGCCGAGGCTGAGCAGTTGCGGGCGCGCGCGCGGGCGAAGGGACTGCGCATCGGCGCAGCGCCCTGCAACCTCCTCGGTGAGGCCTCGCAGACATTGTGGAAGGCGGTGCGGTCGGGCGCCATCGGTCGGCCGGTCCTCGCCTATGCCGAACTTGACGACGGTATGGTGCACAAGGCCCGCTATCAGGAATGGATCAGCCGATCCGGTCGCCCGTGGCCGGCGCGCGGCGAATTCGAGACCGGCTGCACCTTCGAGCATGCAGGCTACGCCGTGACGGTGCTGGCCGGCATGTTCGGGCCGGTGCGGCGGGTGACGGCCTTCGCCAGCCTGGTGTTGCCGGACAAGGGGCTGGTCCCGCCGCTGGATCACATGGCGCCGGACTTTTCGGTCGGGCTTCTGGAGTTTGATGGCGGCTTTGTCGCCCGCATCACCAATTCGATTGTCGCGCCCTACGATCATCGTTTCCGCATCATCGGCGAGAACGGCACGCTTGAACTCGGCGAACCTTGGGACTACGCGAGCCCGGTCAAGCTGCGCCGTCCGGCAAGCGGACGCCTGCGGCGGCTGATTGAGCGACGCTTCGGTGCCGTCGGCGGCGAGCGCCTGGCGCCTGCCCGCCCGGTGCCATTCAAAGGTGGCAACGGCAAGCCGACCATGGATTTCATGCGCGGCGTGGCGGAACTCGCCACCGCGATCAGGGACGGGCGACGCTGCCGTCTCGACGAGGATTTCGCCGTGCATGTCACCGAGGTGACCGAGATCCTGCAATATCCCGAGCGGTTCGCACGACCCGCGACGGTAACTTCCACCTTCGCGCCGATCGCGCCGATGGACTGGGCGCAATGAGCGGAACAACTCCGACTGTCAGCTTGCTGACAATGTCTTACTCCGGCGATTTTGAAGTCTGCCGGCTGTTGTGCGAAAGCATCGACCGTTTCGTGCCCGCAGCCATGACCCATGTGCTGTTCGTTCCCGAGCGGGATTTCGGCCTGTTTGCCCCGCTGGCCAATGCGCGCCGCAGGTTGATGTCGCAGGAGGCGCTGCTGCCGCACGGCTTCTGGAAACTGCCGCTGCCTTCGCCCGAATGGCGCCGCCGGCTTTTCCTGCCGCGCCGCAACGTCTATCTCACACCCTATTCGCTGCCGGTGCGCGGCTGGATTGCCCAGCAGATCATGAAGTTGGCCGCCCCCGAAGTGGTGGACAGCGAGATCGTGGTCCATGTCGACAGCGACAATGCGTTCATCCGGCCGTTGACCCCGTCGCATCTCTGGCAGGACGGGCGCGCCCGGCTCTATCGCAATCCGTCGATGGTGCCGCTCGCTTCGCATCGGACCTGGCACGCCGCGGCGGGGCGGCTGCTCGGGTTGCCGCCGGCCGACTTCTACGGTGCCGAATACATCGATCCGCTGGTGGTCTGGCGCCGTCCTGTGTTGCAGGGCCTGCTGCGCAAACTGACCGAGCAGGCCGGCACCGATTGGCGCGTGGCTCTGGCGCGCACGCCGCATTTTGCGGAATATGTGCTCTACGGCGTCTATGCCGACAAGGTGCTGGGATTGGACAGGGCTGGCCTGTTCGCCACCGGCCAGTCGCTGTGCCTGTCGCGCTGGTCCGAGGCCTTTACCGGCGGCGAGGATGAAGTGTCTTTCATCGCCGGCCTGCAGCCGCATCACGTGACCTGCCTGATCCAGTCGACCATTGCCATGCCGCCGGCGGCGCGGCGTCGTCTCTTCGAAAGCGTGGCGGCGGCGGCGCAGGCCTGAACGGCGCCGCATTGCTGCCGCACTCGCTGTTCATGCGCCATTAACGGCGATCGGTTAGCCCCGCGCCTCGAACCGGATGCCTGCCTTGACCAGAACTGTTGTCCCCAACCGCCGGATGTTCATCGGCGGGCTTGCTGCTTTCCCGCTTGCCGGATGCCTCGGCATCGAGGGGCGCGGACCGCTGACCGCCGCAACTTCGGCGCGCACCGGCATCGCTGCCGAGCCGCTTCTGCATGTCGTCACCGGTCGCCGCCTTGCCGAAGGCGGTCGTAGCTCGCCGTTCTTCGACGCCGCGCGGGCCGGGCGTCCGGTGTATGCGCGCGCGCTTCTGACCCCGCCCGATGACAGCCTGATCGGCCGCGTCGGCTCCATCGTGCAGAACCCCTATGCGGTCGCCCGTATCGAGCCCGAAGCAGGCGAGGCAGCGCCGGCGCTGGCGCGGGCTCTGCGCGGGCGTGACAGCCTGATGTTCATCCACGGTTACAACCAGACCTTCGAGGCCGCCGCGCTTGATGCGGCGATGCTGTCGGACGGCATCGGCTTTGCCGGAAACAGCGTGCTGTTCTCCTGGGCATCGAAGGGCGGCCTGCTCGATTACGGCTACGATCGGGAATCGGCGCTGATCGGCCGCGATCATCTTGCCGAGGCGCTGACAGCCATTCTCACAGACCCGTTCGGTGCGCGGTTGCACTTGGTCGCCCATTCGATGGGCACGCTGGTGACGCTCGAAGCCTTGCGCGGCTATCTGGCCCAGAGTGGCGAAGCGGGGCTGGACCGGCTCGGCGCCATCGTGCTGGCGGCGCCCGATATCGATGTGGATGTATTCAAGGCCAACCTGTCCCGGCTGCACCCTTTGCTGGCGCGTATGACAGTGATTACCGCCACCAACGACCGGGCTCTGTCGCTGTCGCGCCGGCTTGCCGGTGGTGACCGGGTTGGCGCGCTGCCGGCAGGGGCGCTGGCGGGGCTCGGTATCAAGGTGATCGACGCGACCGAATTTGCCGGCGGCCTCACCCGCCACGATGCCTTCATCAGCAATGCGGACGTGCGGGCGGTCATCCGTCGCGCGGTCGAAAGGACCTAGAGCATGTTGCGCAAAAGTGGCAACGGTTTTGCGACAACAACATGCGACAAAACGAAGAATTGGAGCGTTTTCCGGCCTGGTGGAAACCGGTTGGCCTGAGTCTTTCAGATCAGATTCAGCTCCAAGCCCGCCCCGGTCAGTCGCGGTAGGGCGGCGGCGGAATGTCTGTATGCGCCTTTCTGAGCGCGCTCGACCAGCGCTCGCGCAGGTCGTGGAAATAGGGCTCCGTCTCGTCGATCCGCCGGTTCACTTCCCAGTTCAGCGAGCCGGAACGCAGCATCACCATGTCGATCGGCAAGCCCACCGACAGGTTGGAGCGCATGGTCGAATCCATCGAGATCAGGCTCAGCTTGAGGCAGTCGTTGAGATCGGTGGCGTTCGAGACGGCGCGGTCCAGGATCGGCTTGCCGTATTTGTGCTCACCGATCTGCAAATAGGGCGTATCGGCGGTTGCTTCGATGAAATTGCCGGCCTTGTAGAGCATGAACAGGCGCGGAGGGCTGTCTTCGAACTGCCCGCCGAGCAGCATCGTCACCTCGAACGTGGCGCCCGAGCGCTCCATCGCCGCAGCATCGCTGGCATGCACCTGACGGATGGCATGGCCGACGAACTGCGCCGCCCGGAACAGGGTGGGCTGATCCAGCAGCCGTTCTTCCTGTTCGGTGTCGGGGTTTCTGAATCCTTCGCGCAAGAGCGAGACCACCGCCTGCGTGATGCCGAGATTGCCGGCCGTGGCCAGCGCCATCATCTTTTCGCCGGGCTTGTCGAACAGGTGCAGCTTGCGGAAGGTCGCGATATTGTCCAGACCGGCATTGGTGCGCGTATCGGCCATCATCACCAGCCCCTCACGCACCAGAACGCCCACGCCATACGTCATTGCTTCACCTCGACACTACGCTGCCCGCGTCCGGCAGATAGCCGCCCGCCGGCCCCTTGGCAATGCAGTTGGCGCCGTTCATTCGTCGACGATGACGGGCCCCTCGGCGATGTGCACCGATACGGACATGCTCTCGCCCGCTCCGCCGATGCGCGCGCCGCGGATGGGGGCGGCATCGAGATAGTCGAGCCCCGCCGCTATGCGCACATACCGGTCGGTGGTCGAAAGCCCGTGCGCCGGATCGAACCCGATCCAGCCGATACCCTGTACATGCGCCTCCACCCAGGCATGCCCGGCGTCCTGCTCGTTGACGTCGGTGCGCAGGAAATAGCCACCGACATAGCGGGCGGGGATGTTGAGGCTGCGCGCTGCAGCCAGGAACACATGCGCAAAATCCTGGCACACCCCGCTGCGCGCGGCAAAGGCATCGCCGGCACTCGTTCCAGGGTGGGTATCGCCCACCGAAAAACGCATGGTGGAGAACAGGGCGCCATTGAGCGCATGCAGGCTCGCCAGCGGATCGCTGCCTTCTCCGGCGGCAAGATCGCGCGCGAATTCGGCGATTTCCGCGCTCGTCCCCGTCAGCGGCGTCGCCCGCTGCCAGAACATCAGCGGAAACCGTTCGACCATGCCGGACAGCACCCCGTTGGTGTTGCTCGTCTCGACATCGCCATGCACCGCGATGCTGAGGTCGTGTACCGGTCCGTCCACCATGTAGGCGTGCAGGATATTGCCGTAGGCATCCTCGCTGCGTTCAAGCCGGCACTCGGCATCGATCTCCACCCGCCAGCGGCGCACGAACTGGCCGGCATGATTGCGCGGTGTCAGCCGCAGATGCTGGATCACCGATGTGGCGGGCAACTCATAGCGGTAGGTCGTTTCGTGACGGACAACGAGACGCATGGCCGGCTACTGCAGATACTGCTGGGTAATCGCTTCGCCCAGATCGTTGTTGCGGGTGAGGAACCCCTGCAGGAACTCGTGCAGCCCGCCCTGGAACACCTCGGTCGCCTGCGCCTCCTGCAGCGTCGCCAGCGTCTGCCGTGCCACCCGCTGGCTCGGCCCGCGCCGACCGTAAGTTTCGGACAACTGGTCGAGCACGTTGGTGATCTCGGTATAAGTGGACAGCAGCGAGCGCGGCTGCTTGGGGCTGAGGATGAGGAAATCGGCCACCAGCCAAGGCTTGATCGATTGGCGATAGACCCAGTGATAGGCGGTATGGGCAGCAACCGACCTGAGGATCGACGACCACTGGAAATAGTCGAGCCCGCCGCCGATCACCTCGGTCTCCGGCAGCAGGATGTGATACTTCACGTCGAGCAGGCGCGCGGTGTTGTCCGCCCGTTCCAGAAAGGTGCCCAGCCGCTGGAACCAGAAATGATCGGTGCGCAGCATGGTCCGGTAGGCCGCACCGTCGAAGCGCAGCGAGGCTTCCTTCACAAAGCTGAGGAATCGCGGCAGCCTGGCGGCATCGAGCTTGCGCAGATTGAGCTTCTGCAACTCCAGCCAGGTATCGTTGATCGTCTCCCACATCTCGCCGGTCATGGCGGTGCGCACCGCGCGTGCGTTGGCGCGCGCCGTCTCGATGCAGCTCTTGATCGACGACGAATTGTCGGGTGAGGCCACGATGAATTCGACGACGTTCTCCTGCGTCGCTTTTTGATAGCGGGCATGGAAGGCGTCGGCGCAGGCGGCCGTCGCGATCGCGCTTTCCCATTCGTTCGATGAGCCGGCATAGGCGCTCGGCAGGCTCGCCATGCGTGAGGCGACGTCGAGAACGCGGGCAAGGTTCTCGGCCCGCTCAACATAGCGGGACAGCCAGAACAGGTTGTCTGCGGTGCGGCTCAGCATGTTCTACTCCACCAGCCCGTTCATTCGACGACCCATGTATCCTTGGTGCCGCCCCCTTGCGAGGAATTGACCACCAGCGAGCCCTTTTTCAGGGCCACCCGGGTCAACCCGCCCGGCACCGTGCGCACCCCGTCCGCTCCGGCCAGCACATAGGGCCGGAGATCGACATGGCGGGGCGCCAGCCCGCTGTCGACGTAACAGGGCACGGTCGACAGCGCGAGCGTCGGCTGGGCGATGAAGCCGTCCGGATCGGCGGCGATCTTTCCGGCGAAAGCCTCGCGTTCGGCCTTGCTGGCATGCGGCCCCACCAGCATGCCGTAGCCGCCCGAGCCGTGCACCTCCTTGACCACCAGTTCGCCGAGGCGGTCGAGCACGTAGCTCCGCGCCTCCGGTTCGCGGCAGCGCCAGGTCGGCACGTTCTTGAGGATAGGCTCGGCGCCCGTGAAGAACTTCACGATCTCGGGCATGTAGCTGTAGATCGCCTTGTCGTCGGCGACGCCGGTCCCCACCGCATTGGAAATGGTGACGTTGCCCGCCCTGTAGGCGCTCATCAGTCCGGGCACGCCGAGCATTGAGGTGGGATTGAACGCCAGGGGATCGAGGAACTCGTCGTCGATCCTGCGGTAGATCACATCAACGCGCCGCGGCCCCTCGGTCGTGCGCATGTAGACGACATTGGCCCGCACGAACAGATCACGCCCCTCGACAAGTTCGATGCCCATCTTGTCGGCGAGGAAGGAGTGCTCGTAATAGGCCGAGTTGTATTGCCCCGGCGTCAGCAGCACCACGGTCGGTTCGCCCGAGGCGGTGTCCGGCGCCACCGATTTCAGCGTGGTCAGCAGCGTGTCGGTGTAGTTGTCGACCGGCGCGATGCGCATGGCGGCGAACAGCTCCGGGAACAGTCTGAGCATCGCTTCCCGGTTCTCCAGCATGTAGGAGACGCCGGACGGGGTGCGCGCGTTGTCCTCCAGCACATAGAAGGTATCGGCATCGACCCGAACGATGTCGATGCCGGCAATCTGCACATAAATATCGCAGGCTGGGCGAAAGCGCGTCATCGCCGGCGTGAAGCACGGGTTCTTCAGCACCAGGTCCTCGGGGATGACGCCGGCCTTGATGCAGTCGCGCGGACCATAGACATCGCCGATGAAGGCGTTGAGCGCATTGACGCGCTGTTCCAGCCCCTTCGACAGCAACGTCCATTCGGCGCCGGACAGAATGCGCGGGATGATGTCGAACGGGATCAGCCGTTCCGTGCCTTCGCGGTCGCCATAGACGTTGAACGTGATGCCGATGCGCCGGAAGAAGTGCTCGGCCTCCTGTTTGCGATTGGTCAGAAGATCGGCGGGCGCGCTATCCAGCCACTGTGCGAGGCGGAGGTATCCTTCGCGCACTTCGCCGTCGAACCCGCGCATCTCGTCGAATATCTTCGCAGTGGCCATGCCACCCCCGCTTTTCTGCCCCGGACAAGGCAACCCTGTTTCCGATCCAGAAGCAAGCCCTGTTCCATCTCTGCGCGGAAAGACCTCCCATACCGGAAGACCTGCCGGTTCCGAGGCCGGTGCCGGAAATCAATGCCGCAGACCTGCCGCTATGGTTCGGCACGGATGCAACCGCGCGTCATTCCGCAGTAGACCGACCGAAGATGCCGCAGCGTTCTGGCGGATCGGGGCAGTCGAAAGCGCGTGCTGGTACCACGCTTCCTCTTGGGTCGCGCGTCACAGGTCTTAACTTCGATCTAACCATATCGGAATGTTGCCAAATTCGCTTAATCTTTAGCTGTCATGCCGCGGCTTAGGGTGCAGTCTGGAGAAAGGACAGTTTCCGCGGCCATGTCACAGACGCCAAGCACCGTGCGCCCCGTCATCCTGGGTCAGGCCCAGATGGATGAATGGCGGTCGACCTTTGCCATTTTCGGCGAGGGCCTCAAGCGCTGGGTTTGGGCCATCGTCGCCTGTGCGTTGCTCACTTCTGCGGCGGCCACCGCCTACAAGTACTATAGTCCGGTCAAATACCCCTCGACCTCGCAGCTGCTGTTCGATCCGCGCGGGTTGCGCATCTTCAACAACGATCTGAGCACCGGCTATTTCGACGCCAATGCCGCCATCAACTATGTTGAGAGCCAGATGGGTGTCCTCAAGTCCGAGCGCGTGCTGTCGCGGGTCTTTGACGAGGAATGCTCGAACCTTCGCGCTGCGGCGAAGGAAAAGGGCGATCAGGTCTATCGGGCCCCGAACAACGCCTTCACCCGCTTCTGCCCGCGCGAGGGGTGGGACGGCGACTGGCTGCGCGGCATCCAGGAAATTCTCAACGTGCTGAGCGTCAGGCGTGTGGAGCGCAGCTTCGTCGTGGATGTGACCACGAGCGCCCCGCAGCCGGAGCTTTCAGCCCATCTCACCAAGGCTGTGATCGCCGCCTACTTGCAGGAAGACGCGTCCAACAGAGCCGAAACCGTCGGCAAGCTGACCGGCGACCTCAGCGGCAGGCTGGAAGCCCTGCGCGCTTCCCTGCAGGAATCGGAAGCGAAGGTCGACACTTATCGCCGTGACAAGAACCTCGTCAGGGTTGGAGACAAGCTGCTGGTGGAACAGCGGCTTTCTGCCGCCATCGCTGCGCTCAACGATGGGCAGTCGAAGATCGATCGGGCTACCGCTCGCCTCGCCCAGATCGAGGCAGCGGCCAATTCTCCCAGCGCGCTCGGCGCCCTTGCGGCGGAAGCCGATACCCGCCCGCTTCTGGCACTCTCCGAGCGGCGCTCCGCCCTGATGACCGAGCTTGCGCCGCTGTTTGCACGCGCCGGCGCGCTGCATCCCGCCATGATCGACGCGCGGGCTCGTATTGCCGAGATCGACAGGGCCATCGGCCATGAGATGGCGATGATCCGCGCCGCGGCCCGCGCCGACGTCAGTCGTTTGCGCAATGAGGTCGAGAACCAGACCAAGACAATCAGCACGCTGACGGAAACCGTCGCCGAGGCCAAGAGATCCGAGATTGAACTGCGCGCACTGGAACAGCAGGTGGAAGCCAACCGCAAGGTTCTGGAGAGCTTCGAAACCCGCTCGCGCGAAGCACGCGAGTTCGGCCGGGTTGACTCGGCCAACCTCAGGGTGGTCTCGGTCGCCCGGGCCTGGCAGCCACAGAAACTTATGCCGCGGCTGGTGATGTTTGCGATGCTCGGCCTGGTGCTTGGCACCGTGCTGGCCATCGTCGGCGTTGCCTTCTGGGCGCTGGTGCAGGGTATGCGTCGGCAAAAGCCCGAAGCGATGGATCGCACCGCCAATCCCGCCTTTGCGCTGCAGATGCGCGCCCAGGCTTTTGCCCGCTATCGCTATGGCTGAGCGGAGCGCGGCCCGCCTCGTCGGCTGGATCGGCTGGGCTGGGCTTGATGCGCTCGGTCGGCTGGCGTTGCTGACCGGCAGCACGATCGTCTTTTCGCGCCTCGTCACGCCGCATGAGTTCGGCCTCTCCGCGCTGGTGCTGGCGATCGTCACGGTCGGTGCGCTGTTTGTCGGCTCGCCTTTCGAGGAAGCGCTGGCACAGCGGCGCCACTTGCGTCGTCGCCACCTCGGTGCCGCCCTCGGGGTCTCGCTGGCCATCGGGCTCGGTCTTGTTGTTGCATCGCTGGCTGGCGGACTGGTGATGGCCCGCTGGATCGGCGAGCCTGACCTTGCGCTGCTGCTGCCAGTCGCGATGGCATCGGTTCTGATCTCCGGTCATGGCGACATCCTGACCGCGCTGGCGCGCCGGCTGCGCCGCTTCAACGACATCGCCTTTGCCACGCTGGTTGGCCACGTCATCGGCATTGCGCTGGCGATCGGCATCGCGCTTGCCGGTTACGGTGTTTGGGCGCTGATCGCCCAGCGCCTGCTGGTTGTGGCGGCCCGCGCCATCCTTCTGCAATGGTGTCTCGGTTTTGCCATCCGCCCGCTCTGGGCGCCCGGCGACCTCAGGGGCATGGGCCGCTTCGCCGGCTTTTCCTTCCTGTCGCGCCTGACCGAAAACCTGTCATATCTTGCGTTCAATGGCCTCGTTCAGGCGTTCTTCGGCACCGTTGTGCTCGGCCATGTCAACATGGCGATGCGGCTGATCGAGCCGATCCGCGGGGCGATCCTGGGCACCGGCCACAATCTGGCGTTCTCGTTCTTTGCCCGCGCAGGCAGCCCGGAAAAGCTCAGCCAGCGCGCCCGTTCGGTGGCAGGCGAGGCGGCACTGGTGACGGTGCCGGTGTTCGTCGGCCTGGCGGTTGTTGCGCCGGTGCTGGTGCCGCTGGTGGCGGGACCGGGCTGGGAAGGGGCGATTGGCATTGCCGTATGCCTCGCGCTGGCCAGCGCGCTCGCCGTTCCGGTGGGCCCGTTCTACACCGCCTTCTCGGCAGCCGGTCGACCCGAACACAGCTTTATTTCTCTGGTGGCCGGCTTCGCCGCGGTCCTGGCGGTGATGATTGGGTTCAGCAGCATCGGCCCGCTGTCGGTCGGTCTGGCGCGGCTGGCCGGGGATGGCGTCCGCGCGCTGCTCGCGGTTCTGCTGCCGACGGGACGGCTTCATCTGACCTCGCTGCAGCGCCTCGATGCGCTCGCCCCCGCCTGGATGATTGCCGCCGCCATGGGCCTTGTCACCCAGACGACCGGCACGCTGCTGGCTCCTGACAGCCGCGCCGGAACCCTGATGCTGCTCATTCTCATGGGGGCGGGGCTCTATGGGCTGTTCGTGCTCATCCTGCAGCGGCGGGCGGCGGCGGCGCTCGCCGGGCGCTTCAATCTGCGCGTTCCGGGCCAGAGAGGCGGTTCATGACCGGATTGCGGGTGCTGGTCACCGGCGCGCGCGGATTCATCGGCGCAGCCACTGTCCGCCACCTCGAGGGCGCGGGGTTCGCGGTGCGTGCCGGCATGCGCGCGCCCGTCGCGGGCGATGCAGCCGTGCTCTGCGATCTCGACCGCCCGGAGACGCTTAGCGCCGCGCTCGCCGGGATCGATTGCGTCGTGCACACGGCTTACGGCGATGTAGGACGCATGGCGCAGCAGTGTGAGGCGCTGCTTGACGCGATGCGCGGCGCCGGCGTTCCCGCTCTGGTCTATCTCAGTTCCATCGCCGTATATGGAGCCCTCGAAGGCGAGGTGGATGAAACCGTGCCGCTGCCCCCGCCCATCGATGCCTATGCGGCGGCGAAGATCGATTGCGAGGCAAAGGTGGCGGCCTTCACTGCCACAGGCGGCAGTGCCATCGTGCTGCGACCGGGCATCGTCTATGGCCGCGGCAGTCACTATTGGATCGACAAGCTCTGCGAACGCATCCGTCTCGGCGCCTGGGGCACCTACGGCCCTGCCGGCGAAGGCATCGCCGCGCTCATCCATGTCGACGATCTGGCCGCCATGATCGGCGAGGCCGTAAGCATGCTGACAAAAACGCCGGCGCCCCTGTCGGGTCCTCTTGCCACCTTCAACGCGGTGGGGCCGGAAACGCCGGGCTGGAACGCCTATTTCACCGCGCTCGCGGCGGCGATGGGCGCATCGCCGCTGCCTACCATCGATTCCGCAACGCTGGGCCGCCGGCAGATGATGGGTCTGGCTGCCAAGCTCTGGCGCAAGGCGGGCCTGCCCGGCGGCGCTGCGGCGGCGCTGGTGCCGCAGCCGGCGGAAATGGCGCTGTTCTCCCGCAAGGCCCGTTATGCGATGGGGGCTGCAGCAACCCTGCTTGGTTTCCGGCCAACCATCGGCCTTGCTGAAGGACTGCGCCGCAGTCTCTGACATCCTGGATTTTCAGGCCCGTTTGTCGGACGGGTTCTGGTCTTTTCCCCCTGCTTGCGTGTATGGCTCAGAATGGCTCGACCGTCTGGGCGGGGAGGGGAATGTGCGGGCACTTCGGCATGCGCTCTACAAGGGCGCCGAAACGGTGATGGTTCTGCTCATGATGGCGATGTTTATCGCGTTCATTGTGCAGATCGGCTCTCGCTATGTCTTCAACGCCCCGGTCGAATGGACCTACGAGATCATCCTCATCACCTGGCTGTGGGCGGTGTTCTGGGGCGCGGCTTTCCTTCTGGAAGACAAGGACCACGTCAAGTTCGACGTGATCTACAACATGGGGTCCGAGCGCCTGCGCCGTGCCTATGCGCTGATCGCGGCGCTGGTGCTGGCCGTCGGCTTTCTAGTGTCGCTGCCTGCGACCTGGGGGTTCATCAGCTTCAAGGCGATTCGCAGTTCGGACATGCTCGGCATCCGGCTGGATCTGCTGTTCTCGGTCTATCTGGTGTTTCTGGTTGCCACCGTCTTCCATTACCTGCTGCGCGCCTGGCGCCTGATGCGCGGTCATTCCCTTGCCGAGCTTGAGAAGGAGGAGAGCCTGTGAGCCAAGCCTTCTTCTGGTGCATCATTCTGTTGTTTGCGCTCGCCGGCATCGGCACGCCGGTGGCGCTGTCGATGATCGTCTCGTCGATCCTGTATCTGCTGCTCAAGGGGCAGGACCTCGGACTTGCCGCCGAGCAGATGATCCAGGGGCTCTATGACAGCTTCCTGTTGCTGGCGATTCCGCTGTTCATCACGGCGGCCAATATCATGAATGCGGGCACGATCTCCGAGCGGTTGCTGCAGTTCTGCCTTGCGCTGGTGGGGCGCTTCCGCGGCGGGCTGGGCCATGTCAACGTGGTCGCCAACATGATCTTTGCCGGCATGTCCGGCTCGGCGGTGGCCGATGCGGTGGGGCTTGGCAAACTGATCATCGACATGATGCGGCGCGACAACCGCTATTCGCCCGGCTATGCGGCAGCGATCACGGCGGCGGCTTCGACCATTGGGCCGATCATTCCGCCTTCGATCCCGATGGTGATGTATGCGCTGATTTCGGACACCTCGATCGGGTATCTGTTCCTCGGCGGCTTCGTGCCGGGCGTGATGATGGGCATTGCGCTGATGCTGCTCAACGCCCGGCAGGCGCGGATCGAGAACGTGCCGTTGGAAGAGCCGGTGCCGCGCGCCGAACTGCCGCGGCTGACGCTGCGTGCCTTTCCCGCGCTGATGATGCCGGTCATCCTGTTGTTCGGCATCTACGGCGGCGCGGTGACGCCGACCGAAGCTGCGGCGATCGCCGCGCTCTACGCCCTGCTGGTCGCGACCTTCCTCTACCGCGCGGTCAGCTTCGGCACGCTCTATTCGGTTTTTCTGGAGAGCGGCCGGGCCACAGCTTCGGTCGGGCTGGTGATCGGTGCCTCGCTCATCTTCAACTACATCGTCGCAGCGGAGAACATCCCGGCGCATATGGAAAGCCTGCTGAAGGGCATCAATGTCTCGCCCCTCATGTTCCTGCTCGGGGTCAATTTCCTGTTCCTGGTGCTTGGCTGCCTGCTCGACGCCACAACCATCATCCTTGTCATCATTCCGCTGTTTCTGCCCACCTGCCGCGCGCTCGGCATCGACATGGTGCATTTCGGCGTCACTGCCGTGGTCAACTGCATGATTGGCCTGATCACGCCGCCCTATGGTGTGCTGCTGTTTGTCATCAACGCGATCACCGGCATTCCGCTCAAGACCATCATCAGCGCCATATGGCCCTATATCGCCGTGTTGGTGATGGCGTTGCTGATCATGCTGCTGGTGCCCGATGTGGTGCTGTTCCTGCCCAAGATGTTCGGCTACATCCCCGGCAGCCGTTGACGGTCAATCACCGAGGCTCGCCAGTGCGCCATCCCGGTAGAGGCGAGCCAGCGCTGCGGTAACCGCAGCGCGGAAACGCGGCTCACCGGCAAGGTCGCCAAACACTGCGGAAATAGTCAGCATGCTGTCAACCAGCTTTCCGGCGAGCGCGGTCGCATGTTCGCCCGTCCGCCCGACGCCGTTGGCACCGGCGCCTTCCGCCGCCACCCGGAATGCCGCAGCCATGGGATCGTTGACCTGCAATGGAGCGCCGTTCTCACCCGTGCCGGTCATGAAGCGCAGGAAGCCGGCCACCGCCAGCGCCAGCCTGTCGATCGGCGCGCCCTCCGCCAGCCGGTCGCGGACGGTGCCGAGCAGCCGCTGCGGCACTTTCTGCGAACCGTCCATGGCAATCTGCGCGGTGCGGTGGCGCAGCGCCGGATTGGCATAGCGGGCCATCAGGGCATCCTTGTAGGGGTCGAGCTTACCGGGCGCGAATGCCCGCAGCGTGGGGGTGATCTCCTCATCCATCATCGCGCGGATGAAACGGGTGAACACAGGGGTGCGGATCGTGTCGGCCACGGTCTCCAGTCCGGCAAGCTGGCCGAGATAGGCCATGGTGGAATGGGTGCCGTTGAGCAGCCGCAGCTTCATCATTTCGTAGATCGACACATCGCTGACAAATTCCGCGCCTGCAGCTTCCCAGTGCGGTCGCCCGGCGGGGAAGTGATCCTCGATCACCCACTGGCAGAACGGTTCGGTCATCACCGGCCAGGCATCGTCGAGGCCGAGGCCGGCGCTGACCATCTGCCGGTCGGCGTCGGTGGTGGCCGGCACGATCCGATCCACCATCGTTGCGGGAAAGGCTACCTCAGCCGCAACAAACGCGCCAAGGCCGGGGTCTCGCAAGCGTGCGAGCTGGCTGACAACGCGGCGCACGGTGGCACCGTTCGCCGGCAGGTTGTCGCAGCACAGGACGGCGAAGGGCGCGCTGCCGGCAGCCCGCCGCCGCGCCAGCGCCTCCACGATCATTCCGGGCGCCGTGCCCGGCGTGGCCGGCGCCGCCAGATCCGCGACGATGCCGGGATGATCCGGGTTGAGATCGCCGGTGGCCGGATCGTGGCAATAGCCCTTTTCAGTCACCGTCAGCGAAACGATGCGCACGGCAGGGTTCGTCATAGCGCTGAGCAGGCGTTCGCGCGCATCGCTGGCCACGATCACGTCGAGAATGGAGCCGACGACCCTGAGCCGTGTGCCGGCGCCGTCGCGCACCGCGAGCGTGTAGAGCCCGTCCTGCGGGTTGAGGGCCGCCGCTGTGTCCGGAGAGCGCAATGAGGCGGCGATGATCCCCCATCCGGTTTCTCCGGCGTTCAACCTGTCATCGACCATCGCGGCCTGATGCGCCCGGTGAAAAGCGCCGATACCGAGATGGACAATCCCGGCGGTGAGCTGCGACCGATCATAGAGCGGGCGCGCGACCTCGCCAGAAAGTCGGGTCAGCGTGGCATTTGACAGGCGCATGGTTCACCACAGTGCAAAAGGCAGTTGACGGGCCCCGCCTTTATGGCCGATTCCAAGGAACAGATCAGCCGGTAATCCGCACGCTCCCGTAAAGGTGTCTTGCGCCGCGGCTGCGGGCAGGAGGATGAGATGAAGGAAGGCTGGCGCTGGTTCGGGCCAAAGGATCCGGTCGGTTTTGAAGACATCCGGCAGGCGGGGGCGCGCGAGATCGTTTCCTCGCTGCATCATATCCCGATCGGTCAGGCCTGGACCCGTGCCGAGGTTGCCCGCCACAAGGCGCTGATCGAGACGACGCCCCCCGGCCGGGTGCCGCTGACGTGGTCGGTGATCGAGTCGATCCCCATTCCCGACGACGTCAAGCGGCTCGGAGCCGGAGCAAAGGCCTCCATCGCGGCGTGGATCGCCAGCATGGAGGCGGCCGCTGCCGAAGGCGTGAAAGTGATCTGCTACAACTTCATGCCCGTCGTCGACTGGACGCGCACCGAGCTTGACCATGTGATGCCGACCGGGGCCACCGCCCTGCGCTTCGATTATCCGAAATTCGCCGCCTTCGAATTGTTCATTCTGCAAAGGCCGGGGGCCGAAGCGGAGTATCCGGCCTCTGTCCAGGCTGAGGCACGCCGCATATTTGAAAAGATGTCGCAGGCCGAAATCGACTATATCGTCATGGTGATCGCCTCCGCTCTGCCGGGCTCGACCACCGAGGCGATGACCATTCCGGCCTTCCGCGACAAGCTTGCCCAATATGCAAAGATCGACGCCGGGGTATTGCGCCGGCATCTGATCGAGTTTCTCGCGGCGGTCTCTCCGCGTGCTGAGGAACTTGGCGTCCGCCTGACCATCCATCCCGACGATCCGCCGCGCCCGCTGTTCGGGCTACCGCGGGTGGCCTCCACGGCGGCCGATTTCCAGGCGCTGTTCGATGCTGTGCCCTCGCCCGCCAATGGCCTGTGCTTCTGCACGGGATCGCTTGGCGTGCGCCCCGACAACGATCTGCCGGCGATGGCCCGCCATTTCGGTCCGCGCATTCATTTCGTGCATCTGCGTGCGACCAAGCGCGAGGCGGACGGGCTCAGTTTCCACGAAGCCGACCATCTCGACGGCGATGTCGACATGGTTGCGGTGCTGCGCGCCCTGCTTGCCGAGGACCGCCGTCGCGATCCCGGGCAGGAAATGATCTTCCGGCCCGATCATGGCCACCGCATGCTTGATGACCTGAAGGCGGAGAGGGTGACTCCGGGCTATACCGCCATCGGCCGGCTCAAGGGATTGGCGGAATTGCGTGGCATCATCCGGGCGCTGCAGGCAGGGGCCTGAAACCGGCTTCAGCGCCGCCCGAGGTAGTGAGCAAGAATATCGCGCAGGGAGCCTTCGACCAGCAGCAAGATGCCGAGCCGCGCACCCAGCATCATTCCGGCGATGGCGATCGGTGCGGTCAGCGCCGTCAGCGAGGCGGCGCTCAGCCCCTGGCCGATGGTGCAGCCGCCGGCAAGGACGCCGCCGAGACCCATCAGCACGGCCCCGAGCAGATGGCGCCGCATCTCGGTGGGATCGTCAAACGCCTCCCAGCGGAAATCGCCCGCCATCCGAGCTGCCAGGCCGGATCCGGCCGTGACTCCAACGACGCTGGCGACACCGAAATCGAGCCAGCCCGGCGTGCCCAGCATCATTCCGTAGAGCCCGCGTGCTACCGGGGCCACGAAGGTCAGGCTCTGCAGACGGCGCTGAACGGCGAACTCATCGTCCATGAGGCCGGTTGCCGCCCAGCCGGCAACGACACCGAGGCCGAGCACCAGTCCGGCGGTCATCAGCTTGGGAGCCCGCCACAGCCGCCCGTCGAGAACCGCGGTAAACACCAGTGCCATTGCGCACAGTCCGGCCAGCAGGGCGGCGCCCGTTTTGCCGGCGAGTGCCGTCATCAGCGAAGCGAACGTGCCCTGCATCGAGGCCGGCAAATCCACAGTGACCCGTTCAAAAAGGTCGATGCGGAGCGGGGCCAGCACGCCGCGCAGCACCGCATAGGCAACCGCACCGAACACGATCAGCACGATCAGGCTGCGCATGTCGCCGCTGCCGAGGCGGATCAGCGAACCGAAGGCGCAGGTGCCGACCAGTGCCATCCCCAGCCCGAACAGCGTGGCCCCCACCGCTGTCGCCAGCCAGGGCACGCGCGCATGGGCATAAGTCGATTGCGCCGGGTCTATCAGCCCGGTCAGCGCCAGCGTCTGGCTGAGCAGCAGGGCAACGCCGAGCGCAAGGCCGAACACCTTCATGCGCCGCCAGTCCTGCCCGACGAGCGCCGATTCGATGGCGCCAAAGCTGCAAAGCCGCGCCCGCCGGGTGAAATAGCCAACCAGAAGCCCGATCAACAGGCCCGAGAAAACCGGCGTCACGCCGTCACTTCCCCGCCCGACCGGTGCAGAAGATGTCGTAGATCACCTGGACGATCTTCTTCAGATCCTCGTTGGCGATCGAATAGTAGATGGCCTTGCCGTCGCGGCGGGTGGTGACCACGTTGTCATAGCGCAGCCGCGCCAGTTGCTGCGACACGGTGGGCTGGCGCAGCGACAGGATCGCTTCCAGCTCGCCCACCGAACGTTCCTTCTCAGCAAGGATGCACAGCAGCAGCAACCGGCTCTCATGCGATATCGCCTTGAGCAGATCGGAGGCATCGCGCGCGTTGCGCATCAGCGCCTCAAGCTCGGCCGAGGTTTCGATATCGGACTTGAACTCGGCTTCGAGCTCGTCGCTCCAGCCGCGCTTTACGGTCGCAGTCATTGTCTCACCTCAGCCGGCTTGGCTTCAAGGCGCGCCAGCAGCCCGCCCAGCAATCCCCAGAACATGCCGTTTTCCAGATAACCGGTGATGCGGCCGATCTCGTGCCCGTCCTCTACCAGAATGAATGTCGGCGTAAAGCGCACCGGCTCCTTCAGGGCCAGCTTGGGTTGCCCCTGCTCAAGCCGCCAGCGGCTGAGCGGCGCGCGCCGTCCCTCCTCGGTTTTCACATAGGCGGGGCCGACCTCCGCGTGCCAGCGCTTGCACCAGGAGCAATCATCACGCTCGACCATGACGAGCTCGGCCGCGCTCGCGGCGGGAAAACCGAGCAGGACAGCAACAGCCGCCCCGATGAGGGCCTTGCGCATAGCAGCCTCGATTCCAGGGAAGGGGCGCATCGCCCCTTCCGGTAGTGCTGGGGCCGGCGCAGGCGCCGGCCGGAGATCGGCGACGCCGATCCTACTTGTTGACCGGCGATTCAGGGTCGAACAGGTAGGCGACGACGTCCTTGATCTGCTGTTCGGTCAGGAACTTCGAATGACCGAAACGCGGCATCTGCGAACAGGCGAGCACACTCTGCGGGTTGAAGATCTTGGCAAAAGTCGCCTTGGCTTCGTCCTTGGAGAACTTGCGGGCCTTGCCGTAGCCCTGCAGGCTCGGCCCCAGCGTGCCGTAGGAAACCTCCTTGGCGGCAAGCTGATGGCAGGCATAGCAGTTGCCGCCGCGGTAGGTATCGGGCTTATCCGTGAACTGGCCGCCGGTGCCGCGCTGGGCCACCGTCTCGCCCTTCTTCCAGTCGCCCATCACGTTGCCGTCGGCCGGGAACACGATGGTTGCCTTCTCGCGCGCGACGATCTTTTCAAAATCGGCGGCAGAGGGGGCGTTACGTGTCTGGCTACAAAGGCGCATGGTCTCGTCCGGGTTGATGGACGAGTCCCATTCCGGCCCGGCCTTCGACCACAGGCCCTTCACATAGGCATCCATGACCGCGGCGCTGGGCTTACCCGCCTGCTGGGCAAGAACCGGCGTGGCGGCCACAACGAAGGCGGCAATCAAAATCTTTTTCATGGTCGCCCCCTCAGCGCTTGATCGACGGAACCTGGATTTCGCCACCCTCGGCCATCTTCACCATATAGGCGGTGAGAGCCGTGATGCCGTCGGATCCATATTCCGGTATCGGATGGCGCATCTGCCGGTAGCAGTCCCAAAGACGGTGCTGCATGGTGCGGGTCTGGCTCTGCGAGACGCGGTAAGTTGGCCAGGAACCCATCGTCTCCTTGGCGTCCTTGCCGGGCTTGGAGAAGTCCGGCAGGCCCTGCAGGCGGATGCGCTTGCCACTTTCGCCGTGGCAGGTCGAGCAAGCGAAGTCCTGGCTGCCGCCGCGGCGGTAGAACAGCTCGGTGCCGACCGCCAGCATCTCCTGCTCCTTGGGATGCGAGGTCTGCGGCTGATACTTCATGCCGTTGGATTTATTGGCGATGAAGGCAACCAGGTCCTGCATGTCGGAGGTGAAGCTCGGGTTGCCGAACCGGCGCTTGACGACATCGGCCGTATCCAGCTCCTGAATGGACTTCATGCAGTGCAGAAGGCGCTGCTCAAGGTCCATCACCTTGTCGGCATCCTTGAAGTAGCGCGGCAGCTTGGCAAAGGCGCCATCGATCTTGCCGGGGCCTTCGCCCAAATCGCAGGTCTCGAGCGAGACGTTCTTGGCGCCGCGCTTCTGGCTCCACAGAGCCTCGCCCCGGTCCACCGAGAGGTAACCCGGATTGGCCATCGGGTCGTTGATCATCGCCCGATAACGCTCGATTTCCTTCTCGGCGTCATCCTGCTGGGCAAATCCCGGCCCGGCCACCATGACCACGGCGCTCACCGCCGCCGCGACGGCAAACACCGTCATCCTTCGCCTGGTCTGTCTCATTCCTCGACATCCTCCCTCTCAGATACAGGTTGATTCCTATGCGACTTTTGTCGCGAAAAGGGAACCACTCCATTTTTTGATCTTTACATTCATATAATTCGATATATCGGTTGGTGAAAATGTCTATAGGCTTTTTGCGCGAACCCGTGCGACAAGTCTGGCAGGAAACCAACCAAGGAGAGAGTCATGGCATCGGCTGGCCGGTCCCACTCGCGCAGGGACATGCTGCTGTTCAGTTCAGCGGCGGGTCTCGCCCTCGTTCTCGCGCCGCAGATGGCGCTTGCCGATACGAAGGCGGTTGAGGACGAGATCAAGAAGCTCTACGGCGACAAGAAGATGGAGAGCGGCAAGATCAAGATTGATGTGCCGCAGATCGCCGAGAACGGGCTGGTTGTTCCGATCACCGTCGAGGTCGAAAGCCCGATGACGGACGCCGATTTCGTCAAGGCCGTGCACGTTTTCGCCGACGGCAACCCGCAGCCGGGCGTCGTCAGCTACCGGTTCTCCGCCGATTGCGGCAAGGCCAACGCCTCCACCCGCATGCGTCTGGCCCAGACACAGAACATCGTTTGCATCGCCGAGATGTCGAACGGGACGCTTTATTCCGCCAAGGCCGAGGTCAAGGTGACCATCGGCGGCTGCGGCGGCTGAGATCAGGGAGGCAGGACCATGGCGACCAATTCTGTTCCGCGCGTGCGCGTGCCGGCCCAGGCCAAGGCGGGCGAGGTTATCGAGATCAAGACGCTGATCAGCCACGAGATGGAGAGCGGCCAGCGCAAGGACGCGGCTGGCAAGATCATCCCGCGCCAGATCATCAACAAGTTCATCGCCGCCTTCAACGGCAAGACGGTGTTCGAGGCCGAATGGGCGCCGTCCATTTCGGCCAACCCCTACCAGTCGTTCTTCTACAAGGCCAAGGAATCGGGTGAGTTCAAGTTCACCTGGAAGGACGACAACGGCTCCGACTATACGGCCAGCGCCAAGCTGACGGTCGGCTGAGCGTTGCGGGCGGGCCCAGGGTCCGCCCGTTTCCACTGACATCGAAGGATATGCCCATGATCTCGCGCAGGGAGTTCCTGCAGGCGACCGCGGCTGCGTGCGCGCTTGTCTCCGCCTCCGGTCTTGGCCCGATCGGCCGGGTGGCTGCCCAGCAGAAGCTGAGTCAGGCCGACATTCTGAAGTTCGACCCCCTCGGCACGGTCACCCTGCTGCATGTGACCGACATCCACGCGCATCTGAAGCCGATCTGGTTCCGCGAGCCGGCCATCAATCTCGGGGTCGGCGATGATAAGGGCAAACCGCCGCATCTGACGGACAAGGCGCTGCGCGACTTTTACAAGATCGCCACCGGCTCGGCCGATGCCTATGCGCTGACTGCAGACGATTTCGCCCAGCTCGCCAAATCCTACGGCAAGATGGGTGGCATGGACCGGGTGGCGACGCTGATCAAGGCGGTGCGCGCCGAACGCGGCGACGACAAGGTGCTGCTGCTCGATGGCGGCGACACCTGGCAGGGCAGCTGGACTTCGCTCAAGACCGACGCGGCCGACATGGTCGAGGTGATGGAAGCCCTGAAAGTCGATGCGATGACGTCGCATTGGGAATTCACGCTCGGCGAGAAGCGCGTCAAGGACATTGTCGAGAAGTCGCCGATTGCCTTCCTCGCCCAGAACATCCGCTCCAAGGAATGGCAGGAGGAGGTGTTTCCCGGCGCAAAAATGTTCGAGAAGGGCGGCGTCAAGATCGCCGTCATCGGTCAGGCGATGCCGCGCACGGCCATTGCCAACCCCAACTGGATGTTTCCGGATTGGGAGTTCGGCCTGCGCGAGGACGAAATGCAGAAGCAGGTCGACAAGCTGCGTGCCGAGGGGGCCCAGATCGTGGTGCTGCTCTCGCACAACGGCGTCGACAACGACAAGAAGATGGTTGGCCGCGTCAAGGGCATCGATATCTGCCTGACCGCGCACACCCACGACGCCATGCCGGGCATCATTCAGATCGGCAATACGGCCGTCATCTGCTCCGGCTCGCATGGCAAGTTCGTCTCCCGCCTCGACATCGAGGTCAAGGGCGGCAAGATGACCGGCGTGCGCTTCAAGCTGATGCCGGTTTTCGCTGACGCGATCACGCCCGACAAGGACATGGCCGCGCTGATCGACAAGTGGCGCAAGCCCTACGAGGCCGAACTCAATCGTGTCGTCGGCCACACCGACTCGCTGCTCTACCGGCGCGGCAACTTCAACGGCACTTTCGACGACCTTATCTGTCAGGCGATGCTGGCCGAACGCGATGCCGAGATCGCCATGTCGCCCGGCTTCCGCTGGGGCCCGAACCTGATTCCGGGCGATCCGATCACCTTCGAGGCGATCACCAACGCCTCGGCGATGACCTATCCCGCCTGCTATCGCAATGAAATGACGGGCGAACAGCTCAAGCTGATCCTCGAGGATGTCGCGGATAACATCTTCCATCCCGATCCGTATTTCCAGGGTGGCGGCGACATGGTGCGCATGGGCGGCATGGGCTACACCATCGATATCTCCAAGCCGATGGGCCAGCGCATTTCCGACATGACCCATCTGAAGTCGGGCAAGCCGATCGAGGCGTCGCGCAAATATGTGGTGTCCGGCTGGGCCAGCGTCGCCAAGGATACGCAGGGGCCGCCGATCTGGGAGGTCATCGAGAAATACGTCGCCCGGGTCAAGACCGTCAGTATACCCGACAATTCCTCTGTGGTCGTCAAGGGCGCCTGAGATGTCGGGTGAGAAGCATTCAATAAAGGAGGTTTGCTGCCATGAGTGAGAACTTCGGCAGGTCACCGTTGAGCCGGCGCGGACTGTTGCGCTCGGCCGGTCTTGCGGGGGCGGGTGTTGCCCTCGGTTCCGGCCAGGCACTGGCTCAGGGCGCGCCCGATCCCGCCATCACCGAGATCCAGGATTGGAACCGCTATCTTGGCAACGGCGTCGACAAGGCGCCCTACGGCAAGCCGTCGAAGCACGAGGCGCATGTGGTGCGCCGCAACGTTGCCTGGCTGACTGCCGATACTGCTTCCTCGATCAACTTCACACCGATCCACGCGCTTGACGGAATCGTGACGCCCAACGGCGTCTGCTTCGAGCGCCACCATGCCGGTGTCGCGGAGGTCGATCCCGCCAAGCATCGCCTGATGATCAACGGCCTCGTCGACAAGCCGCTGGTCTTTACCATGGATGACCTCAAGCGCTTCCCTGGCCGCGTGAACAAGCTCTACTTCCTCGAATGCGCCGCCAACGGTGGCATGGAGTGGCGCGGCGCCCAGCTCAACGGCTGCCAGTTCACACACGGCATGATTCATAACGTCTGGTACACCGGCATTCCGCTGAAGGCGCTGCTTGATGAAGCCGGCCTCAAGACCAATGCCAAATGGGTGATGCCGGAAGGCGCCGACGCATCCGCGATGACCCGCTCCATTCCGATGGAAAAGGCGCTCAAGGACTGCCTGGTCGTCTGGGCGATGAACGGCGAGGCGCTGCGGCCCGAACAGGGGTATCCGCTGCGCATTGTCGTCCCCGGCTGGGAAGGCAACATGTGGGTGAAATGGCTGCGCCGGCTTGAGGTCGGCGACATGCCCTGGCACCAGCGCGAGGAAACCTCGAAGTATACTGATCTTTTTGCCGACGGTCGTTCGCGCCGCTTCACCTGGATCATGGATGCCAAGTCGGTGGTCACCAATCCCTCGCCGCAGGCCCCGCTCAAGCACAAGGGACCGAACGTGCTGACCGGACTTGCCTGGTCGGGCCGCGGCGCCATCAAGCGCGTCGATGTCAGCATCGATGGCGGTCGCAACTGGACCACTGCGCGTCTCGACGGCCCCGTGCTGCCCCTGTCGCTGACCCGGTTCTACCTCGATTTCGACTGGGACGGGCGCGAGATGATGGTCCAGTCCCGAGCAATGGACGATACCGGCTATGTGCAGCCGACCAAGAATGAGTTGCGCAAGGTGCGTGGCGTCAATTCGATCTATCACAACAACGGCATCCAGACCTGGCTGGTGCGTGCCAACGGCGAGACCGAAAATGTCGAAATCTCGTAAGACCCTCCGCATGCTGATGGTCGCAACTGCTTCCATCGGCTTCGCTTTTGGCGTCAGCGCCCAGAATGCCCATAAACCGGCTCAAAAGCCTGAGGCGGCCAAGGCCGCCCCTGCCAAGAAGGTCGGTCTCGGGCGTGAGGCCCATCCCGATGAGGTCAAGGCCTGGGACATCACCATCCGCCCCGACGGCAAGGGGCTGCCGCCAGGCAAGGGGTCGGTCAAGGACGGCGAGCAGCTCTATCAGGCGCAATGCGCGGTCTGTCACGGCGAGTTCGGCGAGAGCGCCGGGCGCTGGCCGGTGCTGGCCGGTGGTCGCGGCTCGCTCAAGAACGAGGGACCCGAAAAGACGGTCGGCTCGTTCTGGCCCTATGCCTCGACGGTCTATGACTATGTCCGCCGCGCCATGCCGTATGGCAATGCGCGTTCGCTGAGCGACGACGATGTCTATGCGATCACCGCCTACATCCTCAGTCTCAACGATGTGGTCAAAGAGGACTTCGTGCTGACGCGGGAGAATTTTGCCGCCGTCAAGTTGCCCAACGGCGAAGGCTTCTATGACGATGATCGCGAGAAAACGGAAAGACATTTCTGGGCGCAACCCTGTATGAAGAACTGCCAGCCGGAGCCGGCGAAAGTGATCAACAGGGCCCGCGTGGTTGACGTGACGCCGGAGGGCAAAGAGGGACCGAAGGTGGATTGATGCGGTATTCGAGGGGGATACTCATCATAGCACTGACGTTTATGGCGCTGGCGGCGACCCCGGCGGCTTTCGGCGGCAGCGGGGGTGACAGGGAACTCGGCGAGTATCTGTCGAACATGTGCACCGCCTGCCATCAGGTTTCGGGCAAGCAGATCGGCGGCATTCCCGCCATTGTTGGCTGGCCCGAGGACCAGTTTGTCGCGGTTATCCATTCCTACAAGGATGGGACCCGTGATAATGAGACAATGCGCACCATCTCCCACCGTTTGTCGCAGGAGGAGATTGACGCGCTGGCTGCCTATTTCGGGGGGTTGAAACCCGCCAGGTGAGGGACACATGAGCGATAGAGGTCACAACAGTGTCAATCGCCGGCTCGTGCTGGGCGCGTTGACGGCGGCGGGCGCGGCTTCCGGTTCGGCCCTGGCCGCCCCCGCGATCCTCAAGCTTTCCGATCTGAAAAAGGACGCCGATACTGCCTGCCTCTATCATTGCGATTTTGGCGATCCGGCCCGTTTCAGTCAGATGCTCGTGAACATCTCGAACCATTATTCGGCCTACGGCGGCAGTCCGTTCGATGTTCAGCTCGCCATTGTCGCGCATGGCCCGGGTATCAAATTCTTCCTCGAATCACTGGAAGGAACGCCCTGGGTGGAAGAAATGACCGTGCCGAAGATTTTCGAGCGGGTCGAGCCGCTCGCCAAGCTCGGCCTCAGGGTTTATCTGTGCAACATTACGTTCGAGCGCCAAAAGATCGATCGGGACAAGGCCCGCAAGGCCGAATTCGTGCAGTTCGTGCCCTCGGGGGTCGCCACGGTTGCGGCGCTGCAGGGCAAGGGGTTCGCCTATATCAAGATCGGCTGAGAGCGGCGTGGGTCCGCGCGGCATAACGGGAAGGAGACCATCATGACGTTCAACCGCAGGCATTTCATGGCCGGCGCCGGTGCGCTGGCTGGCATGGTCTATGCGCCCGCCGTGATCGGTCAGGCCCGTCATCGCGTGGTGGTGATCGGCGGCGGACCGGGCGGCGCCACGGTGGCCAAATACGTCGCCAAGGATAGTCAGGGCGCCATCAATGTGACGCTGGTCGAACCGGCCGACAAATTCGTCACCTGCTTCCATTCCAATCTCTACCTCGGCGGCTACAAGAAGTTCGAAGAGATTACGCATGGCTATGACGATCTGACTAAGAAGTATGGCGTCAACCATGTGCGCAAGGCGGCGGCCTTCATCGATCGCGCCGCCAAGCAGGTGCACACCTCCGACAACAGCGTGCTCGCCTACGATCGGCTGGTGGTCGCCCCGGGTATCGATCTGAAATACGATTCCGTTCCCGGCTGGGGTCGCGAGTTCGAAGAGGTCATGCCGCATGCCTGGAAGGCGGGGCCGCAGACGCAGCTGCTCCGGAAGCGGCTCGATGAGGTCAAGGACGGTGGGGTCATCGTGATGATTGCGCCGCCCAATCCCTATCGCTGCCCGCCCGGCCCTTATGAGCGCGTCTCGATGATGGCGCATGTGCTGAAGGCCACTGGCCGCACCAAGTGCAAGATCATCGTGCTCGATCCCAAGGAGAGTTTCTCCAAGCAGGGCCTGTTCCAGGAGGGGTGGGAGCGCCACTATCCGGGCATGGTCGAGTGGATCGGCCCCAAGGTGCACGACGGCATCAAGTCCGTCGATCCCAAGACCAACACGGTCGTCACCGGCTTTGAGACCTACGCGAATGTGGCGCTGGTCAACGTCATTCCCGCCCAGATGGCCGGAGCCATCGCCCGCGAGGCGCAGCTTGCCAACCAGTCCGGCTTCTGTGCCATCGATCCGGCCAATATGAAGTCGGCGGTCGATCCGAACATCTATGTGTTGGGGGATGCCTGCATCGCCGGCGACATGCCGAAGTCCGGCTTCTCGGCCAACAGCCAGGCCAAGGTGGCGGCCAACGCCATCCGCAATGAGTTGACCGGCTCGCGCCTGTTCCCGGCCAAGTATACAAACACCTGCTGGAGCCTGATCGAGACGGACGATGCGGTGAAGGTGGGGGGAGCGTACGAGCCGAAGGAAGGCAAGATCGCCGCCACCGAAACCTATGTTTCCAAGACCGGCGAGGATGCGGCCCTGCGCAAGCAGACCCAGGCCGAGAACATGGGCTGGTATGCTGGTATCATCACCGACATGTTTGGCTGATCAGCACGAAAGGCCGGCGCCGCTGAGGGCGCCGGCCGTAACTTTCCGGAGCCCCTCATGATCTGTCGCCGCCATTTGATGGCAACTCTGGCCTTGCTGCCGCTGGCGGCAGCGCCCACGCTTGCCAATACTTTCCCGCGATACTCCAAGTCTGCCTTTGACGAGGCCCAGAAGGGCGGAAAGTCCATTCTGGTGGTGGTCAGCGCGCCCTGGTGCCCGACCTGCAAGACGCAGGATCCGATCATCAAGAAGCTGCTCAGCGAAACCAAGTACAAGGATGTGATGGTGTTCGAGGTCGATTTCGACAGCGAGAAGGACATCCTGCGCGGTTTCCGCGCCAACAAGCAAAGCACGCTGATCGGTTTCAAGGGCAGCAAGGAGACGGGTCGATCAGTGGGCGATACAAGTCCGCTGTCCATCGAGGACCTGATCGAGGCGACGCTCTGACGGGGCCGATCTCGTTCAGGTCGCCGATTGCCCTGCTTCCCAGCCCAGCATGGCCTGCTTGCGCGTCAGCCCCCAGTGATAGCCGGTAAGCGCGCCGGATTTTCCGAGCACGCGGTGACACGGCACCACGAAGGAAATCGGGTTGCGCCCCACTGCGGCGCCCACCGCGCGGGCGGCCTTGGGCTTGCCGATTTCTCCTGCGATGTCGGAATAGGTGGTGGCGCGGCCCATCGGGATGCGCAGCAGCGTTTCCCACACCCGCACTTCGAAATCCGTGCCGATCATGAACACGCGCAAGGGGCGGTCCTTCTGCCACAGACGCTGATCGAAGATCTGTGCCGCGAAGGGAGCGGTGAACGGCGCATCCTCCACGTAACCGGCGCGCGGCCAGCGGGCACGCATGTCGGTAAGGGCCGCAGCGCGGCCGATGCCCGCGGCAAGGCTCTTGGCGGCCTGTGGGTGGGCCGGATCTAGCCCCGCCTCCGCCGCCGCGTCGCTGTCAGCGAAGGCCAGGCCGCAGAGGCCGCGGCCGGTCGCCATCACCAGCGCAAGGCCGAAGGGGCAGGGGTGGAAGCCGTAGCGGATGGTCAGGCCCGCGCCGCCCGTCTTGTATTCGCCAGGGCTCATCGCCTCGTGCGTCACGAACAGATCGTGCAAACGGCCGGGGCCCGATAACCCTGCCTCATAGGCGACATCGAGCAGGCTCGCTTCGGATCTGATGAGCCGCCGCGCGTGATCGAGCGTCACCGCCTGCAAGAAAGCTTTCGGCGTCAGCCCGGCCCAGCGACGAAAAAGCTGCGTCAAGGCCACGGGAGTCAAACCGATGGCCTCGGCAATGGTCTCGATGCCCGGCTGGCGCTGCCAATCGCGCGAGATGTAGGAAATGGCGGCGCAAACCTGTCGATAGTCGTCGGCGGGGGCTGGGGTCATGGCGAATCCTTCGGAACCGGTTTCACCCTAGCCAGCCCGCCGGCGGACGCCACCCGATTTCACCGGGCTCAGCCGCGCGCCTTGGCCAGTGCCCCGCCAAACACCTGGGCGAAATCCGCCCGCTCGAAGGGAGCGAGAAATGCGCCGATTTCCACCTCCTCGCGCCGCTGTACGATGGCGAGCCGCGTCAGGCCAAAGTCAGGATCCTTATCCGCGCGCAGCCGCACGAAGAACGGGTTGAAGCGCCGCTCGCTGGCCTCGCCCCCCGCGCTCACTTTTCGCACGATCAGTTCCAGCCGCGACAACATCACCTGTTCGTAGCGCCGCGCCGCCCGGTTGTTGAGCCGGAAGCACAGCCAGAGCAGGAATACGTCAAGACCGAAAAACCCGCCGACCGGCCAGGCCCCCATCATGACGAATGGCATCGCGGTCACCAGCGCGATCAACCCCACCAATCCGATCACGACCACAGTTCCGGCCGGGCCGAGCGAACGATGCGGATAGAGCGTGGCCGAAAACAGCAAGGTTTCGGCTGGCGCCGCCGGAGGCGAAACGCTATCGCTTGTGGCCTGCAAGACAATCCCCCTCGATCGTCCACGGGAACAGGATTATGGCAAAAGCCATTGCCCGCCACAAGACTGCCGCGCGCCGCCACGCGTCCCCCGCGGCACTTGAGACGGCCGCGGTCGAAGCGATCTTTTCGGCCTTTGCCGCCGCCGATCCCGAGCCGAAGGGCGAACTCGACTATGTCAACGCTTTCACGCTCCTGGTCGCGGTGGTGCTGTCGGCGCAGGCGACCGACGTTGGCGTCAACCGGGCGACCAGGGAACTTTTCAGTCTCGCCGACAGTCCCGAAAAAATGCTGGCCCTCGGCGAGGACCGGGTGCGCGACTTGATCAAGACCATCGGCTTGTTTCGCACCAAGGCCAAGAACGTCATCGCGCTGTCGCAGCGCCTGATTGACGACTTCGGCGGCGAAGTGCCGGCAAGTCGCGAGGCGCTGGTGAGCCTGCCCGGCGTCGGCCGCAAGACCGCCAATGTCGTGCTCAATATCTATTTCGGGCAGCCGACCATCGCCGTAGACACCCATCTGTTCCGGGTTTCCAACCGTCTCCCACTGGCCCCCGGCAAGACGCCGGAGCAGGTCGAGGCAGGGTTGGAGCGGGTGGTGCCCGAGCGTTTCCGCCTGCATTGCCATCACTGGCTGATCCTGCATGGCCGCTACATCTGCAAGGCGCTCAAGCCGGAATGCCACCGTTGCCCGGTGGCGCAATGGTGCCGGTTCGAGGGCAAGCGGGTGTGAGAGCGTTCAGCTGAGCCAGCCCGCCACCGTATCGACCAGCAGCTTGACGTTGAGAACCACGATGATGGCTGCGATCAATGCGGCAATGCCGGTCAGCCAGCGCGGGGCGAGCAGATCGCCCATCTTGGCGCGCGAGGCCGTGAACATCACCAGCGGAATGACGGCAAAGGGCAATTGCAGCGACAGGACTACCTGCGACAGGATCAGGAGTTTGCCGGTCTCCTTTTCTCCCATCAGAATCGTCACCGCCGCCGCCGGCACGATGGCGATCAGTCGCGTCACCAGCCGTCGCAGCCACGGCCGCAGCTTGAAGTCGATGAACCCTTCCATGACGATCTGGCCGGCCAGCGTCGCCGTGACGGTGGAGTTGAGGCCGCAGGCGATCAGAGCGATCGCGAACAGGGCGGGGGCGGCGGGGCCGATGATCGGCGCCAGCAACGCATGCGCCTCGCCCAGTTCCGCCACCTCGTGCCGCCCGGTCTTGAAGAACGCGGTCGCCGCAAGAATCAGGATTGAGGCATTGATCAGCAGCGCGAACATCAGCGCAATGGTCGAATCGACTGTAGCCAGTCGCATCGCCACGCGCCGCTCGCCAAGGCTCTCTCCCACCGCGCGGGTCTGCACGATCGAGGAATGCAGGTAGAGATTGTGCGGCATCACGGTTGCGCCGATGATGCCGAGCCCGAGATAGAGCATGTCCTTGTCGGTGATCAGCTGGGTTGACGGCACGAACCCTGAGAAAACCTCTGCCCAGACCGGCGAGGCCATGGCGATCTGGATGCCGAAACTGACGCCGATCAGCGTCAGCAGCGCGATCACCACCGCTTCGATGGCGCGAAAGCCGATCCGCTGCAGCGCCATGATCAGGAAGACATCGAGCGCCGTGATGACGACGCCGATCTCCAGCGGAATGCCGAACAGCAGCTTCAGTCCGATGGCGGTGCCGATCACCTCGGCAAGATCGGTGGCGATAATTGCAGTCTCGGCCAGCAGCCAGAGGATCCGCGCCGTCCACGGCCCATAGGCGTCACGGCACGCCTGCGCCAGATCGCGCCCCGAGGCAAACGCCAGCCGTGCGCATAGCGATTGCAGGATAATCGCCATGATGTTCGACATGAGCACGACGAACAGCAGGGCATAGCCGAACTTTGAACCACCGGCGAGCGAGGTCGCCCAGTTGCCGGGGTCCATGTAGCCCACCGCCACCAGATACCCCGGCCCTACAAATGCAAACAGCTTGCGCCAGCTCGCCCCGCCGCCGGGTACGGCAATGGAGTGATGTGCTTCGGCAAGCGAAACGCCGGTACGTGCGCGCCGCCACCCGCCGGAGCCGGTATCGAACGAGGGTGAGGTCATGCGTCCTGCGCCTCATTTGCAAATGCAAATCATTCGCAACTAAGATTGGCATATCGCGCCGCAAATGCAAGGAGAACGCGTGCGAAACAGGCGCAAACCGCCAAAATCTCAGTAGAAGACCGTAAATTTCAGCCGAAAATCGCCAGTCCAGCGAGACCGAGCAGGCCGACTGCGATGCGCCAGTAGGCAAACGGGGTGAACCCGTGCCGCGAGATGAAGTCGAGAAAGCCGCGCACCACCATCAGCCCGGAGATGAAGGCCATGACAAAGCCGATGCTGATAAGTCCGATATCCTTGGCGGCGAGGAATTTGTAATTGTCGAGCAGATCCTTGGCGAAGGCCCCCGCCATGGTCGGCATTGCCAGGAAGAACGAGAACTCCGCCGCCGCCCGCTTGGTCGCTCCCGACAGCATCGCCCCGACGATCGTTGCGCCCGAGCGGGAGACGCCCGGCATCATCGCGATGCATTGGAACAGCCCGATCTTCAGCGCTGTCGACAGTGGGAAATCCATCACATCGTCGTATTTCTTCTCAAATTCGTGCTCGTCCACCACCAGCAGCACCAACCCGCCGGCGATCAGCGAGGTGCAGACCACAAACGGGTTGAACAGGTAGGCCTTGATGAGTTTCGAGAACAACCCGCCGATGATCGCAGCCGGAATGAAGGCGACCAGGATGGCCAGCACGAAACGGCGCTTCTTCGCGTCGGTAAACATGCCGAGCCCGATGTCGAGCAACTTCTTGAAGTACACCGACAGGATGGCAAGGATCGCGCCGAGCTGGATCAGCACCTCGAACGTCCGGGTCGGAGACTCAAATCCCAGAAAATGCCCCAGCAGCAAGATATGTCCGGTGGAGGAGACCGGCAGGAATTCCGTCATCCCCTCGACGAAGCCGAGGATTGCCGCTTGGATCATCGCAATCAGGGACATGGGACCGCCGCTGCACAAGGATCGGCCGCGCTGGCCGTCAGCGATTGAGGATCGCCTGATTCGCTTCTATACGCGTTAGAACTTTAGCGCGAGGTTAGCGCCTCCTCTGTCAGGTTTCCCGGCAACATGCCCGAACTCTATCACCATCCGCTTTGCCCCCATTCCCGCTATGTGCGTCTGATCATGGGCGAACTCGGCATGGAGGTCACCCAGATCGAGGAGCGGGTGTGGGAGCGCCGGCACCAGTTCCTGATGCTCAACCCGGCAGGCACGACGCCGGTGCTGGTCGAGGAGAACGTTCTTCCCGTGCCGGGCGAGGCGGTGATTGCCGAATATCTCGATGAGACACGCGGGCTGGTCATGGGCGACAGGCGCCTGCTGCCGGAGGATCCGATGTCGCGGGTGGAGGTGCGCCGCCTCTGCGACTGGTTCAACCGCAAGTTCTTCGAGGAAGTGTCGCACTATCTCGTCGCTGAGAAGGTGCACAAGCGCTTCCAGCCGGCGGACAAGGGCGGCGGCGCGCCGGAAGGCGCGATCCTGCGTGTGGCCCGCAGCAATATCCGCTATCATGTGAAGTATATCGGCCACCTGCTGAGCCAGCGGAACTGGCTGGCGGGTGACCGGCTCACCTATGCGGATCTTGCCGCCGGCGCGCATCTGTCGGTCTGCGACTTTCTCGGGGATGTGCCTTGGAACGAGGACGAGACGGCAAAGCAGTGGTATGCGCGGCTGAAGTCGCGTCCGGCCTTCCGTCCGCTGCTGGCCGACCGGGTGCTGGGCATGACGGCGGTCGCCCATTACACAGACCTCGACTTCTGAACGGCGCCAGACTGAAAGCCGCGCTTGCCGCGCGCGCTTCCGACCTCGGCTTCGACGCCTTCGGCATCACCACGGCTGAGGTGAACCCCGTGCGCCCAGGCCAGCTCAAGGACTGGTTGGCCGCCGGCCATCATGCCGGCATGGAATGGCTCAAAGAAACGGCGACGCGGCGCGCCACGCCGCACGGCCTGTGGCCCGAGGTTCGCTCTGTCATCGTGCTCGGCATGAGTTATGCCAGTGGCGAGGACCTTCTGGCCGGCCTCGGTCTGCGCGATCGTGGCGTGATTTCGCTCTATGCCCGGCGCCGCGACTATCACGACGTCATCAAGGGACGCCTGAAAACGCTGGCGCGGTTCCTGGTCAGCCGAGCTGGCGGAGACGTCAAGGTGTTCGTCGATACGGCCCCGGTGATGGAAAAGCCGCTGGCCATGGATGCCGGTCTGGGTTGGCAGGGAAAGCATAGCGTGCTGGTCAGCCGAAGCGCTGGCAACTGGCTGTTTCTCGGCGCCCTGTACACGACGTTGGACCTTCCGCCCGATGCTCCGCATGCTGATCGATGTGGCTCCTGCACCCGTTGCCTCAGCATCTGCCCCACGGCCGCCTTCCCCGCGCCCTATGTGCTCGATGCGCGGCGCTGCATCGCCTATCTGACCAACGAGCACCAAGGCGCGATTCCCGTTGAGTTCCGCGTTGCCATCGGCAACCGCATTTTCGGCTGCGACGACTGCCTTGCGGTCTGCCCCTGGAACAAGTTTGCCAGAGCTTCGAGCGATGCGCATCTGGCGCTGCGCGAGGCGCTTGACCTGCCGTCGCTCGATACGCTTGCGCGCCTCGATGATACCGGCTTTCGCGCCCTGTTCGCCGGAACGCCGGTCAAACGGCTCGGCCATGCCCGGTTCCTGCGCAATGTGCTGATCGCTATCGGCAATTCCGGCGAGGCCAGGCTGATCCCGGTGGCTCTCGACCGGCTCGATGATGCCTCGGCGCTGGTGCGCGGCATGGCGGTATGGGCGCTGGCCCGGCTGATGCAGCCCGCAGAGTTCGCAAGGCTCGCCGCGACGCGTCAGGTCGGCGAGATCGATCCCGGTGTCAGGGACGAATGGGCCGCGGGCCGGTCGGTGTGCGCCGAATAGAATTCGATGTAGCGCGGATTGATGTCGACCACCCGCACGACCACCAGCACGTCGGTGGTGCCGAACTGACGATCGACAACCGCCCCGTCTCCGAAGCGCCCGCCAAGCCGCAGATAGGCCTTGACCAGCGGGGGCAGCGAAGTCATCGCCGCACGCGGATCGAGATCGGCCTGGCCGATCCGGTGCATCGGCACATAGCGCTCGGGCAGGGCGGCGGCGCGCCATTCTGTCGGCGCGCTGGCGCTGTGGTGGAGGAAGGACAACTGCACGGCCAGCGCGGCCGGATCGGTGCCTTCGAGGCTGGCGCAGCCGAACATGATATCGATGCGGTGATGACGCACATAGGCCCAGATGCCGGCCCAAAGCGCTTCCGCCGTGCGCTTGGTGCGGTGCGAACGCAGCACGCAGGAGCGCCCCAGTTCCAGCAGACGCGCGCCCGGATGGGCGGCCAGCAGCCCGCGTAGATCGAATTCGGAGGCCGAATAGAACCCGCCGTTCGCCTCCGCCGGCCCTTGCCGCAGCAGGCGGTAGGTGCCGACCACGCGCGGGCGCGGGCGGGCGCCGGGGTGCCGGCAATAGGCCCGGTCGATCACCAGAAGATGGTCGCAGATGCGGTCGAACGGATCGATGTCGCGCCGGGTCAGCCGGGCGCGCGGGCCGGGGACCGCCGACATTTCCTTATAGAACACCTCATAGCGCAGGCGCTGCGCCCGGCGAATGTCGTTGATGGTGCGCGCCAGCCGCACGTCGAGCGATCCGATGCGGCACAGCACCTCGTGTAATCCGGTGGTGTCGCGCACCACCTGCTGCCCCCGCAGCAGCAGCGGCCGCTGGCTCGGTGACGAGCGGCGCGGGCGGGTCCATCGCGCGATCAGGCCAGGTTGTGGTGCCTGGGCATCTCCCGGCGTCATATCCCTCAGCATGCTCCGGCTCCGCAGATCAACTTCCGGGAGTAGAGATTAGAGTTGCGACGCGGTGATGACAATTGTGCGGCGGGGTTCAGGCGGCCTTGCGGCCAACCAGGGCCAGTTCGGTCAACGTCCGCTCGAAAGCCGCCCGCTCCAGCGGTTTGGACAGGAATGCGTCGAAACCGGCGGCCAGACAGCTCTGCCGGTCCTCGGCAAAGGCATTGGCGGTCAGCGCCGCCACCGGCAGATGCGGCAGGTTGCCCGCTGCCTCCATGCGCCGCAACTCCGCCACCAGGTCAAGCCCGGTCATGCCCGGCATGCGCAGATCGACCAGCGCCAGCGAGAACGGTGTTGTCGCCCGATCGCCGAGCGCGGCGAGCGCGGCCCGGCCATCCTCGACCCATTCTGTTTCTCCTCCCATGCGCTCGATCAGTTTCTGCACAAGGAGCGCGTTGACCGGGTTATCCTCGGCGAGGAGCACGCGGCATCCGGCCAAAGGCTGTAAACCGCTATCGCCTGCTGCCGGCTCCGCACGCTCGACGTGAGGCTCCAGGCCTGCATCAAACCGCGCTGCCAGTGACCGCTCGCGCACGGGCTTGATCAGGTAGCCATCGAAGCCGGCCTCGACAGGCGCGCCGAAACTGCGTCGCTCATAGGGCGACAGCAGGACGAGCCGGCGCCGGATTCCGACCTTGATGGCGGCATCGGTCAGCCGCCGGCAGGCATCGAGGCCAAGTTTTGCATCGACGATCAGCACATCGCTCCCCGCCATTGCGGAAGGCGCGGCGGCCTCGTCTGCAACCAGCCGCACGGTCGCCCCGAGCCGTTGCATGCGCTCGGCCAGGAACGGTGCTTCGAAAGGCGATGCAGAAACGATTAGCGTACTGATATTTCTGAGGTGGAGGTGTCCCGTCCCGACCTTCTGCGCGCCGGCCTGCCGCAGCGGCAGTGCCACACGGAAAATCGAGCCGGCACCAGGCTTGCTGATCAACGCAATCGAACCGCCGAGATGCTCGAGGATGCGCCGGGTGATCGCCAGACCCAGTCCGGTGCCGCCATGCTTGCGCGCGGTGCCTGCATCGGCCTGTTCGAACTCCTCGAAGATCGCATGCTGGCGGTCGGCCTCGATGCCCGGACCAGTATCGGCGACCTGAATCACCAGCATCGCGTCGGCCTCGGTCTCGATGCGAATGCCGACGCCGCCGCTTTCGGTGAACTTGACCGCATTGCCGGCGAGATTGGTCAGGATCTGCCGCAGGCGCGCAGGATCGGCGAGCACCTTTTCGGGCACATCCTTGCCAATGAAGGCGGCAATTTCAATGCCCTTGTCCTGAGCGCGCGGGGAAAGAAGCTCCACGACGCTTTCCGCCAGACGAGCGATCTCGACCGGCTCCTCATTGAACTCGATCTTGCCGGCCTCGATGCGTGAGAAATCAAGGATCTCATTGATCAACGACAGCAATGCCTCCCCGGAGGTTTCCACCGCCTCGACATAGCTTGCCTGCTCGGGCGTGAGTCCGGTGTCGCGCAGCAATCCGGCCATGCCCAGCACACCGTTGAGCGGCGTGCGCATTTCGTGGCTGACAGTAGCAAGAAACCGGGACTTGGCCGCGTGGCTGTCGGCAGCCTCGGCACTGGTCTGTGGCCGCCCGACGGCCACCATCCGCATGCTGCCGTTATGCACGCGCTCGCTGCCGATGTGCCAGCTGAGCTGCAGTCCGTTTACGGCTTGTTCAAAACGGCCGTTGCGCAGGCGCGTCGACGCGAGGCCCTCGCTCCGCGGCAGATCGAACCGGGCGCAGGAAAGACCGTGCTTCCCGGCAAAGGCCCTGTAGCCGGCATTGGCTTCTAGAATGGTGCCGTCCGCATCAAGAACCAGCACGAAATCGCCCGCATGATCCAGCGCGGCGGCCAGCGCGGCTCGTCCCGCCGCCTCAAGGCTCTTCTGTTCGGAGACATCTCGATAGTTCTGCATCAGCGCGCGTGTGCGCTTGCGCAGCGTGGCCATGTCGCGGATCAGGGCCGAGGCGACCACAAACAGCATCGCCGCAACAGCCAGTGCTGTCATGCCGATCGCCGTCCAGCCCGTCAGTCCCAATGTAAGCCCCGAAATGCCCATCATCCCTCCCGAGCCTGCCAGCATGGCGAGCCAAGGTTGCTGAATGGTGCCACCGCGCGGAAAGGGGCATGATGGATGGGGCAAATCCTCATCGCGTGGTTAAGGGCCTGTTGCCGGCGGCAGCCAGCAAGCCCGCCAACGGCGCGGTCCAAAATTCAGTCCCTTTCGCACTTGCATTCGCCGGCCGATCCGGTTAATCAGGCCTCCGCTTGTTCGCCAAGCCAACGCGCCCGTAGCTCAGCTGGATAGAGCATCAGACTACGAATCTGAGGGTCAGAGGTTCGAATCCTTTCGGGCGCGCCATCTTCTCCGCAAGGCTCTGCTTTTGCGCGAGGTTTCAGGAAATAGCTGCCCCGTTGTCCTCTTTGGCCAGAGACCTAGCTGCAACGCGCCGTGCCATTCTGGACAAAGTGACGCGATTTTCTGGGCTGGTCGCATCGCCCTGCTGGAGTGATTGAGCGCGCGAAGTCTCAGAACCTGAACTCCGCAGTCACGCGGCCACAGAGCTCAGACATGGCGACCGGAGACGCGCTCCCGAGACATCGGGCCATTTTGAACTGGAATTCTCCACTTGTGATCCCGGAATCGGATCAAGGAAAATTTCGTGAAGGCATCGAAGACCCGGAGGCACAGGTCGCCGGTGTGCTTTGCAGGAAGCTGAGGTCGCACCAATCGGCGAAATCTGCCGAATGGCCTGAATTCTCGACGCGGGTTTGGGTAAACCTGCGCGGCCTTGCCATTGAACGTCGAGCGGGCAGAGCGGCGATGGAGGACATCGCCGTGCGCAAGAGCGTGACGGGGAACCGCTGGTGAACCTTCTGGGTCTCACTCGATCTTCAGGAAGTTGATCGATGAGCTGTTGAAGGCTCACATTCGGCACAAGGGAACACTACCTAGTTTTGGGGGTGTCCAGGGTGCAGCTTGCGAACCATGCCGCCGAGAGCATCAACGCTCTTGCTCAACACATTGCCGTTCTCGTGCTCGGGCTTGCTCTCATTGAGGATAGAGCCAATGCCCTGCACCGTTGCGGCGTCGTTAAAGGCTTTGCCATGGTTCTTGCCGAAGGCACCAGGCACGCCGGAAAGGTCATGGGCTTCTATGCCCAGCCGCTTGAAGTCGTCGACGTTGGTGTTTTCTCCGGCTCGGGTCTGTCCGCCGAACAGGAATTGTGACAGCCGCAATGCCTTGTCATCGCTGGAGGCGTAGAGCACGAACCGTGATGACAAGGGCCCCATCCGGCCGATCTGTGTGCGGAAGACATCCATGTCGACATCGGGGGCCGCAAGGATCACCCGCGCAAGCTTGCCCGTGGCATTCCTGTTGTTCGCGATACTGGCTTGGCGCAACGTTTCCAGCGTGAGCCAGTTGCCCATCGAATGGGCGAAGATTTCAACGCTCGCGATCGATTTCTCGCTGCCGATGAGGGTCAGCAGCGCCTCGAACTTATCGCGGCTGAACGTGGCTGAATCCCTGTCATAGCCGTAGTCGGTCGCGCTTCCGCGCGAAGGCCAGCTGAAGAGGATCGGCACGCCCCGAAATCCGGTGTCCTCGACGATCTGCGCGAAGCGGAACACCGCGTCGTCGAACCGGGTATTGAATCCGTGGGTGAACACCAGGACGCGCCGTTCGGCCGCGGGGCGGGATTGGATTTCCTGCCGCAACTTCTGCTGAAATTCCTGCTGGTTGACCCGCTGCGAGGACAACAGCACGTAATGCTTTTGCGGATCAGGCTTGGTGGCATCGGTCGCCAGTTCGCCGACTTTCCTCCCCTGGGGAGCCGACATGTGGAAGGAAGCGAAGCTCAACCCGTTGGCGCGGGTCGCGCCGAACATGATGCGGGGCTGATCCTGCTCGGCCTCGCCCCGGCTGGTTGCGCTCAGGATCGTGAACCGTCGCCCCGCCGGCGCATCATCGCCCAACGGGATCAGCAAGCCGGTAGACTCGCCGTCCGCGCATGCCGAAAGTGCAAGAAGCAGACAGCCCGTTGCAAAATGAATGAAGCGCATCCGTCTGTTTCCCTCAGAATGATTTCTGCAACCAGATGGTCGCGGTGGTCCGTTCGGTCGATGTCCCGTTCAGCGCAAGCCGCGGCAGGGTGACGTCACTGTGCGACCGGCCGATTTCCAGCCCGACCTTGACCATCTGCGCGGGCTTCCAGACAACATTCATCGCAAAGCGTGAAATGTCGATCCGTCCGGCACTAGTCGTGCGGTTCGGCATGCGAAGCGCATAATGGCTGGCATAGGCACTGGTCGAAATCGTCTGGGTCCATTCGCTCGTCAGCGACGCCAGCGCGCTCCACCCATTGGCGATTTCGCCGCCTGTCAACAGGCTCAGCGCATCGGTGCTGTCGAGCTGCGAACCGATAAAGACCGGCCCTCCCAACGTGCCCCCCGCCTGCGCCAGCAGCGTGTGCGAAATACCTCCGAACTCGAAATCACGCGATGCCCCCAGCAGGAAGGCGCTGGCCAGTCGGGCTGGGCGGCCATCGGCCCGGCGCAGCTCGCGCAGGGCGCCGGAGGCATGCATCGTCAGCCCCTCGCCTTCGTAGAGAAGCCGGCCAATCATGTCCGGCCACATCGCCCCTGGCGCTGCAGGCGTCCCGGATGACCGGGCGGTGGCGGCATCCGGCGGGTTTTCGATCGCGGCGGTGATCGAAAGGCTGTCAGTGAGCTGCAAGGTGTAGGCGAACATCATGGCCTGCCGCGCCGGCGTACGGGCGGAGAAAGCGAAGTCCGCGCCGTCGAAGAACACGAATGTTGACACATCGCGCCCGGCCTTCATCGGCCCGATCGACACCGTGGCCCGATCCAGTGCCGGCTCGGACCCGGTCCGCATGGCGAAGGTCACGCCCGTTGCCACCGTCCAGCTCTCGGTGATGGTAACGGCATCGAGTTTCATGATGCCGGTGATCGGGAAGGTGATGACATCGTGTTGGCGAAGGCTGCCGACCCTGCCTTTCGGCATGGCCCGGGCATCGGCATTGAGGCCTGCATTCACCGAGCCGCCGAAGGCGATGCAGGTCACGCCATCCGGCGCCAGCCAGCCTCGAATGGCCTCCTCGTCGAAGGCCTCGTCTTCATCCTCGTCCTCATCTTCCTCCTCCTCATCGGGCCCGGCAGGTGGCTTGGCGAGGATCGGGGTCAATTCCGGCGTCGGGACGATGCAGGAGCGCAAAGACGCCGCGGGCGCCGAGCGCAGCGTCGCCGCATGGCCTGGCTGAAAGGCATCCACCGCGCAGGCAAGCAGCAGGGTCGTCAAGCAGGCGTGCTTTGAGGGCCATGGAAGGATTACGCCACTCACAACCAAATCCGTAATCCCTCGGTGCCCAGGCGGGGTCGCCGTTTTAACGGCCGTATTGCGAAGCTAAGCCTGCAAGCGGTTCAACTGTCAATCGATAGGTATTGTGAACAACCTTGCGCTCATTGCCGTGCCCTCTGGCTGCTCAGCCCGTGCTTTGAAAGCTCGGGTCACTCGGCAGTGGTCACATAATGTGAGCCGATGTGGAGAACGTCGGCGTGCTGAGGATCGGAAGGGCGGCCATGGCCAGCTGCAGCCCCCATTCCAAATGCCGGGTCCGCATGCCGGCGATGGCAGGCGAAAAGGCCACGGAAGCGAATCTTGGCCGCGTTGCGCCTGAGGGGTGACCGGGCGCCATCGCAGGCGGCGTCGACGATCTGCTTGGCAGGCCGCCTTGCAGTTCGCCGTGCCTGAAACAGCGTCGGTGTCCGATTGTTGGGGAGAAACCGCCTCCCGATTGCGCCCGCCTTGGAAAACGCGTTAGTTGATCTCCGTTCTTATTCTCACACGTCAGGTAGCCACAATGGGTTTCCGGTCGGGCGCTGGTCTAGCGATTTCCAGCCTCATTCTCGTTCTTCCGCTGACGCTGGCCGCCTGTAAACAGGAGGCGCCGAAGAAGCCGGCCGAACCCCGTCCGGTCCGCAGCGTCATCGTCGATCCCAAGCCGGTTGACGATGACCGGCAGGCGATTGGCGAGATCCGCCCGCGTTATGAGAGCGATCTTTCGTTCCGCGTTGCCGGCAAGCTGCTGGAACGCGCGGTCGATGTCGGAACTGTCGTGAAAAGCGGCGATGTCATCGCCCGCCTCGACGGGCAGGACTACCAGAACCGGTTGCGGTCAGCCGAGGCCGATGTTGCCGCATCACAGGCAGCCCTTGTTGAAGCGCAGGGCACGGAAGAGCGGCAGGGCAAGCTGTTGAAGGATGGCTACACGCCGAAGGCCAATTACGACACGGCGTTGCGCAATCTTCGTTCCGCCGAAGCCAAGATGGCCTCCTCCGTCGCCACCCTCGATCTGACCCGGGACCAACTGAACTACACAACACTGAAGGTTGATTTTGATGGCGTAATCACTGCCATCGCCGCCGAGCCGGGCCAGAATGTGGCGGCCGGCCAGATGGTGGTCCGCATTGCCAAGCCAGACGACAAGGACGCCGTCTTTTCGATTCCTGAATCGGCCTTCCGCAACAAGCAGAACGCTTTGCCGGACCTGACCGTGACCTTGCTTTCCAGCCCCGACGTGGTGATGGAGGCAACGGTGCGGGAGGTCTCGCCTGTTGCCGACCCTGTGACCCGAACCTACCTTGCCAAGGCGACCCTTAAAGGCCCGCCACCGCAGGTGCGTTTCGGAATGAGCGTTTCCGGCCGGCTAAAGGCCGCCACAGCACCGGTGGTCGTGCTGCCGCTGGCTGCCCTGTTCAACAAGGACAACGCGCCGGCTGTCTGGCTGGTTGATCCGGCTACCAGCACGGTGAAGCTGCATCCGGTCAAGGTATCGCGTTACGAAGCCGATCAGGTTGTCATCGACGACGGGTTGGCCAAGGGCAACGTCGTCGTCACCGCCGGCGTCAATCTTCTGCGCGAGGGCCAGAAGGTGCGCCTCTCGGATGGCGGGGCCGGCAAATGACCCAGTTCAATCTGTCGGACTGGGCGCTGCGTCACAAGAGCTTTGTCCTTTATCTGATGGCGATCATCGCCATTGCCGGCATCTTCAGTTACGGCAAACTCGGTCGCGAGGAAGACCCGCCGTTCTCGATCAAGGTCATGGTGGTGAAAACCGTGTGGCCGGGGGCGACCACCCAGGACATGATCTCGCAAGTGACCGAGCGGATCGAAAAGAAGCTGGAGGAAGTTCCCTACCTCGACTTCGTGCGCAGTTATACCAAGCCGAGCGAATCCGTGGTGATGGTCACGTTGAAAGACTCGGCGCCGGCCGCCGTGGTGCCAGACATCTGGTACCAGGTGCGCAAGAAGGTTGGCGACATGCGGCAGACCTTGCCGCAGGGCGTGGTGGGACCATTCTACAACGATGAATTCGGCGACACCTATTCGCTGATTTTTGCCCTGACGACGGATGGCTTCAGCCATCGTGAGTTGCGAGACTATGCCGAGAAGGTGCGCGCTGATCTGCTGAGGGTTCCGGATGTCGCGAAGATCGATCTGATCGGCGTTCAGGACGAGAAGATCTATCTGGAGTTTTCGACCCAGCAGATGGCGGCGCTTGGTCTCGACACCAATCTGCTGATGCAGAGCATCCAGGCTCAGAATGCGCTGCAACCCTCCGGGATTGTCAATTCAGGCCAGGAAAAGATCGCCATTCGCGTATCCGGCCAATTCGTTTCGGAAGAAAACCTCCGGGCCATCAACTTCAGCGCCAATGGCCGATCCTTCCGCATGACCGATATCGCGAAGGTGCGGCGCGACTATGTCGACCCGCCGGCGCCGATGTTCCGGTTCAATGGCCAGCCGGCTATTGGCGTGGCAGTTTCGATGGCCAAGAGCGGCGATGCGTTGGCGCTCGGCGAGCATATGACGCAGCGGATGCAGGCCATCAGCAGCGGTCTGCCGGTCGGCATTGAGACCCATCTGGTTGCCGACCAGCCCAAGGTTGTCGAGGAGGCCGTCGGCGAATTCGTCAAGACCTTGATCGAGGCGATCGCCATTGTCCTGGCGGTCAGCTTTCTGTCGCTCGGCTGGCGGCCGGGCATCGTGGTCGCCATCGCCATTCCGCTGGTGCTGGCCATGACCTTCATTTGCATGAAGCTGCTCGGCATTTCGTTGCAACGCATTTCCCTCGGTGCACTGATCATTGCCCTCGGGTTGCTGGTCGATGACGCGATGATCGCTGTCGAGACGATGATCACCAAGCTGGAGGAGGGGGCGGACAGGGTGACCGCCGCCACCTTCACCTACACGTCAACCGCCTTTCCCATGCTGACAGGCACGCTCGTCACCATCGCCGGTTTTGTCCCGGTCGGCTTTGCCCAGAGCGGCGCCGGCGAATACTGCTTCACGATGTTCGCGGTGGTCGGCATCGCGTTGGTGTCGTCCTGGATCGTGGCCGTGCTGTTCACGCCTCTGACCGGCGTGTTCATCCTGCCGGAAACGCTGAAGGGGCATGGACATCAGGCCGGCCGGTTCGAGCGCCTGTTCCGTACGGTTCTCGATCGGGCCTTGCGGATCAAATATCTGGTCATAGCGGCATCGGCGGGTCTGTTCCTGCTTGCGGGCGCCGGAATGAAGTATGTGCAGCAACAGTTCTTTCCCGCATCCGACCGGCCGGAACTGCTGGTCAATCTGACGTTGCCGCAATCTTCCTCGATCAGTGCGACGCAGACGGTCGTGGATGCGCTGGAAAAGGTGCTGAAGCAGGATCCCGACATCGAGCGCTGGACCAGCTACATCGGATCGGGCGCGGTGCGCTTCTATCTGCCGCTGGACCAGCAGCTGGCCAATGACTTCTTTGGCCAGGTCGTGGTGGTCACCAAGGGGTTCGAGGTGCGGTCGCAGGTGCAGGCGCGCCTGAACGCGGCGCTGCAGGATCCGGCGTTCGACAATGTCCTGCCGCGGGTGTCGCCGCTGGAGCTGGGGCCGCCGGTCGGATGGCCGTTGAAGTTCCGCGTTTCCGGGCCGGATCCATCGAAAGTCCGCAATTTCGCACAGGATTTCGCGCGCCTGCTCGGCGATAGCGGCAACGCTGCGAATATCAATTTCGACTGGAACGAACCCTCCAAGACGGTGCGGGTCGAAATCGATCAGGATCGGGCCCGTTCCCTCGGCATCAGTTCGCAGTCACTGAGCCAGAACATCAATGCCGTTCTCTCCGGCGCCACGATCACGCAGGTGCGCGATGACATCTATCTCATCGATGTGATCGCCCGCGCCTTGCCCGAGGAGCGCGCCAGGCTTGAAACCTTGCGCAGCCTGATGATTCCCACGGCCAGCGGTCGCAGCGTTCCGCTCAGCCAGGTCGCGGCCCTGTCCTACGGGCTGGAGCAGCCGCTGATCTGGCGCCGCCAGCGCCTGTCAACCATTACCGTGCAGGCGGATGTGCCACCGGGCCTCGAGGCCAGCACGGTGGTCAAGCGGATGAAGGCGTCGATCGAGGACTTTACGGCGTCCTTGCCGGAAGGATATTCGGTTTCCGCCGGTGGCACGGTGGAAGACAGCGCGAAGGCACAGGCCAGCATCTTTGCGGTGTTTCCGTTGATGCTGCTGATCATGGTCACTCTGCTCATGGTGCAGTTGCAGAGCTTCCAGCGGGTCTTTCTGGTTCTGTGCACCGCGCCGCTGGCGATCATCGGCGTTGCGGCTTCCCTGCTGCTGTTCCATGCCCCGATGGGGTTTGTGGCCATCCTCGGCGTGATTTCGCTGATCGGCATGGTGATCAGGAACGCGGTGATCCTCATAGACCAGATCGAGACCGAGATCGCCCGCGGTACGCATCCGTGGAACGCGGTGATCCTGGCGACGCAACACAGGTTGAGGCCCATTCTGTTGACTGCGGCTGCGGCGATCCTTGGCATGATCCCGATCGCGCCAACGGTGTTCTGGGGACCGATGGCCTATGCGGTGATGGGCGGACTGGTGGTGGCGACACTGCTGACCCTTGTGTTTCTGCCGGCCCTGTATGTCGCATGGTTCCGAATAGCCCCGCCGCTGGAGCAGCATCCCGGTGCAGAGGCGGCGTTGCTTGCGCCATCGGAGCCGGAGGCGGCCTGAGCCGCCCTCGGACCTGCCGGAGGCTCCCGCTTGCAAGCGGGATTCGGCCACGAGGAGCAACGCAACCTCCCGAGGCGCGCGTCGTCAGATGGCTGCGGGATCACCAGGGGAGACTTCAATTCCGCGTGGAGGAAATGGCGGTCTCAGGACAGGTTTCTCAACTCTTCCAGCAATTCATTGGGAACGCTGACACCGAACTGCTTGCTCCGTTGCAGCGCATCATGACGCCGGTCCGACGGAAGACGCACTCCGGGTTGGCTGCGAGCCTCCGCGAAGAAGATTTCAGCCTGCTCCTGCCAGTCGTGGGCAAGGCCCGAGTTGAAGACCTCCGGACTTAATGCAATCAGCAATTCACCGCCCAGTGGAGGGCCGCCGTCACCATTGTCGAGGGTCGCAGCCCTCCGGCTGGTGGGTTCGCCGATCAACGGGCCGGCAATCAATTCGACCATCATGGAGAGGGCCGAGCCCTTGTACCCGCCGAACGGCAGCAAGGCGCCGGCCAGCGCGGCTTGCGGGTCCAGCGTCGGTTCGCCCCCGGCGTCGATACCCCATCCGGGCGGCAAGGTTTTGCCGGCACGGCCCATCAGCTCGATCTCCCCGCGCGCAACCGCGCTGGTGGCAAAATCGAATATGAAGGACCGCTTCTCGCCTCTCGGCCAACCGAACGCGATCGGGTTGGTGCCCATCAACCGCCGGGTTCCGCCATAGGGGGCTACGATGCACTGTCCGAGAGTGAAGGCCCAGCAGGCAAGCCCCGCAGCAACGATGGGTTCGAGATCATGCCAGAGGGCGGAGAAATGGTAGCAATTCGTGAGGGCGAGAGCGGCAATGCCGTTGTTGCCAGCCGCTTCAATCAGCGCCGGAGCGCCCAGTGCGTGCGCGGCGGGGGCAAAACCGTTGTCGCCATCGACGCGCAGGAACCTGTTGCGCCTGATCGAACTCGAGTTGCTCGATCGCGAGCGGCGTGTCACCGAACGGCGTATCCGCGAGGCAAGGTTCCCGGCGGTAAAGAGCCTCGACACCTTCGACTTCACCGCCATCCCCAG